>Ga0310786_10000011_pt1 | contig 353307 bp, 325 predicted proteins | sample AusTroGonzalo_MG_FD_203881 | JGI IMG/M metagenome (GOLD analysis project Ga0310786, IMG submission 203881) | Bovine rumen microbial communities from tropical cattle in Woodstock, Queensland, Australia - Gonzalo_03 (v2) (version 2) | ecosystem: Host-associated > Mammals > Digestive system >... | reverse complement strand
AGTATAAACTGTGAGGTTTAAGTTTACTTAAAGCGGTAATTTAGAAATACCTAAAAAATGTGTGTTTGATGATGTATCCGGACAGCGTCCTGCTCCGCTTATGTTTCCTTTCATTTTTTAATAAGCCTCTTCAAAACGAATTGACATCTGCCGTGATATATGAAATAATTATCGTGTTCGGAATAGAGTTTGTTTACAGGAGGTACCCGATATGACTGAACACAACATCATAAAGTTCACCGCTGACGGCAGCACTGCCGATATGCGACCAAACAGCTTCTGGCGGGGCTTCGGGTATATCAGCGCCGGCGTCCGACTGACCTCCGAGGAGGACTGTAAGGCCGGTATCGGCGCAAGATATCTTCTCAGCGCCGCAATCATCGCGCAGTCGGAGGGCGCAGTTATTTCCGTCAAAGCAGACGGCAAGCTGTCATCGTTCTCCGATAAACAGGTATTAAAGAGCTTTGAAAAAATAGCATAACATCAAAAAACGCAGTCGGCAAAAGTCGGCTGCGTTTTTCAGTATACTTCTATTTCTCCGTGTTCAAAATATCCTCACCGCTGTAACGATATATGATCGATCCCGATTTGACAAAGGGCGCTTTTGCTTTTATTCCGCAATAATTATACCGCCGAAATATTCGGGGCTGCCTTCTTTGTCGCTCAGTACGAAGCCTCTTGTATGGCATACTGCGTATGTACCGTCGGAACGTCTGGAACGATAAGTCAGTGGTCTGAACTCTGCATTCCCACAGAGAACGGCGTCGATGGCTTCTTTGTAGACCTTCATATCATCGGGGTGGATATGATCCTGCCAGTATTTATCAGCATGGTACATATATTCCGACTGCATACCGAAATCATCTACAAGATCCAGCGACCAGCGCGAGAAATCATGCTTCAGATCATTAAGATAAACATAGCCTTCGCCTGCGATAGTATACAGCGCGCCGAACATACCGTCAAGAAGCCGTTTTCTCTCAGCGGTTATCGGTATATCTATACTGTTCATTCCCATGAAATAATCGACTATCTTCATCGATTTCAGTTCTTTCTTATTCTCGTACATCTCCTTGTCGGCTCTTTTGTAGACCGATTCAAAGCAATCATCGCATTCACGGTCAAAAACCGCCAATCCGCAGGCGATTTCAGGTCCCGAACGTGAGCGCTTATTGGCAAGTGATTCTTCCCGCAGCTTTGCAAGAAGCTGTTCACGCATATCAAAATCTCGTCCGTCCAGTACGACGACGAACTCATCTCCTCCGACCCTGAATACGGGGCTGTGATCGAAAACATCGCAAATCAGGCGGCTGGTTCTCTGTATTGCTTCATCTCCGAAGCTGTGTCCCCTGGTATCGTTGATTATTTTGAGATTGTTGATATCGCACATGATAATGCCGAAATCACAGTTCTCAGGGGCTGATCCGATCCTTTCATCGACCGCTGCGATATACTCAGTAAAAGCAGTTTTGTTTCGTATGCCCGTCAGCGCGTCCATTCTTGCCATGCGTTTGGCAGATTGCAGATTCTTCTCCTGTTCTGCCTTTATGCGGAATTCCTCCTCAATGTTTTCAAGGCAGCAGATAAGATGTTTCCGGTCATCGCACATCAGCTCAAAATGGCGCATATGAACTACCTTTCCTTGCAGAATGAGCTTGTAGACGCAGGAATAGGACTTGTCGCGAGAAAGCCTGTCGAGCATAGCTTCTTTGTCGTGAAGACTTATCACAAGTTCAAGGTCTTCGGGGTGAACGCATTTCGAGGCGTACTCCCGTAATTCCGAAAAGAAATCCTCTCCACGTGTGGGGATATCCAGTCCTTTGAACAGATTATGAGGGATATACTCGGTATAGTTTCCCGATTCGATATCAATATAATACAGACTGTCAAAATGATGTGCGAGTGTAAGGGCAATCTGGCTTAAAGCATCCTTATCATCTTTCATACGCTGCTCCTTTGATTTAATAGTCTCCCGTATCATTGATACATCGGTTCATTTCGATAGCTTTCGGTACCATAATTATACATCATATTTTCTTAAATGTCAATAAAATCATATTCCGTGTACAGATGTGCCGTTTTCCGTTCTCTGTAATCTGCCGATTGACCTTTCTTTACGGGTGTGGTATAATTATCCTATAATCTGCTTTGCTTGGGAGTGATACGATATGGCAGTCTACATAGTCTTTGACGTTGAAACGCCCAATCTGGCAAATGACCGAATGAGTGCGATAGGCATATCTGCAATCAAGGATAACAAGATCGTGGCGAACTATTTTTCTCTCGTTGATCCTGAAACTCACTTCGACTACTTCAACACTCAGCTCACGGGGATAGATGCGGATAAGGTCAAGGGCGCTCCGAACTTTGCAGAGCTATGGAAGAAGATTGAGCCTATCATGAACAAGGGCGTCCTCGTTGCCCATAACGCTGTGTTCGATATGAGCGTACTCCGTTCGTGTCTGCGTGATTACGGTATCTCTTGGAAACCGACTGCAAAATACCTTTGTACGGTCCGGATCGGCAGACGTGTTCTGCCGGATATGAAGCATAACCTCAATGTGATGTGCGATCACTACGGTATTGCTCTCGATCATCACCAGGCAGACAGCGATAGTCATGCCTGTGCGGAGATACTGCTGAGATACATGGAAAGCGGAGTAGATGTCAGCAAGTTTGTAAAGGAATATACGCTCACACCGTAGGAGATGAAGTCATGGAACTGCGTTTACTGGAATACTTTCTCACCGTCGTGCGTGAGGAGAACATATCAAGAGCCGCCGAGGTGCTTCATGTGACCCAGCCGACACTCAGCAGGCAGATGAAGGAGCTTGAGGACGAACTGCACACCACGTTGTTTGTCAGGGGCAAACGGCTCACACTTACAGATTCGGGCATCATGCTCCGCAGACGAGCAGAGGAAGTCTTGTCGCTGATGAAGAAGATCGACAGCGAATTTCAACAGCAGGAAGAGATCAGCGGTGTGATCTCAGTTGGCAGCGGTGGACTGAAAGCGGCAGAGGTTCTCCCCGAACTGATCGCACATTTCCGTGACCGCTATCCGCTTGTCAGCTTTGAACTTCACACGGGTACGGCAGACCATGTAAAGGAACGGCTCGAACACGGACTGCTTGACTTCGGTATCCTGTTAGAGCCTGTGGATATTGAGAAATTCGACTATATCCGTCTGCCCGCAAAGGAAACATGGGGGTTGCTGATGCCTGCCGATCATCCGCTTGCAAAAGAAAAAGCTATCACACGCAAACAGCTCAAAGAACTGCCTTTGGTGGTGACGAGCCGTACAGCCCTGAAAAGCGAGATCGAAGAATGGCTCAGGTGTCCTGTGTCGGAACTGGACATTGTTGCGACCATGAACCTTATCAACAACGTTGCACCTCTTGCAGAGCGCAGGATAGCCTGTGTTCTGACGATAGAAGGGGCGACTACGATGTTCGACCCTGCCCGATTTGCGTTCCGTCCGCTGACACCGGAGCTGTCGTTTACCTCGGTGCTTGCGTGGAAGAAGCTCAGTCCCTATTCGGGTGCGGCGGGGAAATTTTTGGAATATATCAAGAGTATACACGCTCAGTAAGTACAACAATATAACTTGATTGCTCAGATTAGAATATAAACAAAATATAATGAATATGCAGGAAAACCACATGACAAATAAGAACTACAATATTGACGATACACCTATGACTGACAGTGAGATAAAAGATTATCTCGGCAGGATAGGTTTGGATACAATATCAAACGATCTTGACAGTCTTGCTCGTTTGCAGACTGCGAACCTGACACATATCCCGTATGAAAATTATGACAGTATAAGACATGAACTGACTTCTCTTAACCACACAGAGCTTTTCCGCAAGATGATAACCGAACACAGGGGCGGTATATGCTTTGAGCTGAATGGGCTCTTTTCGTGGCTGTTGACCAGTCTGGGATACGAAGTTAAAAGCCACCTGAGCAGATATATCCTGCCCGAAGGAGAGATACACAAGCGTACACACCGTGTCATGACCGTAACGCTCGGCGGCAGAAGATACCTCACCGATGTGGGCGTAAATTCCGAGTGTTCGAGAAAGCCTCTGCTGCTGTGTGAAGGACTGATACAAAGCGACGGCATATCCGAATACCGCCTTGAAAAAGACTCTTTCTTCGGTTGGATCTTATGGCAGAAGCTCACAGGAAATGATTGGCGGAGGTTATACGGCTTCACGGAAGAAGCGCAGTTGGACATAGATTTCATTATGCCGTGTACGTTCTGTGATATTCACCCTTTATCGGGAATAAACAAGTTTGAGAAAGTGTCTCTGTTTACCGAGAAAAGCAATATCAGGATCTGGAACGGAAATTATCAGGAGTTTTCGGACGGAAAACAGATTGTTGACGAAGAACTTACGCCCGAAAGAAAAAATGAACTGCTAAGGCAGTCTTTTGGTATCAATATAAACAACAATACAGGAGGTAACCCATGAGAAGAAGTGACAGAGAAATAACCGACAGCAATGCAATCGAAGCATTTATCCGGAAGGAGCAGATCATCAGGATAGCTTTTTACGATAACGGAGATATTTTCATCGTTCCTGTAAACTTCGGCTATCGCAAAGAAAATGACCGCTACACTTTCTATTTTCACGGTGCAAGAGCAGGCAGAAAGTTTGAGCTTGCCAAATCATCGCCCAAAGTCGGCTTTGAAATCGACGGCAGATATGAGCTTCTTGAAGCAGAAACAGCCTGCGATTTTTCGGCAAAATTCCAGAGTGTGATCGGGACAGGCACGCTTTCTCTTGTTGAGGATAAAGCAGAAAAGATACTCGGTCTTAACTACCTTATGAAGCAGACTACCAATAAAAGTGAATGGGAATACAAAGATGAAATGCTGAACGGCGTTGCGGTATTCAGGCTTGATGTTGAGAAAATGTCATGCAAGGCTAAGTAATGAAAGTATACGATCTGAGCATACCAAAGTATAGAATATAAGCATTTTACATATTGAGCAATCTATGCTATAATGAGTACAGGACATAAAACCTGTACTCATTTTGTTTTGCGAGGTGATAGAATGAAAGTGACAAATACGAATATTACCGATAAGGAGATAGCCGAGGTGTTATCGCAGGCAGGGTTGACCGACAAGCAGATCAAGGCTTTTCTTTCCGATTGCTGCGGTAAAGACTGCTGTGCCGAAAAGGTGCGTGTACTACGAAATGCAAGACGTTCTCTCCTTGATTCTATCCACAAGGAACAGGCATTGCTGGACAGGCTTGATTATGTGATATGGTGCACAGAGCATAAGGAAAGCGGTGGTCAGATATGAAGATTAAACTATCATTACTTATCAGTTTCGTTTTTCTGTGCTGCACCGCTTGCAGCAATGCGCAGAGCAGTTCATCAGCTGCGGAAAAGTCTTCAGAAGCAAGCTCTGTCGTGCAGACAACGGCGAGCCATACGGACAGCAGCTCCCAGCAGACGACATCGGAAAGCAAGACTAACAGCAAAGAGGACAGCGAAGCGAAGCTGCTCATTTCTGTCGGAGATACGCAACTGACTGCAACACTTGCTGACAATTCCTCGGCAAAGGCACTTGTTGAACTGCTGAAACAAGGCGATATAACCGTAGATATGAGCGATTACTCAAACTTTGAAAAGGTCGGCGAGCTTCCCGAAGAACTCCCCAGGAACGATGAGCATATTGACACCGACTACGGTGACATCATTCTTTATCTGGGAAAGCGATTCGTTATTTACTATGATAAGAATTCATGGGATTTTACAAGGCTCGGCAGGCTCGAAAACATAACGCAGGAAGAATTAAAGGACATACTCGGAGACGGTGATGTGACTGTCACGCTCTCGGTAAAATAATAAAACGGAGGTAAGTATCATGTTAGGAAATTTCAGCTACCACAACCCGACCAAGCTCTATTTCGGTGAGGACTCTCTCAGCAATCTGAAAACTGAGCTTGCAAACTACGGTAAAAACATTCTGTTCGTGTACGGCGGCGGTTCGATCAAGAAAACCGGGCTCTATGACGAGATAATCGCTATCCTCAAAGACTGCGGTAAGAATGTTGCCGAGGTCGCTGGCGTTATGCCTAATCCGACTTCAGACAAGCTCAATGAGGGCGTTGCGATTGCCCGTGAGCATAAGACAGATTTTATCCTTGCGGTGGGCGGCGGTTCTGTATGCGACTACTCTAAGGCGGTTTCGGTTTCTATTCACTGTGATGATGACCCCTGGGAGAAATACTATATCCGTTTTGAAGAACCAACCTGCAAGATCGTGCCTGTCGGTTGCGTGCTGACAATGGCAGGTACAGGCTCAGAAATGAACGGCGGTTCTGTCATAACCAATCACGAAGCAAAGCTCAAGATCGGTCATGTGTTCGGTGACGATGTAATGCCGAAATTCTCTATCCTCAATCCGAGATACACCATGACGCTCCCGAAATATCAGATGGTGGCAGGTATCTACGATATTCTCAATCATATCTGCGAACAGTATTTCTCAGGTGAGGACGACAATACCTCTGACTACATCAGCGAGGGGCTTATGAAAAGCCTTATCCACGCAAGCCGCATAGCTGTCGAAAACCCGCAGGACTACGAAGCACGTTCCAACATCATGTGGACTGCGACATGGGCGCTGAATACGCTTGTTTCCAGAGGAAAATCCGAGGACTGGATGGTGCATATGCTCGGTCAGGCAGTTGGTGCATACACCGATGCTACCCACGGAATGACACTGGCTGCGGTATCTCTGCCGTATTACAGATATATCATGCCTTACGGCTTGAAGAAGTTTGCTCGTTTTGCAACCGAGGTCTGGGGCATATCCGCTAATGGTAAGACCGATGAACAGCTTGCAAACGAAGGACTTTCCGCTCTGGAAAGTTGGATGAAGGAGATCGGACTTGTGATGAATCTCAAAGATCTCGGCGCAACCGAGGATATGATCGAGGGCATTGCTGATGCGACTATTATCCTGAACGGCGGTTACAAGGTGCTTGACCGTGATGAGGTCGTACAGATTTTGAAAGAGAGTATGTGATACTATGAGCATCACAGTACACATCTACTACACAGGCGAGAACGGAAACGCCCGTAAGTTCGCAGAAGAAATGATACAAAGCGGTACGGTGGACAGGATACGGAATGAGAAAGGCAATCTTCGCTATGACTATTATCAGCCATTTGACGCTCCCGAAACGGTACTGCTGATAGATCAATGGACAAGTCAGGACGCAATTGATGTCCATCACGCATCACCCATGATGCAGACGATAGCAGAGCTTCGGGAGAAGTACGGTCTGAAAATGAAAGTGGAAAGGTATATCTCCGATGAGGACGGTATTCCCGATAAGGATAAAGAATTCATTGTGAAATAGGAGGCGTTATTATGAAGTCGTTGATAATATATTTCAGCAGAGCTGATGAAAACTACGCAGTAGGATATATCGACAAGGGCAACACCGAAATCGTTGCAGAGTTCGTGCAGGAGCTGACCGGTGCGGATATGTTCAAGGTCGAGCCTGCTGTTCCGTATGCGGCTGATTATAAGACTTGTATAGAAGAAGCAAAACAGCGTATCGGAAATGCTCCTATCAAGGAGAAGCTGACGGACATTTCCGCCTATGACACGATTTTTATCATGAGTCCGATCTATTGGGGAACGTATGCCCCCGAAGTAGAAACTTCACTGACAGGTCTTGATTTCAGCGGGAAGACCGTCAGAGTTATCAGCACACATGAAGGCTCAGGTCTTGCAAATATGGTCTCCGATGTGAAGAAGATGTGCAAGGGTGCAAATGTTGACAGCAAAGGACTGGCTATCGTCGGATCAAAAGCAAAGGATTCTAAGAATGCCGTTGCCAAATGGCTGTGAGGAGGTCACACTATGGCAGAAAAGATAGTACAGACCGCCGGCAGAGATGCCCTCGGTGAGTTCGCTCCCGAATTCGCCCATTACAACGATGATATTCTTTTCGGGGAGAACTGGAACAACACCGACATTGACCTGAAAACACGGAGCATCATCACAGTGGTCGCTCTGATGTCGCAGGGCGTGACGAGCGATGCGCTGAAATTCCACCTGATGAATGCGAAAAATCACGGCGTATCCCAGAAAGAAATCGCAGCGATCATCACGCATACGGCTTTCTATGCAGGCTGGCCGCACGCTTGGGCGGTGTTCAACCTTGCAAAAGAGGTCTGGAATGATAAAGCTCCCGAAATGACTGATAAGGACAGGTATCAGAACGAGATATTCTTCCCAATCGGAGAGCCGAATCCATACGGCGATTATTTCGTTGGAAACAGCTATCTTGCGCCTGTTTCGACTGAACAGCTTGCAATATTTAATGTGACCTTCGAGCCTGCCTGCCGCAACAACTGGCATATCCACCACGCAACAAGCGGCGGCGGTCAGATGCTGATCTGTGTCGGCGGTCGTGGATACTATCAGGAATGGGGCAAGGAAGCAAGAGAGCTTCATCCGGGCGATGTTGTGAATATCCCTGCGAACGTCAAGCACTGGCACGGTGCCGCACCCGATTCGTGGTTCTCACATCTTGCTATCGAGATCGAGGGTGAGGACGGCAGAACAGAATGGTGCGAGGCTGTTTCGGATGAGGATTACAATAAACTGAAATAGGTACTTTGACCCCACTGGAGTCAAAGTTGTAACTGAGGAGCTGTTACTGCGGTAACGGCTCTTTTCTTTTCAGCGGATTATTTCAGAAGTGAACTCCTGAACATCTGAAATGTTATAATATAATTTTTATGAACTATGAGCAGAAGTGAAGTTTTGATGTTCTGTTTTGCTATAATATAATCAGAAAAGAATACAACCCGATCCTTTCCTCAGCCGATGCTATTGCTCAGGCTCTTGATACCTGCAACACTGAATCAGGGGAAGTTAATGAGACTCAGGCTGATAAATCTAAGCAGCCGACTGACAATAACAATTAACCGATTATCTTCATGGTAGAAGAGAAACAGATAAAAAAAGAATCGAGCCTTTATCAAAAAAGCTCGATTCTACGCTGAAAAATGATGGTGCCGGTAGTCGGGGTCGAACCGACACGGTATCGCTACCAACGGATTTTGAGTCCGTCACGTCTGCCAATTCCATCATACCGGCATCTGTCAGCCTGACACAAATGTTATTATATCATACCTTATGAATAAAGTCAAGTGCAAAGCGCCAAAAAATCTTATTATAAATTTATACACATTTACCACAAAAAATACAATGAACCCCCTTGATTTTTTATTATATTTGTGATAGAATATATATGTATAAAACTATTTTGTGAATATTGTTTTATCTTTGTATAAGTAACCTGATATTGGAGGTATTGGCAATGGATTTCAAAGATATAAAGATACTGATCTGTGACGATTCTATGTTCGCACGCAAAAAAATGAGTATGTTCCTCTCTTCTTTGGGAGTAGAGAATATACTTGAAGCTGCTGACGGTGAAGAAGCAGTATCTAAGTATAAGGATAATAATCCCGATCTCGTTTTTATGGATATAGTTATGCCTAAGCTTACTGGTATCGATGCACTTAAAGCTATAAGAGACTACGATAAGAAAGCTAAAGTTGTGATGGCTTCTTCCGTAGGTACTCAGAGCCATCTGAAACAGGCTATCGTACTTGGTGCTTTCGACTTTGTCCAGAAACCGATCGATGATGCTCAGGTGGAAAAGATCATCCGCAACGCGATGAAATAACCGCGCGAAAGGAGTTTTGATATGTTTGCACAGTTTTTTGGAGCTTATCTTCTGAATAACAAGCTTGTTTCGCCCGAGACTCTTGCTCAGGCAATAGACGATAAAAAGAATACCCGTATGCGCCTCGGCGTGCTTGCTATCAATGCAGGTCTCATGACCGCTGAACAGGTAGAACACGTCAACGTTGCTCAGCAGAGTGTCGATAAAAGATTCGGCGATCTCTGCGTTGACCTCGGATACCTCACTTCCGCCGATGTTGACCGCCTGCTCTCCGAACAGCCCACCGATTATCTCCTGCTGGGTCAGACACTTGTGAATAACGGTACCCTTACAAATGCTGAGTTTGAATCCGCTATCACTGCTTATAAGGAGCATTATCAGCTTTCTGATGACGATATATCCAATAATCAGAACGATAAGCTCTCAGCTATCGTAAAGGATTTCTTCCATTTCAATACCGCCGAGAATGCACGTATCTATACCGAGTATGTTACGCTGCTGTTCAAGAATATCATCCGTTTTATCGGTGACGATTTTACCCCTCTCGAAGCTTCTATAGTAAATGACGCGGAAGCCGAGTTCATCGTCCGCCAGAAGATCCACGGCAAGTATACTGCCGATGTCTGCATCGCTTGCCCGAGATCCGAGTATATCGACTTTGCTGAGCGTTTTGCTAAGGAAGAACTCAGCGATGCCGATGAGTATGTTAACGAGATCGTCGGCGAGTTCCTTAACGTCAATAACGGTCTGTTTGTCGTCAATGAGTCCAACCAGCTTGGTATCGAGCTCAGCCTCGATCCCCAGAACTATCTCCATGACAGTTCGGTCAAGTTCGATTGCCCCGCATTCTGCATCCCGGTTGCATTCGCATTCGGTGAGGTCGAGTTCATAATCTCTATCACCTGATGCTGAATATCTGACATTGTTTCGGGCATACTGATACCGAACAGGAGGGATCGGTATGATCGGATTTGTCTTAGGTGCTTTCGTTGGCGGTGCCGTAGGAGTCACAACAATATGTATGTGTACAGTCGCGGCAAATGCCGATAAAGACCTCGAATATCCCAAACGAAGCGATCCCGACCGTTTGCAGGTCAGGGAAAGCAAGACCGACAGCAAATGACCTGAAAGCCGATTTCTTCGGAAGTCGGCTTTTGTGTTTGATTTCCATTTTCGATATGTATTTCCGTAAATAATAGTTTATCTTACCCTCTATATGATTTGTTAAGGGAAACCCTTCGGAAGATAAGACATATATTTATTTGTGGTAGTATACACCGGAACAGGGAGATGTTTGAAAGGGGCAGTGAAATGAAAAAACTATTGTGTATCTTTGCAGCTGCGATCACCTTCCTGTTCACAGGCTGCGCAAGTGAACCTGCAAAACGATCATTTTTCGCTATGGATACATATATCACAGTCACTGCCTACGGAGATAACGCCGAAAACGCTGTCAAGGATTCCGAACAGCTTGTGCTCAGCCTTGAAAAACTCTGGTCTGTCACCTATCCCGAAAGTGAGATCTCAAAGATTAATACTGCAAACGGCAAAGCAGTCAAGGTTTCGGAAAAAACCGCTGAGATCATCTCCTTTTCAAAGAATATGAATGCCTATACAGGCGGATCGCTTGACATATCGGTTTACCCCCTCGTTAAAGAATGGGGCTTCACAGGTGACAGCTTTCACGTCCCGGCTCAGGAGAAGATATCAGAGCTTCTGAGCCGCGTAGATGCGCAATCTATCTCTGTAAACGAAAATACCGTTACACTGAAAAAAGATATGATGATCGACCTCGGTGCGGTTGCCAAAGGCTATGCTTGTGACCTTCTTGCAGAGCAGCTAAAGAACTCGGGGGTTAAATCCGCTATTATAGACCTCGGCGGCAATATCAGGACTGTCGGCAAAAAAACCGATGGCTCCCTCTGGAAAGTCGGTCTCAGATCTCCCGAGTCCGATGATCTTTTCGGTACTCTTACCCTCGGCGAAGGTGCCGTTGCCACTTCGGGAGGGTATGAGCGTTATTTTGAAGCTGACGGCAAACGCTATTGCCATATCATCGACCCCGAAACAGGCTGCCCCGCGGAAAGCGGCCTTCTCAGCGTATCAGTCATATCTCCCGAGGGCAAACTCTCGGATGCCCTCTCTACAGCTTTGTTTGTCTGCGGTGCGGATAAAGCACGGGAGCTCTGGAAAAAACTCGGCGGCTTCGACTATATTGCAGTCACCGATAAACACGAGGTCCTGGTTACATCAGGCGCAGCCGATGTCTTTGAGCTTGACGTTTCTTGTTCTGATTGGAAGGTGACAGTCGTAGTATGATAAGATCACAGAAATTCTGGATCGCAGTCTGCGCTGTGATCTTCGCTGTTTCAGTCATCGCCTGTGTGATCATCCTGACCCGTCCCCACGGCAGTAAGGTCATTATCAAACAGGACGGCAGGGTAGTCATGACCCTTGACCTTGACCGCGAATCCGACCGTACAGTCGAGTTCGTATATGAGGGCAGAAAAAATGTCCTTGAGATCAAAAACGGCGGCGTCCGTATGCTTTCAGCCGATTGTCCCGACCATGTCTGTGTGCATACGGGCTGGCTCAGATCAGGTATACCGATAGTCTGCCTGCCGAATAAGCTTACGGTCGAGTTTGCCGACAGTGAAGAAGACGCAGTTGCGAGGTGAGCCATGAACATCAAACGTATGACAGTCCTCGCTCTCCTGACATCCCTCGCTCTGATAATCTTTGTCGTTGAGCTGCAGATGCCGCCTATAGCTCCCATACCGGGCATGAAGATAGGCTTTGCAAATATAGTCACGGTCTATGCCGTGTATAAGTTCAATGCACGGGAATGTGCTCTGCTCCTGCTTTCACGTATCCTCCTCGGATGCCTCCTTGCAGGAAATATGATCTCGCTCATCTACAGTCTCTCGGGAGGCGCCCTCTGCCTTGCTGGAATGCTCCTCCTGCATAAGGTCATAGATAAAAAACATATGTGGGTGTGCAGTATACTCGGCGCCGTGCTCCATAATATCGGGCAGACCGTTGCCGCTCTCGCCCTTATGCAGACCGCAGCCGTGCTCTCGTATTTTCCTTTCCTGACAGCTGTAGGCTGTGTCGCAGGTCTGTTTACAGGGATCTGTGCCCAGCTGGTAGTCGATCGTATCGATCTCTCAGACTGATTGTTTACAGTTACTTGTATAAAAGGTACTTGACATTCACACCGCCCTGTAGTATAATAATTACAGTTCGGTTACAATTATTACGTTTTGATTGTGCTATTCGGGAGATAATAAATAATGACAAAATATAGGATCGGAAAAATAAAAAGATTTTTCTGCTGCGTAGTTGCCGCTGTAATTTGTGCAGGCATCTTCGGCTCGCAGAATAACGATAATACCGTTACAGTCTTTGCATCTCCCACCAAGGAGCAGTATGAGGCTCGCCTTGCTGAGATCGACAGGCAGCAGCAGGAGCTCGATGCAAAGATATATGCCGCCGATGAGTCTATAGAAGGGCAGAAAGAAAAACTTAAAGCCGTCAATCAGAAGATCGACAGCTATAAAGAAGAGATAACCGCAGCCAAAGAGTATCTTCAGGTGCTCAATAAACAGATGCTCGATACGGATGAGCTCCGTTTTGAACTCACCGAAAGCATCGCGGCACAGGAAACTTCCATAAAGACTGAGCTTGATGCATTTATGGACCGTATCAGAGCAATGTATATCGCAGGCGGTAATACCTATACCGAGGTCCTGCTCTCATCCAATGATTTTTATGATGTACTCATGCGTACCGAGCTCATCACCCGCGTTGCTCAGCACGATAACGATACCATCAACAGACTGATAGCCCAGCTCAAACAGCTTGAAAGCGATAAGGCAGCCGCCGAGCAGAAAGCTGTGGAACTCAATGAGGCTTATGACCAGTATACAGTCCGCTCCGAGCAGCTTGAAAAAACCAAGGTCGAACTTGAGTCTCTTACTGTTGAGTATGAAGACGATCTCGCCAGACTTCAGAAACAGGTCGATGACTACCAGAAACAGTCTTCAAGCCTTGCGAGTGAGCGTGCCGTGGTTTCAAGCCTTGCACTTACAACTACAACCACAACAACCACCACTACCACTACAACTACAACAACTACCACAAGAAGAACTACGACGAGACAGACAACTACAACACCGTCTGTTTATCAGCCCCCTATAGACTACGAAACAGGCTTTGACCCCTCGCTCCCGCAGAGTAAGGAAGGTCAGGCTAAGGCCAAACTGGTCTGCGAAAGAGCCTGGGCAAATGCAACAGGCTATCCCAAGGGCAGATATGTCTGGGCAGGCGAAGCCTTTAAAGCCTGCGACTGTTCGGGCCTCGTTATGCAGTGCTATAAGTATGCCGACTATCAGCAGTTCAAGAATCTGCCTCACTACGCAGCCTGGCAGGTGAACTGGGGATATGCGGTCACCTTTGATCAGATGCTTCCCGGCGATGTCGTTTTCTTCTATAGGGATATAAGCCACGTAGGTATCTATGTCGGCAAGGAAGAGGGAACAGGCAGACCTGTTATGGTCCATGCCTCCGACTACAGCGTCGGTATCATCGCCTCCTATCTCGATACTCCTTCAAGAAAAAACCAGATCGTCGCTATAAGACGATTCCTTAAATAATGATATTTTCGGGCTGCCTTGTAACTGACAGCCCGATTTTTGTGCGGAAATGCCCGTTTTCAGTAATAATTGTAATTGAAGTGTAAAACTGTCAGCGGTATTGTCATAAAATAATAATTGATTTTGTCCCTGCTCCATGCTATAATATGACCGTGGAACAGGATCGGCTTTGACCGGGAAAGGAAAAAATTATGAAAAAGAAAACACTTGCAGCTGCTCTTTTGTCAGCTCTTCTCCTCGCATCCTGTGCAAATGACAGCAGCTCAAAAACCAATGATTCAAAGAGCGTTGATCCCTCCGATACCGTCAGCTCATCCGCAGATACATCGTCAGTAACGGATAATAACAGCAACGAAAGCACCGAAGACAGTAATGACGATCAGAGCGGGAACGATTCCGAGGATCAGAAGTCCGATGCATCGGAAAAGTATAAGGAACGCCTTAAAACCGTTGACAGCTCCTCCGAGTTTACTCAGGCAAGCGGCGATCCCATAACATTCGGAGAACTCCTTGAACAAGGCTATGCCAATGTCGTTGAAGACGGTAAAGGCTATTGCCTCGTTAAAAGCGGCGGCGGTGCAGGCAATATCTTCTATTCTATCTTCTGTACCGAGGACGGCGGCAAGACCTGGGTAGATGACGGCGCTGTAAGCGTATTTATCGGTGCGCTCCAGTGTTTTCCCCTCGAGGACGGCAGACTGATGCTGTTCGACAGGATAACTGCTTCCAATACGAGCAATCCCTATGTTTATCAGTTCCGGTATGAAAAGAATTCGGTTATAATGGAAACAGATCTGCGGTACTTTGACGGACTTGTTCTGGACGATGGGACTAAGCTGGCACCTGATTCCCATGTTGACGTTCAGGGCAAATACCTCGGCGGTAATAAGATCCACCTTACCGTTACGGGGGATGACGGAAAAGTCCTGTTCGATCACGACGCTGCATTTGACAGCGTTGACCTCGGGCTCATCAAGTCGGACGCGGCCCAGTGAGTCCTTGATATAGAGGAAATAAAACAATTGTTTTCGGCTCATGCTTCGATCGGGTGTGAGCCGACTTTTTTGTGTGCGCTCGGATTCTTCAATTGTGCAAACAGTCTGCAATTTGACGGGTCTTTTATAGAAAATTAACATTATTGCCACTTTACAAATCAAAGGCTGTGTGTTATAATAGTTTAGAAAAAAATTAGCCAAAGGAGGAGTTTCAAGTGCAGAAAGCGTATTTGATACTGGAAAACGGTACGATCTTTGAAGGTCAGAGTTTCGGCGCTTCGGGTGAAGCTATCGGTGAAATAGTCTTTACTACTTCAATGACAGGTTACGTTGAAACACTTACCGACCCCAGTTATTACGGTCAGATAGTTGTTCAGACATTCCCTCTTATCGGTAATTACGGTGTAATGTCCGAGGATGTCCAGAGCAGTAAGATCCAGGTGAAAGCTTATATTGTCAGAGAATGGTGTCAAGAGCCCAGCAATTTCCGTTGTGAGGGTGATCTTGACACTTTTTTAAAGCAGAATAATATTATAGGTCTCTGCGGGATCGATACCCGTCAGCTCACAAGAATAGTCCGTGAGTACGGCGTTATGAACGGAAAGATCGTGGCTGAGGGCTTCGGCTTCAGTTTCGATGACCTGAAAAACTATACCATAGTCGATGCTGTAAAGAATACTACCTGCGATAAGGAGTATACATTGCCTGCTGAGGGAGAGAAGAAGAGAAAGGTAGTCCTCTATGACTTTGGTACCAAGATCAGTATTGCAAAACAGCTTACTGCAAGAGGCTGCGAAGTTGTTGTAGTACCTGCCCATACAAAGATCGAGCGTGTCTTCGAACTCCAGCCCGATGGTATCATGCTCTCCAACGGCCCCGGAGATCCCGCCGAGAACGTTGAGATCATCGCAGAACTCAAAAAACTCATCGGTAAGAATATCCCGACCTTCGCTATCTGCCTCGGTCATCAGCTCTATGCGCTTGCCCACGGAGCCAAGACCGAAAAGCTCAAGTACGGTCACAGAGGTGCGAATCAGCCTGTTACCGATACCGAGACCGGAAGAGTCTACATCTCCAGCCAGAATCACGGCTATGCAGTAATAAATGATTCCCTCGGCGATTATGCAAAGGTATCCTTCGTAAATGCCAATGACGGTACCTGCGAGGGAATCAAGTACCTTAAAGAAAAAGCATTCTCGGTGCAGTTCCACCCGGAAGCCTGCGGAGGCCCCAAGGATCCGGGCTTCCTGTTCGACAGGTTCATGGATATGATCGACGCTGACAAGAAAGGAGTGTAAGGTATGCCGCTGAATAAAGATATCAAGCGAGTGCTCGTTATCGGTTCGGGTCCTATCGTTATAGGACAGGCTGCTGAGTTCGACTACGCAGGAACACAGGCTTGCCGCGCACTCAAACAGGAGGGCCTTGAGGTAATACTCATCAACTCCAACCCCGCTACCATTATGACCGATAAGGCTATGGCTGATAAGATCTATATCGAGCCCCTTACCCTTGAAACGGTCAAGAGAATAATCAAGAAGGAACGCCCCGACAGCGTCCTCTCCACACTGGGCGGCCAGACCGGCCTTACCCTTTCCATGCAGCTCGCCAAGTCTGGATTCCTCGAGGAGTACGGCGTAAAGCTCCTCGGCGCTAAGCCTCTTACCATAGACAAGGCCGAGGACAGACAGATGTTCAAGGATACTATGGAGTCCATAGGTCAGCCTTGCATCCCATCTCTCGTTGTTAATACTGTTGAGGATGCAGTCGCATTCGCAAACAGGGAAGACGTAGGATATCCTCTTATCATCCGTCCCGCTTTTACCCTTGGCGGTACAGGCGGAGGTATCGTTCACGATGAGGAAGAACTCCGTGAGATCACAAGAAACGGTCTCTATCTCTCGCCTATCACTCAGGTGCTCGTAGAAAAGTGCATCTCCGGCTGGAAAGAGATCGAGTTTGAGGTAATGCGTGACTCTGCAGGAAATGTCATCACTATCTGCTCTATGGAGAATATGGATCCTGTCGGCGTGCATACAGGCGACTCTATCGTTGTCGCTCCCTGTGTTACACTCGCCGATAAGGAGTACCAGATGCTCCGTACCGCTGCTATCAAGATCGTTGATGCTCTTGAAGTCGAAGGCGGATGCAACTGCCAGTTCGCTCTTAATCCCAATAGCTTTGAGTACGCAGTAATAGAAGTTAACCCCCGTGTGTCCCGTTCCTCTGCACTGGCTTCCAAGGCTACAGGTTATCCTATCGCCAAGGTTGCTACAAAGATCGCTATCGGATATCGCCTCGATGAGATAATCAACGCCGTAACAGGTAAGACCTACGCTTGCTTCGAGCCTGCTATCGACTATATCGTAGTTAAGCTCCCCAAGTGGCCTTTCGATAAGTTCGTTTACGCTAAGCGTGAACTCGGTACTCAGATGAAAGCAACAGGCGAGGTAATGTCTATCGGTACATCATTCGAGCAGGCTATCATGAAGGCTGTAAGAGGTGCAGAAATCGGTCACGATTGCCTGCGCTCACCCAAGCTTGAATCCCTTACCGATGACGAGATCAGAGCAAAGCTCCATGACTGCAACGATGAGAGACTTTTTGTGGTATATGAAGCTCTCCGCCGCGGAGTTACTCCCGAGGAGATCTTTGAGATCACCAAGATCGACCGCTGGTTCACCTATAAGCTGCTGAACCTCGTCAATATGGAAAAAGAGCTCGAAAAGGGCAGTATCCCTTACGATCTCTACCACCGCGCAAAGAAGTTCGGTTTCCCCGACCACGTCATTGAAAGACTTTCGGGTGAGAAGATCAAGAAGCCTCTCCACGCCGTTTATAAAATGGTCGATACCTGCGCCGCAGAGTTCTCGGCTATGACCCCCTACTTCTATTCGACTTATGACAGCGAGGACGAAGCAGAGGAGTTCATCAAGTCTGTTCATACAGGCAATAAGACAGTTATCGTATTCGGTTCGGGTCCTATCCGTATCGGCCAGGGCATCGAGTTCGACTACGCTTCCGTTCATTGCGTGTGGGCGCTCAAAGAAAAAGGCTTCGATGTTGTTATCGTAAACAATAACCCCGAGACCGTATCCACTGACTTCGATACAGCTGACAGACTTTATTTCGAGCCTCTCACCAATGAGGATGTAATGAACATCATCCGCATAGAGAAGCCCTACGGCGTTGTCGTGGCCTTCGGCGGTCAGACTGCTATCAAGCTCACCAAGCACCTCGCAGAGCAGGGCGTCAATATTCTCGGTACTCCCCCCGATTCCATCGACGCCGCAGAGGACAGAGAGCGTTTTGATGAGCTGCTTGAACTCCACAAGATCAAGCGCCCCCAGGGCTTTACCGTAATGACTACCGAGGAAGCTCTCGAAGTAGCCAACAGAATAGAATACCCTGTCCTTATGAGACCTTCCTACGTCCTCGGTGGACAGAATATGATAATCGCATTCAACGATGCAGATATCAAGGAGTATATGGCTATCATACTCGATCAGGGTATCGAGAACCCCGTGCTCATTGATAAGTACCTCATGGGCCCCGAGCTTGAAGTCGACGCTATCTGTGACGGCGAGGATATCCTTATCCCCGGTATTATGGAGCATATCGAAAGAGCAGGCATCCACTCCGGTGACTCTATCGCAGTATACCCTGCATGGAATGTATCAGACAGACTTATCGAGCGTATCATCGACTGCTCAAAGAAGCTTGCAGTATCACTCAATACCAAGGGCCTCGTTAATATTCAGTACCTTATCTATCACGATGAACTCTATGTCATCGAAGTTAACCCGCGTTCTTCAAGAACTATACCCTATATCTCCAAGGTAACAGGCGTGCCTATGGTTGACCTCGCCACAAGAGCTATGCTCGGTGAGAAGCTTGCCGATATGGGCTACGGTACAGGCCTCTATCCCAACTCGCCTTATGTGGCAGTCAAGGTGCCTGTCTTCTCCTTTGAGAAGCTTATCGACGTTGATAACCACCTCGGACCGGAGATGAAGTCCACAGGTGAGGTGCTTGCAGTTGCGTCCACCCTTGAGGAATCGCTCTATAAGGGTCTTACTGCAGCAGGCTATAAGCTCGACGTCAAGGGCGGCGTTCTTATCACTGTAAGAGATACCGATAAGCGCGAGATCCCTCAGACAGCTAAGCTCTTCTATGACCTCGGCTTCAAGATCTATTCCACCAAGGGTACAGCTCAGGTGCTCACTGAGCACGGCATCCCCTGTGAGGCCGTTGCCAAGATCCATGAAGCTGAAGAAAATACCCTCACTCTCATCGAGAGCGGTAAGGTGTCCTACGTTATCTCCACATCCTCCAAGGGACGTATCCCTACAAGAGATTCCGTTAAGATCAGAAGAAAGACAGTTGAGAGAAACATTCCCTGTCTGACTTCTATTGATACAGCCAATGCCATCGCAGCTTCTATCAGAAGCAGGTTCACCGAGGACAATACCGAGATCGTTGATATCAATAATATGCGTACCGAGAAGAAGCGTCTCGAATTCACTAAGATGCAGGGCTGCGGCAACGACTACGTGTATTTCAATTGCTTCGATCAGAAGATCGACAATCCCGAGGGTCTTGCCCTCAAACTTTCAGACCGTCATTTCGGTATCGGTGCAGACGGTATCATAATGATAGAGCGTTCCGATGTCGCTGACGGAAAAATGCGTATGTTCAACCTCGACGGTTCCGAGGGTAAGATGTGCGGCAACGGTATCAGATGTGTTGCCAAGTTCATGCGCGATAACGGCCTCGTTGACAGAGACGATTTCACTATCGAGACCCTGAGCGGTATTATGAAGATCAGCCTTACCAGACATTACGGTGAGGTCAACGGAGCTACAGTCAATATGGGCAGGGCAGTCCTTGCTCCCAAGCAGATCCCCGTTACACTGGATGCAGATAAGAACGGCAGGGTAGTTGACAGAAAGATCACAGTAGGCGACAAGGATTACAATATCACCTGTGTTTCAATGGGCAACCCCCATGCAGTAGTCTTTATGAAGAATATCGATGATCTCGATATTGAGACTGTAGGACCTAAGTTCGAGTTCGATCCTATCTTCCCCGAGAGAGTCAATACCGAGTTTATCAAGGTCATTGACGATAATACTCTCAAGATGAGAGTATGGGAGCGCGGTTCGGGCGAAACATGGGCGTGCGGAACAGGTGCCTGCGCAGCAGCAGTTGCAGCAGTTCTCAACGGCTATTGCAAGAAGGATACCGATATCACCGTGCGTCTCCGCGGCGGTGACCTTACAGTCCGCTATACCGATGACGCTGTCTATATGACAGGCGATGCCGTGACTGTATTCTCAGGCGGAATCATCGTCTGAAAGTATGAAAAATCTATAGTTGTATTTCTCAAAAGAGGTCGGAAACGGCCTCTTTTTAGTTAATATATAGTACCAATAATTGTTGACTAAATGTTAAATTTTGAAAATTTCAGACTTTACTTTTGTAAACGTTTCGTTTTTTTCTTGACAAATAAGCCCAAAGCTGATATAATTTAAGCGGGAAGTGAGGAGGTTTTTTCTATGAAACGTAATGTCAAAGGCTTTACATTGATCGAGTTAATGGTCGTGCTCGCTATTATCGGCGTTCTTGTTGCTATACTTGTGCCTGCTTTGCTGGGCTATGTCAAGAAGAGTAAACTCAGGTCCGCAAACTTCAATGCAAAGAATGCATTCTCTGCTTTGAATAACTGCGCTACCGAGCTTACAAGTGCAGGAAAGATCAATCTTATCAACAGGCATTCTCCTATTGCTGTATTGGATCTTGATCCTTCCGATGAACTTGAAAATGCAGCAAAGACTACGCTTGATATCAACGGTGTTAATTCGGGATATGTTTGCTGGGATGTGGGCGCAGATAAAAAGGTCACCTGTGCACAGTGGGCTGATACGTTGTCAGGTTCTACTATCGTAGGTCAGTATCCAAATCCCTGCGATGACCCTGATAATGCTATGGTCGTCCTCGGAACACTGCTCAATTCTTCCGAGTGGCCTAACGGCACACAGCCTAATCTTAACTGATATCATTTAGCCGAAGCAAACAAGCTTCGGCTTTTTCATTAAGGAGAAAATCATTATGGAGACGGAACATATCATCCATGGCTTTCGCCCCGTGTTTGACAATAACAGCAGGGTCCTTGTCCTCGGGAGTATGCCAAGCGTAAAGTCGAGAGAACAGGGCTTTTATTACGGCCACCCTCAGAACCGTTTCTGGAAGATCATCGCTGCAGTCTGTGATCGCAGCGTTCCGGTGACAATTCCCGATAAGCAAAGCCTTTTGCTCGAAAACGGGATCGCTGTGTGGGATGTCATCTCTGAGTGTGACCTCGTGGGTTCAAGCGATGCCTCGTTGAAAAATGTAGTTCCTGCCGACCTTTCCGTTATCCTCGATAACGCCCCGATAAAAGCCGTTTTTACCAACGGTTCCGCCGCTTCGGATATCTATGTGAAATATCAGTCCGTATCTGATATTCCCCATATCAGACTTCCTTCAACAAGCCCTGCAAATGCCGCGTGGAGCTTTGAACGTCTGCTTGAAAAGTGGATCATCATTAAAGAGTATCTCTGCGTTTAGTAGTAATGCACAAAAACCGCCCCGAGATTTTTATCATCGGGACGGCGTTTTTTTCTTGATTTTCTACACTTTATCATAAAAATATGTTATAATCATTATATCATTACCGCTAAGTTCATAAATTGATATCTGAGGTGATACCTTTGATAAAACATCTCCGCCTGCTCGAATTGTACCTCACCACCAACTTTGATCAGGAAAAAGCCCGTAAGGAAATGAGAAAGATCTATTACCGTTTCCTTATAGTCGCTGAACTCGCCTTCCTTATGGTGACTACTGCCGTCGCCTTTATTGCAATAAACGGTCTCCTTGCGTGGCTGATAATTGTCAGTGTCCATATCCTTCCCAGATGGAAAGAGTGCGGCTATAAGATCCGCTTTTATTTTCTGCCACTTGTGGGACTTATGGCAGTCACAGCGGTCTTTCTTCCGCTGCTTGCCCCCGTTATATCAAGAGGATTTGAAAATTTCGTTGTCATCGTAAAAAAACCGATACTCCTTATTGCTTTCGGTGCTGTACTCGTTATTGCTTACGGTCTCCATAACTCTGAAAACGAAAATACACCCCGCGTCACCTTCTGGAAAAATGTCTTGATAGTTTTTCTGCTGGTCTTCATTCTTTTGTTTGCGATCAATAATCCACTCAGGACTTGGATAACGGATAAACTGCTGGTGTAAATATTTACGGAGGAACAAAATGAATAATACAAACGAAAAAGATACCCTTTCTGCCGCAAGATATGACGGCGAAACATACGACAACTTCGATTTTTCTGATGAGTTTGCCTCTCTTGCTTATGATTCCATAATCCATTTGCTCGACGGTTCCGAGCAGATCAGAAGGCTCGATAACGGTATACTGATCGAGCCAATCGGACTCAGCCTGTCCTGTACCCTGCAGCGTATGGGGGAGAGCAACGGCAATTATTCCGCCGAAATGCTTTTTATCCTTGACCATGACCTCTTCGATGAGCCCCTGTGTGAGTATACCGCAGGCGTTGGCAGAACAGCAGAAGAAGCAGTGGTAGTCGGCGCAGATCAGTTCACTACCGTTGTGTTGCTGAGCATCCTCGCTGCCTTCGGCTGTGAGGGCGACCATATCGTTACCTCGGAGTACGCAGGCAAAACAAGAATATTCAGAAGATCCTGCAACTCGACTGTCTACAGTATAGGTGCAGCAGTGCATGAGATGCAGGACCTCTTCGGTTTGGTCGAAAATGTCCTTCCCGAATATCTCGGCTCTAAAAAAGCCTATTGGGTAAAACTGTTTGCCTATCGCTGCGGAGATGATATGGAGTACGAAGCAAGGATCAACGGCGCACTTATGACGGAACTCTCCGCAAGATTGAAACCCTATGTTGAAACATGGGATAAAAGCGGTGTCTTCCATTGCGAGAAACAGTTCGTCCTGCTTCTTGATACCGGCAGTTCAAATGATAACCCGTCCATTTCCCCCGAGAAGATAATCGCCCTCTCCGAGCAGGCAGTTGAACTCTTCGGCAGTGTCTATGACGATAATGACGAGAAATATGTCTTTTCAAAACTTAAAGAGCTTTGTTTCGGCTGCGGAAGTCTCGTCCAGGAGATACGTGCCCTCGTCCCCGAGATCTATACCTGTGCGCTCCTCGGTATAAAACAGGGCGACGGTATTCGCCTTATGTCAGGTGATGCCGAGATACCCCTCAAAAAGTCTCAGCTGCGAAATTACGGGTATATCGAGCAGGGCGTCCTCAGATATCTCGGATCTAATCAGCCAAAGGATGATTTCTCTCTTAATGTTATGCAGCTCGGCTCTGTACTTTCTGCCGTCAATGAAGCGGTATCTAACGGAGCAAAGTTTGAGAATATCTTCCTGCGTGAGCTTACGCTCCGCGTGCCCACAGATTATGTTTTAGCCTGAGGAGATTTGCCATGTATGATGAGATCAGATCTGAGATCGTAAAAGTCTGCCATAAACTCTGGCTTAAAGGCTGGGCAGCGGCCAATGACGGCAACATCTCTGTCAGAGTAGATGACGGGCTCTACCTTGCCACAAGAACCGGCATCTCCAAGGGCGATGTTACCGAGAATGATATCGGACTTATAAACGATAAACTGGAAGTCATTGACGCTGTTGAAGGATTCCGTCCGTCTTCCGAGATTAAAATGCACATCAGATGCTATGCCCTCAGAAATGATGTATGCGCCGTTGTCCACGCCCATCCGCCTTATGCAACAGCCTTTGCCTGTGCCCATCAGCCACTTGCTGACCGTGACCTCATAGGCACCGTTCTTGAACTCGGTGACGTACCCCTCGTCCCTTATGCAACACCGTCCACCGAGGAAGTCCCCGATGCCATTGCTCCTTATATTACCGGATGCAACGGGCTTCTGCTTGCAAACCACGGTGCCCTTACCGTGGGATGTGACCTTACAACAGCCTATTACCGTATGGAGACACTTGAACAGCAGGCGCATATATCTATCCTGACTCGTATCATCGGAGGTGCTGTACCTCTCAGCAGGGAAGCACTGCAGCGCCTTGCCGCGCTCAGACCCTCGTATGGTATCACAGGCAGGTTTGAGGATATTACAAATGACAATAAATGATATGCTTTATTGTCACTCTTGAATAAAATTCATCGAAATAATTAAATTTTCTTGACATTCAGACCCAAGTGTATTATAATATTATTGGATGATTATGCAGCCATCCGAAAAACGGCTGCGTTATCAAAAATGAAAGGCAGGTAATAATCAATGGGCAAATTTGTTATCAAGAAAACCAACACAGGCTTTACGTTCAGTCTTAAAGCAGGTAACGGTGAAGTCATCTGCATCGGCGGAGAGGTTTACAATGCACTCGCAAGCTGCAAGAACGGCTGTGAGAGCGTAGCCAAGAATGCTCCCGTAGCAGCAGTTGAAGATCAGACTGTTGAGGGCTTTGCTACCGAGAAGTGCCCCAAGTTCGAGATCTATACCGATAAGAAGGGCGAGTTCCGTTTCCGTCTGAAAGCTACCAACGGTCAGGTTATCTGTGCAAGCGAAGGCTATACCACTAAGCCTGCCTGCAAGAACGGTATCGAGAGTGTCAAGAAGAACGCAGCTGATGCTCCTATCACCGAGCCTGAGGAAAAGTGATCGTTAGGTCAAACATCAATATAGTTATCTGTCACCGATAAGTTTTTCTTGTCGGTGATTTTTTTAATTAAAAAGGCATCTTTACTTTTTGTAAAGATGCCTTTGCCGGTTATTTAGTGGGATCAAATTCAAACTTGGGCATAAGTCTCAGTTTGTGCAGATTTGCCCTGTGCCTTCTCTCAATGTTTTCCTTGATCTCGGGCTTGTCATCAAGAGTGATCTGTCCTCTGATGTACTGATCGAGCATAGCATAAGTAAATCCGAGGTTTTCTTCGTCTGTCTTTCCGCAAAGACCGTCAATGGGTACTTTATGGGTAAGCTCGCGGGGAAGTCCGAGTTCGTCACCGATAGCTATGACCTCAGTTACAGTGAGATCTGACAGGGGAGAGATATCGCCTGCCGCATCGCCGTATTTTGTGGAGTATCCAACGTAATCTTCCGAGGCATTGCAGGTGTTGATGACTCTTCCGCCTACACAGGCAGCCACTGCATAAAGAGTTGTCATACGAATGCGTGCAGGGGTGTTGATCTTTGCCTGATTGTTAAGTTCAACAGCACTTGAAACTGCTTTCAGCTCAGCTGCAACAGCTTCACCTACATTGATCTCATAGCTCTTTATACCCAGATGCTCCACAAGCAGCTTGCTGAAAGCGATATCAGCCTGTTCGCCCTGAGGCATCAGCACACCGATAACTCTGTCAGCTCCGAGAGCCTTTACGCATACCGCAGCAGCAACAGAACTGTCCTTGCCGCCGGATATGCCGATAACTGCCTTTGTATCGGGCGAAGCAGTTCTTGCAAACTGATCTTTTACCCATGCAACTACATCAGCCGTTGTTTTCTTTACATCAAAACTGTACATGATCCATTCCTCCGTTAACTGATGAATACCAGTCCTCTGATCTCACTGTCGGTGATTGACATTATTGACTGTGTGATCTCGCTCTTGCTCCGTTCTTCCAGTCCGTAATAATACATACCGCCGTTTACGGGGGAAGAGTTTTTCTCGCTGTAGTAAGGATCTGCTATATAATACTTTCCGCTGTTATCACCGGTCTCAGCACAGATGACCACATAGTGTGTATAAGCTCCGAGATAGTTGTGCGTTGTAACACCGGAGGAATCATCGGATCTGTGCTTTACGCAGGCAAGGATCCTGTGACCTGCCGCAAGTTCGCTGTCTATCTTGGCAATGACTTTGCTTTGTCTTTCTGCAAACGTGTAACCCGAAACAGAAGCAGTATCAAAGTAAACAGCTTTCTTTCCGTACTTCTTGGCATAGTCATCAACTATGACCTTGACACCTGTGTTCAGTTTTGTACCACTGGATATGCACCAGTATTGACCGTAGGCGAATTTGCCTACTCTCGAATCGTATCTGTAATTGCTGATTATAGTGTTCTTGTTGACTACCGAAGCATCGCCGTTGGGGATGAAAAGCTCATGGGCGATAAGAATGTTTGCAGCTGTGGGACCGCATCCGTTGGGATAGGATATGCCCTGACCGAGCTGTGATATAGCACCTGTGGTAAGTATCGAATTTGCATTGCTTGATACAGCCACAACATCAACATTGCTGTTTGAGTAGGGGATCAGCACTTCGCCGTATCCGCAGCTGACCTTGTAAGCCACATCCGAAATTCTGTACCCTGTGTAAAGGCCGCGTCTCAACACCTGATAGGCACCGTTCTTGTCGGGAATGGTCTTTGTATCCGAGTTGATTCGGATTATTCCTGCCTTATCCTTTGAAGTGGAAGCCTCGGGATGGTCAAGAGTCTTTTCGGTAACATCGGTACCGCGGCTCACTATGCAGTTCGCACCGCCGTTGTAGTTTTTGTAAGTCTTTATAACGACTGTGTAAGAGGTGTTTCTTTTAAGATTGTTGACAGTGTACTTTACATTGTCTGCGCCTATCAGCGTTGTTATCGGAGTAAGATTGCCGCTGCTGTCTTTAAAATAAAGTATATAGCCCTCAGTGGTGGGTATCTTTTTCCAGTTGAGCTCAATACTCTGTGAATCGGCAGCGTGCTTGGTTATAGTCGTGTCTGAAGGAGAAGTGCAGACTACATAGTTCTCGCTGAGGGTACTTCTGATGCTGCCTGTTTTGGTGTTTTCAAATACAGACATCATATTCAGCTTGTACTCTGTCGCCTCATTCAGAGAGTCGATGGTAAAGCTGGTCTTTGAAGGATCCACCTGTCTGCCTTCACCGTTAACGAACACAAATGTCTCAAGTACCTTCTCATCTGCTTCGGAATGAAGATCATAGTCAATGGTAACCGTTGAATTTGTGTTTGTAAAAGACGGACTTATCTCAGCCCGTACATTTTCAGCACTTGCCGTCAGAGAAAAGCCGATTGCGGCTGCCATTCCGACTATAGCACCAAAAAACTTTTTCCTTAATTGCATTTTTATCCTCTCCAGATAGAAACTGAAAGAACTTATCTTAACGTTTATGTCCTCATCCGAAGGTTTTTTCTCGGATGAGGACAATGTTTTCGATTGTAAAGTATCAGAGCTTTATAGAGATTTCTGAGCCGCTTTCGGGTGTAACGTTTACCACATTGTCGGTAGATGCGATCTCTATTTTGAATCTTGCATCGGTCTTTGTGAAGCTGCATTTTATCTCATTCCCCGATCTTACAGCCGTCAGGGTAAATACCTTGTCGGCATTGACGTCGTATACATCGCAGCTTGCTTTTTTGCCGTCTTCAAGTTCATAGATCCTGAATGTAGTTCCGTTAAGATAATCGTACTCGAAATCTCTCTTGAAATCGCCGTAAGCAATAATACTGTTCGGCTTTGCAAGAGCAGGTATCTCAAAGTAGCTGCACTTGTGGGTATACCACTTGCCGCCCTCGAATACCTTACCGGTGATTATATCTGTCCACTTGCCCTCCGGTACATAATACTGAGCAATGCCTTCCTCGTTGAGCACCGGTGCTACAAGGATGTTGTCACCCAGCATATATTGTCTGTCAAGAGTCAGGCAGGCAGGGTCATCAGCGAAGTCGATGACCATAGCTCTCATCATTGTGTAGCCTTCGGTGTGGGTTTTCACAGCCTGTGACCACATATAAGGCATCAGCTGACCTTTGAGCTTTGTGAAGAAGCGGAGCACATCGCAGCTTTCCTCATCGAAGAGCCACGGCACTCTGTAGCTTTGGTTGCCGTGCAGACGGGAATGTGTGGAGAACAGTCCGAATGCTGCCCAGCGTTTGTAAATATCGGGCGTTGCTGTAGCCTCAAATCCCGCCATATCGTGAGAAGTGAAACCGAATCCCGAGATGCAAAGGCTCAGACAACCTCTGATGACCTCAGCCATGGAACTGTATGTACCCGAGCAGTCGCCGCCCCAGTGAACAGGGAATTGCTGACCGCCTGCCGTTGCGGAACGAGCGAACAGGCAAGCCTTGTTTTCACCGTAAAATTCCTTCAGAACATTGAATACCGTCTGATTGTAAAGGAAGGTGTAGTAGTTGTGCATCCTGATCGGGTCAGATCCGTCAAAGTAAACAATGTCCTTTGTGGGGATTCTTTCGCCGAAATCAGTCTTGAATGTGTCAACGCCCATCTCACAAAGCTTGCGGAGATAACCTGCATACCATTTGCAGGCATCGGGATTGGTAAAGTCAACTATAGCCATACCCGGCTGCCATTCATCGCACTGGAATACGGAACCATCTGTTTTCTTTATGAAGTATCCGCCTTCCATACCTTCATCAAACAGCTTGGATCTCTGACCGATATAAGGGTTGATCCATACGCAGGTCTTGAGTCCCTTTGTCTCGTGGAGTCTCTTGAGCAATCCCTCGGGATCGGGGAACTGTTCCTTGTCCCACTCAAAATTACACCATTCAAGACCTTTCATCCAGAAGCAGTCAAAGTGGAATACCTGCAAGGGGATATCTCTCTCAGCCATTCCGTCTATGAAACCTGTAATGGTATTCTCATCATAGCTTGTGGTGAAGGAAGAAGTCAGCCACAGACCAAATGTGAATGCAGGGGGCAGTGCAGGCTTTCCTGTGAGTGTGGTGTATCCGCTGAGTACCTGCTTCAGATCCTCGCCGCCGAATACATAGTATTCAAGGTTCTCCCCGGGGAGAGTAAAGCTCATTTTAGAAACAGTATCCGAGCAGACCTCAAAGCTCACTTTGTCGGTGCTGTTGACGAATACGCCGTATCCTCTTGAGGATACGTAGAACGGTACACATTTGTAGCTCTGATCGGAGCAGGTACCTCCGTCGGCGTTCCATATCTCAACGTTCTGACCGTTCTTGGTGAAGTTTGTGAACTTCTCGCCGAAACCGTAGAAGTATTCACCTACAGTTGTATCAAGCTGTTCACGGATGTATGTTGTGCGTCTGTCAGCAGGGTAGCTCCAGAAAGTGTCATCGACCTGAGCTGCAAGTCTTGCATCGCGCTTGAATGCGCTTTCCAGGATAACGCCTGTTGATCTCCAGCCGCCGCTTGTCAGTTTCTTGTCTTTGTAATAATAGGTCACGCTCCAGCTCGGTGCGGAAACGACTACCTTTGTGTCCCCCGACTGCAGAACAGCACCGTTCTCGTCAATGGTCACTGTGGGCTTGAAGTTTCCTTTGTTCAGCTTGAAGTCAGGACCGTTCTTTTTATATCCCTTGTGATGTGTGATATTCACACGGATGCAGTTTTCCTGATCAGAGGTGTATTCTATCTCAAGATTTGCACTTCCGAGCAGTTTGTATCTTTCTTTACCGAAGAACGGTGTTGCCACAACGAGAAAACCGTTCTCGATCTCCTTGATCTCAAATGTCTGTGTTGCATAATTGACCTCATAGCCCCTTTGATTGAGCCAGAATCCGTCAGCGAATTTCATTGGCACGACCTCCTGATGTAAATGTAATAATTTTATCGCGCATTAAATGCGAGGAGCGGAAAGCCCCTGCCAATATTCTACAGAAAAATCGAGAAAAATGCAATATAAAATTACTGAAAGTATATTACTATTTTAAACCTTAGCCGCCGAGCCTCAGCATCTCATCAATGCATTTTCTTGCGCTTGCGATCTCATCATCGCTCATAAAGATCTCAAATGCCTCGCCGTCACCCGAACCAATTGATCTCACAGAGTTGTAAACTTCCATCAGAGTAGTCAGTTTCATGTTCTGGCAAACGATCTTCTTTGACATCGCAAAGAAGCGTTTATCGGGACATTCATACTGTAAATGCTCGATTATACTGATTTCGGTTCCGATGATGAATTCCTTGTTCGGAGATTCCTTTGCATATTTGATTATCCCCGAGGTAGAACCCACGTAGTCAGCCATTGACGTTACTTCCGGTCTGCATTCGGGATGCACGAGCATCAGCGCATTGGGGTGCACCGATTTAGCGTGTGCGGCTTCGTCGGCAGTTACCGCAGCGTGTACGGGACATCCGCCTTTCAGCAGCATTATGTCCTTGTCGGGACAGGCTCTCTGAACATAGGCGCCAAGGTTGCAGTCAGGTATGAACAGCAGCTTCTTGTCGGGCAGAGCCTTGCAGATCTTTACAGCGGAAGCTGAGGTAACACATACGTCACATACGCTTTTGAGTGCAGCCGTAGTGTTGATGTACGCCACCACCTTGCGGTCAGGCTCTCTCTCTTTAAGAACAGAGATCATCTCGGGATCCATCTGTTCAGCCATAGGGCAGCCTGCCATCGGATTTGCAAGAAAAACGTGCTTGTCGGGAGAGAGCATCTTTGCGGTCTCGGCCATAAAATGAACACCGCAGAATAGAATGTTCTTGTTCTCTACTTTTGATGCATCCGAGCTGAGCTTGTACGAGTCACCTATACAGTCGGCAACTTCGAGTATCTCATGTCCCTGATAGCTGTGTGCAAGTATGCATATATCGTATTCTTTTTTTAGTTTCAGAATTTCCTGTTGTATATCTTTTATCATAGATAACACTCCTCTAAGTATATACATTTTTCATTATACTATCAATTTCTGGAAATGTCAATGATTTTTCCGCGATTTTCTGTACTTTGCACAAATAGCTGTCCTACAAAGTGTACAGATGGACGAAAAAAACGGTGACTAACCGACTTATATCATCATTTTGATATTTCGATTAAAAATTTGGTATATCTTTCACCCCGTTTATGTGGTATAATATCTTCAGACCAATATAATCTTTAAGGAGGTTTTATTAATGAATATTGACAAGATCCTTTCAGAAATGACGCTTGAAGAAAAAGCAAGCCTTTGTTCCGGCGCGGATTTCTGGCACACGAAGGTAGTCGAGCGACTGGATATACCTGCGATCATGATGTCGGACGGCCCTCACGGACTCAGAAAAATGACCGATGATGCCGAGAATCCCAATCAGTCAATAAAGGCTGTCTGCTTTCCTACCGCCTGTGCGTCTGCTTGTTCGTTTGACAGAAAAGTCATGGAGCAGATCGGTAAAGCTATAGGCAGCGAATGTCAGAGCGAACAGCTGGCAGTCATCCTTGGACCGGGATGTAATATCAAACGTTCCCCCCTCTGCGGCAGAAATTTCGAGTATTTCTCTGAGGATCCTTATCTTGCAGGACAGATGGCAGCTGCTCATATCAAGGGCGTACAGAGTATGGGCGTGGGTGCCTGTGTCAAGCATTTTGCCGCCAATAATCAGGAGACACGCCGCTTTACTGTAGACGCTCAAATTGATGAGCGGACACTCCATGAGATATACCTTGCTCCGTTTGAGACAGTTATCAAAGACTCCAGACCCTGGACGGTAATGTGTTCTTACAATATGCTCAACGGTGAGCACGCTTCTCAGAATAAACGTCTCCTTACCGATATTCTCCGTGACAAATGGGGCTTTGAAGGTCTTGTCATGAGCGACTGGGGTGCAGTAGACGAAAGAGTCGAGGGCGTAAAGGCAGGCCTTGATCTGGAAATGCCGTCTTCCAACGGTAAGAACGACAAGTATATCGTTGAAGCTGTCAGAAACGGATCGTTGGATGAAGCCTTTGTTGACAGGTGTGCAAGACGTGTCCTTGAACTTATCGACAAAGCATTTGAGAATGCCGCATCTGATGTTTCGTGGGACAAGCAGCGCGATCACGAGCTTGCCGCAAAACTCGCTTCGGAGTGCATAGTCCTTCTTAAAAATGACCGTAATGTTCTTCCACTTGACACTAAAAAGAAGATCGCGTTTATTGGCCTTTTTGCCAAGGAACCCAGATATCAGGGCGGCGGAAGCTCACATATCAATTCGCTGTCAGTGGATGCAGCTGTTGACTGCGTAAAAGATTACGCTGACGTGACCTATGCTCAGGGTTATATCACCGATGAGGACAAGACCGACGAGAAACTTCTCGATGAAGCCGTCAATGCCGCTTCCAAGGCGGATACCGCTGTGATATTCGCAGGTCTTCCCGAGGCGTTTGAGTCCGAGGGTTATGACCGCCGCCATATGCGTATGCCCGAATGCCAGCTGGAACTTATCGACAAGGTGGCAAAGGTCTGCAAGAATACGGTAGTAGTCCTCCATAACGGTTCTCCCGTTGAGATGCCTTTCATTGATAATGTCAGTGCCGTAGTTGAGGCATATCTCTGCGGCGAGGGCAGCGGAAGGGCAGTCTGCGATGTACTTTTTGGTAAGGTCAACCCCTCGGGCAAACTTGCCGAGACGTTCCCCAAAAAGCTCAGCGATAACCCTTCCTTCCTCAATTTCCCGGGGGAGGGCGACAATGTCTATTATAGAGAGGGCATTTTCGTAGGCTACAGATATTATGATTATAAAGAGCTCGAACCCCTTTTCCCCTTCGGACACGGCCTCAGCTATACCACATTTGAATACAGCAATATCCATGTCTCTCATAGTGAGATAGATGACAATAATGATCTCACTGTAGAGGTGACTGTCACCAATACAGGTAAACGTGAGGGCAAGGAAGTCGTACAGCTCTATGTCTCCGACAGAGAAAGCTCCGTGATCCGTCCCCGTAAGGAACTCAAAGGCTTTGAGAAGGTCTCCCTCAAAGCAGGCGAGAGCAAAAAGGTGGTCTTCCGTCTTGACAGCCGCGCCTTTGCGTACTATGAGCCGTCCATCGGCGACTGGTTCACCGAGTACGGTGCCTATGATATCCTCGTAGGTTCTTCATCAAGAGATATCAGACTTTCCGAAACTGTCTATGTCAACTCCGAAAAGCGCCTGCCTGTACACTTTGATCTTAACAGCCATCTGGGTGATATAGCCCAGTTCCCCGAGGGCAAGGCAATGATCGCCGAACTCTATTCAGGCGGCAATGCAGTAGGCGATTTCGACAGCGATGATGAAAATATGCGCCGCCTCAATGAGGCCATGATGAGTGAACTGCCTCTCAGATCTATGGTCAGCTTCTCACAGGATCCCCTCATCACACGGGAGCGTATCCAGATGCTCCTTGATCGCCTTAATGAGGCTGTTTCAGGCTGAAATTATTCAAAACTGCGTGCAGATGTCTGTACGCAGTTTTTTCTCTTGACAACAGGAGAAAATTGTAATATACTGTATATGTACAACCGAATATGAAGCCACGGTCTGCACCTCGGTGCTTGTAATTGGGAAGAACGGTGAAAATCCGTCGCAACTGTCATTACTGTTAAAGTCAGAATACTCCCGCGGCTTTGTGATCGCAATATTGCTTTGTGCTGTATTGCGGTCTGAGGTAATGCCGTCTTGGACAAGAAGAAGCGCAGCCGTAACGAAACTGTTTTGCCAAAGCAAAAGGGCTTGGTTATTTTTGTCCGAAAATGCTTTGCGATACGGTCTTGTTTGCTGTGCTTTCTCGGCTTTGGCGGAGAGAGCTTTTTATTTTTGCCGGATTTTTGAAGGAGGATGTGCTGTGGCTTATGATGACAAGCGTGAGCAGGCGCTCCGAATGCTGACCGAAAAGGCATCCGAACTCGGAAGACTGCCAAAACGCGGAGACTTCGATCCCGAAGATGTCTGCTTCATCAAACAGAAGCTCGGACCTTTCCCGAGAGCTTTGGAACAGGCAGGACTGAAACCCGTGCTCAGACCGCCTGCCGCCCTCAGGAGCAAGCAGAAACGCAAACGTGCGGCAGAAAGAAGAAAACTCTCAAGAAATCAAGAATAATTGGAGGTAAAAGAACTGTGAAACTGAAAAGGATCGTTTCGTCTTCGGCGGCATTAATGTTCATGCTCGCATCCGTTCCTATGACTGCATTTGCTTCGGGGACAGAGAAACAGAAAACTGTCAGAGTAATTGTTGAAAACAATACGTTCTTAAAGTCTGAGGGTGCAAAATGGGATGGAGTGCTTTTAGACAGAACTGTCACCATCAATGATGATTCGACTGCATTTACTGCCCTTGCTGATGCCCTTAATGCAGCAGAACAACCTCTGTCAGCTTCCGGAGACTGGATCATGGATATTGCCGGAGTGGGAACTGAGACTATGTCTTCCGAAGCGTGGGCAGGCTGGACATTCTCGCTCAATGATTGGTTTGCAACCGATACTCTCGGATCTTTTAATGTTTCCGATGGAACACTTTCTGACGGCGATATCATTAACGTGCAGTATACTGAGACATGGTCTGATCTAGGAGGAGATTTTGCAAACAACGATACCTCGCTCAAAGCACTGACTATCTCTGACGGTATTCTTGACAAGGAATTCTCATCGGAAAAATTTGATTATACTGTTACACTCAGTGGCGTTACAGATATCGTTATTTCAGCAACTGCTGCAAACAAAAACTTCCAGATAAGATCATATAAGAATGAGTATGCTCCGGAGTCTGAAGCTCATTACCGTGTTCAGGATCCGATAGAGGTGGTTGACGGTGATAAGATCATCATCGGTGTCGGAGATCCGGCTTGGCCTTCAATGAACCAGGGTTATACTGTCAGCAAATATACACTGACCGTTGTTTCTGATATCAAGAGCGATAGCGCAGCAAAAGTCGCAGCTGTTGAAAAACTCATCGACTCTATCGGTGAAGTTACCCTTGACAGTGCAGAAGCTATCTCTGCTGCAAAAACAGAGTATCTCCGCCTCAATGACGGCGAGAAGAAACTCGTTAATAACCTTAAAGTGCTTGAAGAAGCTGAGAAGAAGCTCGCTGAGCTCAGAAAAGAAAACGGTCCCTCCAAGGACTTTATGGATATGTTCAATGATACTGCTGCTAAGGTCGCCAAGTCCGATCCTGCCGTAGGCAGTGAGTGGAAAATGATCGGCCTTGCTCGCGCAGGAAAGCTCAGTGCTGAAAGTAAGGATAAGTTCCTTGAGTCTCTTGGCAAGTATGTGACCGGGGCTGAGGGCGACAAGCTTAATGCAAGACGTTCCACCGAGAATTCAAAGGAGTCTCTGACTGCTGCTGCTCTCGGCAAAGATCCCAAAAACTATGCTAAGAAGGATATCCTTACTCCTGTAAAGGATAAGGACTTCACATCTGCTCAGGGCATTTCGGGACAGATCTGGGCAAATATTGCTCTTACATCCGTAGGTAATGAAAGCGTATATTCCGAGGATCTTGTCAATGCTCAGCTTGAAAGCGGCTCCTTCTCATATGACGGCAAGAGCGAGGATGTAGATATCACTGCAATGGTAATTACTGCTCTTGCAAAGGATTCAGGTTCCAAGGCAGCGATCGATAAGGCTGTTGAGTGGCTTTCTTCCAAGCAGCTCTCTGACGGCAGCTTCGGTAACTGTGAGTCTACCGCTCAGGTTATCGTAGCTCTCAGCTCGATCGGTATCGACAGTTCCGCTGACCCTCGCTTTGTAAAGAACGGTCAATCCCTTATGGACGGTCTCACTGCGTTCTATCTCGGAAACGGTTCCTTTGCTCATGACGGCAGCTCCGCTAACGATATGGCAACCGAGCAGGCTTTTCTTGCCCTCGTTTCCTATTACAGATACTTCAACTCAATGACAGCTATCTATGATCTGTCAGATGTATCTCTTTCGGCTTACAATGCTGAGGCAGATACTCAGAATAATACCAATAACAACTCTCAGACAGGCGCTCCCGCTTCTCTTGCCCTTGTTATGGTCGCACTTTCGGCAGCGGCTATGTGCCTGAACAGAAAGTATAAAGACTGATCTCTTATTATGAATGATGATATTAAGGTATCAAACACGAGAAAAAACATAATAAGGCTGACGGCGGCTGTTCTTATAGCCGTCGTTCTTGCCTTTGTGTATTTTTCAGCAGATGATGTCAAGGTACCCACCGATGACGGCAGTTCTTCAGTTACTTCTGTAACGACCACTACGCAGACATCTGCACCTGTGTCCGAAACTGACAACGTTACCTCAGCTGTATCGGATGATGAGTCTTCGTCTGTTTCCGAGCAGTCATCCTCGGCTCCTGTGACCACTGTTCCGCAGGAAGTTCCTCCGTCCGAGACCGCATCCGTCACCACGACATCTACCACGGTTCCTGCAGCAACGACATCTGCTTCGTCAACAACCGAAGTCAGACCTCAGTCAAAGACCTGCTCCTTTATGATATCCTGCGCAACAGTCTTCGACAATAAGGATAAGCTCCGCGCAGGGATAATCGATATTCTTCCCCGGGATGGCATGATCTTCCCGAAAACGGATGTTCCGATAAACGAGGGAGATACCGTCTACGACGTGCTGAGACGCATCTGCAAGGAAAATAAGATCCATATGGAGTCTACCAAGATCGCCGCGACCAACAGCTATTATATCCAAGGCATTGCCAATCTCTATGAGTTTGATGCAGGCAACCTTTCGGGATGGATGTATTCGGTAAACGGTAAGTTCCCGCAGACGAGCTCATCTAATTATACGCTGTCGGGCGGTGAAAAAATCGAGATTGTTTATTCCTGCAATATCGGTGTTGATGTCGGAGATGATTATTTCAATAAGGCTGGTTGACCGTATCTATGTATAATGACGCTTTTTCAAGGCTTCACCCGATCACTTTCTTCGGGTATTTCATACTGCTGTTTGCCTCGGGTGCATTCACTATGGACCCGATCGTTATCTCGTTGTCGCTTTTGGGGGCAGCGTGCTTTGCGTTGAAGATCAGCGGTCTGAAAGTGCTGAGAAAAAGCGTTTTTCTTCTTATACCTATCATGATAGCCATTGCATTCAATGCGCTTTTCAACCACAGGGGAGTGACTGTTCTCGCAGAACTGCCGTCAGACAATCCTCTTACGCTTGAAGCCTTGATCTACGGAACCGCATCGGCAGGTATGATATGTTCCCTTATGATCTGGCTCTACTGCTTCGGCAGACTTTATTCATCGGACAGGCTTCTGTGCCTCACAGGCAGAGTTTTCCCATCTCTGACGATAGTTATCTCGATGACCATACGTTTCATTCCGCTGTTTGTCATACGCTTCAGGGAGACAAGAGATGCTCAGGCTCAGCTCGGATATAGCGTGTCCAAAGGATCGCTCCATCACCGTGTGAAAAGCCTTGCTCGTATCTTCTCGGTGCTTATCAGTCGTTCACTCGAAGGTTCCGTTATGACAGCCGATTCTATGAAAAGCCGCGGATACGGCCTTCCCGGGCGTACTTCCTGTGATATGTACCATTTCCGTGTTACCGATACAGTGCTCGTGATCATTATGCTCGCTCTCGGCGTAACTGTCATTGCAGGCAATATCGCAGGATTCACCGAGTACCGTTATTACCCGGCATTCTTTCATTCGGGTATCGGGGTCAGAAGTCTTGTAATTTACGTTTGTTTCGCAGCACTTTGTCTGCTGCCTACTGTCTATGATGTTTTGGAGGATCACAAATGGAGATCATCGGTATCAGATCTTTGACATTCAAATATCCGAATTCATCCGTTTGCGCCCTTGACGGTATTGATCTCTCGGTATCATCGGGTGAGTTCGTTCTTCTTTGCGGCAGTTCCGGTAGCGGAAAAAGCACTCTGCTCAGACATATGAAGACGATCCTCGCACCAAAGGGTGAACGATCGGGAGAGATCCTGTATCTCGGCAAGCCTCTTTCCGACCACGGAGAAAGAACACAGGCACAGCAGATCGGTTTTGTCGGTCAGGATCCCGAAACTATGATAGTTACCGATAAGGTCTGGCATGAGCTTGCTTTCGGACTCGAAAGCCTTGGTGAAGATCCCTCGGCAATACGCAGGCGTACAGCTGAGATGGCTGAGTTTTTCGGTATATCGGAACTTTACCGCCGCTCGGTGACCGAACTCTCGGGAGGACAGAAACAGCTTCTTGCCCTTGCATCTGCTATGACGGTCAGACCCTCGCTTCTGATACTTGATGAACCCTCTGCTCAGCTTGATCCAATCGCAGCTCACGAGTTCTTTGCCGCAGTTGCCCGTGTCAACCGTGAACTTGGTATTACTGTCATAGTCAGTGAACACCGTACCGAGGACGTTTTTCCTTATGCGGACAGGCTCATCTGCCTTGAAGACGGTAAACTCGTGCTGGACAGCGATCCCCGAGAGATCTCTCCGCAGAATGTGTCTGACCAACTAAAGGCGATATTGCCTGTGCCGTCGCGTATCTGGCTCGCTTGCGGAGGAGAGAACAGCTGCCCCCTGAGTGTTGCCGAGGGCAGAAAATGGCTCGGTACTAAGATATCAGACACTCTTACGGTCTCTCACAGCGATGTTCCTTCAAGCGGTCAGCCTGTGTTACCTGCACGCGGTATATCTTTCAGATACGAAAGATCAGCCCCCGATATACTCTCTCACATTGATATCGAGATCCGTGGGGGAGAGCTGATCGGTATCCTTGGCGGTAACGGCAGCGGAAAAAGTACACTGCTGTCAGTCCTTGCAGGAATACGTAAACCTTACAGCGGTACCTGTAAAACAAACGGCAGGATCCTGATGATGCCTCAGCATCCTGCAAGCCTTTTTGTCCATGATAAGCTTGCCGATGATCTCCGTGAGATGTGCCCGAATAATGAAAAGATCATTGAGGTCGCCCGTCTGTGCTGCCTTGACGGTCTGCTCCAAAGACATCCTTTCGATCTTTCGGGCGGGGAGCTCCAGCGTGCAGCACTTGCAAAACTTTTGCTTGGTAATCCTGATGTGCTTCTCCTTGATGAGCCAACCAAGGGCACAGATCCGATATTCAAGAAGCGCTTTGCATCGATACTCAAACAGCTCTGTGAGCAGGGCAGATCGGTTGTCATTGTCAGCCACGATGCCGAGTTCTGCGCTGAGTACTGTACTCGCTGCGCTATGCTCTTCGGCGGAGAACTTCTCGGAGATGCACCTGCCTATGAGTTCTTCGGCGGCAACTGTTTCTATACTACCGCCGCTTCACGTATGTCAAGCGGTCTTATCGAAAACGCAGTCACAGCTGATGATGTAATAAAAGCTCTCGGCCATACACCCGAACATGACGGTGATTTCCCGGGTGATAACTTAAAAAGCATTGACAGTGAGGATAACTTCGTTCCTCCCATAAAGAAAAAACGCTCTTTCCTGCGAAAGACCATTGCCGGCATATCCTTTGTCCTGACAGCCCTTTCCGTGCTTGTCTGTGCAGGTGTGTTCGGAGACCCTTTTGGCAGAAGAGAGTATCTTCCCTATATATTTCTCGGCGTGTTTCTCGTTATATTTACGTTTGCACTTGCTGACGGCTCAGATCCTGTTGCCTTGTCCCGTGAACGCAGAAAAGCCTCAAAGCGTTCCGTTGCCGCATCGGTACTTATACTCACTCTTATACCTCTGACTGTCTATATCGGCGCGACATATCTCAATACAGGCAAATACCTATTCGTTTCATTGCTTGTAATGCTGGAGGCCTCTCTGCCGTTTTATATCCTGTTCGAGGGAAGGAGCCCCCAGGCACGTGAACTTGTCACCATATCCGTCCTGACTGCTTCTGCCGTTGCAGGAAGACTGGCGTTCTATATGCTGCCTCAGTTCAAACCCGTTCTGGCGGTAGTGGTAATATCGGGAGCGTCTTTCGGTGCCCACACGGGATTTCTCGTAGGTTCGCTGTCTATGCTGCTTTCAAACTTCATTTTTGGCCAGGGACCCTGGACTCCGTGGCAGATGTTCTCTATGGGCCTTGTGGGATTCCTTTCCGGCATCTTTTTTGCAAGGGGCGTTCTTCCGAGAAAAAGGGAAGTTATTGCTGTTTTCGGATTTGTATCTGCTGTCTTTATCTACGGAGGCATAGTCAATCCGTCAACTCTTTTCATCATGCATAATGAGATCAACAAAGCATCCCTGACCGCTGCGTATGCCGCAGGTTTTCCACTCGATATTATCCACGGTGCGGCAACTCTTGTCTTCCTTTATGCTCTCGCTCCGTCTGTTCTCCAAAAGATCGAGCGGCTGCGTGCAAAGTATGATTTCTTTGAATAGTACTTGACATAGTGACTCGATTATGTTATATTTTTATGCAGATAAAAATCGGAAAGAAGGCAATCAAATGATAACCCTGTTTTTGCTTATCGCACTTTATATGCTTTTTGTGTATGTAGGTGTAAAGGTCCTTGCATTTGAGGTGGGCGAGCGTTCGCGCAAGGCTTCAAAGATCCTTGATGTCATTCTGCTTATAGCCCCTCTTATTGCTTCGCTGGTATTTACGATCCTGTTCGTCTTCGTCCTCGAAGGCAGATTCTATCAGCGCCTTTCACACGCCATACTGGTTTTTGCCCTCTGGCTCTGCGCTGCGAGATTTTACTGGTATCTCATATCTTTTTTCAAAGAGAAAAAGATACTTGTTTTGTCGCTTATCGGAATGATCGGATGCGTTGTCACTGCTATCGTTCTGACACCCCTTGACCGATATGTCGATCTTCTTCATTCGTTCACAAGGGCAGCCTCCATCTCTGTTGGAGACAGCTTTGTCATTACTTTCTATGTGCTGGCGTTCATCCAGGCAAAATGCAAGAAATAAAAAATCAGCCGCAGAGATCTGTGGCTGATTTATTTGTTTATTCGGGGAGCTTGCAGACATCGACCCAGCCGTCGCAGCATGACAGTTTTTCCAGTTCGGGTATTGTAAGCTCTATCGCGCTGTTTGAACTTCCGCAGGCAGGGAAGACAGTTTCAAACCTTCTGACCGAATCATCAAGATAGATCTTTACACCTTCATTCACAGCGAAGGGGCATACGCCTCCGACTGCGTGTCCTATCAGTTCCACTGCTTCGTCGGGAGTCAGCATCTTTGCTTTCACTCCGAACCTGGCTTTGTATTTGGGATTGTCTATCCTTGCATCACCGGCGGCGACAACAAGTATCGCTTCGCTGCCTACTTTGAATGAAAGTGACTTTGCGATCCTGCACGGCTCGCACCCCAATGCCTCGGCGGCCAGAGCTACAGTCGCACTGGAAGCCGAAAATTCCATAATGCGGTCGTCCACGCCAAAGCCTTTGAGGTATTCTCTCACCCTTTCAATGGACATCAGGCTTTTCCTCCCTCAAGCAGGAAAGTTGCTTCCATATCTGCGATGTTTACCGCCAGAGCAAGAGGAAACATCTCCAGAGCTTTTCCGATAGTGTTTTTGTTCTCCTCGCCCGAGAATCCCATATGCCAGCGTATAGCAAATGCTTCCTCGCGGGTAAGACGCATAAATCCTGAGATTATGTAGACGCTCTTCTCGCCGTGACCGTAGGGCAGATTGTCATTGAAAGCATAGTAGGGTACTTTTTCCCATACGCCCTGATCGTTCTTGGCGTTGCGGAAACTCGTTTCGTAGGTGTTCACCTTGCAGATATCGTGCAGCAGCGCAACGATGGCTATCGTCTCATCCGAAACGTTCAACCCGTATTCGTCCCTTACACGGGCTCTGTCACAGTATGCTTTCAGGCACTCGTAAACATTTATAGAGTGCTGGCAAAGTCCGCCTTCGTAGGCACTGTGATATTTTGTCGATGCGGGAGCCGCGAAAAAATCGCTGTTCTCCGAAAGCAGATATTCGAGAAGTCTGTCCGCTCCGGGACGGGTTATGTTCTCTCGGTATATCTCGATGAATTTGTCCATGTATGCTCTTGCGTCTGCCATAGTCATGACCTCCTTGCATTATCGTAATTATGACTGTTATGATTATACCATGTAATGCCCGTTTTGGCAATACCCCGACTTGAATTACACCGATAGATATGTTATCATATTTGTATATCAGATTTTTACGGAGGTTAAATATGAAGTATAAAGCCGTAGTTTTTGACTTTGACCTTACTCTTGCCGATTCCACAGGCCCGATTATCACCTGCTATAAGCATACGCTTGAAAAATTCGGTTACAAGATACCGCCCGATAAGGAGATATTCAATACCATCGGCAAGACACTGCTTGATTCCTTCGATATCCTTACAGGTGTTCCCGATAACCCTCAGCGAGAAGAAATGCGCGCAGAGTACGTCCGCAAGGCAGATACCTGCATGGCAAGGGATACAGAGTTCTATCCCGATGCTATAGCCATTTTGCAGATCCTTCAGAATGCAGGGGTAAAGACAGCTATAGTTTCTTCAAAGATGAAATACCGTATCGAGGAGACTTTTATGCTCCATACCGGTTCCATTCCCGTTGATGCTATCATCGGACTTCACGATATGCCAAATCCCAAACCTTCCCCTGATGGCATCTTCATAGCTGCACAGGCTCTTAATGTCGATCTAACCGAGATCCTCTATGTCGGTGACAGTTATATCGATGCCGAAACTGCCATGAATGCAGGCGTGGATTTTGCAGCTGTTACTACAGGTTCTTCCACCGCCGAAGACTTTAATAAGTACCCGAATATCTGTATCTCGGACTCACTCCTGGGGATATTCACCTCTATTAATAACAATGGGTAAATATTGATTGAAAAATGTGTTAACAACTATTGATATTGTGCCGTGAAAATGGTATAATTAAATGATTAGAAAAGCCGAAAAATAACGCTGAAAGGACTTTGCTATGATAAAAAGTATGACAGGTTTCGGCAGAGAAAGAATGACCCTCGGTACAAGAGAGATACTTGTCGAGATCCGCTCTGTCAACCACCGCTATTATGAGTTCACCGCAAAAACACCCCGCGCCTACGGCTACCTCGACGAGAAGCTCAAAGCTTTTATGTACGGAGCGATCACGAGAGGTAAAGTAGAGGTCTCTGTCTCCATCTATAATCAGGAGGGCGTCAGCGAAAATATCACGATCAATAAGGATATCGCCAAGAGCTATGTCAATGCACTCAGATCTTCAGCTTCCGAGCTTGATCTCTGTGATGACCTTAAACTCTCCGATATAATGAGACTTCCGGATGTCTTTACTGTTGTCAAGGTCATCGACGATGAGGAGGAAATCTGGCAGCAGGTGAGCACCGTCGCAGGAGAAGCCCTCAAGCATTTCGTTGAGATGCGTGAAATCGAGGGAAATAAGATGTATGCCGATATAACTTCGCGTCTCGATATGATCGAAGAGACGGTCGGCAAGATCGAAAAGCTCAGTCCTGCCTCTGTTGAAGCATACAGACAGCGTCTGCGTGATAAGATCGCCGAGGTGCTTGAAGACAGGAACATCGACGAGAGCAGGATCGTTACCGAGGCTGCTATTTTTGCCGATAAGATCGCAGTCGATGAAGAGACCGTAAGGCTCAGGAGCCATATTGCTCAGTTCCGTCAGCTGCTCGACAGCGGCGAGCCTGTGGGCAGAAAACTTGACTTCCTGATCCAGGAAATGAACCGAGAAGTAAATACCACTGGATCCAAAGCACAGGAACTTGAGATCACCAAAATGGTCGTGGATATGAAATCGGAGATCGAGAAGATCAGAGAACAGATCCAGAACATCGAATAACGGGAGGGTGTGTATGCGGCTTATAAATATAGGCTTCGGGAATATGGTCTCTGCATCGAGACTTATCGCTCTCGTTACCCCCGAATCTGCCCCCGTAAAACGAATAATACAGGAAGCAAGAGATAAGGGTACCCTTATTGATGCTACCTGCGGCAGACGTACAAGAACTGTCCTTATAATGGACAGCGATCATGTTGTGCTTTCAGCTGTCGCCCCCGAAACAGTCGGCGGCAGATTTGAAAATGATTCCGAGGACAGCGAGGTGAATGATGTTGAAGAATAAGAATAACGCTAAACTGTTCGTAATATCTGCTCCGTCAGGCTGCGGTAAGGGAACAATTCTCAAAGAAGTGTTCAAGGATATCAGCGTCTTCTATTCGATCTCCTGTACAACAAGAGGTCCACGCGAAGGCGAAGTGAACGGTAAAGACTACCATTTCATCACCGATGAGAAATTCAAGGATATGATAGCCAATAATGAGTTCCTTGAGTATGCGGAGTTTGTTGATAAAAGCTACGGTACTCCTGCAGCACCTGTCCTCGATAGTCTTGCACAGGGCAGAGATGTCATCCTTGAGATCGAGACCAAGGGCGCTTTTCAGATCAAAGAAAAAATACCCGAAGCAGTTATGATATTCATTCTCGCTCCGTCGATCAAAGAGATCAGACGCAGACTTTTCAAACGCGCGACCGAGAGCAGCGAGGTCATCGAAAACAGAGTCTCTCAGGCAGCCTCCGAGATAGCAAAATCAGTCAATTATGACTACGTTATTATGAATGACGCACTCGAAGATGCTGTAAGGGATTTTGAAACAGTTTACCTTTCAGCTAAAAACGGCGATCATAAAGCCGATAAATTCAAAGCAGAAAACGAAGAAACAATAAATATGATTAATGAGGTGCTTGAACATGCTTAGACCGGCAGTTATCCAGATCCTGAAAAACAATGAGAGTTATTATTCTCTCGTACTCGCAGTTGCTAAGAGAGCAAGACAGATCACAGATGAGGCTCTTGAAAACAAAGATAAGGCTATCATGAACGAAAAACCAGTCAAGATGGCAGTGGATGAGTTCGCTTCGGGCGAATATAAGATCATAGAGGATCCGAGCCTCAGATAAGTAGTTTTACGGAGGGATCACCGTGCGAGGAGATATTCTTGTTGCCAAGGTCGCTGTTTCACGCGCAGCTTACAGCTTCGACAGTGAGTACAGCTATACCGTGCCCGAATCGCTCAGGGATAAGATATGCGCAGGTATGCGCGTTATCGTCCCTTTCGGAAACGGCAATACAAGAACCGTCGGCCTCGTTACAAGACTGAAGACCATAGAGGTTCCCGATGAGAAGATCAAACCTCTTATGCAGCTCGCCGATGATGAACCACTTGTCAGTGACGAGATACTGAAACTCATTTTCTGGCTCAAAGATAATACATTCTGTACCTTTTTTGATGCCTTCCGCAGTGTCGTGCCTTCAGGATTCGGCTATAAGTTCTCCAGCCACTATTCACTCGCCAATGTCCCCGTCAATGAATCCGAACTCGGTGAGCAGGAGCTCAGAGTTCTCGGCTTTATGCAGAGAGCTAAAAATCAGCACGAGATAGACGAGTTCCTTGACCTTGCCAAACAGCCCAAGCTCAGACCCGTGCTCACATCACTTATTGATAAAGGCTATGTTGAACTCAACGATCAGCTGAAACGTAAGGTCGGTGACGAGACCGTCAGAATGATCCGCCTCTCCGATGAGTATATTGCTTCGCTCGGCACAAAGACCGAGCCGAAACTTACTCCCAAGCAGAGAGCGGTCGTTTCATTGCTCGAAGAGTGTGAGTGTGCCGCTGTCAAAGAAGTCTGCTATATGACCAGCTGTACGACCGCTCTTGTTGCTCGAATGAAAAAAATCGGCATTGTCATAGAGTACGAAAATGAAGTCCTCAGAGACGCTATCGGTGAGATCGAAGAACAAAGATCTCCCGATTCCATTGAGCTTAACAGTGAGCAGACTGCTGCATATGACGGTATTATGAAACTCGTTGACGATCAACGGCCTGCGGGCGCTCTGCTTTACGGCGTAACGGGAAGCGGCAAGACCGCGGTCTTTTTTAAGGTCATCAGCAGTGTGCTGAAACAGGGCAAGACAGCTATGATGCTCGTGCCCGAGATCTCGCTCACTCCCCAGATGCTCAGAAAATTCAAAACCTATTTCGGCAGCGATATCGCTGTCCTCCATTCGTCACTGTCCCTCGGCCAGCGCAGCGACGAGTTCAAGCGTATCCGTTCGGGTGACGCAAAAATTGTCATCGGTACACGAAGTGCAGTCTTTGCACCGCTTCCGAATATCGGTGTCATTATTATTGACGAGGAAGGCGAGCATACTTATAAGTCGGAGAACTCTCCGAGATATCATGCAAGGGATGTAGCTATCCAACGATGCGGATATCATAATGCTGTACTCCTGATGGCTTCGGCTACACCCTCCCTCGAAACATTCTATTATGCCAGAAAAGGCCGTTTCCATCTCTTTGAAATGCGTAAGCGATATGCCGATGCTGTCCTTCCTAAGGTCGATATCATTGATATGGCATACGAAAACGGCAGCTTGCTTAGCAGTAAACTGAGAGAAAAATTATCAGAAACTTTGAATAACCGTGAGCAGGCAATCCTGTTGCTCAACAGACGTGGATTCAGCACATATGTGTCATGCATGGAGTGCCGTAAGCCCGTCAGCTGCCCGAATTGCGAACTGCCGCTCACTTACCATAAAAAGAATAATAAGCTGATGTGTCACTACTGCGGCTTCAGTATGGATAACGTAATATCCTGTCCCGAATGCGGCTCGGATCATCTCCGTACTTCAGGTGTCGGTACCCAGAAAGTCGAAGATGAGCTCGCAGTAATGTTTCCTGATGCAAGAGTCCTCCGTATGGATGCAGATACCACCTTCTCACGCTATTCATATGAGGAAGGCTTCAAGTCATTTGAGAACGGCGAGTATGATATTATGCTCGGCACACAAATGATCGCAAAGGGATTGAATTTCCCGAATGTTACGCTTGTCGGAGTGATCTCTCTCGATAAGGCCCTCTTTACCGGAGACTTCCGTAGTTATGAGAGAACTTTTTCACTGCTCACTCAGGTCGCAGGCAGAAGCGGCAGAGGCGAAAAACCGGGAACAGCTTTGCTCCAGACATTTGTCCCCGATCACTTCGTGCTTAACCTCGCTTCCAGACAGGATTACGATGAGTTCTATGAGGAAGAGATAGAACTCCGTAAAGCACTGATCTATCCGCCTTTCTGCGATATCTGCGTGATAGGTTTCTCCGCTCCGCTGGAAAGTAAGGTCATTGAAGCTTCAAAATGGTTCGCTTCCGAACTCGCAGCGTATATCGCAGCAAATCAGATAAAACTTCCGCTGAGAGCACTTGGCCCCGCACCCTGTACCCTCGGTATGATAAATAAGAAATATCGCTATCACCTTATACTTAAATGCCGCAATACCCATGAGTTCAGAGACGTTATAAGAAGCGTTCTCATGAGATATTACAAGCAGCAGGAATTCAGACAGGTAAGCATCTATGTCGATATCAACGGTGATATCGGACTGTAATACAGATTAGGAGAGTATGTATGGCAATAAGAAATATCCTTAATAAAAAAGACGAGAGCCTTCATAAGGTTTGTAAACCGGTTGTCAGCTTCGGACCAAAGCTCTGGCAGCTGCTGGACGATATGGCTGATACCCTCGAAAAAGCCGAGGGTGTAGGACTCGCTGCTCCTCAGGTGGGCGTCATCAGAAGACTTGTTATCATCAATGTCTATGACGATACGGGCGTCCATGAGCTTATCAACCCCGAAATTCTTTGGCAGTCAGAGGAAACTCAGCGTGTCCAGGAAGGCTGTCTTTCTTGCCCCGGAGAGTGGGGTTATACCATCCGCCCCAAGTCCGTTAAGTTCAAGGCTCAGGATAGAAACGGCAACTGGTATGAAATGACCGTGGAAGACCTCTTTGCACAGGCGGTCTGCCATGAGCTCGATCACCTCGACGGACATCTCTTCCTTGAAAAAGTCGTTGAGTTTATTGAACCCGAAGATAATAAGTAATAGAGGTGCATCTTATTGAATATAATCTTTATGGGAACACCCGACTTCGCTGTTGAAACTTTGAAAAAGCTTTACGGCGAACATAACGTTATGGCAGTGTTTACTCAGCCCGATAAGCCAAAGGGCAGAGGTTATGTTATGACCCCGCCTCCGGTCAAAGTGCTTGCTGAAGAGCATGGCACTCCCGTGTATCAGCCCCAGAGCCTGAAAAACAACGGCGAGGAGTACGTTGAGATCATCCGTAAGCTTGCCCCCGATTGCATCGTGGTCGCAGCATACGGTAAGATATTGCCAAAATCCGTCCTCGATATCCCGAAGTACGGATGTGTCAATGTTCACGGCTCGCTCCTTCCCAAATACAGAGGTGCTGCTCCTATCCAGTGGTCTGTTCTTAACGGCGATAAAACTACAGGCATAACCACAATGCTTATGGGTGAGGGACTTGATACCGGTGATATCCTCGAAAAAGCCGAAGTCGATATAGGGATCAACGAGACTGCCGCCGAACTTTTTGACAGACTTGCAGTTCTTGGCGGAGAACTCGTTCTCCATACCCTCGATGAACTTGAAAAGGGAAGTATAACCCCGAAACCTCAGTCCGAGGAACCCGAGGAACCTTCCTATGCTTCGGTTCTTGATAAGTCCATGTGCCCCATAGATTTTTCAAAGCCTGTCTTTGAAGTGCATAAGCATATATGCGGCCTCTCTGATTGGCCCTGTGCATATACCACCCGTAAAGGCAAACGCCTTAAAGTCTACCGTTCACAGATCGTGTCGGATAAACCGACAGGTAAGCCCTGCGGCAGAGCAGTCTCCGATTCGGATCTCGATATCGCCTGTTCGGACGGTGTAATAAGATTTGTCGAAGTCCAGTCTGAGGGCGGCAAGCGTATGAACGCGAAGGATTATCTCCGCGGTAATCCGCTCGCTAAGGACGAAGAATTTGTTTGATATGTCAGATGCAAGAAAATTTACCGTCCGCTTGCTGACAAAGCTCGATGAGGACGCTTCATATTCAAATATCCTGCTCGATCAGGCGCTCTCGCGTTCACAGCTTACAGAGCAGGATAAACGCTTTGCTTCCGCGCTTTTCTACGGAGTGCTCGAAAGAAGATATACTCTCGATGCAGTCATAAAGGCTCATCTGAAAAATCCGAATGATAAGCTCTCCGCCGAAGTGAGGAATATCCTCAGGATCGCTCTTTATCAGATGTTGTATATGGATCATGTCCCGGACAGCGCAGCTGTCAACGAGAGCGTGAGCCTTGCAAAGAAAAACCGTAATCCGGCGATCTCGGGATTCGTCAACGGATTGCTCAGACAGTTTCTCAGAGAGGATAAAAATCTCCCGAAAGCTAAAAATGCTTCCGAAACTCTTGCTCTTGAGTATTCCTGCCCAGTGCCTCTCGTCGATAAGTGGTTAAAAGAGTACGGCGAGTCCGTTACAAAGTCTATGTTGTCATCTTCTGTCGGACAGGCTCCCGTTACGGTTAGAGTAAATACCATGCGTATGCCTCTGGAAGATGTAATGTCCGTGCTGCAGAAAGACGGCTTCGGTGTTGAACGTGTCGATACCGTCCCCGATTGCCTTCGTATCTGCGGATCGGGTATTGAGCAGAGCAGTGCCTATAAAGCAGGTCTCGTCCATGTACAGGATGTCTCTTGTCAGCTGTGCTGTCAGGCGCTTGACGCAAAGACCGGAGATACAGTGCTCGATATCTGCTCAGCCCCCGGCGGAAAAGCGTTTACCATAGCCGAGATCATGAGGAACAACGGTAGTGTCCTCGCTTTCGATCTTCACGAGAACCGTGTTAGACTTATCCGTCAGGGAGCAGAAAGACTCGGTCTGAGCATCATCTCCGCACAGACCAATGACGGAAAAGTTTTCAGCAATAAAATGCCCCTTGCCGACAGGATACTCTGCGATGTCCCTTGTTCGGGCCTCGGCGTTATACGCCGTAAACCCGAGATCAAGTATAAGGATCTTTCAGAGTTTGACAGGCTCCCTCAGATCCAGTATGATATCCTTAATACTTCCGCGGGATATCTCAAAGTCGGAGGCATACTCGTATACTCAACCTGTACGCTCTCAAAAACCGAGAACGAACAGGTCACAGACAGGTTTTTAAGTGAACATCCCGATTATACAAAAGGCACTCTCCCCGATGTCCTCGGCGGAGAACACCGTGTGACTATAACACCCGACCGCTTTGGCTCGGATGGCTTTTATATAGCAATTTTTACCAGATTGAGGTGATCTTACGGTACTGACCGATCAGGACGGAAAAATTGATATCTTGTCCCTAAATACGGACGAGCTCAGAGAGCTTATTATCGGTATGGGAGAAAAGAGATTCAGAGCCGACCAGATATTTGAATGGCTCCATGTAAAACGTGTGCAGAGATTCGATGAAATGACCAATATATCTGCACAATTCAGAATCAGGCTCGAAGAAAAGTTTTGTATAAAATCACTATTTATAGTTAAAAAGCTTGAATCTACCCGTGATAATACTGTAAAATATCTTTATAGGCTCCCCGACGGCAACCACGTCGAGACCGTCCTTATGGAGTATAACCACGGAAATACCGTGTGTGTTTCCACTCAGGTAGGCTGTAAGATGGGCTGTAAGTTCTGTGCTTCAACTATCGCAGGCTATAAGCGTGACCTCGCCCCCGGCGAGATACTTATGCAGATATATACCGCCGAGAAGGACAGCGGCAGAAAGATCGGAGGAGTCGTGCTCATGGGCATTGGCGAACCTCTCGATAACTTCGATAATGTTGTGTGTTTCCTGAATCTCTTGAGTTGTGAAAAAGGTATGAACCTCTCGCTCAGACACGTTTCTCTCTCGACTTGCGGCCTCGTTCCGAAGATATATGAACTTGCAAAGCTCAACCTCGGACTGACACTTTCGATATCGCTGCACGCCCCCGATAATAAAGCACGCAGTGAGATAATGCCCGTCAATGACAGATACGATATAAATGAGCTTATAAAAGCCTGTAAGGATTATTTCAAAACCACAGGCAGAAGGATATCCTTTGAGTATGCCCTCATAAACGGACATAATGACAGTCGGGAAGATGCGGCAAAACTCGCAAAACTGCTGGGCGGTTTTGTATGCCATGTAAATATAATCCCCGTGAATAAAATTAAAGAAAGAGATTTCACCTCTGACAGAAAAAGTGCTCAGAGGTTCAGAGAATATCTCGAACAGCTCGGTATCAATGCGACAGTGAGAAGAACTCTCGGCGCGGATATCGATGCCGCCTGCGGACAGCTCCGCAGAGAATATGAAATATAGTAAAGGTGGTGAACTGCTTGTTTTTGGCTTCCAGATCCGATATAGGACGTAAACGCGATGAGAACCAGGATCGCGTAAGATGCGGCTTCCTCGGAGAGAATATCTCCCTTTCCGTTGTCTGCGACGGTATGGGCGGAGCACTTTCAGGCGGTGTCGCCAGCGAAGAAGCTATAAATATCATCTACCAGCGTATCTCGGCAGGCTTCCGTCCCGAAGCCGACCCAAACAGTATACGTAATCTTATGCTCACCGCTGTTCATGCCGCCAATACTATAGTATATGAGAAAAGTAAAGAGGATATAGAAAAAAACGGTATGGGCACTACCTGCGTTGCCGCACTCGTCTGCGGAAAGCATTGCTATGTCGTAAATGTGGGCGACAGCCGCTGCTACCTTATGACAGAAGGTAAGATCATGCAGGTCACTACCGATCATACATATGTAAGAATGCTCTACGAGCAGGGACTTATCGCAGAGGATGAAATGAAAACTCACCAGATGCGAAGCGTCATTACAAGAGCAGTAGGTGTCGAGGCTGACCTCGAAGTCGATTATTTCGAGTTTGAACCCGAAGGCAATTTTACCTTGCTGCTTTGCTCGGACGGACTTTCCAATTATTGCTCAAATGAGATTATCTATGGCTTCGTCTTCGGAAAGAACCTCGACCACGCCGTGACAGATCTTATTAACTATGCCAATGAACAGGGCGGCAGGGATAATATAACCGCCGCACTTGTTGCTAACTGATAGATCAAGGATAGGAAACCAAATATTATAGGAGTTGAAAATATGGATTCAAATATCGGAAAGAAGCTTGACGGCCGTTACGAGATAACCGAGCTTATCGGTGTCGGCGGAATGGCAGATGTCTATAAGGCTACCGACGTTATGGAAAACCGTACCGTTGCCGTCAAGATACTTAAACCTGAGTTTTCCGAAAACGAGGAGTTCGTCAGACGCTTCAGAAACGAGAGCAAAGCTATAGCCGTGCTCTCTCACCCGAATATCGTCAAGATATATGACGTTGGCTTCACTGATGAGATTCAGTTCATCGTGATGGAGTATATCGATGGCATTACCCTTAAAGAACTTATCGAACAGCAGGGCGTTCTTCGCTGGAAAGATGCTCTCAAGTTTGTGGTTCAGATACTTAAAGCTCTTCAGCACGCTCATGATAAGGGCATTGTCCATAGGGATATCAAACCGCAGAATATCATGCTCTTCCCCGACGGTACCATTAAGGTCATGGACTTCGGTATCGCAAGGTTTTCGCGTATCGACGGCAAAACCCTCTCCGATAAGACTATAGGTTCCGTCCATTATATATCCCCCGAACAGGCTAAGGGCGATATGACTGACGAAAGATCCGATATCTATTCTGTCGGCGTTATGCTCTATGAGATGCTTACCGGCAGAAAACCTTTCGATGGCGAGAATCCAGTCGCTATTGCCGTAAAACATATGCAGGAGACTCCCGTTTCTCCAAGGGAGATCATGCCCTCTATCCCCGAATCCCTCGAAGAGATCGTCCTCCATGCTATGGAAAGATCTCCTTCAAGAAGATATCAGTCGGCTGCCGAAATGATAAACGATATCAGCGCGTTCAAGGTTAATCCCTCGATCGTGTTCGGCTATAAGAACGGCCCTATGCCGCCCGCCGATGAGGATGCCGCTTCAACAAGATTCTTCAAACCAGTCAGCGGAGATGACTTCGATGACGAGTACGATGATGAGTACGATGATTACGATGACGATTATGATGATAGGTATCCGCAGGAAAAACAACGTTCTTATGTAGTGCCTATTCTGCTGGCTGTTACCGTGGCAGTCGTTATCATCGCTGCTATAGTTGTGGCATATTCCGTTATTAATAGCTTTAATCCTACTAAGACACATTCTTCCAATGTCACTGTTCAGAACTTTGTAGGACAGAATTATCAGAGAGTCCGTCAGGAGTACAGCGATAAGATCACTTTCCTCGTTAAGGAAGAGTGGAGCAACGAGTATCAGGAAGGCGTTATCATCGAACAGGATATCTCCAATAAGTCTGTCCGTATCGGTACCACCGTCAATGTCGTTGTCAGCAAGGGACCCCGTATGATCGAAGTCCCCAACCTTATAGGTAAATCCGAAAACGTTGCTCTGAGTGAGTTAAGAGGCGCAGGCTTCTCACCCAACGTCAAGAGCATTTATGACGATATGCAGTCAGGATATGTCGTTAAGACCGAGCCCAGCGGCGGTACTCTCTATGCCGCAGGCGCTGAGATCGATGTCTTCATCAGTAAGGGTCAGATGGAACTTGAAGTCAAGATGCCCGATGTTATAGGCATGACCCGTGAAAAAGCTATGCAGATCATCAAGGAGTCTAAACTCACTCCTGTTGTGGAAGAAGTTAAGCAGGAAGGCAATAAGGGTAAGGTAGTTGAACAGCAGTATCCCGAAGGTACATTCCTCGCAAGAGGTAAGGATGTTACTATCTATGTCTCCACTGGTGAGGTAGATCCTATCGAGGTCAAGCTCCCCGTGCCTATCCCCAACGGCGCAAGCGGTAAGTATGTACTCACTATCTACCGTGACGGTACTATCGATGGCAATCAGATCATCGACGAGGGCGAGGTTGTCGCAGGAAGCAAGGTCAATGTAAAGGTATCTGGCAATAAGTCCGAAACTATCGCCATTGGCGTAAGAAGCGAGAAACTCGGCAAGAATGTTACCAAGTATATCGTCTTTGAGGTGGATTACGAAAAGGGTGAGGTCAAGGTAGTTTCGGGACCCGATACAGCTTCCTTCCCTGTAACTACTACGACTACTACCACTACAACAACCACAACAACGTCATCATCTAAAAAGCCTGATCCCGATCCTGATCCCGATGAAAACCCGGGCGGTAACAATAACCATGGCGGAAACCATAATCAGGATAACAATGATCAGGACGGAAACGATTAAGCGTTATGCAAGGAATGATAATCAAAGCCATCGGAGGCCTCTACTCAGTAGAAGCCTCCGAAGGTGTATATGAATGTAAGGCAAGGGGAGTCTTCCGTAAGCAGAATATCTCTCCCGTCTGTGGCGACAGAGTAGACTTTTCTCTCGAAAAGGACGGAATGGGCGTGATCGATGATATACTTGAACGCCGCTCCCTGCTTATAAGACCTCCTCTTGCTAATCTCGATCTCCTTATATTTGTTGCTTCGATCTGTGAGCCGCAGCCTAATCTCCTCCTGCTTGATAAGTTCATTGCTATCGCGGAGTATAAACATATCACCCCCGTTGTGGTATTTACAAAGGTCGATAAACAGAATGCTTCTGAGTACCTCGATATATATAAGCAGGCGGGTATCAAAGCCTTTGCAGTTGATAATGTCACAGGTTCGGGCAGCCGGGAGGTAAGAGATATCATGGTCGGTAAACTCTCTGCATTTACAGGCAATACGGGAGTCGGCAAGTCCTCTCTGATCAATAATATTTTCCCCGATATGCACCTCGCTACGGGAGAAATAAGCAAGAAGCTCGGCAGAGGCAGACATACTACCCGCCATGTCGAACTCTATAAACTCCCCGAGGGAGGATATGTGGCAGATACCCCAGGCTTTTCAAGCTTTGATACCAATAGGTATGACATTATTTTTAAGGACGAGCTTGCCGATTGCTTTACCGAGTTCAGAGAGTATCTCGGTAAGTGCCGCTTCGTAAATTGCAGCCATACTTCCGAGAAAGGCTGCGCTGTCATAGAAGCGGTCAACGATCATCTGATTCCTCCGTCAAGGCATAAAAGCTATGTCGAGATGTATAACGAAGCCAAACAGCTTAAAGAATGGGAGCATAAAAAATGAGTAGTGTATGTGCTGTTTTCTGCGGCGGAGATCCCGTTTCAAAGGATACCGTCCGCCAGGATCTTAAAAGAGAAGACCTGAGAATAGCTGCCGACAGCGGCTGTAAGCTTATGAAAAACCTCGGTATCACTCCGCACCTTATTATTGGTGACTTTGATTCTTCCGAGCGTCCAACCGAGGGGAATGTCCTTTCTTTTCCCGTAGAGAAAGACGATACAGACCTTATGCTTGCCGTCCGTGAGGGACTGTCAAGAGGTGCTAATCGCTTCCTGATCTACAGTGCCACAGGCGGAAGACTCGATCATACGATCGCAGCCCTGCAGACCCTCGCTTTCCTTAATGACCATAAAGCTTCCGGCGTGCTGATCTCGGATACCGAGCGCGTTGAGCTCCTTTACCCCGGCTCCCATAAGATCAAGCCTGTTAAAGGTTTTTCGCTTTCTCTGCTCGCATATTCAAATTCGGTTACAGATCTCACGATCACAGGTGCTAAATATTCATGCCACGGTATTACTATAGATAATGCTTTTCCTCTCGGAGTGTCAAACGAATTCCTTGATTCTGATGTCTCGGTTTCTTTCGCTTCGGGCATCCTGCTTTGCATAAGATCGAAACTGTGAGCATTTTCATTGTTGATGCATAGTATGTATTACATCCAAAAAGGAGGTAATACTTATGAAAGTCGTCGTCGTTAAGAGCAACAGATTGGTCTCCTCGGTCCTCAGACTTATATTCGGGATCAGGAAGGAAAGACCGTCAGATTGAAAAAAGCGGCGGAACGATACTCTCGTCCGCCGCTTTGCTTTTTTGTGGCAAAAAATTAATGCCTATTACTATCGGCTGTAATAAGCATTAATTTTTTATAGAATTATGAAAGGGATTAAGAATTTTATTTTGAAGCTGCCTAAGAGGTGGTTCTCTCTCTTCGACATCTATATAATAACAGATCTGTGTGAATTGAATATGAATTATAAGCCATCTAATGAAATTTTTTTGAGATTTTTTTTGGACTGTAAAACCACGTAAATTCGCCATTTTACTGCTTTTTGACTGCTTGCTGCATGAATTTTCTCAAAAATATTTTTTGGGAAATATCGTTTTGTGTCCTAACAATCAGACAGTTGCGTCTGCTTGTAAAGACAAAAATGCAAAAAATTAATGCCTATTACTATCGGCTGTAATAAGCATTAATTTTCTATAGAATTATGAAAGGGATTATATTCGACAGATCATAAAACTTAAAGGCGACCCGTTTGCAGCTTTGCTGCAAGAGGGAAGTGAGGTTAGGTCAGACTTTAAGTTTTATCATCCGTCAAACCGTCTCCGGAAGTTTCTTTCTCCCTTCGACATCTATATAATATCAGTTCTCTGTGAACCCAAAATGAATTTCACGGTAAAAAACCCACATCTTCCTATTTTTAAAAATGAATTTTTTGTAAATAAACTCAAAAGAAATGTTAATGACAGGTTCATAACTTCCTGTTATAATATGTTTGGTTATTTTGCTTATTATGAAAGGGGATGCTTTAATTATGTTTCAGGTACTCGTAGTTGAAGATGATGCAAGCCTGAGAAAGCTGATGTCTGCTGCTCTTAAACAGCATGGTTACGAGCCTTTCACGGCTGAGGACGGACAAATGGCTCTCGATGTTCTTGAGAAGACCAATATCGACCTTATCATCTCGGATATCATGATGCCCAATATGGACGGCTATGAACTTACTTCTGCCCTAAGAAAAGCCAATTATAATCTGCCTATTCTCCTCGTTACCGCCAAGGAATCTTTCGAGGACAAGCAGAAAGGCTTTATGGCCGGTATCGATGATTATATGGTCAAGCCTATCGACGTTAATGAGATGATCCTCAGAGTCGGTGCACTCCTCAGACGTTCGCAGATGGCTTCCGAGCATTCACTCGTAGTTGGTAACTGCACACTTGACTATGACGCTCAGTCTGTCAAGTTCGGCGCAGGCCTCGCTGAGACTATTCCTCAGAAGGAGTTTCTGCTCCTTTTCAAATTGCTTTCCTATCCCAATAAGATCTTTACACGCCGCCAGCTTCTCGATGAGCTTTGGGGTATGGAGTCTGAAGTCGATGAACGTACTGTCGATGTCCATATCAAGCGTCTGCGTGAACGCTATAAGGGTAATCCCAATTTTGATATTCTCACTATTCGCGGCCTTGGCTATAAAGCCGTGAAGCTTGTCTGAGCGGAGGTTTTTTGTAAATGAAGATCAGTCTTCAATTAAAGATAGGTATGCTGTTTTTCGGAGTTATGCTCCTTTCCGCTCTTATCTCAAGCTCTATCCTTATCTTTGCATTCCGTTCCACTATGGTGTCAAATTCCGAGGAACAGGTGCTGTCGGTCGCTAACTCTATCAGACAGCTGAAACTCGATACAAAAGTCTCTTCCGAGATCGCTCTGACCGATCCCGGCTTTGATGATAAAGCGATCCTTTCAAATGATACCATCTTTTCCGTTCTTTCAACTCCCCCTATAACAGTTGAGGAGATCAAGAATAATCCCGATCTTATCAAAGATATAAAACAGAAGGATGAATTCATAAAGAACGGTTATTATGTGGAGACTTCGGGCTTGTTCCCGACTTCTACGGCTTATCTCGATGTTGAGGGTGCTTTTGCAAGGATCAGTATCAATCAGAACGAGAATAACTACTGGATTATTTTCTTTGTCGTGATCCTTTCGTTCATAATCTGCGTGGTCTTCGGTACGATCATAACCGTCTTTATAAGCCGAAGGATACTTAGTCCCATCACTGATCTTTCCCGTGCAGCCAATGATGTCGCTCACGGCAACTTTACTGTCAGAGTCAAGGAAACAGGCGATAACGTCTATCGCTCACTCATCAGGAACTTCAATAAGATGGTTGAGGAGCTTTCGGGAACGGAAACTCTCAGAGGCGACTTCATAAGCAATGTTTCCCATGAGTTCAAAACTCCTCTGGCATCTATACAGGGGTTTGCCAAACTCCTTCAGGACGATACCATCAGCCCGCAGGACAGAAGCGAGTATACTCAGATAATCATAGACGAGACCGTCCGACTGACCAAGCTCGCTACCAACATCCTTAATCTTTCAAAACTTGAAAATCAGACTTCTATCGGTAATAAGACCCGTTTCTCTCTTGATGAGCAGATCAGAAAGATCATCCTCATGCTCGAACCCGAGTGGTCAAAGAAGAATATCGACCTCGATATCGCTCTCGATGATATAAGCTATTACGGCAATGAGGATCTTATGGGTCAGATCTGGCAGAATATTATCAATAATGCCATCAAGTTTACTCCCATCGGAGGAAAGATATCCGTACACCTTTATCAGACTGAGTCGAATATCACAGCCCGTATCTCCGATAACGGTATCGGTATCTCCCATGAGGCAAAGGAAAAGATCTTTGAAAAATTCTATCAGGGCGACCATTCGCGTAAGACAGAAGGAAACGGCCTCGGCCTTGCCCTCGTAAAAAGAATAATCGACCTCTGTAAAGGTAAAGTATCCGTCGAGAACCTCTACGAAGGCGGCGTGTGCTTTGTTGTCGAACTTCCTTTTGTTATTGCAGATATGGATGATAAACTATGAGAACTGAGGATATAGATATCGACCTCGCACTCAGGTATATGGGCATTAAAGACGAAGCACCTGATGATCTGATGCTTCAGGTCAGCGACTGTGTCCGTGAACTGTGTGAATGTGTGTCTCCGAAGTATATGTATAAACTGTTCGATATTGAAGATACTCAGGACGGTATCTCCGTTGTCGGTACCGATCTTGTGCTGTCAGGTGATTCGATCCGTAAACACCTGTCGGGATGTACTCGCTGTGTGCTGCTGTGCGCTACTTTGTCAGCCGCCGCCGATACCCTTATCCGACGCTATTCAGCATATGATATGACCCGTTCTTTCATTATCGACTGTATCTCGGGCTCGGCAGTAGAATCAGTCTGCGATCAGGCAGAAAAAGATATGAGAGCCAAACTGCCCGATAAGTTCTTTACCTGGCGGTTTTCTCCCGGATACGGCGATCTTCCCCTCGGTCTGCAAAGGGATTTCCTTGCCGTCCTTAATGCCGGAAAGCGTATCGGTCTGAATGTTACCGATAGTATGATGCTCGTGCCGTCAAAATCTGTTACTGCAGTCATAGGTGTCTCGGATGTACCCGTACTGCAAAAAAACCGAGGATGTCAGGATTGTAATATGTTTGAAACTTGTTCTTTCCGTAAAGGAGGATTACACTGTGGATCTTAATAAACTGCTGTCAACAAGGGAGTTTGTATTCCTTGACGGGGCTATGGGCACAATGCTTTTTGAAAAAGGTCTTAAAATGGGTGAGATACCCGAATTGCTCAACCTCGAAAAGCCCGACTGGATAATCGACATACATAAGAAATATATAGCAGCAGGATCTGATATCGTCTATGCCAATACTTTCGGAGCTAATCGCTATAAGCTCGAAAAAAGCGGCAAGTCTGTTGACGAGATAGTAAAAGCTGCTATTTCCTGTGCAAAAAAAGCCTGCGAGGGAACAGATACCCTTGTTGCCCTCGATGTCGGCCCGATAGGTCAGCTGCTTGAACCTGCAGGCACGCTGTCATTCGATCAGGCATACGATATTTTTGCCGAGATCGTCAGAGCAGCCAAGGGTGCCGACCTTGTAGTCTTCGAGACTATGACAGATCTCCATGAACTCAAAGCGGCGGTCCTTGCCGCACGAGAGAATTCCGATCTGCCTATAATCACTACTATGACTTTTGAAGAGAATATGCGTACTTTCACGGGATGCAGCGTCTCTGCCATGGCTCATACCATCAGCGGGCTCGGCGTTTCCGCTATAGGTATAAACTGTTCGCTGGGTCCCAAGGAGCTTATGCCTGCGGTGAAAGAACTCTCCGAGCATACCGACCTTCCGATAGTCCTTAAACCCAATGCTGGTCTTCCCGATACCGTAACAGGAGAATATAATATCAATGCATCTGAATTTGCTTCTCTTATGACCGAGCTGATCCCCCTAGGAGTAAAGGTAGTCGGCGGATGCTGCGGTACCACTCCTGCCTTTATAAGCGAATTGTGTAAGGCTTTTGAAGGCAGTAAGTATCAGAGACCTGCCTTCACACGCAGATCAGTCTGCTGTACCCCTGCACGCACGGTCATTATCGACCGTCCACGTGTCATAGGTGAACGTATCAATCCTACAGGTAAAAAGCGTTTCAAAGAAGCACTCCAGACAGGTGATATCGACTATATTCTTTCTCAGGCAATAGAGCAGCTCCATGCAGGAGCCGATATCCTCGATGTCAATGTCGGCCTTCCGGGTATTGATGAAAAGGCTATGATGGTAAGAGTCGTAAAAGCTCTCCAGGGCGTAGTAGATCTTCCGCTCCAGCTCGATTCCACCGACCCGGAAGTTCTCGATGCAGGACTGCGTATCTATAACGGCAAACCTATCGTAAACTCAGTAAACGGCGAAGAAAAATCACTTTCTACCGTTCTTCCGCTTGTAAAAAAGTACGGTGCTTCGGTAGTAGGCCTCTGCCTCGATGAAAACGGTATCCCCAAGACCGCCGAGAAACGCTTCGAGATCGCTCAGCGTATTGTCAGCCGTGCCGAGTCTATGGGTATCCCTCGTCAGAACGTTTTCATCGACTGCCTGACCCTTACCGCCTCTGCCGAACAAGAGGGTGTGTTCGAGACCCTCAACGCTCTCGAAAGAGTCCGTAAGGAGCTGGGTTGTCAGACCGTTCTCGGAGTGTCCAATATAAGTTTCGGACTGCCGTCCCGCGAGATCGTCAACTCTCACTTCCTGACTATGGCACTTACCAAAGGCCTCACGCTCCCGATCATCAACCCGAATATCGACGCTATGATGCAGTCGGTGTCAGCTTATAATCTCCTTGCCAATCACGATAAAGGCTCCCTTGAGTTCATTGCAAGATACGGAAATGCTACCCCTTCGGCAGCCCCAAAAACTTCTGATCCTGCAGCTCCCGATCTGCCTTACGCTATTGCAAACGGCTTGAAAGGTGAGGGCGCCCGTATAACCGAAGAGCTACTAAAAACAACCGAGCCTATGACCATCATTAATGAGATGCTTATACCCGCCCTCGATAAAACAGGCTCGGATTTTGAATCTGGACGTATATTCCTGCCCCAGCTTATCCAGTCTGCCGGTGTGGCTCAGAGCTGTTTTGAGGTCATCAAGAATTTCCTTGCTTCAAGCGGTGCAAATTCCGAAAGCAAAGGCAAAATAATCCTTGCTACGGTCAAAGGCGATGTCCATGACATCGGCAAGAATATAGTCAAGATCCTTCTCGAAAACTACGGCTATGAGGTCATTGATCTCGGTAAGGACGTTGACTGCCAGCTCGTTGTCGATACCGCCATCAAAGAGGATGTCCACCTTGTGGGACTATCTGCTCTTATGACAACTACTCTCCCGAGTATGGAGAAAACTATACAGCTGCTCCGTGAAAATAACGTTGACTGTAAGGTAATGGTAGGCGGTGCCGTTCTTACCCCCGACTATGCTATGCAGATCGGTGCTGACTTCTATGCAAAGGATGCCAAGGAGAGCTGCGATATCGCTAAAAAAGTTCTGGGATGACCGAATAAATACAATTTCAGCTCCAATACTTGTTATGACATCATAACGGTATTGGAGCTGATTTTTTATGACTTCTCTTATCTCACAAAGATTGAAACTGTCTCTTGTAACAGGCACGGTTTGTGCTATGATACTGACTTCATCTTGTCCGCCGGTCTCGGACCGTTCTCTGTTTTTCTCACGGCTGTTTTTCGCCTCTGCCATAGATACAGAGTATGTCCCCGAAGATGATGACAGTGAAGATGTGGTGGTTGGCTGCTGGCTCTTTGATCTGTTTTCAAGATTGTTCGGATAACTGTCCAAACCTTTGGATAGTTATCCGAAAGCTGTTGACACTTTGTTCTGACCTGTGGTATAATTGAAATGTGTAAAATAATACGTGCAGGGAGGTTTTCTTTATGCTTACCGTCATCTGCGGCCCCGAAAACAGCAGCCGTGATAAGGTTTTCTGTCAGCAGGTCTCAGCAGCCGTAACTCAGGGCAGAGAAGTGCTCGTCATTGTTCCGGATCAGTATTCATTTGAGTCCGATAAAAAGCTATATAAAGTCCTCGGCGCATCCTCTTTCAACAGGATCGATACCGCGGGTTTCAACCGCCTTGCTGAACTCATTATGCGTACTTACGGCAAAGCTCTTAAACGTAATGCCGCCGAGAATACAAGGATCATTACTATGTATAAGGCTGTGAGCCGCTTCCGTTCCGAGAAGGATGCTCACTATTACCGCTCATCCCTCGAAAAGAGCCGCTTTATAACCGAAATGCTCAGGCTTACTTCCGAGTTTATACGCAGCGGTATTGCCCCCGAGGATGTTCGCTCGGCATCTGAGCGTGTCGAGGGAAGTCTCGCCATGAAGCTTTACGATGTTTCAAAGCTGTATGAGTATTATCTCGATGAGCTTTCCGAGGCAGGTCTTCGTGACAGCCTCTCTGCTCTCGCAGATGCTATAGCTGTTGCTGATGAGTTCTCGCATTTTGCTGGCAAAGCTGTCTTCGTAGACGGCTTTACCGATTTTTCGGTTGACGAGTTCAATATGCTCAGATGTATAATGAGACAGGGTGCTGATGTCACCGTGTCACTGCTTTGCTGTGACAGACCTTCTGCATCATCTGGCAATATCGATGATCCTTTTGTTTCAACAGTGCGTACCCGTACAGGACTCATACAGATCGCCGAAGAACTCAATGTCGAGACCGAACGGATCTCCGTTACCGATATCTCCTCGGACGGAAGGGCAGTCTCTGTTATCGACAAAGCATATACCATCGGCGAGATCATTCCTTCAGCAGATAAGAACGGTATCGCCGTCATCGCCGCAAATGATATTTACGATGAGACAGAGTACGTCTGTGCCGAGATCGAGCGCCTTGTCAGAAATGAAGGCTATTCTTACAGCGATATAGCTGTTTCCGCAAGACAGCTCGGCGTTGCTGCCCCTGTCCTTGAAGGTGTTTTCGAGCGGTATGAGATTCCGTATTTCATCGACCGCAGAGTTTCGGCTTCGGGTTCGGTTCTCGTTATTTTTCTCAACAGCCTTTTTGAGTGCCTTATCACCCGTGAGTACAGAACACCTGCCCTTTTCAAATACCTGAGATCGCCACTCTGTCCCGTACTCGATATAGATATTACAGACCTTGAAGACCACTGTATCACCTACGGTATCGACCGTTCCATGTGGCTTGAGCCCTTCGATAAGTACATAAAGTGTTCTCCCAAACTCGAAATGCTTAGAAAGAAGATAATAGATCCCTTTGAAAAATTCAAGTCTGCCGCATCAGATGCTTCTGCCGCAGATATGTGTAAGGCTTTCTTTGCGCTCCTCGAAGAGTTGGATATATCCCGTCAGGTGTATTCTGTTGTCAGACGTGCCGCAGGCTCCTCAAACGAAACTCAGCTTGAATTTGCCCGTGCAAACAAACAGCTCTGGCAGTCTGTTCTCGGAGTCTTCAATTCCATATATGATGACCTCGGCAATGAAAAAATATCTCTCCGCAGATTCTATGAACTCTTTAAGCTTATGAGTTCACAGCTGAGCATTGCTTCGCCTCCGCAGAAACTTGATTCCGTCCGCTGCGTTGATGCCGAGAGCTCACGCCTTGATAACGTCAGGGCTCTCTTTGTTATCGAGACCAACGACGGTGTTTTTCCTGCTGATCCTTCAAGCGGCGGATTGTTTACAGAACGTGAAAAACAGCTTCTCGCCGATATGGATCTTCCAATGAGCAATACAGCTCTCAGACGGGTAGAAAATGAACGTCTTGTAGTGTACCGTACTCTCTGTATGCCGCGTGACAGGCTCTCTGTACTTTATTCCCGTACCGACGGCAGAGGCAAACTCCGTGAGCCCTCCGAGATAGTCCGTATGCTCATGACTATGTTCACAGATCTCGAAGTTACCTATGTCTCCGATCTCCCTACAGAGTTTTTCTGCACTTCGTATCCGACCGCATATTATAAGTATCTCGAACATAATAAAGATAAAATCGTCAAAGTCGATCTCCCCGATATCTCAAATGCAGACCGTTCTGCGCAGATAAGTAAACTCATTGAAAAAGCCAACAGCATTGCTTCCGTTGAGCAGGCGGTAATGAATGACAGTACATATGCCTCAAAGCTTGTTGCTTTCGGAAACTATAAAGAGGATACCGACTACAGGATATCCGCATCTTCAGCCAAGGAACTTTTCTTCAGGAACAATTCTCTGACCCTGTCCCCAAGCCGCATCAACGATTATTACAGCTGCCCCTTCTCGTTCTTTGTTAATTCGGGTCTTAAATTAAGAGCTCCCTCGCGTATAGTCCTTGATCAGCTGCATAAGGGTAACTATCTGCACCGCTGCCTTGAAAGCCTGATGACCACCGAGTCGGACGGTAAAGTTGTATATAACAAGAATTTTGTGATGTATACCGATGAGCAACTCAAAGAGAAGATACATATAGCATTCCTGAAATACGAATACGAAGAAATAGGCGGCAGTTACGGAAAAACAGCTTCCTATCAGAAAGAGAAAGAACTCTACGAGCAGACCGTATTCAATAATACGAAGCTCATCCAGACCGAGTTTTCAAGATCCGCTTTTGAACCTGCATATTTTGAGTATAAACTCTTAAATGAGAACGGTAAGAGCCTTCTGAGTCATAAATTATCAGATGAGCTTACTGTCAATATCTCGGGTACGGTTGACAGAGCCGATGTCTTTACCGATACAGACGGCAAGAAGTACCTTCGCATTGTCGATTATAAAACAGGTAAGACCACGTTCCAGCTTGAAGCCATATATCATGGGCTCAATCTCCAGCTGCTCATCTATCTTCTTGCCATGACTCAGGAGGATTATATCCCTGCCGGGGTTATGTATTCCCATATCCGTGAGACCTCTGCCAAGCTCCTGCCGGATGAGCATACCGATGAGAAAGAACAGGATCTCCGCCTTAAATCATATAAACCTGACGGTATGATTGTCGGTCAGGATAATATCCTCGGTGCTCTCTGCAAAGAATACGCAGGCGCTTTTACACCCTTCGGTTTCACAACGAAAAACGAGATTAAAAAAAGCGGCAGACAGCCCGTTACCCTTGCATTTCTTAAAGCATCCGAGGAGTTCGCCAAGAGGAAAGTCCTTGAACTTGCCGATAAGCTCTCCCATGGATCGGTACCTGCATCGCCTGTGATTAACGGCAGAAAGGATCCTTGCTCTTACTGTGACCACTATGCAGTCTGCGGCAGGGTTCACCACGGCGATCCCTCTCTTGTCCTTGCATCGGATAAGGAAAAATGTATCGAGGAGATCAATAAACTTGCAGAAGAATCGGAAGGAGGAAAGACTGATGCCTGAATGGAATAAGGATCAGGATAAAGCTATCACCACTGTCGATAAAGGCGTTGTGGTCTCGGCAGCCGCAGGCAGCGGAAAAACTGCCGTCCTTGTCGAGAGAACAATACGGATCCTTGCAGATCCGGTGAATAAGCTCCCTGCCGATAAGCTCCTTGCCGTTACATTTACCGTTGATGCCGCCTCTCAGCTCAGAAGAAAACTCTCAAAAGCACTTTCCGATAAGCTTGCCGCATCAAATGACCCTGCCGAGAAAAAATGGCTCCGATCTCAGCAGGAACGCCTGCCCCTCGCACGTATCTCTACTATCAATTCTTTCTGCCTTGACCTCGTAAAGCGTAATTTGAACGAGTTTGAGTTTGAAGAAGGTGTCCGCATCATCGACGATACCGACGCCGAAATGATACTTAAAGAAGCCTTCGAGCAGGCGCTTGAACAGCTTACGGCAGAAAGCCCCGAAAAGTTTGAACTCCTTTACAGCAGATTCGATAACAGTATCTTCAAGATAATAAACTATGCGCGAGAACTTTATGCTTTTCTCCGTTCCCTTCCTTTTCCGGAAAAGTGGTTCGCTGAGACTGTTTCCTCAGCTTCTTCCGATGACAGCATCCGCGGTTGGCTCACGAGCCTTGCAGATGTCCTGCTTGGAAGAGCAGAAAAAGGTCTCAAACTGATCGAGCGTATAAAGCATAACCTCGGCTCTTTTCCGCCTGATGATAAGGCTGTCACCAAAAACAAAGCCGTCATAGACGAGGACAGAGCTATCTTTGAAGACGTTGTCTTCGCACTTGAAGCTGCCGACTGGGATAAACTCTGCACAGCCTGCGAAGCATCATTCTCAACATTTTCAAAAACACCTGCCAAAAATGCTGATTATCCGCCTCTGCTCGAAGCCCTTTTCGCCGAGAACGGCGACCTGCGCGACCGAGCCAAAAAAGAGTTCTCAAAGATCTGCGATACGGTAAAAAACGTGGGTAAGGATATAAAAACACCTCTTGAAGAAAGTGCTGCAGTACTCTCGGCTCTCCACGACCTCGTGCTTATCGCCGATGATCTTGCCCATAAAGAAAAACTCCGCAGCAATGACCTCGAGTTTTCCGATGTTGAGATAATGAGCCTCGGACTTCTCGTTAAAAACGAAGACGGCAGGATCGTCAGAACCTCCATCGCCAACGAACTTATCGAGAACAGCGAGTTCCGCATAATCATGATCGATGAGTTCCAGGATGTTAATGATCTGCAGGAGCTTATCTTCAAGGCTCTTTCCAATTCACCCGATCCCTCTCTCTTCGGCAATAATGTCTTTGTCGTTGGTGATGTAAAACAGTCCATCTACAGCTTCAGGCTTTCCAATCCCAAACTGTTTATCAATGCCAAATCCGCAGCTTCCGATCCTTCCAATACCGATATGCTCACTCTCATAGAACTCAAAAATAACTATCGAAGCAGGGAAGTCATAATAAACTTCGTCAACCTTGTCTTTTCCCAGCTGATGAGCCTTAAACTCGGTGAAGTTGAGTATTCTGGCGGAGAACGCCTTGTGCTGGGTGCAAGCTACCCTTCGGAGGATCACCCTGCCGAGATCATATTTGTTGATGAAGATGCAGCCGATACTCCTGCCGCTCCATCCGATGACGATGAGGGCGAAGAGGAGGATAATGCCCCTGTTGACTTAGCCGAGTGTATGGCTATAGCCAAGCGTATCCGTCAGCTTATCGACGAAAAGACCGAAGTCTTCGATCCCGATCTTTCTTCTTTGCGCCCATGCCGTCCCGGGGATTTCTGCGTGCTGTACCGCAGCGGATCATCTGTCTCCGAACTTCCTAAAGCTCTTTCTGCATACGGACTCAGAGCGTCGGCAGAAAAGACTTCGGGTTATCTGCGTTCACGCGAGATAAGCATTATGATAAGCCTTCTTAGGATCATAGATGACCCAATGCGCGATATTCCAATGGCAGCCGTTATGCTTTCGCCCGTAATGGGTTTTACAGCTGATGAACTCGCCCGAATAAGGATAATGTGCAGGACAGAGAAGTATGGCTATGACCACCTCTATCAGATCATTTCATCTGTGGGTCAGACCGATGAGAATGCCCACAGCAAAGAAAGCACTAAGCGTATCATCAACGATCCTGTCCTTGAAAAGAAATGCATTATGGCTAAGGAACTCATCTCAAAGCTCAGTTTCTATTCTGCAGGAATGAGTATCACAAGACTCATACGGCGTATCTATAACGAGACAGAGCTTCTTGCTGCTGCATCAGCCTATGAAAACAGTAAACAGACCCGCGCCAACCTCAGACTCCTGCTTGAATATGCCACCGCATTTCAGGATAACGGCGACGGCTCAGTCGCAGGATTTGTAAGATATCTCACGTCTGTGTCGGAAACAGGAAAGGATCTCATCCAGGCGGTTACATCAGTCGAGGACAGAGACAGCGTTGTAGTCAAAACGATCCACGGCTCCAAAGGTCTTGAATATCCTTTCGTCTTTATGTGCGGGATAACCAAGCGTTTTAATGAGCAGGACCTCCGTTCTCCGCTCCTTCTCGATGAGTATTCGGGTGCAGGTCTGGTAATGACAGACCGCGATACTCTTGTAAAGACAGAAACACTTTCTCATGCTGCTCTGAAAGCCGTAAAACGCAATAAACTCCTCAGCGAGGAACTGAGACTTCTTTATGTCGCTTTCACACGAGCCAGAGAACGCCTCTTTATACCTGTCAACTTCAAACGCAAGCCCGACGGCAGTTCCTCGACCGAGAAACTGATCAGAGAACTTGCCGTAGATATCGCAAATGCAGGCGGCGTTAACCCCAGGATCGTCCGCGAGTGCAATTCTTACCTCGGCTGGATTGCAGCTGCTCTCCTTTGCTGTAAGGATAATGCCCCCCTTATGGAAAAATGCGGCATAGATATCCCGTTGCCCTCAGTTGAAGAGAACGCTTCCGTTGTCTATACAGAGTACATCCCCGATACCGATTCCGAGGACAGCACCGTCAACTTTTATAACGGTTCTCCGGACAGCGATACCGTCACTCGCCTGCTGACAGCATTTCTCGCCCATGATACGCATCCGCCCCGTAAAGCTGCTTCAAAAATGACCGTTACCGAGATCTCATCTGCCGAGAAAGAACTCAGGCTCGGTGATAAGCTCCCCGAGTTCTATCCCCAGCTTCCAAGGTTATCCGATGAACTCGGAAAACTCTCCGCATCCAAAAGAGGTACCCTTACTCACCTGTTTATGGAGCTCGCCGATTACAGCCACGCTGAAAAGAGCGTAAAAGACGAGCTTTCCGTTTTGACGCAAAAAGGCTTCTTCTCCGAACAGGAGGCTGCAAATGTCTATGTTTCCGCCCTTGAAAACTTCTTTTCAGGTGACCTCTACCAAAGGATGAGATCCTCTCCTTGCGTTATGCGTGAAAAGAAGTTCCTCGTCAGTGCCGATGAACTCGCCCTTAATGGTAAATACAGCAGATTCCTCGATAAAGGCTCTATGCTTCAAGGTGTCGCCGACTGTATCTTTCGCGAGGGAAGCGGCTATATACTTGTCGATTATAAGACCGACAGGTTTTCTGATATCTCTGAACTGTATAACTATTCCACTCAGCTGGAACTGTATAAAGCAGCTCTCGATATCATCCTCGATGCACCTGTTACAGCTTGCTATATCTATTCATTTACCCTGAATAAGGGTGTCGAGATCGCTTTATAACAAAAAGGGACTGCTGCACAGTCCCTTTTTGATTATTCATTTGGTATGCCGGTTTTCTTTTCCGTGAACTTTCTGATCGTTATGTATGTCACCGCTGCCCACAGTATACCGTGAATTATCCCGCCAATTATATCCGAAGGATAGTGTACGCAGAAGTAAAGCCGCGAGAACATTATCATGACGGCAAGTATGATAAAAGGTATGCTCAGCTTTTTGTTTTGAATGAATATCGCAGCGGTTGCAGCCACCGCCGACGATGTGTGTCCTGACGGGAAAGAGTAACTTGTGGGCCTCTTTATGATGGTGTCTATTTGCGGATGAAGCGTATAGGGCCTGTCTCGTGCCACCAGATGCTTCAGAATAAGACCGCCGGACACATAATCAACTGCCATTGCTATCAGTGCAAATATACCTATCTTTCTCGTCCTGGGAACAGCGATCAGCACAGCGCATATCACTATCCATACAGCTCCGCCTGTACCGGCATATGAAAGTGCTTTCATTATCGGCGTGAGTACATCACACCTCAGCTTGCTTACAGCATCAAGAATATAAAAATCAAGATCAGTGATCCAGCCCATATCCATTACCCCTTTTTAAGATCATTATAACATTAGTTATTTTTTCTGTCAATTACCTCTTGTAAAATACCTGTAAATAATGCATATTTTACTTGCTTTATAAGTAAATGTGTGATATACTGATTATATATTTGTAATATTATTTGTATAAGGGTGATTTCTTTGATCAAACTTTTCAGATACCTGAAAAACTATAAACTCAAAAGTATCCTCGGCCCCCTTTTCAAACTGACAGAAGCTTGCTTTGAACTTGCTGTCCCTCTCGTTATGGCAAAGATAATAGATGTCGGCATCGCTCAAAACGATACAGGCTATATTGTCAAAATGGGTGCCGTCCTTATCGCTCTCGGTATCCTCGGCCTTGCTGCATCCCTGACAGCACAGTTCTTTGCAGCCCGTGCTTCTCTCGGCTTCGGCACTGAGTTGAGACGTGACCTCTTTCATCATATCAATACCCTCTCACATAAAGAGATCGACCGTGTCGGCGCATCGACACTCGTTACAAGAATGACCGTAGATATAGATCAGGCGCAGACAGGTATCAATATGCTCCTGAGACTTTTCCTGAGATCGCCTTTTATTGTGATCGGTGCTATTATAATGGCTTGTACCGTCTCCTTCAAACTGACAGCTATCTTCCTTGTCGCCTCGCTTTTCCTCGGTTTTATTATTTTCGCTATAATGAAAACTACCGTCCCCCTGTTCAAAAAGATACAGAAAAAACTGGATGTTACCACTCTTATGGCACGGGAGAATCTCTCGGGCGTAAGAGTCATCCGCGCTTTTTCCCGTCAGGAAAGCGAAGAGAAAGAGTTCAAAGAGAATGCCAACACCCTCCTTGACTTGCAGGTCAAGGCAGGTAAGATATCCGCTCTCACCAATCCCTGTACTTTTGTCCTCGTTTATATTGCTATCATAGCGATTATATGGTTCGGCGGCATAAGCGTAGATTCAGGCAGCCTTACCCAGGGAGAACTCATTGCACTTATCAGCTATATGAACCAGATTTTGTTGGCTCTTCTTGCAGTGGCGATCCTTGTTACCTCTCTTACAAGAGCTCAGGCATCCGCCCACCGTATAAATGAAGTCTTTGATATCAAGCCGTCTGTTACCGATGACGGCAATACCACCGTTGATGACATCCCCTCTGCACCTGCCGTTGTGTTTGAAGACGTCTCATTTTCCTATAACGATAATGAAGAGTACTCTATCAAGGATATATCCTTTACAGCTTCTCGTGGAGAGACTGTCGGAATCATAGGAGGTACAGGCAGCGGTAAATCTACCCTCGTCAACCTGATACCGAGGTTCTATCAGTATTCCTCGGGCAGTATAAAAGTCTGCGGTACCGATGTCTCAAAGTATCCCTTTGACCAGCTCCGCGGAAAGATCGGTTTTGTTCCTCAGAAAGCAGAACTGTTCAGAGGTACAGTGCGCGAGAATCTCCAATACCGTAAACGTGATGCTTCCGATGACGAGCTCCGTAACGCGCTCGATATAGCTCAGGCTCTTGATTTTGTGAACGCCGAACCCGAAGGCCTGGACCATATGATCGTGGGAGGCGGAAAGAACCTTTCCGGCGGTCAGCGCCAGCGTCTTACCATAGCCCGTGCTCTGATCGGCGACCCCGAGATCCTTATCCTCGATGATTCTGCATCCGCACTCGACCTTGCCACCGATGCCGCCCTCCGTAAAGCCTTGAAAGAGAAGACTAAGGGTATGACGGTCTTTGTCGTCTCTCAGCGAGTTTCCTCTATCCGCCACGCGGATAAGATCCTTGTCCTCGATGACGGTGAGCTTGTAGGTATCGGCTCCCATGAGCAGCTCCTTGAAAGCTGTCCTATCTATCTGGAGATCTGTAATTCTCAGCAGTATTCCGATAACAGAGGGGAGGGCATCCGCAATGAGTAAGAAAAAACCGTCTTCCTCTGCCTCGATAAAGCCTCTTCTTAAATATGTGCGCCCACACCGCTCACTCCTGATAGCAGCCCTGCTGCTGGCCGCAGTCTCGGTTGCAGCGCTCCTGTATGCACCTATACTCGTAGGTAATGCCGTAGATAAGATCGTTTCTGCAGGCCATGTGGATTTCAGCAGCCTTGGCATCACACTTGTGAAACTAGCTGTGACTGTTGCTGTTTCGGCATTGTCTCAGTGGATGATGTCCCTTTTGACCAACCGCGTCACTTATTTTACAGTGAGAGATATCCGAAATGATGCTTTTTCCAATATCCAGCGCCTCCCCCTGTCTTATATCGACCGTAATAAGCAGGGCGACCTTATAAGCCGACTTGTAGCAGATATCGAAAACATATCCGATGGACTGCTGATGGGGTTTGCTCAGCTGTTTACAGGTATCGTCACCATAGTCGGCACCCTGATCTTCATGCTAACGATAAACGTCAAGATAACCCTTATCGTCGTGCTTATAACTCCGCTTTCATTGTTTGTTGCCAAGTTTATAGCAGGCAATACATTCAGACTCTTCCGCAGACAGACCGAAGCACGCGGCGAGCTTACAGCCCTCGTTGGTGAGATGGTAGGCAGCGGCAAGACCATTAAGGCTTTCGGCTACGAGAAAGAAGCCGAGGCTCGCTATGAGAAAGCCAATCAGGAACTCAGAAGTGTGTGGGTAAGAGCAGTCTTCTTCTCGTCACTAACCAATCCCTGTACTCGTTTTATCAACGGACTTGTATATTCATTTGTAGGCATCTTCGGTGCTTTTACGGCTATAGGCGGTACATTCACTGTCGGACAGCTCTCATGCTTCCTTACCTATGCCAATCAGTATACCAAACCTTTCAACGAGATCTCAGGCGTTATCACCGAACTCCAGAGCGCGCTTGCAGCCGCAAAACGTGTCTTTGAACTTATCGATGCCACGCCGGAGCCTGCCGATCAGGATGATGCGGTTATCCTCAGTGATGTTGACGGCTCACTCAGGGCAGAGAACGTCTCCTTCTCATATACCCCCGAAGTTCCCCTGATCCGTGATTTCAATATTAATGTCGCTTCTGGACAGCATATCGCTATAGTCGGTCCCACAGGCTGCGGAAAAACTACATTTATCAATCTGCTGATGCGTTTTTACGATGTCACAGACGGCTCTATCAGCATAAGCGGCGTACCTATAAAGGACTGTACCCGTTCATCTCTGCGATCCTCGTACGGAATGGTCCTTCAGGAGACCTGGCTCAAAACTGGTACGGTGCGCGAGAATATCGCCTACGGTAAACCCGATGCTACTCTCGAAGAGATCATGGAAGCAGCACGGGCAGCCCACTGTCATAGCTTTATCAAACGCCTTCCCAATGGCTATGATACTTTCCTGACCGAGGACGGCGGCTCCCTCTCTCAGGGACAGAAACAGCTTCTCTGTATAGCAAGGATCATGCTTTCACTGCCGCCTATGCTTATTCTCGATGAAGCTACTTCCTCCATAGATACCCGTACCGAGATACTTATCCAGCAGACATTTGCCCGTATGATGCAGGGCAGAACCAGCTTTATAATCGCCCACCGACTCTCTACCATACGTGAAGCCGATTGCATCCTTGTTATGCGCTCGGGTCAGATTGTGGAGCAGGGCACTCATTCCGAGCTTATGAGGGCAGGCGGTTTCTATGCCTCTCTCTATAATTCACAGTTTGAAGTATGAACATCTGAGACTGCTGCTTGCGGCAGTCTCTTTGTCATTTTTACCGCTCCGTGCATAATATGATAGTGTCGGTCGTATGGCACGCAAAGTGGTGCTTGATATGAACAGAACATTTATTGCTATGACTTCGATCACCTATGCAATGAAAGCAAAAGAGCTCTGTCTGAAAAACGGCATCCGCTGCGAGGTGGTCAGAACGCCCAAGAATATCGGCACAGGCTGTGGATATTCTATCTCCGCACGCGTACCTGCCGCAGAGGTCATCGCTCTGCTCGATAAGCATAAGATCCCCCATAGGTCCGAATATATGATATGATGCTTTGCTGCCCCAAAGTCGGAAGGAGGGCAAGTCCATGCCGTTGGTGCAGTTCAGGCTCTTGCGGCATGGACATTTTGTATGATTAATTTCGATAACTCCGCTACCTCGTTCCCGAAACCTCCCCGCGTCCGAGAGGCTGTGAATGAAGCTATAAGTAAGTACGGCGGCAATCCGGGACGCAGCGGTCACAAGCTTTCTATGCAGGCAGCTCAGAAGATCTACTCGGTCCGTTCCCTCGCTGCCGATATGTTTGGTGCCGAACCCGAAAACGTCGCCTTTACTGTCAACTGTACTTTTGCTCTTAATATGGCGATCAAAGGTATCATGCAGTACGGCGGACATATCATCATTTCCGATCATGAGCATAACGCTGTCGCAAGACCCGTCTATGCCCTCTCACAGCACAGGGGAGTTACCTATTCTGTAGCAAAAGTGACTGATGATCCCGTTGAGACCGTTTCCAACTTTGCCTCCCTTGTCCGTAAGGATACCAAATGTATATGTTGCTGTGCAGCTTCAAATGTAACTGGGCGGATCCTGCCATATAAAAAGATAGCAGAACTCTGTAATGAATTCGGTTTGTGCTTTATAACCGATTGCTCCCAGGCAGCAGGTCTCCTCGATATCTCTCTTGCCGACGGTATGAATATCATCTGTACTTCGGGTCATAAAGCCTTGTACGGCCCCACAGGAACGGGTCTCCTTATCACCGACGGCAAATTTCCCCTTTCTACAGTCATAGAGGGCGGTACAGGTACTTCTTCGGCATTGCTCGAACAGCCTTCCGAAATGCCCGAACGCCTTGAAAGCGGTACAATAAATACCGTGGGTATAATCGGGCTCGGTGAAGGTCTCGCCTATGTCAGAAATAAGACGCCCGGAAAACTGATCGCCTATGAAAATAAACTCTGTGACCGCCTTATCGAACGTCTGACCAAGTTCGAGAAAATAAAGATCTACCGTTCATCTGCAGATTATGTCCCTATAGTATCTTTCAATGTCGGTAAAGAGGATTCGCACGTAATATCTCAACGACTCTCAGACCTCGGCTTTGCCCTGAGGGGCGGACTGCATTGTGCTGCTCTTACCCATAATGCCATCGGTACCGTCGGGCAGGGAACTGTCAGATTCTCTCCTTCTGCCTTCAATGACCTCAGACAAACAGACCTTCTCACAAATGCCATAATCTCACTGTGATCTCTATCCCGTATGCTGTCTGTTTTACAGCGTGCGGGATAATTTTGTGTAAAATTTTATTATTTTTTCCTATTGTGCTTTTAATAATAATGTGCTATAATATAATTAACCATATTTTACTGATTATCAGAGCCGCTGCATCCCCCTCGGCTCACGGGAGTTGATGACCTTGTTTGAATTCATATCGGATGCGTTAGCCGCAGTATGGAACGTGTTTAAATCCATAAGAATAACCGATATCATAGATATAGCCATTCTTTCGTACCTTATATTCCACGGTATCAAACTGATAAGAGAGACCCGCGCTCAGCAGCTTGTCAAGGGTATCCTCTTCCTTATCGGATTCTATGTCCTGTCAGTATTCCTCAAACTGCAAACTATGCGTTATATTTTGAAGCTCTGCTTTAACTGGGGCTTCCTCGCCATAATAATCATTTTCCAACCTGAGTTCAGGCGTATTCTCGAGAAAATGGGACGAACGCGACTTACGCAGTTCCAGCTGTTCGCCAATAACGAGAGCGAGAGCGAGCTGTCCGCCGAAAGGCAGTGTATAGATGCTGTATGTGAGTCCGTTCAGGAATTATCCGCTTCCAAGACAGGTGCGCTCATCATTTTTGAACGTACCACTAAGCTCGGCGAGCAGATAGATACAGGTACTATACTTAACTGTACTCCATCCGTCGCAGTGTTCGGTAATATCTTCTTTCCAAACACTCCTCTCCATGACGGTGCGGTTATAATACGAGACGGTATTATCCTCGCAGCAGGATGTTTCCTGCCAAAACCGCAGAAGGAAGAACTCATCGCCAAACAGCTCGGCTCACGCCACAGAGCCGCTATCGGTATGAGCGAGAACTCTGATGCCATAGTTGTCGTTGTGTCTGAGGAGAACGGAACCATATCTGTTGCCGAAAACGGCGACCTTACAAGAGGGTTTACAAAAGATAATCTCAAAAAACTCCTCATAGACCGCGTGATCCATAACGAGGATGCTGATTCGGCCAAGGAGACTTCTTTTGCAGGAAGGGTGATTTCAAAATGGAAAAAGTAGAAAATAAGAAATCCCCGAAAAAACACGGCGCCGATTTCGGACTCCGTATCCTTGCGATCATTATCGCCATCATAATCTGGTTCATACTCTCTATAACCGAGTATCCGACTATCAATAAGACAATTACCAATGTCCCTGTTGTGTTCTCGACCGAGAATAATGCTGCCAGCGAAAAAGGACTCCAGATCAGAGGCTATAAGGATATCACCGTTGATGTCGAGATCAAAGGCATGAACTATGAGATCGGCAGCTACAGCGCAAATGACCTTGTGGCTACGATCAATGCCGACAGCGTTACCAAAGAGGGTACATATCCCCTTGAGATCACAGTCAAATCTGCTCACAGTTCCGACAGAGTGACCGTTGTCTCTGTAAAACCCGATACCATTGAAGTCGATTTTGTCCATATCGCTCAGAACGTTTTCGCTGTTACTCCGAGTATCCCGAATGTAAGTGCAGAATCCGGCTTTACCCTCAGATCGCCAACGATCTCACCTTCCGAAGTTATAGTTGAAGGTGCCGAAAGCGATCTAAAAAAGGTTGCAAGAGTCGAAGTCCGCGCCGAGGATGATCTTACTCTCTCCGAATCCAAGAATATCGAAGCCGAAAGAGTCATATTCTATGACTCGGAAAACAATGAGCTGGACCGTTCAAAGTTTACTCTTGTCGATACCAAGCGTTTCGATATCAGCGTTGATGTCTATAAGAAGAAGACCGTTGATCTCAAAGTCGATTTTACAGACTGTCCTCCCGGCTTTGACGCAAGAACGATCCCCTATAAGCTCTCCGAAAGCCAGATCAAGGTTATCACCCCGAAACTCGATGACAGCGATTATCAGACTCTCTCGATAGGTTCTGTCTCCCTCGCCGATATCATTCCCGGTAAGAGCTATACGTTCAATGTCGACCAGAAACTCTCTGCGGGTGAGATCAACCAGAGCGGCATCTCCGATGTTGTGCTGACTTTTGAGTTTGATAAAAATGATTATATCCGTAAGGAGTTCACGATCCAGGGCTCGGCTATAAAAATACTCAATCCGCCCGATAATAAATCCGTCAGCGTGGAGACCAGGCAGCTGCGATCTGTAATTCTTATAGGTCCCCGTGAGGATATCGAAAAAATTACCGATGCTGATCTTGTTGCCACTGTAGACCTTTCAGACTTTGCAAGCGTAGGCTCTGTAACAAGAAGTGTGACCGTCTACAGCAGTTCGTCTAGGGTTTGGTGTATCAGTAAACATGAGGTCCAGATCGAGATAGCCGATAAGTCCTCCGACTCATCACAATCAAATAGTTGATATTGCGGCTGCCGAAAGTCAGGTCTTTTGGCAGCCTGTTTTTGAGGTGTAAATATGCCGATAATAATCAATAATATACGCTCTTCTCTCAATGCCGCCGAGGAAGAGATAATAAAAAAAGCCCTCGCTTCCGTAGGTGTAAAGGATGCCATCGAAGCAAAGATATATAAAACATCCCTCGATGCAAGAAAACATAACGATATCCATTTCGTCCATTCTGTCTATGCCGAACTTCAGGACAGCACACTGGAAATAGCACTTTCTGAAAAGAAAAAGGACATAAATTATGCAGTGCCCTGTACAGTCAACCCTGTCTTTGGTAAAGAAAAACAGAATGGCAGAGTCTGTATCGCAGGCTTCGGTCCCGCAGGGATGTTCTGCGCCCTTGTCCTCGCTGAGAACGGATATAAACCTGTAGTCTTTGAACGCGGCAGCGATGTTGATTTCCGTGTGAGAGCCGTAGATGCTTTCTGGCAGAATGGTACCCTTGATCCCGACAGTAACGTCCAGTTCGGAGAGGGAGGTGCAGGTACTTTTTCAGACGGTAAACTTACTACCCGTATCAAAGACCCTCTTTGCAGATATGTCCTCGAACAGTTCGTCCGCTTCGGTGCCCCCGATGAGATCCTGACCAAGGCAAAACCCCATATCGGCACAGATAAACTCAGAAATATTGTAAAGGCACTTCGTCAGAGAGTAATAGAACTCGGGGGAGAGATCAGGTTCAATACCCCCCTGACAGATATGACCCTCTCTGACCGTACCGTTACTTCCGTGTCCACACCAATGAATTCAGTGCCCTGTTCTGCTCTGGTCCTCGCTGTAGGCCATTCGGCACGGGATACCTTTGAGATGCTGTCTTCAAAACAACTGTTCCTTGAACCTAAACCGTTCTCTGTAGGCGTCAGGATCGAGCATAAGCAGTCCGAAGTCGATGAGAGCCTGTACGGAAAATATGCTGGCAGTCCGTTGCTTCCAAAGGGCGAGTATCAGCTCTCTGCAAAAGACAGAACGGGCAGGGCTGTATATACTTTCTGTATGTGCCCGGGCGGTACCGTTGTACCTGCTGCTTCCGAGACGGGCGGTATAGTTACCAACGGAATGAGCGAATTCTCGCGCAGCGGAGAAAATGCTAACGCAGCTATGGCAGTTGCTGTATCTCCAGATGACTTCGGCAGATCCCCCCTCGACGGCGTGACCTTCGCAAGAGCTCTTGAGCAGAAAGCATATAAGCTCACAGGTTCGTATAAAGCGCCTGCTGTATCAGTCGGAGGATTTCTGTCGGGAAAACCAGCCCTCTCGGATAAGATCGATCCTACTTATGCCCTTGGTGTTACTCCCTGTGACCTCAGACAGCTTTTCCCAAAGTTCGTGACCGATGCCCTTGAGTTCGGTCTGCGCGATTTTTCTGCTAAAATGCGTTGCTTCGGGAATAAAGATGCAATCCTCACTGCTCCGGAAACAAGAACAAGCTCCCCCGTGAGAGTAACTCGCTCCGAACACCTTAACTCTCTCAGCGCCGATAACCTCTTCCCATGCGGAGAGGGCGCAGGCTATGCAGGGGGTATTATGTCCGCAGCTGTTGACGGTATAAAGGTCGCACTTGAAATTATGAGCAGATACGCTCCTTGATTTGAATAACCGAAAGGGATACCCGTCCGCTCCTAACGGATGGATATCCCTCTTGTTATCTCTGACGGTTGCAAAGCACTGTTTTCCTGCATAGAATAAATAAGCGGGCAGACAGTTCTGTTTAGCTGCTTACCCGATCATATAGATAAGAGGCTTATGTATTCATAAGCCTCTTTTGCTGTCGGATCTGATCTGTTTTCAGCAGTCAATATGGAATCTGTCTATGGTAAGCTCTCTGTTTATACCTGCAACCACCGTAAGTATGAATTCCTTCGGCTTAGGAGGCTTTGGGTTTCTCGTCCTGCCGTATGCAAAGTATTTCATCTTGAAAAAGTTTGAGCTCGTCTCCCAGCAGCGGTTGATAGCAGCTCTCACTCCGTGATCTATGCCTGCTACAGTTGCCATCCGCTTTTCGCCGATCTCTCTGTAAACATCCCCCAGAGGTCTGTATCTGTTTTTCAAAAACAGCATCAGTGTGTCAAGTATGTAGTAGAACCCTCTTACATCAGGCGTGATGTTTCCGCTCACCAGTACGTGGGAGATGTGGTTTTCAAGCAGATGTGCCTGTTCAGCCTCCGAAAGGGCGGTTGTGTCTCTAAGACAGAATCTCAGAAGCATCGCCACATTTTCAGGATTTGCAGGCAGTCTGAGTACCCTTGAATTCTCTCCTTGCCATATGTTTGATATGTCCGTCTCCTTCTTTGCGATAAACATCAGCAGCGGCTCATTCGGTAGTTCGTGCGACATATATGACAGTGTGTCTGCGTTCTCTCTTTCTGCTTCGTAGAATATGAACTTGGGCTGCTTGCTCTTGGCAAGTTCGAGTATTTCGTTCATATCTCCGTCCGTACATATAGCCTCGATCTCCGAATAACGTAATCTCTCTGCCACCTCCTTGAAAAGTTCGCTGCTTTTCGGTCCTATGACCGTCTTTGGGGTCCTCATTTTCTTTCTTTTCCTCCCTGAATAATTTCCTATGGCCAAAAAAGCCGAATTCTATTATATCACTTCCGGAGCATTAGAAAAGATAATTAGCTTAATGTTAACAACATATTCAGAATTACAGCGGGCGTGTATGAACGCAATGTTATCAAATACATATTTGTCGAAATTTTGAGATTCTTGTGAAAACACTTGATTATTTTCCCGAGATGGTTTATAATTATAATAATAATGTGTAGGAGGATAATATGTATCCCGATTTAGTCTCTGAGCCCTCGACAGTTTCTCCGCTCCCGAAGATACGTAACGGTATGGTCTGGTATGCGGCTATCCTTCCTGCCCTCGGGCTCTTCCTCGAAAACTATGCCCTAAATAAATACCTCGGTATGCTCATATGGGGTATAGTCATCCTTGCAAGACCTGCCGCCTGCCTCGCAGACAGATATGTCTTGCTTCGCAGCGGTGCAGTCGGACATTCGGAACCGATCATCGCCTTTTTCCCGACAATTTATATTTTCAAACGATGCTTTGACCTTAAACAGAATACCGCAGTGGCAGTAGTTTGCCTGATCTCGCTGTCTTATGGTATCATAGGCAACGGATTCGTTGTCGGTTTGTCAATGAGCGACGATAAAGCCCTGGATTACGTCAAGTCAAAGTATGCATATTCAGTCGCGGGAGTACAGCCCGACAATGAAATCCTGTCCTTTGATGAAGCTATCGGCAAGACCCTCAGCGATGTCAGATATGAAGTCACCTGTAAAGGCGATGAGCGTACAGTTTCCGTTACGGGAAAGTCTGTAAGCACAGATGATAAGTATGAATTGAGATTCAGGCTCGTCCATGATGGCTTTACCCTCACCGAGTTCACTCTCAGTGATGTCATAAAGAACGGCAATACCCTGAAGGACGATGCCAGATCAGATGCATTGAAGGAGATCCTTGTCCCCGATCATTCCAAGGATAAGGACAGCGCCGTTTCATCCGCCGCGTAATTATTCTGTAGGAGAGTTCTATGTTCGGATATGTCAGACCATTCAAGCCTTACCTCCGTATGTGTGAATATGAAGTCTATCATGCAGTATATTGCGGAGTGTGTAAGTCTATCGGTAAGAATTTCGGTCAGATCCCGCGCTTTACACTAAGTTATGACCTCGCCTTTCTCGCCCTCTGCGATATGTCTGTCAATAATGAGCCGTTAAAATGTGAAATGCAGAGATGTATCGCTCACCCCTTGCTGAAACGTAACTGTGCCCTCGAAAATAAAGCCATCGAGCGCAGCGCCTTTGTCTGGAGCATACTCGTCTACCATAAGCTTATGGACGATATCTCAGATGGCGATACCAAAGACCGCCTTGCGGCAAAAGCGGCTTTGCCCTTTTTCAGTAATGCATACAAAAAAGCTTCTGTTAAGTATAAAAACTTGTCAGATGTAGTCGAGCAGCAAATGAAGCTCCAACACATCGTAGAGCAGGAAAAAACCGCCTCTCTTGATAAGGCAGGGGAGCCTACGGCAGAGATAATGAAAGCCGTCTTTGAGACACTTTCCGATGATCCCGATGCAAGATCAAAGCTTGGCAGATTCGGATATTTCCTTGGCAGGTATATTTACTTGACAGACGCTCTCGATGATATCACCAAAGATGCCGTCAACGGTTGCTATAACCCGCTTCTCGAAGGTATAAACGGTAAGCCATCTCCTTCTGAGTATAAAGCTATAGCTCGCAGAGTCGAGATAAGTATCCGACTTACACTCGGCGCACTTGCCGAATCTTACGTGTCTCTCAATCTCGGATTATATAAAACAGTCCTTGATAATATAATCTACCTCGGCCTCGGTGATATATTCAAGCAGGTCAAGGAGAGAAGATTCAATAAAAGAAATAAAGAAAGGAACGATAAAGATGAAAGATCCGTATGAAGTCCTCGGCGTCTCGAGATATGCCTCCGAAGCCGAGATCAAAGCCGCTTATAAAGAGCTTGTAAAAAAATATCATCCCGATCAGTACCAGGATAACCCCCTCGCTGAGTTTGCCGAAGAGAAAATGGCGGAGATCAATGCCGCTTATGATCAGATCATAAACAATAAGCGCAGCGGCGGATTTTCTTATTCCCAAAGCTCCTATGAGGGCTTCAGCGGCGTGGATTACCGCGAAGTAAGAAGAATGATATCAGAAGGTCACCTTACCGAGGCAGACCAGAGACTCGATTCCGTTATGCCCAATAACAGAAGCGCTGAGTGGCATTTTCTTAAGGGAAGTGTCGCCTATTCACGCGGCTGGCTCGATCAGGCATATCAGGAGTTCGCTGCCGCTTCTTCCATGGAGCCGGGTAACAATGAGTACAGATCTGCCTTTAACCGTATGCAGCAGCAGAGGAACGGCTATATGGCAGGAGGTCAGAACCGCTATTCGGGTATGCAGGGGGGCGGCGTGGATCCCTGTGACTGTATGTCCTCTCTGTGTCTTGCCGATTGCTGCTGTGAGTGTATGGGCGGAGACCTCATCCGTTGTATCTGAGCGGCTTTCTCATGAGAAATAAGATCGCTTTCAGGGTCGCCCTCGGAGGAGTAATAAGCTCCCTCGCTGTTTTTATGATGTTCTGCTCAGGCATCTTTCCGATGCTTGATTATACAATCCCTACATTCACGGGCTTCCTTATGGTAATAATGATCGTCGAGACCAGCGCGTCCTGGGCGTTCCTGACCTATATTTCAGTCAGCTTTCTCTCGCTGATGATAACACCCAACCTGCAAGTCTCCCTATTGTTCGTGATGTTTATGGGGTATTATCCGATCCTGAAGTATTACCTCGATAAACTGAAAAAGCGCCCTTTGGCTATTTTGATAAAGTTCGCGGTCTTCAATGCAGCTATGATCTCTTACTACCTGCTGTTTCAGTTTGTCTTCCTGTCAGAAGATATGCTTGAAGGCCTCGAAAGATTCGGTAAATGGGCACCCTTAGTGCTCCTCGGCATTGCCAATGCCTTTTTCATACTCTACGATAAACTCGTTGGCGACCTTACCGTGATGTATGTCAATTGGTTCAGACATAAGATACTCAGAAGAAAATAAGGAGATATGTAATGTCTCTCAGTACAGAAGAAAAGAGATCCTCAAAGGATAAACAGTCCGAAGAGTATAAAAAACGCGTAAAACGGATCAGCATAATTGTGATAGTCGCTTTTCTTATCCTTGCAGTCGCTGTATCTGTTCCGCTTATCAAAACACTCGGCTCCGAGGAAGGCCTTGAAGCATTCAAAGAAAAACTGAAAAGCTATAGCGGTATTACAGGAGTCATCGTCTTTACGCTTATACAAGCTGCACAGGTAGTTATTGCTGTCGTGCCGCCCGTACAGATAGTCGGCGGAGTCCTCTTTGGCTGGTTCTGGGGCGCACTCCTTTCGTTCCTCGGAATAGTGATAGGTGCATTCATCGTTTTTGTCATCGTTTCAAAATTCGGCAAACCCCTCGTTGAAGCTTTTGTTGACGAAAAACTGATGACAAGATATAAGTTCCTCAGCGATGAGAAAAAACTCATCAGGATATTGATGATCCTCTATATAATCCCGGGAGTCCCAAAAGATGCTCTCACATATATAGTACCCCTTACAAAGGTCAGCCGCAAAGATTTCTTCCTCTTCGTTATGCCTTGCCGTATACCGGCTGTGGTTATGTCAACAGTCCTCGGAAGTAATGTGATGAGCGGAAATATTAAGACCGCCGTAGTTATATGTGCATCCGCCGTGCTGATCGCCATTGTCGGTTTTGTATTCAAGGATCCTGTGATAAACGCCCTTGAAAAACGTCGGCGTAAGCCTAAACAGTAATCAAAAAGCCGCCTTATGCATCTGCAAAAGACGGCTTTTTCTTTTTGCTGGAGCAGATAACGGGAGTCGAACCCGCATTCTCAGTTTGGGAAACTGAAGTAATGACCGCTATACTATATCTGCTTGACTGACCATAATATTATAACATCATAACATTGATTTGTCAAGCATGAACAGCCGCGTATCCGTGCTTTTTGATCGACATAATCCGCTACTTTTTTGTTTAACCGAAGTAACAATTTGAAAAATGCTCTAACTATTACACAAAATTTTTATCTTTGAATTAAAATTTTTTAGCTATTTATTGACAATTGCGAAACCCCGTGTTATAATTATTTATATAATTATACTTGATAAAAGGGGGGCTGCATTATGAACGGTAATGATCTCATCTTTGACCGGGTGGCCGAGGCTTTGCTTGGCGAGTATTCATGTGTCTATTATGTCGATTCCGTCACCTGCGAATACAGCTCCTTTTCCAATGACAGTATTATGAAGTCTCTTGGACTGTGCAGCAAGGGCAGCGATTTTTTTAAAGATCTTGCAGCCAATGCTTCAAAGTATATTTACGAGGAGGATAAGCATATCTTTCTCGGGAATTTGGATGCTGATAAGTTCATCTCCTTTTTTAAGGGCGACTCTGTCTCGGATATCGTATACAGACTTCTTATTAACGGTACACCTGTGTGGTATTCCCTCAGACTGATAAAAAAAGTCAACGGCGATAACGGAGACTGCTTCATCCTCGGTGTTACCAACGTTGATGAAAAGATCAGGATCCGACAGGAGACTGAAAGGCTTTCCCGTGAACGCAGGATCTTTAACCAGATAGCCGAAAGTCTCGCTTCTTACTATGATACTATCTATTATGTCGATTCTGATACCGATGAGTATATGGAGTTTTCCTCAACTACTCAGTATAACAGACTCGATATTCCTAAAAGCGGGTCAAACTTTTTTGTTGAGTCGGGAATGAATATCGAGAAGTATATCCACCCCGATGATATGGTCAGGATCCTCAATGCAGTGAATAAAACCCATATCCTGAGGGCTCTTGAGAACAGAAAACTGTATACCGCCCAGTATCGCCTTATGATAGACGGCGAGTATCGTTACACACGTCTCAGCGTTATGTGGGCAAGTGATAAAAAACACTTCATAATCGGCGTTGAGGACATAAATGACCGCATTAACCGTGAGAGTGCAAGAAAACAGCTCGAACTCAAAGCCCTTACCTATACCCAGATCATCAGTTCTCTGGCTTATACTTATGAAGCAGTGTATTATCTCGACCTTGTTACCGATAAGTATCTGAGATACAGCCTCTTAAATGAAAAATCCATCCTTGAACTCGTCGATAAAGGTGACGATTTCTATTCCTCTGTCTCCGATCATTTCAGCAAGATCATCCATAAGGAAGATCACGATGTGGTCAATGACGCTATAAAGAAGGATAATATCATAAAGCTCACAAAGAGCGGAGAACCGTTCTCTTTAATATTCAGGCGTGTCACCGAAAGCGGCGACGTGTATATGAGCCTTCGTGTTGCCCTCGCAGAGGATAAACGCCATGTCATTATCGGTATCGCTGATATCGACGAGCAGGTTAGACGTGAGAATGAGACGCGCCGTGAACTCATAACTGCTAATCAGAAAGCAATGATCGATGAGCTCACAGGCGTAAAGAATATGAATGCCTATCAGGAGATGGAGCTTTCTCTCCAACGCGATATTGATTCAGGCAAGTGCCTGCCTTTTGCAGTGCTCATTTGCGACCTGAACAACCTCAAATTTATTAATGATTCTTTCGGCCATAAAGCAGGGGACGAGTATATCCGCTCGTCTTGTAACATGATTTGCGAGATCTTTTCTCACAGCCCTGTATTCAGGGTCGGAGGTGATGAGTTCGTTGTCATACTCCGCGGCAGTGATTATTCCCAGCGGGTAAAACTGTTCGCTGCTCTGCGTAATCAGGTTCTTGAGAATTGCCGGAAGACAAATGCCCCTGTTATCGCTTCGGGCATTGCCGAATTCGATTATTCCCGTCACAGTAAGGTATCGGATGTCTTCCAGAACGCCGATAACAGAATGTATGAGAATAAAAAGCAGCTGAAACGCTCGACTATATAATCCTTGATTTCAAGGCACAGGATCAGATATACTCCTGTGCCTGTTTGTAGTTTTGTCTGTGATACAGTGCTGCAACTGTATCGTTGTATCCTATTATTAATTGGAGGCATATCGGAATGTCTTTGTTCAAACATAAACATCGTATCTTTGATACAGTTCTTGTCTGTATTATTCTTCTCTTCATAACTGTCACAGCTGCACTGCCAGTGAGTGCTTCCGGCAATGTCAAGTCAGCAAAGACGCTTCGTGTCGGCTACTATGAAAGCGAAGACTTTCAGGAGGGCGCATCAGACGGAGAGTATAAATATGGATATGCCTATGAGTATTACAGAAAGCTCTCGGAGTATACAGGCTGGAACTATGAGTATGTCTACGGTACATACGGAGAACTCTATCAGCTTTTGCTGAGAGGGGAGATAGATCTCCTTGCAGGAGTATCATACAGTCTCGACCAGTCTCTTTATATAAGTTATCCCGAACTTCCCATGGGCAGGGAATCATACTACCTAATAAAGCATGATTCCGAGAAAACACTTTCTTCCGATCCTTCTTCGCTTTCGGGAAAGCTTATAGGTGTTCTTGATACTTCCATAGAGATAATATTGAAGGATTATCTCTCTAAACACCACGTAGAAGCCAATGTTGTTACCTTCCGTGACTATGAGACCATGTTCGCTTCCTTTGACAGCGAAGAACTGGACGCCATGGTAACACAGGGAGACGTAGTTTATGGTAAGGATCATGCCGAAACGTTTGCTTCCATAGGTACAGCAGATTATTACCTGTGTGTCAGCAGATCGAGCTCTGATATCCTCGGCAGTCTCAACGATGCCCAGACTCAGCTGTTTTCGGATGAGCCTGATTACATCAATGCCCTTCGTATGAAGTATTACCCCGTCAATGCTTCAAAACAGTCTATGTCCAACTCTGAGAAGCAGTGGCTCGGTACCCATATCAGACTTAAGATAGGTTACCTGAATAATTATCTCCCTTACAGTGATACCGATAGTGACGGTACCGTTACGGGTATTATAAAAGATCTTGCCCCGACAATGATGGCAAAGCTTGGCGTGTCTGACAAGGAGATTGTCTATACAGGCTTTGACAGCTATGACGATATGATAAAAGCTGTAGTCAAAGGAGAAGTGGATGCCGTGTTCCCGGTAGGCGGCGGGCTCTATTACTCCGAGGAAAACGGTATCACGGAATCGGAGCCTGTCATCTCTTCAAGTACCGAACTTGTTTACAAAAATAAATACAGTGACGAAAAGCTCAGATATTTTGCGGTCAATAAAAATAACCGTATGCAGTACTACTATGTCAGAACAAATTATCCCAATGCCGATATAACCCTCTATGATTCTATCGAAGATTGTCTTGATGCAGTGCTGAAAGGTAAGGTCGGCTGTACTACTCTTAACGGTATCAGAGCTAACGATATCCTGCGCAACAGCAGATACGAGGATTTGTCACTGCTCCAGCTCAGTAAGACAGATGACCGCAGTTTCGGAGTAAAGATTGGAAACGAAGGAATGCTGAAACTCCTTAACAGGGGTATAAGCCTTGTAGGAGACGAATATACCCAGACACTTGCCTTCAAGTATGCCAACAGACTGTATGAGTATACGTTTTTGGATATGCTCCGCGATAAAATGTGGATCGTTGTCTCCTCTGCAGTTATCATTCTGCTTCTTGTGTTCTTCCTGGTTATCCGGGCTTTGATAAGATCCAGAAGACTTCTTGCAGAAAAAGAAAAAGCAGGCGAAGAACTTGCTAAAAAGAATACCGAATTGCAGAACAGTCACAGCCAGCTTTCGGATGCCGATAAGATGATTTCTGCAGCCGGATTCGGTATCTGGCGTATCGAGCGCAGCAAGATCGGGTATAAGACAAGAATGTTCCTTAACTCCAATTCGGCAGATCTTTTCGGATTTGACAGGATAGGACAGTCTCCGGAGGAAATATATGATAATTGGCATTCGCGTATTGCTCAGAGCGATATAAGTGCTGTTGAGGAAGCGTTTACCAGAATGCTCGGCGGTATCTTTACGGAGGTCACATATTCATGGGATCACCCCGATAGAGGAATGATCTTTGTGCGTGTCGGCGGAGTGGTAAGAACTGTTGACGAGACTCAGGATATCTTTCGCGGCTATGACTGTGATGTTACGAGAATAGTACGCTCGGATATAGAGGAAAAGCAGGCTTTGACCAATGCTCTGGCTGTAGCGGAAAATTCCAACAGAGCCAAGAATCTTTATCTCAGCAATATGTCTCACGATATTCGTACTCCGATGAATTCTATCATCAATTACACGGAGATCGCCGCAACGAATATCGATGACAGAGAGCAGGTGAGCGAGTGCCTGTCAAGGATTACGGTATCGAGCTGTCATCTTCTTTCTCTTATCAACGATGTCCTTGACCTCAGCCGTATGGAAAATGAAAAAATAAGGATCCATGAAAGCAGGGTGCATTTGCCTGATATCATCCGAGATCTTAAAGCAATGATAAAGAGTACAGCCGCTTCAAAACAGATAGATCTTCAGATCGATGTCAAGGACCTTACTTGTGAGGATATTTTGATCGACAAGCTCAGACTCAGTCAGGTTCTTCTGAATCTTCTTTCAAATGCGGTGAAGTTCAGTCCCACAGAAGGCAAAGTGATTTTCAGCATCTTTGAGACCCGTACCGAAGATCCCGATATCGCGTCTCTTGAATTCCATGTAAAAGACAACGGAGTCGGTATGAATGACGATCAGAAGAATTCGCTATTCTATACCACAGACAATAACGGACTTTTGTCCGAAAACACTCTCCATAACATGGGGTATGGTATGGCTATTGCCCAGAACATCGTTGAAGCTATGGGCGGAAAGATCTCTGTGGTTAGCAAAGAGGGTGAAGGCGCTGAATTTATTGTATCTCTGGAATGCAGAAAATGCGGCGGCCCGCTTGAAGACGATAGGATCGAGATGCTCAAAGGTCTCCGTGTCCTTGTAGCGGATGACGATACAGGTACTTGTCTTTCGGTAAGTTCGCTTCTCAGAGAACACGGGATGAGGACGGATTGGACAAATTACGGAAAAGAAGCGTTGATACGTGCTAAAGAAGCACTTAACAGCGGTGACCGTTTTGGCGCTTATATCATTGATTGGATGATGTCCGATCTGAACGGTATCGAGACTGTAAGGAGATTAAGAGAGTTTGTCGGAGAAGATGTCCCCGTTGTTATTATATCTGCTCATGACTGGACAGATATCGAGAAAGAGGCTCTTGAAGCAGGTGTTACAGCCTTTTGCGCAAAGCCGTTGTTTATATCTGAACTGATCGATGTCTTTGCAGATAATATAAGATGAAAAAAGACCCTCGCCTATGATGACGAGGGTCTCTTGTCTTGTGTGTATTGGTGCGGGTAACAGGACTTGAACCTGCACGCTTGCGCACCAGAACCTAAATCTGGCGTGTCTGCCAATTCCACCATACCCGCATTAATTGTGTTTTATACTTTTAAAACTCGATAATTATTTTATCACGATTTCAACTCTCTGTCAAGAGAAAAAGCTATAAAAACACCTGACAGATGATTTTTGCATCAGACAAGTTGTATAGATTAATAAAGATTTAACTATTTTCTTTTAGGATTCTATTGAAATATTATAAGAATAGTGGTATAATATACTATTATCTGTGGTGAGGGAAATAGGTATGAAACGATGGAATGTCAATGAATATGATAATCAGAAGGTCACTGAGCTGGCAAGGCAATGTGATCTCTCTAAACTTGCCCTCAAAGTTTTGTCTACAAGAGGATACAATGATATGGATTCTGTCTCTGCTTTTTTTGAGACAGGTGACCTTTCGGATCCTTTTTTGATAAAAGATATGCGTGAAGCTGTTGATGCCATTAACTATGCGGTTGACAGCTATGACCTGATATGTATCTACGGAGATTATGACTGTGACGGCGTTACCGCTACATCCATTCTTTTCAGCTATCTTGATAATATCGGAGCAAATGTGATATATTATATTCCCGAAAGATCAGACGGGTATGGATTGAATAATAACGCTGTTGATGCCCTTGCCGAACAGGGGGTAAAATTGATAGTTACCGTTGATAACGGTATTTCTGCGGTTGAAGAAGCCGAGCATATATATGAGAATGGTATGAAATTGGTTATTACCGACCATCATCAGCCATCGGAAATACTTCCTAGGGCTGAAGCTGTTGTGGATCTTCATCGTAAAGATTGCCCGTCGGTATATAAAGAGCTGTCGGGTGCAGGTGTCGCGCTCATGCTTTGCATTGCTTTGAATGACGGCAATGACAAAATGATAATTGAACAGTTTTCGGATATTTGTGCTGTTGGTACTATCGCCGATGTTGTCCCTCTGACCGGTGAGAACCGCCTTATTGTCAAGCACGGTCTTAGATATCTCAGAAATACCGAGAATTACGGACTGGATATGCTTATGGATAAATCTGGTGTCAAGCGTGATTCTTTGACAGCAACATCTGTCGCATTTCAGATTTCTCCGCGTATCAATGCTTCGGGACGTTTTGGTTCGCCTTTGACGGCAGTAAAAGCACTTCTTTCCGAGGATTCGGACGATGCAGAGATGTATGTAGATACAATGATATCTCTGAATGATGAACGGCGTGCCACAGAAGCTGAAATACTCAAAGCTATTCTCCATGCCATTGATAAAGACCCCTCTTTGCTTAATAAACGGGTTCTGATACTCGTTGGTAAAAACTGGCATTGTGGAGTTATAGGCATTGTGGCTTCCAAATTGCTTGAATTGTTTGGCAAGCCTACGATCCTTATCGCTATGGATAAGGACGGTACTGCAAGGGGTTCTGCCCGCAGTATTAAAGGCTTTGATATTTTTAAGTGTCTCAGCTATGCTTCGGATCTGCTGGTGCATTTCGGCGGGCATGAGTGTGCAGGTGGCCTTACCGTAAATAATGATGATATCACAAAGTTTATGAAACGTGTTTACGAGTATGCGGACGGATTTGATTTCATGCCCTCGTATGTTATAGACTGTGACATGATGCTTTCGGGTGAGGATCTTACTGTAGAAAATATAAAAGGACTTCAGAAACTTGAACCATTTGGAGCCGGTAATCTCAGACCGGTGTTTTATATGCCGAAATGCAGGATCAATAAGATCACACCGATGTCTCAGGGCAAACATATCAGACTCGATGTTCTGTATGGAGATACTTCAGTTCAGATCCCCGTTTTCAATAAAACGGAAGAATCTTTCGGCTATAAGGCAGGGGATGTAGTTGAACTCGCAGTTAATCTTGATATCAATAAATATAATTCAAATGAATATGTTGACGTTCGTATCGTCGATATACGGCCTTTCGGCTTGAATCAGGATAAGTATTTCAATGCCAAAGATTGTTACGAAAAGTACATGAACGGAAAGGATCTGCCTGAAGCTTTTCTGAAAAGGATTCTTCCCGAAAGAGCGGAACTTGTAAATGCTTATAAAGCAATCAGTCAGGCAAAGACAATTAGTTTCGATTCATTGTACAGCCTGCTTCGCGGTGCTGATATGAATTACTGTAAGCTTCGTTTGATGCTTGATGCATTTTGTGAGAAAAAACTTGTTTCATTTACAGCCTCGGATCAGATGATAAAAATATTGCCTGTTACCGAAAAAGTCGATCTTGAATCTGCCGAAGTGCTTGTGAATCTCAGAAATAAACTGTAGGAGTGGATAGCGTGGACGATGAGTATAGAGAACATCTGGTGAGCAAAACAAATATATGTACTATAGACACGCTTATCCAGAATATACTGGACGGCGAAAAGCAGTACGATCTTTCAAAGATTGTTTCTGCCTATGAACTTGCCGAGCATTATCATGAGGGCCAGAAGCGTGAATCGGGTGAACCGTATATTACCCACCCGCTCGCTGTAGCGTATATACTTCTTGAACTCGGTATGGATACAGATACTATCTGTGCAGCTCTGCTTCACGATGTGGTGGAAGATACCGATTGTACTCTCGAGGATCTTCAGAAAAAATTCGGTTCTGATGTTGCAATGCTCGTAAATGGAGTTACAAAGCTCGAAAAAGTCGAGATCTTTACCAAAGATGAGCAGAAGGCAGAGAACATCCGTAAAATACTCCTCGCTATGAGTGAGGATATTCGTGTTATCATTATAAAACTTGCGGACAGACTTCATAATATGCGTACGCTGAATTACTGTCGCGATGAAAAACGCAGAGTTATTGCTCATGAGACCATGAACATCTATGCACCGATTGCTCACAGACTCGGTATACGTTCCATTAAGGACGAACTTGAAGATCTTGCTTTCTATTATCTCGATCCTTATGCATATGCTGAGATCGAGAAGCAGATGATACTCAGACGTGAGGCAAGAAGTAAGCTTATAGATGATATAAAATATAAGATCGAGACAAGACTTGCTTCAGAGTTTGATCCCGTTCCTACTATCGAAGGAAGAGTCAAAAGCATTTACGGTATCTACAAAAAAGTGTTTCGTGATGGCAAGGAGATAGATCAGATCTATGACCGCTATGCAGTCAGGATCATCGTTAATACCGTTACTGAGTGCTATAACGTCCTCGGTATCATACATGATATGTTTAAACCTATACCTAACAGGTTCAAGGACTATATCTCTACTCCTAAGCCGAATATGTACCAGTCGCTCCATACAACTGTTATCGGCAGGCAGGGAATACCTTTTGAGGTGCAGATCAGAACTTATGAGATGCACCGTACCGCAGAATACGGAATCGCAGCCCATTGGAAATATAAAGAGGGCGTCAATACAAGTGCAAAGGATGATAACCGCCTTGCTTGGATAAGACAGATCATTGAGTCTCAGCAGGAGTCAAATGACGTTGAGGAGATCGTCAGAGCTATCAAAAACGACCTTACCCCAGAGGATATCTTTGCTTTTACTCCAAAAGGCGACATGATTACTCTTCCTATGGGATCGACAGTTATTGACTTTGCATATGCTATCCACACTCAAGTCGGTCATAAAATGTGCGGCGCTAAAGCTGATAAAAAAATGGTCTCTTTCGATTATCAGATAAAAACCGGCGAGATAATCGAAATATTGACAACCAATGCAGAGGGTCACGGTCCAAGCAGATCATGGCTCAATATAGCTCAGACAAATGAGGCAAAGTCAAAGATCCGTTCATGGTTCAAAAAGGAAAGACGTGAGGAGAATATCTTTGAGGGCCGTTCAGCACTTGAGCGTGAGTTTCGACGCAATTTGATAAGGGTTCCTGAAAACGAGCTTGAGGACTTTTTGTCGCTTGATATGCACAGGCATAACTGCGAAACTCTCGATGATTTCTTTGCTGCTATCGGATACGGCGGTGTTCAGCTGTCAAAGGTTATTCAGCGTCTCAAGGCTGAGTATAATAAACGTTACGGCGAGAAGATCATTGCCGAAACAGCGGAAATGCAGGATATCAAGCCGCACCGTTCCAAGAATTCCTCGGGTGTTATCGTTGACGGTATTGATGACTGCGTTGTAAAATTTGCCCAGTGCTGCAACCCGCTCCCCGGTGATGAGATAGTCGGTTTTATTACAAGAGGACATGGTGTATCAGTCCATAAAGCAGACTGCGTGAACTACCTGAAACAAAAGAGCGATCCTGAGCTTGAGTCCAGATGGTTAAATGTCAAATGGGCAGAAGTAAAGGATAACAGAGGCTATTTCAAGGCTACTCTCGATATCATAGCTGTAGACCGTATAGGGCTGCTTGCCGATGTGTGTTCAGCACTTGCTATGATAAATATCTATATTCATGAATCAACTTCACGCGAACTGAAAAACGGTAATGCTATCCTTTCCGTAACATTGAGTGTTGCGGGTATGGAACAGCTCAATGGCGTGATAGCCAAGATCAGTAAGATCAAGAATGTTATTTCCGTTGAACGAAGCGGAAAGTGAAATAAAGGAGGACAGTATGAGGATAATCAAATTAAAACCTTTGAGCGTTTGTGATACCAATAGCTATTTAATCGCAAGTTTCAGCGGAAACTGCGTTCTTATTGATGCACCTGCCGATGCTGACTATATACTTTCACAGATCAGACTTAACAATCTAATGCTGAAAAAGATCCTGCTTACCCATGGTCACTTCGATCATATCGGTGCAGTAGCCGATCTTGTTGAAAAGACCAGATGTGATGTATATATCCATGAGGGAGATCTCGAAAAGCTTCTTACAGGTGATGGCCACGTTGCAAGATATTTCGGCAAGGATGAAGTCAAGAAGATAAAGAATGTTAAGACCTTCAAAGATGATGAGACCATAAGGCAGGATGAGATGCAGTTTGATATTCTTCATACTCCCGGTCATACAAGCGGTTCTTGCTGCTTTATACTCGATATGAATATTTTCACGGGCGATACTCTTTTTGCGAGATCTGTAGGCAGGACCGATCTTCCTGACGGCGATTCTGCTGTACTTAATGAGTCCCTCAAGAAAATTTACAATCTTATGGGCAACCTTACTGTTTATCCCGGTCATATGTCAACAAGTACCCTCGATGAGGAACGCTATTATAATCCTTATCTCAGGGGATTGGGCAGAAAGTGATATGACGATCATTTTCAGCGGTAACAATTATAAATATCAGCTCGAATCTGTTATGAAACTGTTTATTCCCGCAGAGCGCTTCGAGCTTGTATATACCGACAAAACAGCCTTTGTGCAGGGCGATTTCGCCTTTCTGCGCAGGGCTTCTTTTGGTGCTGTGACAACTGTATATGCTGTATGTTCATATAAAGGTAAGACAGCACATTCTTCAGCAAATATCTGTTCGGACAGATCAGATCTCGATGATGAATGTCAGCTGACCCTTTGCAGATTGCTGTATCTGACTATGAGTGAGCTTACGGGTGTTACGTCACGATGGGGTATGCTCACCGGCGTAAGACCCGTAAAAAGGGTCAATAAACTAATCTCTTCGGGGGTGTCCCGTGATGACATTTTTGCAGTGATGAGGGATCAGTATCTTGTTTCGGATGAAAAAACCGAGATAGCATATTTAACTGCTCAAACTCAGGAAAATATTATGCAGTCACTCGATGAACGATCTTTCAGCCTTTATGTATCCATACCGTTTTGTCCCACAAGGTGTTCTTATTGTTCTTTTATCTCACAGACTGTGGGCTCAGGTAAGAAACTCATTCCCGAATATGTATCTGATCTCTGTAAAGAAATCAGATATACAGCCGAAATATCGCAAAAATTGGGTCTGAAGTTGGATTCAGTCTACTTCGGGGGAGGTACACCTACTTCAATCGAAGCTTCTCAGCTGGAGCAGATAATGCAGACAGTATCAGAAAGCTTTGATATGTCCACTTTGAGGGAATATACTGTTGAAGCAGGCAGAGCAGATACTATCACTAAGGAGAAACTTGAAGTGATAAAGCGTAACGGAGCGACCAGACTTTCTGTCAATCCGCAGACGCTTAATGACGGTGTCCTTGAAGCTATAGGCAGAAAGCATACTGTCAAACAGTTCTTTGATGCCTACGAACTTGCACGCAGTCTTGGATTTGAATTGATCAATACAGATATCATCGCAGGGCTGCCAACTGATACGCCTGAGAGCTTCAATCGAACTGTAGACAGGCTTATTGAGCTTTCACCTGAGAATATCACCGTGCATACACTCTCGATAAAGCGCGCTGCTGATCTTAACCGTTCCGATGACAAAGGCACTGTGCTAAAGAATCCTGCAAGCCTTATGGTGGATTATGCCACAAAGCGTCTGTTGGAGAGCGGCTATGCGCCGTACTATCTATACCGACAGAAAAATATGCTTGAAAACCTCGAAAACATCGGCTGGAGCAAGCGTGGATGCGAGAGCCTGTATAACATCTTTATTATGGAGGAGATACAGACCATCCTTGCGGTGGGGGCAGGAGCTTCATCAAAGCTCGTTGACCTTAAAGGCGGAAGACTTGAACGAATATTCAATTATAAGCATCCGCTGGAATACAATAAGCATTTTGATCTTATGCTTGATAAAAAGAAAGAGATAGTTGATTTTTATGCTGAGGAAAAATGAGATCGTTACAATAGAGATAACGGGCATCACCAACGAGGGAAACGGTGTGGGCAGAGCAGAAGACATCGCTGTTTTTGTACCGATGACTGCTGTGGGTGATGTTATCGAGTGCAGGATAGTCAAGGTGATGAAGACCTATTGCTACGGTATTGTCGAGAAAATCATCCAGCCTTCTGTCAAACGCTGTGAGCCTGACTGTGCAGTGTATCAAAAGTGTGGAGGCTGCGCTTTCAGGCATTTTGACTATGGCGAGGAACTCCGTATCAAGCAGGAAATGGTCGAAGCTTCATTCAAGCGGATAGGGCATCTCGATCTTGAATATGAGCCTATCCTCGGCGGAGAGAATACCGACCATTACCGCAACAAAGCACAGTACCCTGTTGCGGAGATAAACGGAAAAGTGGTCTGCGGTTTTTATTCAAGACGTTCTCACAGGGTCGTTGAGCAGACCGACTGTCTATTGCAGCCTGTCATATTCAGGAGCATACTCAATGAATGCCTTGAATATGTCAACGCAAACCGTATCTCGGCTTATGACGAGCTTACAGGCAAGGGTCTGCTTCGTCATATCTATCTGAGACGCGGTGAGCACAGCAAAGAGATCATGCTTTGTTTTGTGGTCACAAATATTCGCGAAGGAAAGATATTCACTCCCTTGGCGGAGAACATCAGCCGCAAGTTTACCGATATAAAAAGTGTTGTTCTAAACGAAAATCCCAGGCAGACAAATGCAATCCTCGGCAATAAACTTGAAACAATTTTTGGGAGCGGCACGGTTACGGACATTATGTGCGGCAACAGGATCGAGATATCTCCGCTGTCATTTTACCAGGTCAACACTGTTCAGGCGGAAAACCTATATAATATTGCCGCCGATTATGCAGGCCTTACAGGTGATGAACTGTTGCTCGACCTGTACTGCGGGGCAGGAACGATAGGCCTATCGATGGCTCATAAGGTCGGAAAACTCATAGGTGTCGAGATAATACCGCAGGCTGTGGAGAATGCAAAGCGTAATGCTTCCGTCAATGGGATAACCAATGCAGAGTTCATATGCGGTGATGCCGGAAAGATCGCTGAGCTGCTTTATGAACGCGGTGAGCGTCCCGATGTTATCATAGCTGACCCTGCACGCAAGGGATGCACACGAGACACTCTCGAATATATGGCAAAGATGTCCCCCGAGAAGATCGTTATGATCTCCTGTAACCATGCCACTGCCGCACGCGACTGCGCGATCCTCGCCGAGCTTGGTTACATAGCTGAAAAGTGCAGGGCAGTCGATCTCTTCCCGAGGTCTACCCACGTGGAGTGCGTGGTGCTGATGACGAAGAAATAGCCTGTTTTTGGAGGAGTATCATATGAAAAAGCCCCAAAAGCCTGATTATATTACAAGTTGTATGTTTACTTGGGAAAAAAGCGGTTTGTTTTGGGATGATGAAATCGTTTCTGTTGTTACCCGTGTTTTTCAGACCGAGATCCATGTAAGATATTTTAACAATAATGGCCTTATAAACGGTAAGATCTACCCGATGTCGGATCAGCAGAGACAGGAGCTATTTGATCTGCTTGATATATGCAGGTTTGAGTGGGACAGAGATGATTATTCAGCAGAGTCGGGAAATAATACTCATTGGCAAATTAAAATATGCACTAAAAATGTAAGGTGTTTCAGATCTGTCGGCGGTTCAGGTGAGCTTCCTCCCTACGGCAGCGAGATAAAAGATCTGCTTGAAAAGATCATCGGTAAAGATGTCTGCTATATATTTTAGTCAGATAATTCTTTGAAGGAGTTTGCTATGAAGGGTTCAGTCGAGCTTCGACCTATAACAAAAGACAATATTGACACTGTCCTTGCCCTTGAAGTTTCAGAGAAACAGCGTGGGTTTGTTTCTACAGCAGCCGAGTCCCTTGCACAGGCTTATGTTTACTCTGATACCGCATGGCCCTTTGCTGTTTATTCCGATGACGTTCCTGTCGGTTTTATAATGATGGGTTATTATGAGGCGAAGCAGTATTATACTCTGTGGAAGTTTCTTATAGACGAAAAGTTTCAGAACAAAGGCATCGGGAGAAAAGCTCTCGAACTCGGAATTGACTTCCTTAAAGAAAAATTCGGCGTCAGGGAGGTCTTTACGGGTGTTGTTCCCGAAAACTCTGTTGCAAAACATCTGTATGCATCGGTGGGATTTGAGTTTACGGGGCTTTATGAGTTTGGCATGGAAGAATGGCGATTAAAAGCAATTGGAGATGACATATGAACTATTTTATTGAAGGTTTGCAGGGCAGCGGTAAAAGCACCCTGCTGAGTAAAATCTCTGATCTGCATCCGGACTATAGGGTGCTGAGAGAAGGTGACTATAATCCTGTTGAGCTTTCATGGTGCGCATATATGACAGATCAGCAGTACTTTGATATTCTTGAAAAATATCCCGACATCAGCTCTCGTATAAAGGATCTAACATTCAGTGAGGGCGACCGCAGGATCGTATGCTATACAAAAGTACAAACCGATAATGGTGAGTTTTATAAGGATCTTGAACAGTTTGAGATATATAACGGGCGGGTATCTCAGGATGATTTTAAAAAGATAATACTCCGCAGATTTGAAAACTGGCACGGAAATGATTCGATATTTGAGTGTTCACTCTTTCAGAATATCGTTGTGGATATGCTCCTGTTCAGAAACGCAACAGATGTTGAAATTATAGATTTTTATAAAGATATCAGAAACGCTTTGGAAGGAAAAGACATGAAGATCCTGTATCTCAGAGCCGATAATATCAAGGCTAATCTTGATGTCATCCGAAAAGAACGCTCCGACGAGAATGGTAATGAGCTTTGGTTCCCGATGATGTGTGGCTTTTTCAACGATTCGCTTTATGCCAGAGAAAATGGAGTAAGTGGAGAGGAAGGCTTGATTGATCATTTTGCTCAAAGGCAGGAACTCGAACTCAGGATATGCCGTGAGTTATTTGCGGATAAGGTAACCGTGCTCTCTTCCAAAGGCTATACAGACAAAATGCTTGCTGATCTTTGATCATTCCCATGGATGTATAATTCCGGTACGGAAAATTTTAATGCAAAAAATATTATTTTTCCTCTTGACAATGGTGATTTTATGTGATATAATATTTTAGAAAATTTGTGATTACTACATAGAACTACTGTCTGAACTAAGGATGATGGGCTTCTATGAGTTCATAATTGTTGGTTTGGAAGGAGGTCGTAATAATGAAGGAAGGTATTCATCCTAACTACGAGGAGACCACTATCACCTGCGCTTGCGGTAATGTGATCAAGACTCGTTCTACCAAGAAGGATATTAAGGTTGAAATTTGTTCCAAGTGCCACCCGTTCTTCACCGGCAAGCAGAAGCTTGTTGATACCGGCGGACGTGTTGACAGATTCAAGAAGAGATTTAATCTTGACTAATGCTTATCAAATGAGAGCGGAGATTCCGCTCTTTTTTGTTATATCACTGCGTTGGTCTTCGGGGAGGGACAGCGTTGGCTGAGGAGTATATTACAATAAAAGGCAGTGCGGAAGCGAGCTTTATAGAAAAGAAATCCGAATTTATAGGGCAGATTTGCCATGTTGAAAATGCCGATGAAGCAGTCGCTTTTGTTAATGAGATAAAATCAAGACACCGTAAGGCGAGACACAATGTTTACGCCTATATCACTAGAGATGGAAATATCTCACGGTACTCCGATGACGGTGAACCGCAGGGTACAGGCGGTGTACCTGTACTTGAAGTCCTAAAAAAAGAAGGGCTGACCGATGTTTGCATTGTCGTAACAAGATATTTCGGGGGCATACTTCTTGGCGGCGGAGGCCTTGTAAGAGCATATTCTCACGCTTGCAAACTTGCTGTTGATGCCTCTGTAAGGATGCAGATGTGCAGTTGTTCAAAAATATGCATTACCTGCGATTATTCGATCTACGGTAAACTTAGCTATATTCTTCCCGAATTTGAAGTCAAGACAGTGAATGAAGTGTTTGCTGATGAAGTTACACTAACTGTTCTCGTAAGATCGCGTTCGGCTGATGCATTAAAAGATAAACTGGTCGATACAGCTAACGGAAAAGTTGTTATCAGCGAAGAAAAAGGTTTGTGGGAGGATCTTGCCTGAAATTATTTCTAATTCTCAAAAAAGGATTTTTTAAGAATTATTTTGTATAATAGTATAGACAAGTTTCGGGAGGAGATACTTTTATGACACCCCGTGAGAGATATGAGCAGTTTGAAAAACAGCTTCTTTGCGATGAAGCCTGCCTGTCTTCGGAATCCAGGGGCAGGAGTCTGCCGTTGGAAAAATGTCCCTATCGTACTGACTTCCAGCGTGACAGAGATAAGATCATCCATTGCAATTCGTTCAGACGTCTGAAACATAAGACTCAGGTTTATCTTTCTCCGTCAGGTGACCATTACAGAACCCGCCTTACCCATACTCTTGAAGTCGGTCAGATAGCCCGTACCATCGCAAGAGCACTCAGGTTAAATGAAGATCTTACAGAAGCTATCGCTATGGGCCATGATCTCGGACATACGCCTTTCGGGCATGCAGGTGAACGTGCTCTCGATGCGCTGTGCCCCGATGGGTTCAGGCATTACGAGCAAGGTATCAGAGTCGTAGAACTTATAGAAAATTACGGAAAAGGTCTTAACCTTACATATGAGGTCAAAGACGGGATACTTAAACATACAAATGCGAAAGCTGATACGCTTGAAGGCTATGTTGTCCGTTTTGCAGATATAATTGCCTATATCAACCACGATATAGACGATTCTATCAGAGGCGGTATAATAACTGAGGATGAGATCCCCGATGAGATAACCAATGTTCTCGGACATTCAAAATCCGCAAGGATCACTTCTCTTGTCGGGTCTATAATAGAAAAAGGTATATATACAGAAAACGGTGAGCCTACCGTTGGTATGGATGAGGATATCCAAAAGGCTTATGATGCGCTTCATATGTATATGTTTGACAGCGTTTACCGTAATCCTAAGTGTAAGTCCGAGGAATCCAAAGCACAGGAGATGCTCAAAAAGCTATATGAGTATTTCTGCGACAATACAACTAAAATGCCTGCGCTTTACCGATCTCTTGCCGAGAGATACGGAAAAGAAAGGGCAGTGTGTGATTATATCTCTGGCATGACAGACAGATATGCTGTTGATATTTTTACTGATCTTTTCATCCCGAAGGACTGGAAGGTCAGATGACACCTGTGTGATATATGCGAAAGGAGCTGATATAAATGCCTCTTCCGGCCGAGTTTATCGAGCGGCTGAAGGCCGCTAATCCTATAGCAGATGTTATGGGGACTTATGTCAGCTTGAAAAGATCGGGCAGAGATTATGTCTGCTTGTGTCCTTTCCATAATGAAAAAACTCCATCGTGTTATATACACCCCGATAAGGATTTCTTCCATTGCTTCGGCTGCGGTGCAGGCGGAGATGTTATTACTTTCGTGATGAGATATAACAATCTCGATTATTGGGAGGCTGTGAAGCTTCTTGCTGAACGCGGCGGCGTACCACTACCCGAAGAATCCGGATTTAAAGGAGGGCAGGGGGATAAGAGAAAGCGCATATATGAGATGAATAAGAAAGCTGCAAGGTTTTTCTATGATCAGTTGAAAACCCCCGAAGGGAGAACCTGCCTTGAGTATCTCATGCAAAAACGAAAGCTCTCTGTGGCCACGATAAAAAAATACGGTATGGGATTTGCTCCTTACAGCTGGTCAAAACTAAAAAGTTATATGATGTCGGAAGGTTATTCCGAACAGGAACTTATTGAGGCGAGCCTGATTTTTCGCTCAAATAAGAATAACGAAAATACATATGATTTCTTTGTAAACAGAGCAATGTTTCCGTTTTTCGATCTCAGAGGAAATATAGTCGGCTTCGGCGGACGAGCTCTTAGTGCGGATGATAAACGAAAATATCTTAACTCCAAGGATACGCCTGTTTATAACAAAAATAGGTTTCTTTTTTCAATGAATTTTGCGAAGGAACATTCAGTTACAAGTAAAAAGATCCTTCTTTGTGAAGGCAACCTTGATGTTATCTCTCTTAATCAAGCGGGATTTGAGAATGCTGTTGCTTCATGCGGAACAGCTCTTACTCCCGAGCAAGCAAAACTGATCTCGAATTATGCTGATGAGGCGGTTATCTGTTATGATTCTGATGAAGCAGGTCAAAAAGCAACAAAAAGAGCTATAGGTATCCTCAGAGAAGCCGGACTGAAAGTTTCTGTCATTAAAATGGACGGTGCAAAAGATCCTGATGAGTATATCAACAGATTCGGAAAAGCAAAGTTTGAGTTCATTCTCGACAAAGCTGCCGATTCAGTTACATTTGAGCTTTCAAATGCAAAATCAGGACTTGATACTGATAACGAGGTCGGAAAGAATGACTATATGATGCGTGCCTGTGATATACTTTCAGGTATAAAACTTCCGATTGAAAGAGATATTTATATTTCAAAGATTGCTAAAGAGCAAGGCGTCTCAAAACAGGCAATAGAAGAACAGATAAAAGCTATAATGCAGCGCGAGTATTATCAAAAGCGAAAAAAGCAGGAGCAGGATGCCCTGAATTTTGCGGCAAGACGTGATCCGCTGAATCCCGATGCTGTTCTTCATCCGCGAGAAAATATAGCCGAGCAACAGCTTATATACTATATTTATACCAATCCTGATAAGTGCAAGGATATCTTGGAGCGGCTCGCTCCCGACAGATTTGTTACAGAATTGAATGCAAGGATTTATGATGCTCTTACTCGTAAGATTTTGAACGGTGAGGATTTTTCTTTTTCGTCATTCTATGATGAATTCTCGCCTGAGCAGGTCGGCAGGATAACTGCTATCGTCTCGGATAACTCTTCACTCGGCATAAATTCGGCTGTTGCGGAGGACTGTATAAGAATTCTTAACAGTTATAATGAGAAGCTGGGTAATGGTGATTCCGATGATGATCTTTCGGATGACTTTATGAGAAGTCTTGCCGAGAGTCTGAAGAATAAGAAAAACAATTGAATATCACTTAATATATCATTCAGTAAAGTGTGGAAAGGATGTTAATATGTCTGAAAACAAAAAGCAGATAATGGACAATCTTATGGAGCAGGGCAGGATCAACGGAAAACTGACTGCCAAGGAGATCACAGATGCTCTCGAAAAGCTCGATTTTGATGTTGAACAGATAGATACTTTCTATGATAACTGTTCAGCTTTGAATATCGAGATCATTGACGATATCGTCCCGGATGATACCCTTGTTCTCGTAAACCCTGAGGATGAGATGGCTCCGGATGATGTTGATATCGGACTTTCAACCGACGGTATAGCTATTGATGATCCTGTTAAGATCTATCTTAAGGAGATAGGCCGTGTCCCGCTTCTTACTTCGGAAGAGGAAATACAGCTTGCTGAAAAAATGTCGGGTAATAACGAGAAGGAAGCTTCTAATGCAAGAAAGCGTCTTGCAGAGGCTAACCTCAGACTCGTTGTTTCAATAGCAAAAAGATATGTTGGCAGAGGAATGAGCTTCCTTGATCTTATCCAGGAAGGCAATATGGGTCTTATCAAGGCTGTTGAAAAGTTCGATTATACCAAGGGCTTTAAGTTCTCCACATATGCAACCTGGTGGATCAGACAGGCTATTACAAGAGCAATTGCTGATCAGGCAAGAACCATACGTATTCCTGTGCATATGGTAGAGACCATCACCAAGGTTAAGAAGGTGTCCAGCCAGCTGCTCCATGAAAACGGTCACGATCCGTCTCCCGAAGAGATCGCATCAAGACTTGATATGGGCGTAGATAAGGTCCGTGAGATCCTTAGGATCGCACAGGATCCTGTGTCTCTTGAAACTCCTATCGGTGAAGAGGAAGATTCTCACCTCGGAGATTTTATCCCCGATGAGGAAGCACCGGCTCCTGCTGAAGCTGCATCTCAGGTTCTTCTTAAAGAGCAGCTCGATCAGGTTCTTTCTACTCTGACCGACAGAGAAGAAAAGGTTCTGAGACTAAGGTTTGGTCTTGAGGATGGCAGAGCAAGGACACTGGAAGAGGTCGGACAGCAGTTTAATGTTACAAGAGAACGTATTCGTCAGATCGAAGCTAAGGCGCTCAGAAAGCTTCGTCATCCTAACAGAAGTAATAAGGTAAGAGATTATCTTGAATAATCGGATGATGTTTGGGAATAATAATTTCGGAGGTTATTATGCAGCTCACACTTGAAGCAGACTATGCCGTGAGGATCGTATCAGTGCTGTGTAGTGAATCCGAGAGGATAGATGCCGGAAAGATATCGGATAAGGCAACCGTAACGCTCAGGTTTGCCCTAAAGATACTCAGAAAGCTTGTATCAGCGGGGATCGTTGAATCTTTCAAAGGTACATTCGGCGGATATGTTTTAAAAAAGGATCCTTCTGAGATCACACTCAGGGAGGTCGTCGAAGCAATAGAGGGTACATACTATTTCTCGAGATGTCTTTCTCCAGAGGGCTCATGCAATCGGGGGATGTCAGGGATATGCTGCTATCAGAAAGCATTTTCCGAGATATCTGATATGGTCAGAGATAAGCTTGAAAGCTACACGTTTGCCGAGCTTATCGCATCATCTCGGGATGATGAAAGAGATGATTACCCTGAAAAGAATGCTGAAATGTAAGCGTAAACACAAACGGCACAGAGTCTTCAGGTTTGGACTTTGTGCCGCTTTTTTGTGTGCTGTCGGTGCAATGATATCTGTATCTGCACTAAAAAGCAGAGGACTGTTTTTTACAACCGATTTTCGAAAAAATGAGTATCCTTGCAGAGGTGCATATATAACAGAGGATTGCGGCGAGATCAACTGGGAAATGTTTTCACACGAGCCCTATGATCTTGTTTATATCAGAGCAGGGCAGGGCGGTTCAAAGACAGATAAAATGTATGAGCAGAACGCTATGGGCGCTGCAAAGAACGGAATACCTTTTGGGTTGGTGCATGAATTTGACTACGGAGTCAGTGGGATCAGGCAGGCGAAAAGTTTTGTCAAGAAACTGAACAACTGTATGCTGTTGCCGGTACTTGATATAAGGATGGGGTTAATTGAAAGGATACTGTATCCTGATGATCGGAACAATGCATACGAAATCAATGCCTTCGCAGATCATATTTGTAAAGAGGCAGGCTGTGGCGTTATACTGTATTGTGATGAGGAGACGTATAAGAGGTATGATCTCGAAAGATCGGGTGCTATTATATGGGTGGAGGCGGATTGTGCCGATAATGTCTGTCATGGCTGGAAGCTGCTAACATATTCCGAATACGGCCGCTCCCGTGCTGTTAAGACGGGGGAAAGATTTTCATTGTTTACTGCCGGTAAAAATATCACAAAAGATAAGCTGTTCGAAATGCTTGCCGGTGAGTGGATTGGTCGTAAAAATATGAATTATCAAAAATAGACTCTGCATTAATGCAGAGTCTGTTTTGTTAAAACATGATGTCAAGCAGTACACCCGAAGAAACTGAGTAGATATATATCAGTGCCATTATAAGCAGATTTTCTTTGAAATGCTTATTGGTTTTGAAGAGTATCAGTAATCCGAGACCTGCTCCGGTCGAGAGACCTGCTATTGCTGCGCCGAAGCTCACGACACCGCTTATATAAAGCTGGGTTATAACAACTGATGCGGCACAGTTCGGTATAAAGCCGACAAGCGCTGTAATGAACGGCTGTATGAAAGAGTTGTTCATCATTACACTGCCTAAGTTGTCTTCGCCTATCTTTTCAATAATGAATCCCAGTGCAAGATTTATCACAAGTATAAATAACGCTATGCTTGCAGTGTGTATCAAAGCGGAGACCCAGATGCTGTGATGTTCGCAGTCGCAGTCCTTACATATCTCCTCAAAGTGAGTTGTGTCTTTTTTTAACTTGAGTGCTTTAGCAATAATGTCGGTAAGGATGCCAAATACAATTGCAATAAGCGTCTTTATCAGTATGAATTTCCACAGCGAGCCTATTGCTCCAGGGTTCGATATCAGTAAAGGTACAGCTTCATCGCTGGTTGAGATAAATACGGCAACAAGTGTTCCGGGAGAAATAAGAGCTCCCGAGTATAGGTTTGCTGCAGCAACAGAGAATCCACATTGAGGGATAGCTCCGAGCAGACCGCCTCCTATGGCTCCGAAAGGTCCCATTTTCCGAAGCTTTTCTGCAAGCTTGTCCCCAGAGTGGTGTTCCATGTGTTCAATGAGCAGATATACTCCGAACAGGAATGGAAGTGTTTTTAATGTATCGAGCAGTGCATCCCAAATTATATCCAAATCTTATTCCTCGTTTCATTCAGATAAACTTATTATATAGTATAACAAGGTGTAAAGTCAATAGGTTGACACAAAAAATGTATATTGCTTTGCTCTCTGCGAAAAATTGTAAGAAAAAACACAATTATTTTTTAAAACCCCTTTATTTTTTGTGTAAAGTATGGTATAATATCATTGGATATTACATCGTTCACTGTCAACAATCGCAATAATTGGTGAATCCGGTGACGAATACAGCAAAATCTCTATGAACGGAGTACAGAAATGAACGAATTGCTTACTGCAAATGAGGAACTCGGATTGCTGCTTGATTCATCTCTTGAAATGAGCATAAGAGAATTTCTTAATCAGATGATGATCTACAATTCGGGCATAAAGGAAATCAGAACTAAACTTGAAATACTGGATGAAGAATTTCAGACAAAATATTCATATAATCCCATACACCATATAGAATCGAGACTTAAATCTGTTAAAAGTATACTTGACAAGATCAAAGAAAAGAAACTCGAAGTGACACTTGAGAACATACGTGCCAATGTGACCGATATAGCAGGTGTCAGAGTTATTTGCAATTATCTTGACGATATATATAAGGTCGAAGATCTGCTTGTAAACCAGAGCGATGTCACTTTGCTAAGGAGGAGAGACTACATAAAGACCCCGAAAGCCTCGGGATATCAGAGTCTTCATCTTATAGTTGAAGTCCCGATATTCCTGTCTGACGGCCCGATGCCTATTCCCGTTGAGATACAGATACGCACTATAGCTATGGACTTCTGGGCAAGTCTTGAGCATAAGCTAAAGTATAAGTCTGATAATGAGGTCGCAGAAGACCTCAGATACCGTCTCAAGATATGCGCAAGCGCGATTCAGGAACTGGATACGGAGATGCAAAATATTAACAATATTATCGCAGATAGGAATAATAACTGAATGTGTTAATCCTTTTCACAAATCCCACATATTTCAACACAATATTTTGTTATAAAATACAAACTTGGAAAAAGCTATTGACAGCGATTTGTAGATAGTTTATAATGTATTGTGTGGGTTAATGCGCAATGAAGTTTTATTTCATATATTCCCTATTTTGGAGGTCTTAGAATGAATATAAAAGAAGCGAAACAGCAGATCCAAAATGCTATAACCGCTTACCTCATGAAGGATGAGTTCGGCGAATACCGTATCCCTCTTGAAAGACAGCGCCCTGTTTTCCTTATGGGTGCTCCCGGTATTGGTAAGACTGCTATTATGGAGCAGATCGCTCAGGAAACAGGTATAAGCCTTGTTGCTTATTCAATGACTCATCATACAAGACAGTCTGTTCTCGGTCTTGCTCAGATCGTTCACAGAAACTATACAGGTGTGGATTTCCAGATCTCCGAGTATACTATGAGTGAGATCGTTGCCATGCTCTATGATACTATTGAGGCAACGGGCATCAAGGAAGGTATCCTCTTCCTCGATGAGATCAACTGCGTTTCGGAAGCTCTCGCTCCTGTTATGCTCCAGTTCCTCCAGTATAAGATGCTTGGTAAACACCAGATACCCCACGGCTGGGTCGTTTGTACAGCAGGTAACCCGCCTGAGTTCAATAAGTCGGTTAATGAGTTTGACGTTGTTACTCTCGACCGTCTCAAGAAAATAGACGTTGAACCTGATTTCGGCATTTGGAAAGAGTATGCTTATAAGCAGCATATACATACCGCTATCACGTGTTTCCTCGAGAGCAAGGAAGATGACTTCTATCATATCGGTAAGGATGAAGCCGGAAATATCGTAAGCTTCGTTACCGCTAGAGGATGGGAAGACCTTTCTGAAATGATGCTCCTTTATGAAGAGGACGGTATCAATATTGATAATACGCTTGTTGAACAGTATATTCAGGATCAGCCAATAGCAGGCAGATTCCTTAATTACTACAGCAAGTATGTTGAGTATTATAATAAGTATTATGTAGACGATATTCTCGAAGGTAATGTTACCGAAGATCTTATCGAGTCTGCTAAGGTCGCTGACGGTGACGAGAAGCGCCTGTTGTTCGGTATGATAATCGAGAGCGTTTCAAGAACCATGAAGGAAAGCCTTGAAATGGAAAAGATGCTCAAGCAGATGCATCCCATACTTCAGGATACTATCTCCAGACTTAATGCTAACTTCTCTAATCGTGAGATTCTGTCACAGCATATCATGCGTGAGCAGGCAAAGCTTGAAAAATTGTCCAGAGCCCGTGTTATCACTCCCGCAAACAAGAGGATCATGCACTGGATCATATACAGCCTTGGCATTTATATGGACAAGACTACTAAGTGCAGGGATAATCCGAGAGCGGTTCAGTGCGTAATGCAGGAATTCGGCGTTTCACTCAATAAGATGATTGCTGTTACAGATCAGGCTATCAAGAAGATGCAGAACGCATTTACCTTTGTTGAAGCTGTTTACGATAACGGCGAGGAGATGTCATATCTTTACAATGAGATGAAAGTCTGCTACCATTGCCAGAAGTTTATGCGCAAGTATGGCTTTGAGGATTATTTTGGCGGACCTACACATGCTGTTGACTTCTCCAAGATCGAGCACCTTGCGCTTGATCCTAATGCAAGAGATTGATTTTTTCCTGCGCTCCCTTAAAAGGGGGCGCAGAAATATTTTTTGAAAAAAATAAAAAAACACTTGACAAACCAAGTACGGTGTAGTATAATATTCTAGAACAAAGAAGAACTGATCCGTTCTCACCTTAAGCAAATGTGCGAAAAGGTCAATATTTTCACTCATAGCTTTGCTGTGTGTGTCTGTATTTCGGGTGCGGATTTTGTTCTGTACCTGTTTTTTATTATTGTTTTGGAGGTGCTGTGCCATTAGCAACATCAAAGATTACCAGATCAACGAAGAGATACGTGACAAGGAACTGCGTGTCATAGGCGTTGATGGAAGCCAGTTAGGTATCCTGTCCGCAAAGGAAGCTCTTGCAATCGCTGAGGAAAATGATCTCGATCTTGTAAAGATTGCTCCGCAGGCTACACCGCCTGTGTGCCGTATCATGGATTTCGGCAAGTTCCTGTTTGAACAGCAGAAGCGTGAGAAAGAAGCAAGAAAGAATCAGAAGGTCATGGAGATCAAGGAGATCAGAATGTCTTCTACAATAGATACTCATGATTTTAACACCAAGGTCAATCAGGCGATAAAATTCCTTGACGGAGGAGACAAGCTGAAGGTGTCGGTGCGCTTTAAAAAACGAACAGTTGCTCATCCCCAATTTGGCGAAGAGCTGCTCAAGGATTTCAAAGAAGCTATCATTGAACACGGTGTTGTTGATAAGCCCTTTAAGATGGAGGGACGTAGTCTTGTTATGTTCGTTTCTCCAAAAACAACCAAATAAACATTAAGGAGGATATATTTATGCCTAAGATCAAAACTCATTCCGGTGCCAAGAAGCGTTTTTCTGTAACTGGCAGCGGTAAGGTCAAGTTCCAGCACACTAACAAGAGACACAGACTTACCCAGAAAGATCACAAGCGCAAGAGAATTCTCAGAGGCGCTGCTTACGCTGATGATACAAACATCAAGAACGTTAAGGCTCTTATCCCTTACAAGTAAACGAGTTGTAGGGAACATCTAAAATAATTCAGGAGGTAATTAACTATGGCTCGTATTAAGGGAGCAATGATGACTCGTAAGAGAAGAAATAAGACTCTGAAACTTGCTAAGGGCTATTTTGGTTCCAAGAGCAAGCATTTCAAGATGGCTAAGCAGGCTGTGATGAAGAGCGGTCAGTACGCTTACATCGGCAGAAAGCAGAAGAAGAGAGATTTCAGAAAACTCTGGATCACAAGAATCTCTGCTGCTTGCAAGCTTAACGGAATGAACTATTCCACATTTATGAACGGTCTTAACAAGGCTGGCATCACCCTCAACAGAAAGATGCTTTCCGAGATCGCGATTAATGATCCTGCAGGTTTCACTGCAATCGCTGAGAAGGCTAAGGCTGCGCTTTAATACATCAATAACACGCATATTCTGTTGAAGATGCGTGTTTTGTTGTATAATAACCAATTTGATTTGCTTATGAAAAAGGTGAGAACATGGTCATCTCCGGACGCGATAATCCAAAGATCAAACGCTTGATAAAACTGTTATCCAACCGCAGAGCAAGGGCTGCGGAGGGTGAATTTGTGATCGAAGGATTGAGAAATTGCTCTGATGCCGCTAAACAATATCTAAACGGACATCATCCGGAGCTGACTGCTGTCTTCATCTCTTCAAGAGCTGCCGAAAAGTACGCTGATACCGAGTATCTTAAAGATTTGTTGAAACTCGATGAGCGTATGCTTTTCTATATTTCCGATGAGATTGCTGGTAAGGTATCTGACAGCGAAGCCTCTCAGGGAATCTTTGCAACTGCACGAGTGCTTGATAAAGAATTGGTTGCCCAAAATATCGTCTCTGACGGAAAGTATGTTGTTCTTGATAATATACAGGATCCGGGTAATCTCGGTACTGTTATACGTACGGCCGATGCTGTTGGTATCAACGGGATAGTACTTACTAACAACTGCTGCGATCTGTATAATCCAAAGACAGTCAGATCGGCAATGGGCAGTATTTCGAGAATAGATACTTTTATCGAAAATGATTTTGCATCGGTGATAAGCAGATTTTCTGAAAACGGAATTGTGAATGTCGCTTCCGTAGTTAACAGCGGAGAAGACCTTATAGACTTTGGTTTTCCGAGCGGCTGTGCTGTGTATATAGGCAACGAAGGCTGCGGTATGCCGTCAGAACACGTTGAAATGTGTGACAGAAAAGTAACTATCTCTATGCATGGAAGTATTGAATCGCTGAATGCGGCTATGGCTGCCACGATCATCCTTTGGGAAATGACAAGGGGGGAGTGCTGATGGATCAGCGCGTTTACTGGCTTTGGCTCGTTTTAGTGTTCGGCCCTGCCGACCCCAGGATATGGGTTTTAAGCAAGGATTATGCCGATGTGCGTGATTTTGTTGATGCTCTGCAAAATGATCGTATCATTAATGTGGATAAGGTTATTAAGGAGCGGACAGAAAAGTTCAGCCTTGATTCAGCTTCTGAGATCATCGAGCATTGTGAAGAAGCCGGGATAAACGTTTATAGCTATGAAAGTGAGGGCTATCCGAATAAGCTGAGGGAGATAGCAAATCCCCCTGCAGTTATTTTTGTAAAAGGAAGCCTTGACTTTTTAGAAAAGTATTTTCTTATAAACGTTGCCGGGACCCGTTCACCGTCTGAGTATTCCAAAAAGATCAATACTGAGATATGTAAAGGACTTTGCAGGAATGGCTGCGTCATAGTCTCCGGACTGGCTGAGGGTATTGATACTCTTGCTGCCAGGACTTCTGTTGAATGTGAACAGTTCACTCTCGGTGTGTGTGGATCCGAAATTGATCTTTATGATGAAAAATCCGATGAGTTCATAGCTTCTGTTATCAAAAACGGGGCGATCATCTCTGAAACTTGTACGGCCATGGGCGTGGTAAGACCTAAGTTCTCTAACAGAAACAGACTTATCACAGCTCTGTCTGATGCTGTTGTGTTTGTTGAAGGTGCATTGAACAGCCGCGGGTTAGATATTTGTGAGCACGCGATAGCACAGGGCAGATTTTTGTTCGTTGTACCGCCGCACGATATAACAGAAAAAAGATACCAGGGCCAGTCATGGCTCATAAGACGCGGATGCAAGCCGCTTTTCAGTGTTCAGGATGTACTGTATTATATCGCTCATCTGAGTGTCGATCAGCTTGATTATTCAAATATCGCTGAGGACTACGCCGATATCGGAGACTATTCTTTCTTTATAGATGAAAGTCCAGACAGTTCGTCTAAGACCAGAAAGAGCAGTAATATAAAAAATTCGGTATCAGAAGATACCGATGATGAAAATGTCAGAGAGTATAAGAATACCGATCTCTCTGCGCTTGATGACATCAGCAGGAGTATTTGCGAAGCACTTGTCGAGAAGCCGCTTCTCGCAGATGCTATAGCCGCAAAGTTGGACGCTGATATTTCAACCGTGCTTTCAAAGCTTACCATGCTTGAAGTAGAAGGATATATTGAATCTTTACCGGGCAAACAGTTCGGCCTTATATAAAATACAGAATGGAGAATTCATCTTGTCTGATCTGATAATTGTTGAGTCGCCTACCAAAATCAGGACAATAAAAAGATATGTCGGCGATAATTTTGAAGTCGTTGCTTCAAAAGGGCATGTCCGTGACCTGCCTAAGTCGAAGCTCGGTGTTGATATAGAACACGATTTTGAACCTCAGTATGTCAACATCAAAGAAAAAGAGGATACTATAAAGAGCATAAAGAAACTTGCCAAAAAGAGCGGTCATGTTTATCTTGCAGGAGACCCTGACCGTGAGGGAGAAGCTATCTCGTGGCATCTTGCTCAGCTGCTCGGACTTGATCTTAACGATAAGAACAGAGTTACTTTCAATGAGCTGACTGAAAGCGGCATCAAAGCAGGAATGAAAGCACCACGATCTATTAATGTGGACCTTGTCAATGCACAGCAGGCAAGACGTGTGCTGGACAGGATCGTGGGATATAAGCTTTCTCCGTTTCTGTGGAAGAAGATCCGTCGCGGCCTTTCGGCAGGAAGAGTACAGTCTGTTGCAGTCAGGATGATCTGTGACCGTGAAGAGGAGATCAGATCTTTTGTGTCCCAGGAGTATTGGTCTATAGATGCCAAATTGCTCGCTTCGGGAACAAAGAAGGCGTTTTCTGCAAAGCTTGCTACAGTTGACGGACAGAAAATCGAACTGGCTGACAAGGCTCAGACAGATAATATACTCAAAAGACTTGAAAATGCTGAATATGTTGTTTCCAATATCAAAAAAAGTGTGCACAAAAAGTCACCGTCTGCACCGTTCACTACTTCTACGCTCCAGCAGGAGGCTTCAAGAAGACTGTCTTTTCAGGGACGCCGTACTATGAAAACTGCTCAGGAACTTTATGAGGGCGTTGATATCAAAGGCATGGGCGTAACGGGCCTTATCACTTATATGCGTACTGACAGCACCCGTGTTTCCGATGAGGCAAGAGATGCTGCATATAAATTCATAAGAGAAAAATACGGTGATAACTATATTCCTGAGACCCCCAAGAAGTATAAATCCAAGGGTAATACTCAGGATGCTCATGAAGCTATCAGACCTGCGCATCCCGAAGTAACTCCCGATCTCGTAAAAGCCAGCGGAGTTACTTCCGATCAGTATAAGCTTTATAAGCTTATCTGGGAGCGCTTTATTGCAAGCCAGATGGCAAATTGTCTTATGGATACAGTCTCTGTTGATATCGAAGCAGGCGGATGCGTGTTCAAAGCGTCGGGATATTCTGTCAAGTTTGACGGTTTTACAGCTTTGTACGAAGAAGCAAAAGACGAGGACGAAGAAAACAAGAATGTTCTTCCTCCTTTGAAAAAGAATGATGTGCTGAAGCTTGTCTCGCTTGACGGTAATCAGCATTTTACTCAGCCGCCTGCAAGATATACGGAAGCTACTCTTGTAAAAGCTTTTGAAGAAACAGGTATAGGTCGTCCTTCAACTTATGTTCCCACTATATCAACGATTCTCGCAAGAAGTTATGTTGAACGTGAGGGAAAGCAGCTCAAGCCTACTCCACTCGGAGAAGTGACCAATGAGCTGATGAAAGAGCATTTTGATAAGATAGTTGATGTAAAGTTCACTGCTAAAATGGAAAGCAGTCTCGACCAGGTAGAAAGCGGCACAAGAAGCTGGACGAAAACTCTTGATGACTTTTATAAAGAGTTCAACGGAGAGCTTGTAAAAGCAGAAGAAGCCATGGACGGTAAGCGCGTAAAAGTACCCGATGAAGCTACCAATGAGGTTTGTGAGATCTGTGGAAAGCCTATGGTCATCAAGATTGGCAGGTTCGGCAAGTTTATGGCTTGTTCGGGATTTCCTGAGTGTACCAACACACGTAAGATAGTAGAGGACACAGGTGCTTCCTGTCCTTTCTGCGGAAAGAGAGTACTGCTCAAGAAATCCAAACGTGGCAAGAAGTATTACGGATGTGAGAATAATCCGGAGTGCAGTTTTATGACCTGGGATATACCTACAGATCAGAAATGTCCTGACTGCGGATCAACGCTTTTCCAGAAAGGCGGAAAGAACGGCGTTCTTGTGTGCCACAAGGAAGGCTGCGGATATCAGCATAACCTTTCGGGAGATAATACTGAGGAATAAAATATAAATGAGTGAAATAGTAAAGGTCATAGGTGCAGGTCTTGCAGGCTGTGAGGCCGCATGGCAGCTCGCAAAGGCAGGCATAAAAGTCGAGCTTTATGAAATGAAGCCGAAGAAATATTCGCCTGCTCATAAATATAATGGTTTTGCAGAGCTTGTTTGTTCTAATTCTCTTAAAGCTGAACGAATCGGTTCGGCAGCAGGTATGCTCAAGGAAGAGATGCGGAAACTCGGTTCGGTGATAATGGAGTGCGCGGATCTTTCAAAGGTCTCGGCAGGCGGAGCTCTTGCTGTTGACCGTGAAAAGTTTTCTGATGCAGTAACAGTGCGTATCAGAAACAATGATCTTATCAGAGTTATTGAAGATGAAGTATGCGAGATACCTGAAGGTAACGTGATCATTGCAACGGGACCACTTACTTCTGAACCTCTTGCCGAGAGTATCAAAGCACTTTGCGGAGAGCATCTCTATTTTCATGATGCGGCTGCTCCGATAGTTTCATTTGACAGTATCGATATGAACAAAGCATTTTACGCTTCTCGATACGGCAGAGGAGATGCCGATTATATTAACTGTGCCTTTGATAAAGATGAATATACTGCATTTTACAATGAACTTGTAAATGCAGAGTCTGCACCGCTCAAACAGTTTGAAAAAGAGCATTTCGGCAAGGATGACTTTAAGGTTTATGAAGGTTGTATGCCTATTGAAGTCCTTGCTAAGCGCGGCGAAGATACAATGCGGTTCGGACCGTTGAAACCTGTAGGCATAACAGATCCCCGAACGGGTAAGAGACCTTATGCTGTAGTTCAGCTCAGAGCTGAGAATTCACAGGGTTCTCTTTATAATATCGTTGGATTTCAGACTAATCTGAAATTTGGCGAGCAGAAACGTGTTTTTTCAATGATCCCCGGACTTGAAAATGCCGAGTTTATGCGTTATGGTGTAATGCACAGAAATACGTTTATTAATTCGCCAAAGCTGCTGACAGAGCATTTTAATATGCGTGAACGCAAGAATTTGTTTTTTGCAGGTCAGATCACAGGCGTGGAAGGATATATTGAATCGGCTTCAAGCGGTATAATGGCAGGACTCAATATGGCAAGGCTTATATCGGAAAAGGAAATGCTCTCACTTCCTGCAACAACCATGATCGGTTCTCTGTCAAAGTATATCAGTGATCCTACTGTAGAAAAGTTTCAGCCAATGGGATGCAATATGGGTATCCTTCCCGAATATCCTGAAAGAATAAGAGATAAGAAACTAAAATATGAAGCGCTTGCGCAGCGTGGCATTGATGATCTTGATAAGCTGATTGCCGAAATATGATATGAAAATAATCGGAGGAGAAGAGTAATGAATATTGTAATGGATGCTTTTGGCGGAGATAACGCACCGCTTGAAGTTATAAAGGGAGCTATAGATGCTCAGCGTGAATTCGGCGTAGATGTTACACTAGTCGGAGATGAAGAACGCATAAAGAAGTGTGTTGACGAGAACAGACTTGATATCTCAAACCTTAAAATTCGTCATGCACCTGATGTAATAGATATCTGCGAAGACCCCAAAAGTGTCATAAAGAGTAAAAAGAACTCATCCATGGCTGTAGGCATGAAGATGCTTGCCGATGGCGAGGGTGATGCTTTTGTATCAGCCGGTTCAACTGCAGCCCTGCTTGTAGGCGGAACTTTTATTGTTAAACGAATTAAAGGCGTTAAGAGACCTGCTCTTGCGACCCTTCTCCCTACTTCAGATAAACCTGCTATGCTCCTCGACAGCGGTGCCAATGCCGAGTGCCGTGCTGATATACTTGTTCAGTTTGGAGTTATGGGTTCTATCTATATGAACAGAGTTATGAAAATGGCTGATCCGAGAGTAAAGCTTGCTAACATCGGTGCTGAAGAAAGCAAGGGCAGACCTGTTGAACTTGAAGCATATAAGCTTTTTCAGGATGCTCCCGTAAATTTTCAAGGAAACATTGAAGCAAGATATATTCCTTTCGATGAAGCTGATGTCGTGGTAGCTGACGGTTTCTGTGGAAACCTTATCCTTAAAACATATGAGGGTATGGGTAAATTTTTTGCCAATGAGTTGAAGACTATGTTCTCCAAAAACCTGAAGACAAAAATGGCTGCCGGGATCATGATGGGTGCTATAAAGGATTTCAAGAAAAAGCTTGACTATTCCGAATACGGCGGAGCACCGCTTCTCGGTACTCGTCATGCAGTTATAAAGGCTCATGGTTCATCCAACGCCAAGGCGTTTTATAACGCTGTTAGACAGGCCAAACTTTTTATCGAGTCAAATGCCATCAATGAGATATCAGATGCACTTGCTCAGATGAAGACTGATGACAGCGAGGAATGATCCTATCGTTTCATTATGAAAGGAAGTGTCTTTATTGGATGCAAAGCAAAGTATGATATCGCTCCAAGAAAAGATAGGTTATAAATTCAAGAACGAAAAACTGCTGTTTGAAGCTCTTTCTCATTCGTCTTTTGCTAATGAAAACAAGAATATGCGAAGCAATGAACGTCTTGAGTTTTTAGGCGACTCAGTACTTTCCATAGTTGTTTCCGATTATATCTTCAAGCATTTTTCACATATCCCGGAGGGAGAGCTGACAAAGCTTCGTGCGTCTCTGGTGTGTGAAAACTCACTGTTTGAGTTTTCAAAGAGAATTGACCTTGGAGAACATATCTTCCTTGGAAAGGGCGAAGCCATTACAGGTGGAAGAGAGCGTCCTTCGATTGTGTCGGATGCTTTTGAAGCTGTGATCGCTGCAATTTATCTTGACGGTGGAATGGAAGCAGCTGCACCATATGTTCTTTCGTTTATTCCGAAGGATATAACTCCAAAAGGCAGCGATGCTTTCCACGATTATAAAACTATCCTTCAGGAAGTAATTCAGAGAAATCCCGAGGAAAAGATAACATATAGACTTAAAGGTGAAAGCGGACCGGATCATGATAAGCATTTCACGGTTCAGGTTATGCTGAATAATAATATGATCGGTGAAGGAACAGGCAGATCAAAGAAGGCAGCAGAGCAGGCCGCAGCTAAGGAAGCTCTTGCCCTTATGGGGATCAATCCGTAATGTCGCACAGCAATATATCTGTTTTTGTGCCCCATGCAGGATGCCCGAATAAGTGTTCATTCTGTGACCAGCATTCGATCTCCGGGGCACAGTTTCAGCCGGATGCAAAGTTTATCCGTAAGGTGTGCTCTGAAGCACTTGCGTGCAGCAAAGACCCTGATAACACGGAGATCGCATTCTTCGGAGGAAGTTTTACTGCTATCAGACGTGAATATATGATAGAATTGTTGGAAGCGGCATATGAATTTGTCGGAGAAGGTAAGTTCAGGGGCATACGTATTTCTACCCGTCCCGATTATATTGATGAAGACGTTTTAAGTATCCTGAAAAGTTATGGTGTTACATCGATCGAGCTTGGTGCTCAGTCGTTGGACGACAAGGTGCTGGAATTGAATGAACGCGGTCATTCCCGTGAGGATGTGGTCAATGCTTCATTGCTCATAAAGGAACACAATTTTGAACTCGGGCTCCAGATGATGATTGGTCTTTATGGCAGCACAATAGCCTCCGAGACGGATACTGTTAATACTATCTTGTCTATAAGACCTGATACTGTTCGTATCTACCCTGTTGTAATACTTAAAAACACCAAACTCAGTGAGCTTTATAAGAGCGGCATATTTAAACCGTTTGAGTTTGATCAGGTCATAGATATTGCAGCAGAAGCTATCACACGTTTTGAAGATGAAGGAATACGTGTGATTAAAGTCGGACTTCATGCATCGGAAATCGTAGAGCAGGAAATGCTTGGAGGATTTTACCATCCTGCATTCAGAGAGCTTTGTGAGGCTCGAAATTACAGGAACTGTATTGAAAAACTATTTGTCGGAGATGAACTTACAATCAGTGTTCCCGCAAAAGATCTGAGCAAGGCGATCGGTCAGAAGAGGTCAAATATTTTGTATTTCGCTGAAAAAGGAAAAAAGCTTACGGTTATCCCCGATAAAGATCAGATCGATTATTTAAAGGTAATCAATCAATAAGAGAAAGGAGGTTTGAAATTATATGTATTTGAGATCACTCGAATTACAAGGTTTCAAATCCTTTCCTGATAAGATAAAACTCGAATTCAATAAAGGTATCTCTGCCGTAGTCGGTCCCAACGGATCAGGCAAGTCCAATATAGGTGATGCTATGCGCTGGGTAATGGGTGAGCAGTCATCAAAGACTCTGCGTGGCGGGAAAATGGAGGATGTTATCTTCCATGGAACGAAGAACCGTCCTTCTGCCGGATTTGCTCAGGTAACGCTCAATATAGACAATACCGATCATGCGCTTCCTGTTGATACCGATGTAGTGTCTGTTTCAAGAAAGCTTTACCGCAACGGTGACAGTGAGTATATGATAAACAGTACCAATGTAAGGCTGAAAGATGTTGTCGAGCTGTTTATGGATACAGGTCTCGGCCGTGACGGATATTCTATAATCGGTCAGGGAAAGATCGCAGATATCGTAAGCAGTAAGTCAACAGAGAGAAGAGAGATCTTTGAGGAAGCCGCAGGTATCTCAAAATTCAGGTATAAAAAAGAAGAGGCAGAAAGAAAACTTAAAGCTGCCGAGGATAATATAGCAAGGCTCAATGATATCATATCTGAGATTGAGTCCCGTATAGGCCCTCTCGAAAAGCAGTGCGAGAAAGCAAAAAAATTTAAGGTGTTGTATGACCAGAAAAGCAAACTTGAGATCTCTGTATGGGTCGCACAGCTAAAGCAGCTTGAAAAAGCCCTTAATGATAACAAAGAACGTCTGATCCTTGTAAAAACTCAGTATGAGCAGATCTCGTCCGAGGCAGACAGGATCAGTGATGAGGCTGAACTGACACGTGAGCAGAGTTCTGAGAAATCAGTTCTTATCGATAAACTCAGAGAACAGATACACGCTATCGAGATTGAGAATTCACAGGCTGATGCCAAGATAGCTGTGCTCAATAATGATATACAGCATATTGAATCCTCTATCGATAATATACGTATGCAGATTGAGCAGTCGGAGAGTTCGAAGTATTTTCTTGAAACAGAGCTCGAACAGAAACGCGATGAGCTTAAAGAATTTGATGCAAAGACTGTTGAGCTTGAAGCTGAGATCAAACTGCAGGAAGAAAAGTTCAACGATCTTCGTGATCTTTCGGAAAACCAGGATAAAGCTGTAGCTGAATCGAATTCTGTCCTGAGCGCATTGTATATAAAGAAATCAGAACTGAGCTATAAACTTGAAACTGCAAAGAACAGTCTCTCGGAAGTGCAGGAATCGCTTGAAAGCAATGTCGAAGATAAAACTGATTTTGAAAACAAAAATAAACTTGCTTCGACGGAGCTTGCAAACCTTCGCTCCAAACGTGATAAGCTGGCTGAACAGGAAACAGAGTTCAATAACCGTATCGCCGGTCTGACCAAACTTCTTGAAAACAAGAATACCAAGCTTGCCTCTGCCGAGAGCCTTTATGATGATAATAATGATAAGCTCAGAGAAACAGAGCAGAAACTGAAAGTTCTTCGCGATCTTGAAAATTCTATGGAAGGCTTCGGTTTCAGCGTGAAGAGCATACTGACAGCCTCCAAGCAGGGGAGAATCCAGGGCATATGTGGTACAGTCGCTCAGCTTTTGAGTGTTCCTTCTGAGTATACAGTCGCTGTTGAAATAGCTTTAGGACCTGTTTTACAGCATATAATCGTAGAGAATGAGGAAACTGCAAAACGTGGTATCCGTATACTGAAAGAATCAAAAGCAGGAAGAGCTACTTTTCTTCCCATTACATCCGTCAAGGGCAAAGCTTACAGTGAACCTCCAAAAGATGAGGACGGCTATATCGCTATGGCTAATGAACTTGTCAGCTGTGAGGAAAAGTACAAGGGCATTCTGATGCAGATACTTGGGCGTGTATGTGTTGCCGAAGATATCAATTCTGCGGCTGCAATTGCCAAAAAGTTGAATTACAGTCTCAAGATAGTTACTCTTGACGGACAGGTCGTTAACGCAGGAGGTTCTTTCACGGGAGGAAGTATTTCCAAGAATTCAGGTATTCTTTCCAGAAAGAATGAGATAGATAAGCTTTCTGAATCATTAAAATCACTAAGTGAAAAAAATGATACTCTCAAAACTGACAAGGAACGTCTCTTCCAGGAAACTGCAAAGTATTCTGCCGATATCGAAGGAGCCAAGGAACAGCTATCCGAGCTCTCCAAGGATATTATAAAGCTTGATATGGACATCAAGCGCGTTGAAGAGTTTTCATTGCAGTATTCCGAAAGACTTGATGATATCATAAAGGAAACCGAAAGGTTGACACTTCGTCTCGCTCTCCTCAAAAATGAGATAAATGATCTGGGTGAACTTCTTACCGAGACTGATAAGCAGATCTTTGACGGTGAAGCTGCTTTGGAAACCTCTCAGAACAAGATAGAAACTCTCCGCGCTGACCGCGAAAAGCTTTCTGAGGAGTTATCGGAACTTAGGGTCAGACAGATCGCTCTTGCTAAGGATAGGGAAGCTTGCGAACAGTCTGTTGCGAGACTTGAAGAGAGTATTTCTGGAAGCAGCGACGATAAACAGAAGCAGCTTGATAAAATTGAAGAACATAAGTCAGAGATAGAAGGCAAAAAGAAGGATATTGAAAATGTGCGTTCAAATGTTGCCGAGTCAGTCAAGACTGTGCAACTATTGAAAAACGATATCTCTTCTGCTCAGCGCGAGCATCTTGAACTTGACAATAAAGCCACACTTCTTCGCCAGGATGAGAAACTCAAGCTCGATGAAAAGGAAAAACTGTCCAATGAGCTTAACAGGCTTGAAGAACGTATCAAATCAGGAGAAGTTGATTTTGATAAGCTTGCCGCCAAGTTGTGGGACGATCACGAGCTTACTCTTTCCGAGGCTGAAAAGGACTGTGAGCCTGTAGATAATATGCCGCAGGCTAATAAGGAGCTGGCTGAACTAAGAGCCAAGATCAACGCTTTGGGAAATGTCAATCTCGGAGCTATCGAAGAATATGCTGAGGTTTCCGAAAGATACGAGTTCTTAAAGCATCAGATGGGTGATGTCACCAAGAGCAAGAATGAGCTTGAAGCGCTTATCAGTGAATTGACAGAGACCATGAAGGATATGTTCGTTGAAAGCTTTGATAAGATCAATAAGAATTTCAAACAGATATTCACCGAGCTTTTTGGCGGAGGACACGGTGAGCTCGAACTTACTGATCCCGATAATGTCCTTGAGTGCGGTATCGAGATCAAAGTTGAGCCTCCCGGAAAGATAATCAAGAATCTGCTTTCCCTTTCTGGCGGAGAACAGGCTTTTGTTGCAGTCTGCATCTATTTCTCAATTTTGAAGATCAGACCTTCACCGTTCTGCCTGCTTGATGAGATCGAAGCAGCTCTCGATGACAGTAATGTTGTAAGATATGCACAGTACCTACATAGATTCACTGATACTACTCAGTTCATTGCCATTACACACAGACGCGGTACTATGGAAGAAGCTGATGTACTGTACGGTGTCACAATGCAGGAGGAGGGTATCTCCAAACTGCTTAAAATGGATCCTGGTGAGACTGTGAATATGAAATTAGATCAATAGGAGATGATATAAATGGGATTTTTTGAAAAGCTGAAAGCTGGTCTGAAAAAGACCAAGGATTCAATGATGGGCAAGATCGAACGTCTGCTTCATTCATTCACAAAGATCGATGAAGAGCTTTTTGATGAACTGGAAGAAACACTTATTACATCTGATATCGGTGTTACCACATCGGAAAGAATCTGCGATGAGCTTCGTTCTCAGGTAAAGGCAAAAGGCATAACTGATCCTCTTGCCGTTAAGGATCTGCTCAAGGATATTATTGCCGATATGCTCGGCGAGGAAGTTCCTCTCGATCTTTCTACTACTCCGTCGGTCATCCTCGTTATCGGAGTTAACGGTGTCGGAAAGACCACCACTATCGGTAAGCTTGCCAATCAGCTGCATAATAACGGAAAGAAAGTAATTGTAGCAGCAGCAGACACTTTCAGAGCTGCTGCTATCGATCAGCTTGAAGTCTGGACTCAGCGTGCCGGAGTTGATATTATCAAGCATAATGAAGGTTCTGATCCGGCAGCAGTTGTCTTTGATGCACTTACAGCTGCCAAGTCGAGAAATGCCGATGTTGTCATCTGTGATACTGCAGGAAGACTTCATAATAAGAAAAACCTTATGGCTGAGCTTCAGAAGATCTCAAGGATCGTTCATCAGCAGGCTGAGGGATGTGCTCTTGAAGTCCTTCTTGCTCTCGATGCAACTACTGGTCAGAATGCCGTTAATCAGGCTAAACAGTTCAATGAGGTTGCTGATATAACAGGCATAATCCTTACCAAACTTGACGGTACTGCCAAGGGCGGTATCATAATCAGTATAACAGATGATCTTAAAGTGCCTGTAAAGCTCGTTACTGTCGGAGAGAAGATCGACGATATACAGCCGTTCAACACAAGAGATTTTGTTGAGGCTCTGTTTGAATAAGATCATTGTTTTTAGTTCCAGCGTTTTGTGTCCATACTACCGGAGGGTAATAATATGAAAAAATTATTGTTTGTTGTTGATATGCAGGAGAAGTTTGTAGGACGTGGAAGAGATACGGAAAAGTTCAGTTATGACTGTGAAGATCTCGTAGACAGAGTAAACAAGAAGATACTTGAATACAAACCCGATGAGGTTTTCTACTTCAAGAGCATTGCTAAAGGAGGAATAGGCGGTCTTTTGGGTGGCGGAAATCTTCCTAAAAGCGGTACTCATGAAGCCAAATTTGTTGAAGGACTTAAAGTTGTCAGCAAAAACATATTTGAGAGAAGCAAAGCCGATGTAATGTCTATAGATCAGGTGGTCGATTATGTCAGAGCAAGAAACATAGAACAGATCGAACTTGTAGGTATTGATGGCAGCGGTTCTATCGGTTTATCCTGTATAACGATTACAAACGATTATAACGTAGATATTATATACGATCAGAATTGTATCAGGTCTCTTTCAAATCAGAAAGCAGATAAGATGATTGAAAAATTTAAGAAGAACAGAACAACGGTGATCTATAACTGATAAGAGGTGCATATGAAACTTATCATAGCAAGTAATAATCAGGGGAAGATAAAAGAGTATAAGGAGATACTTGAACCGCTTGGGTTTGATGTTGTGTCTCAGCGTGAAGCAGGAGTGATGCTTGAACCCGATGAGAGCGGTACTACCTTTGCCGAGAACTCCGCTATAAAAGCAAAGGCAATCTACGAAATGGTAAATTGTGCTGTACTTGCAGATGACAGCGGTTTGTGTGTTGATGCCCTTGACGGTGAGCCCGGAGTATATTCCGCACGCTATGGAGGACTCGCAACATCAGAGGAAAGATCGCAGCTTCTGCTTTCAAAACTCGAAGGTGTCCCTTACGAAAAAAGGACAGCACATTTCATTTGTAATATCCATATGATCCTCGAAAACGGGAGCGAGATAAAAGCAGAGGGTAAATGCAGCGGATATATCGGATATGAGTTCAGGGGAAGCAACGGCTTCGGATATGATCCTATCTTTATGTACGGTGATAAGAGCTTTGCCGAGATATCCTCTGAGGCAAAAAACAAACTCTCTCACAGGGCCGCTGCCCTTAATAATCTGATCCAAAAGCTAAAGGAGTCCGAATTATGATTACACCTAAGCAGAGAGCTGAACTAAAAGCACTCGCGAATTCCCTTGATCCTGCATTTCAGGTAGGCAAGGGCGGAGTAAACGATGCTCAGTCCGCTCAGATTGATGACTATTTAAGAGTACACGAACTCGTTAAAATCAAAGTGCTCGATAATTCTATGTATACTGCTGCCGAAGCTGCCTCGGAGATAGCTGATAAGATCAATGCAGAAGTCGTTCAGGTAATTGGTTCAAAAGCAATCTTGTATAAAAGGAATGAGAAGGAGCCTGTTATCAGGCTGAAAAATAAATGATGAAAACAATAGGTCTTTTTGGAGGAACCTTTGACCCTGTTCATCTTGGTCATAGGTACATACTTGAAGCCGCTCTCAATGCAGTGGATTTTGAAAAAGTCATTGTTATGCCTGCAAAGATCCCACCGCATAAGTCCATAAGCGGATGCAGCGAGGAGACCCAGCGATTTGAAATGTGCAGACTTGCATTTTCAGATCTTGATAGGGTCGAGGTCTCCGACTACGAACTTACCCGAACAGGTAAGAGCTACTCGTATTATACCGTTTGCCATATCAAAGAGCAATATCCCGATCATAGGATTTGCTTTATTATGGGAAGTGATCAGCTGCTTACATTTGATCAGTGGTTCAGGTATAAAGATATTCTTTCAATGGCAACAATAGTGAGCATTTCGCGTGATGATGATATTTCTGAGGCACAGCTTAAAGAGTATGCCGCTGAACTGACACGTGATAACGGTGAAGTGATAACTATCAATGTCAAGCCTTTTGAAATGTCTTCTACCGAGATCAGGGAGAATATCAAAAATAATATTGATTGCTCTTGCTATTTGGATAAAAATGTTGTAAAATATATTTTGGATAACGGCCTGTATAAGAATAGCAAGTCAAAAAAGAAATCACCCGATAAGTTGGAAGAATATAAGGCTTATATAAAAAGCAATCTTTCCAAAAAGCGAGCTCAGCATTCTCTGAATGTTGCCGATGCTGCTGTAAAACTTGCCAAACAGTACGGAGCAGATACAAAAAAAGCATATCTTGCAGGACTTCTTCACGACGTATGCAAGGAGTTTCCGACTGATAAGCAGCTCGACCTTGTTTCAAGATGTACTCTGAATGTTTCAGAGGCGGAGAAAAGCTCACCTCCGCTTTTTCATGCGGTCGCAGGTTCGGTTTTTGTACAGGAGGAGTTCCATATACATGATCCGGAGATTGTCAGAGCAATACGCTATCATACCGTTGCCTGCGGAAATATGGATAAACTTTCGCAGATAATTTATCTTGCTGATCTTATCTCGGATGACCGTGATTATAAAGATGTAAAGAAAATGCGTAAGTATGTCGAGCAAAGCCTTGAAAAAGCTATGCTTGAAGCATTGAAGTTCTCCATAAGCGATTCGGTTTCCAAGGAGAATACAATTCCGCCGTGTACATTTGATTGTTATAATGATTTTGTAAAATTATCCAAACTCAAAGGAGGAAAATAATGGCAAATCTTACTGATAAGCAGACTATAGAACTCATTGTTAAAGCTCTCGACTCCAAGAGAGCAGAGGATATACAGTTAATTGGCATAAAGGATCTTACTATTGTGGCCGATTACTTCATTATTGCTAACGGTACTTCCAATACTCAGACAAAAGCACTTGCCGATGAAGTTGAGTTCAAACTTAAACAGAACGGTATAGAGCCCATTCGCTCCGAGGGTTATCAGGGCGGTTCGTGGATTGTCCTCGATTACGGAAATATTGTTGTTCATGTTTTCTATAAGGAGACCAGAGAGTATTATAACCTTGAAAGGCTCTGGCAGGACGGAGACCAGATCGACATCTCCGATCTTATAATCAAGGAATAACGGAGGTTCTATATGGGTCATTCTGTAAACGGCCGTAATCTTTGCGGCCTTATCGGAGGATATATGGTCCTCAAAGGGATACTCAATCTTATCCTCGGTTTCGGATTTACAAATATTATCATGCTCGCAGTATCCGCAGGTCTTGCTTTCGGACTTATCATTTCCTTCAAGTATATGAATTTTGTCACTGCCGGTTTTCTTATCGGTATGGTTATAGCTCATCTGAAGGATAACATTTCCAATATCGGTCTGAATGTTCATCTGCTGTATATAGCCGAAGCTGTCATAGATGTTATCTGCGCATTCAAGCTCGTAGCCGACAAAGATATAAGAGAGCATTTTAATCATGACTGATATGATAACTGAAGAAAAAGTCTATACCGAGCGCCAAAAAGAAGAGGGAAGACTCCTGATAAAAGAGGCGGGCATTGAATTGGCTGTTGTTGCTTTCATATGCGGCGAAGGACTTTGCGCTATTATCGGCGGTATAGACGGATCTCTGTCTCTGCCTGTTTGCGTTATGGCAGGCGGTGTGATGATCTCTATTCTGTGCGGCATAGTTTTTGCTTCTTTAAAGCAGATCTGCAGGGGAGTATATAAATTAAGTGTATTCCTCGGTACCTTGCCGTTTGTCGGAGCGTTAGGCTACTGCATCTTTGATAGAACTATTCCCCATATCAAGTATCAAATTTACGGGTATAAGCTTGGATGGCTATTCAGTTTTGTAATTACTCTTGTTATGGGATTTATGCTTATGCATTATCTTCTGACAGTGTTTCTGACATATTTCAAGCTATACCAAAGCGAAGATGTTGATGCATATCTCGGAAAGAGTACATCTACAGGTTTGCTTTGAGTTGTCAAAAAAAACATAGATCATATAATTAAATTTGCAAAGGAATGATATAAAAATGAAGTACGATTTCAGTACAGTCGAAAAGAAGTGGCAGAAATATTGGGAGGAGCATGAAACCTTTAAGACCGATGTCTGGGATTTCTCTAAACCCAAGTTTTATGCGCTCGATATGTTCCCTTATCCGTCGGGTGTAGGCCTTCATGCAGGTCATCCTGAAGGTTATACCGCAACGGATATCGTATCACGTATGAAGCGTATGCAGGGTTATAATGTTCTTCACCCAATGGGATATGACTCTTTCGGTCTGCCTGCCGAGCAGTATGCTGTTACAACAGGTAACCATCCCAACGGATTTACGCAGAAGAATATCGAGACTTTCTCCAAGCAGCTCAAAGAGCTCGGTTTCGATTATGACTGGTCAAAGATGATTGCTACTTCCGATCCTTCATTCTATAAATGGACTCAGTGGATCTTCAAGCAGCTTTATCTCGACGGATATGCAAAGTATATTGATATGCCTGTAAACTGGTGTGAAGAACTTGGTACTGTTCTTTCCAACGATGAAGTCATTGACGGTAAATCGGAGCGCGGCGGGTATCCCGTTGTAAGAAAGAACATGAAGCAGTGGGTCATAGATCAGCCTGCTTTTGCCGAGAAGCTTCTCGAAGGTCTTGAGGAGATCGACTGGCCTGAGTCCACAAAGTCTATGCAGCGTAACTGGATAGGTAAGTCCACAGGTGTTGAGGTTGAGTTTGATATTGTAGGTGGCGGTAAGTTCTCTATCTTTACAACCTGTATCGAGACTATCTACGGTATAACATTTATGGTGCTTGCTCCTGACGGTGCTATAACCGAAAGTCTGCTTGACAGAGTTCAGAACCGTGAGGAAGTACAGGCTTATATCGATGAGACCAAGAAAAAGAACGATATGGATCGTACCGAGCTCAATAAGACGAAGTCCGGATGCGAACTCAAGGGCGTTACTTGTATCAATCCGGTAAATGGCAAGGAAGTACGTATGTTTATCGGTGACTTTGTTCTCGCAAGTTACGGTACAGGTGCGGTAATGGCAGTTCCGAGCCATGATCAGAGAGACTTCGAGTATGCAGTAGCTCACAATATCGATATGATCCAGGTCATCGATGGCAAGGACGGTCATATCGATGTATCCGAGGCTGCCATGGAGAAGGGTGAGTATCTCGGCAAGGGTTATAAACTCATCAACTCTGAGGAGTTCACCGGTATGACAGTCGAGGAAGCTAAGGAAGCTATTACTGTCAAGCTTGAGAAGATGGGCAGAGCAAAACGAACTGTTAACTATCATTTCAGAGAGTGGATATTTGCCCGTCAGAGATATTGGGGCGAGCCTGTTCCTGTTGTTCACGGTGAGGACGGAAATATCCATGTTCTTGATGACAGCGAACTGCCGCTCATTCTTCCTGAACTTGACGATTATAAGGGTAAGAACGGTAAGGCACCTCTTGAAAATGCTACCGAGTGGAAAAAGTATGACAATAATGGTGTAAAAGGCACTCGTGAGACTTCTACCATGCCCGGAAGCGCAGGCTCCAGCTGGTATTTCTTCCGCTATATCGACCCAAATAACGATAAGGAGTTCGCAAATCAGGAGTTGCTGAAACACTGGATGCCTGTTGACCTCTACATAGGTGGCCCCGAGCACGCAGTAGGGCATCTGATCTATTCACGTATTTGGAACAGATTCCTCTATGACAAGGGTCTTGCTCCTACAAAGGAACCTTTCAAGAAGCTCGTCCATCAGGGTATGATACTCGGCGAGAACGGCATCAAGATGGGTAAGAGATTCCCCAAGTACGTTGTTAATCCCTCTGATATCGTAAGAGACTACGGCGCTGACACACTCAGACTCTATGAGATGTTCATGGGACCGCTTGAAGTCAGCAAGCCTTGGAGCCAGAGCGGTGTTGAGGGCGCTAAGAAATTCCTTAACAGAGTATGGAACTTCTTTACCGAGGAAAAGAATCTTACCGATAATAACGATGGAAAGCTTGCCAAGGTTTATAACCAGACAGTTAAAAAGGTCACCGATGACTACGAGCAGCTTGCTTTCAATACTGCTATTGCTCAGATGATGATCTTCGTTAATGCGTGCTATAAGAATGAATCCTGTCCCAGAGAGTATGCAGAGGGTCTTGTAAAGATGCTTTCGTGTGTTGCACCTCATATCTGTGAGGAGATCTGGAGCATACTTGGTCACAACGATACTATTGCTTATGAGAAATGGCCTGTATACGATGAGGCTCATCTTGTTGAAGACACTATAGAGATCGTTGTTCAGGTGAACGGTAAACTAAAAGCTAAGCTCAATGTTCCAGCCGACATCGAACAGGCTGATGCGATTGCAGCAGCTAAAGCTGATGATTCGGTTGCGAAGGCAATCGAAGGCAAAAATATAGTTAAGGAGATATATGTAAAGGGCAGACTTGTCAACATTGTTGTAAAGTGATCTCCTTGACAAAATGTGACAGTGTATTTCAAAATCATTTAAAAAATTTTTCAAAAACCACTTGACATTTTATCGCCGTTATAGTATAATGTTATTTGTAATCATATTGGCTGAGAGACAGCGATGCTTATTGACAGAGTGCCGTTTCTGTGGCTTTCAGACGCAGGAAGTTCAAGGTTTGCTATGCAGACTACCTTCACTATTCACCGAAAAGCTGAGCTGTGCCGATATATTACCTCTGTCATAGGTGGCAAAGGGAGGGAATAATTTTGGCTGAGATCCGTGTTGGAAAGAACGAAACCTTGGATACCGCTCTTAAAAGATTTAAGAGATCCTGTGCTAAGGATGGCGTTATCGCTGAGGTTCGTAAGAGAGAGCACTATGAAAAGCCTTCGGTAAAGCGTAAGAAGAAATCCGAAGCTGCTCGTAAGCGTAAATATTGATATAAGATCAAAGACGGGCATAATTATGTCCGTCTTTTCTTTTGTTTTTTGTTATTCAGATAAGGAGGCTACTATGTCAGCGAGATTCGGACCGGCAGGCAATTCAGAGAGCTTCAACGCGAAATACAAGTCAACTGTCAGCGCCCCAAAATACCTGAAAGAGATTGGCCTCGATCATTATGAGTATCAGTGCGGCAGGGGAGTTAAAGTCAGCGATGAACTTGCTTCAAAACTCCGTTCGGAATCCGAGAAATACAGTATTTCTCTTTCACTCCACGCGCCGTATTTTATTTCACTTTCAAGTTTTGACTCCGAAAAACGCGATAACAGTATAAACTATATATTACAGTCATGTGATGCTGCTAACCGTATCGGTGCCGACAGGATCGTTATACACAGCGGTTCATGTGCAAAGATGAGCCGTGATGAAGCTCTTGAGCTTGCTAAAGATACCCTTATAAGAGCACGAAAAATGGCTGTTGAACAGGGATATGAGCATATCCGTTTCTGTCCCGAAACCATGGGTAAGGTTAATCAACTCGGTGACCTTGACGAGGTTCTTGAACTGTGCAGACTTGATGACAGTTTTATACCTTGCGTGGATTTCGGTCATCTGAATGCAAGGAGTTTCGGCGGTATAAAAACGATCAGTGATTATGAAAAAATGCTTGATAAAATTGCCGATAAGCTTGGCGTCGAAAGGATGAACTGCTTTCATAGCCACTTCTCCAAAATTGAGTATACAGTTCCCGGAGGAGAAAAAAGGCACCTCACATTTGATGATGCATTGGGCTTCGGCCCTGAGTTTGAACCGCTTATGGAACTTGTTGCCCAAAGAGCGATTTCTCCTGTATTTATATGCGAAAGTGCAGGGACTCAGACTGAGGATGCATTGACAATGAAAACCTACTACACTTCATTAATCTGAGGAGGATATTATAATGAAAAAGATTCTTGTTATCCACGGACCTAATCTTAACTTGCTTGGCGAGCGTGAGCCTGGGTATTACGGCACAGACACATTTGACAGTATCAATGAGGAGATCAAGGAGCTTGCACTCAAAGAAGGTCTCTATTGTGAGATATTTCAGTCAAACCACGAGGGCGAAATAATAGACCAGCTTCATTTGTCGAGAAAAACATTTGACGGTGTTATCCTTAATGCCGGCGCCTATACGCATTACAGCTATGCTATCCGTGATGCTATTGCTGCAATAAAGATCCCTGTTGTTGAAGTACATCTTAGCAATATCCATGCCAGAGACGAATTCAGACATACCTCTGTTATCGCTCCTGTATGTGTAGGTCAGATCGCAGGTTTTGGCAAGAGAAGCTATTTCCTTGCAGTTGAAGCATTGAAAGGTATTTTAGGTGATCATGATGCCGAATGAGTTTTCGCCGCTTTATATGCTGATGAGTGAGATCGGTACTTTTACCGATTGCGCTCTTATCACTAATGACATAAACAGACGATATTTTACAGGTATGAGATCCAGTGCAGGCACTCTGCTTGTCTTTTCTGATGCTGCATACCTAATCATAGATTCAAGATATTTTGAGAAGGCAAGCCGATCAGTTGTCGGATGTTCGGTTGTTCTACAGGATGATCTGTATAAGCAGATCAATGAGCTTCTGACAAAGCATGATGCTGTAAAATTGTCCGTAGAAGCTGAAAGCGTTACTCTGTCAGAATTTGACAGGCTTTGCGAAAAACTTAACTGCGAAATAGACAGTTCTTCAGAGCTTTCTGATACTATATCATCAATACGAGTTCTTAAAAGAGGCGAAGAGATCGAATCAATGATCGCTGCTCAGCGCATCGCAGAGCATGGTTTCGAGCATATGCTTGAATTCATTAAAGAGGGAAAGACTGAAAAAGACCTCCGGCTCGAACTTGATTTCTTTATGCTTTCACACGGTGCAGAAGCTCTTTCATTTGATACTATTGCCCTTGCAGGAAAGAATACTTCCATGCCACACGGCGTACCGACAGATAAGGTGCTCAAATCAGGGGAGTTCGTCCTTTTTGATTTCGGAGCAGTAGTAAACGGATATCACAGTGATATGACAAGAACTGTATGTCTCGGTCAGCCCGATGATGAAATGAGAAAAGTATATGATATTGTACTTGAAGCTCAGCTTGCAGGTCTCGCTGCTGTAAGAGAGGGTGTCTCTTGCAAGGAACTTGACTTGACAGCAAGAAATGTTATCGATCAAGCAGGATATGGTGAGTATTTCGGACACTCATTGGGCCACGGAGTAGGAATGGAGATACACGAAGCGCCGACTGCTTCTCAGAGAAGCAATGAGTCGCTCGCCGCTGACATGATAGTAACTGTTGAACCCGGGATTTATATTCCCGAGAGATTCGGTGTCCGTATCGAGGATTTTGTAGTGGTGCAGGAAAACGGTTGCTTTAATATGACCAATGCCCCAAAAGAGCTAATTATACTGTGATATACAGCTAAATGTGTAAATAAATTATTAATGCTGGAGAAAATCCTGTAAAAACACTTGCAAAAACTCTTAAAATAGGGTAAAATATGTATAAGGGTATTTATGTACTTTTGAGAAAACAACAGCCGCAAAGCGGCTCAATAATCTATTGGAGGTATAATTTATGATCACTGCCGGCGATTTCAGAAACGGTGTAACATTTGAAGAGGAAGGCAACGTAATGCAGATCGTTGAATTCCAGCACGTTAAGCCCGGTAAAGGTGCTGCTTTTGTAAGAGCAAAAGTAAAGAACGTTATCACTGGTTCCGTAGTTGAAAAGACTTACAACCCTACCGCTAAGTTCCCGACTGCTTTTGTCGAGAGAAAGGATATGGAGTATTCCTACAATGACGGCGATCTCTATTATTTTATGGATCCCGAGAGCTATGAGCTTGTTCCTGTAAATGCTGCTGAGCTTTCCGATAACTTCAAGTTTGTTAAGGAAAACATGGTCTGCAAGATCCTTTCCTATAAGGGTAAGGTTTTCGGCGTTGAGCCTCCTTTCTTCGTAGACCTCGAAGTAACCGAGACTGAGCCCGGTCTTGCAGGAAATACTGCAACAAACGCTACCAAGCCTGCAACAGTTGAGACAGGTGCTGAGATCAAGGTTCCTCTTTTCATCAATATTGGTGATAAGATCAGGATCGATACTCGTACTTGTGAGTACATGGAGCGTGCATAAGTTTCTGCACATACAATAATTCTTTGATCGGAGGATGATGATCATGGAGCTTACAAATAAAGTCGCTTACCTTAAAGGTCTGATGGACGGTCTCAAGATCGATGAGAATACCAATGAGGGTAAAGTTTTAAAGGCTATCGCAGATATCCTTCAGGATATGGCAGAAAGCGTAGAGGATCTTGCTGTTGAGGTCGATGAGGCTGTTGAGCTTCTCGATACTATCGATAAGGATCTCGGCGAAGTAGAGGAAGATCTCTATTGTGACGATGATGATGATTGCTGCGATGATGACGATTGCTGCTGTGACGGTGAGGATACCGAATATCAGTGTGTATGTCCTTCTTGCGGTGATACAATCTGCCTTGATGAAGAAATTCTCAAGGACGGTTCTATTGATTGCCCAAATTGCGGTGAGAACCTTGAATTCGATTTCAGCGAGATCGATGACGAAGAGGAATAATTCGTTAAGCTAAAACTCTTTACAGCAATTAAATACGTATTTAGTTTCAGGGGTGGTGAAAGTCCACACCGGAGGTTATAGTCCTCGACCGCAGAAATGCGCTGACTCGGTGAAATTCCGAGACCGACGGTCAAAGTCCGGATGGAAGAAACGACGGTTCTTTTTTGAATTGCAGCCCTCGATTTATCGGGGGCTTTTCATTTTGTTTTCCGCTGTTTCTCCCAATAATTTGTTGTTTGATTATTGGAGGAATAATTATGAGTACAGATTCTGTCGGAAAAAGTCGTCAGGCTAAACCGCTTGACGTTAAAAAGGTAACTATCCTTGCAATGTTCATTGCACTTGGATATGTCTGCTTGTTTGTTTTCAGATTTAAAGTAGGATTTCTTACATTAGAGTTCAAGGATGTTTTCATTACTCTCGCAGGCTTTGTATACGGTCCTGTTGCCGCTCTTGTTGTCGCACTCGTTGAGTCGCTTCTTGAAATGGTTACTCTTTCGTCTACAGGCTTCTGGGGAGCATTGATGAACTTCGCAGGAAGTGCAACATTTGCTGTAACAGCCTCGTTGATCTATAAGTTTAACAAGAATTACAAGGGCGCTGTTATCGGATTGATCGCTTCTGTTTTCACAATGACAGCTGTAATGCTTGTTATGAATATTCTTGTTACACCCATTTATGCACATACCGATGTCAATACTGTTATCAAGATGATCCCGAAGACACTTCTTCCGTTCAACCTGATAAAGAGTGTTCTGAATGCATCCATAACATTTATTATTTATAAGCCTGTATCTCAGGCTTTCAAAGCATTGCATCTTATTCCCAGAGGAAATGACGAATTCAAGATCAACAGCCGTTCTGTTATCGGACTTATCGTAGCGTGTGCCCTTATCGTAGCTTCGATTGTTCTTGTATTTGTAGTATTTGATGGCAGCTTTGAGCTTGTCAAGAAGTAAAATCTTAATCTAATTGCTGTAAAGTTTTGCTCCCTGTGTTCATTTTGAATGCAGGGAGTTTTTTGTTGCTTGTTAATAAATCTTAGTGTTTCTGTTTGTGCAAAACATAGATTTTATTATATATTATGCGTCTTTTGATTTGAAATATCACACTTATATTATAAAAGCACTTTTTTACTTTTATTGAAAGGACGTGTTTATATGAAATCAAGATCAATAATCATTTCTGCTATGTGTACTTTGTTTTTCTTAACTTCTTGCAGATCAGGTGCAAATGATCTAAACATCAAAGAGACCGACGGTGCAGAGTTAGTGCCAATATCACAGATCTATGACGGATATGCTGATGCAGCTGCTCAATGTAAAAAGATCATCCTTCCGTCTGAACTGGGTTCTCAATCAGTAAGTGAGGTATATACTTTTGATCTCCATTCCGAGAAAAAACTTGGAGATGCAGGAAAATCCGAGTTTACCGAATTCCTTAAGACTTTTCTTGATACTGAGATCGATGAGAACAAGATCACTAAAGCCGAGAACTTTGATGACTACATTTATGATCAGGATGGGATAAGTTGTGCTTATCGTGAAGGATCTGTAGATCTAAATAAATCTTTTAAGGGTATGTTTGAGCCGAGTGATCAAGAACCTTATACTATCGGGATAGATAACGATAAATCTATGAATGTCATTTTCCCGAATACAGATATAACATTAGGAGATTATATAGAAAGTCTCCCAACGTGGCTTTATGACTTTATTAAGAAAAAATTTCCCGATTTTGACATTCAGCCTTACAGCATTAAATGGCTAAACTACGGTTCCGAAAGTGTTGCGATGATATCGTGGCTGCAATCGTTTAAAGGAGTTCCGTTAATGTTCGGAGGCTCTACCGGCACCTCGAAAGACACCGAAGAAGATGGAATTACAATGACCGAGTACGATTATACACCATTTATCGACACAAGATTTGAAAATGATGGATCACTTTGTTACATTTCCCTTCCTACAGATCAGAAAGTGACTTCAAGTAAAAAACTGGATAAAATAATATCACTTGCGGATGCTGCCAAAATCCTTGAAAATGAACTTGCTGATAATATATGCTATGAGATTGATGATGTAATACTTATGTATTTCGGTAAGACAAAGTATCCGATAATTGAAGCCGTTTCAATGGATTATGATGAAATGCGAACTCTTATAGAAAGCAAAACACGAGATCCGATAAGCTATCATCCCGAATGGGTATTCGTTGGAAATGCTGTTCACGGTCTTACAAGTTCATGGTTTTTGAGAGTTAACGCTATCACGGGAGAGATCACCTTGGCAGCCCCACGTGGTGCTGAAAAACAGAGGATAAACAACAAAGATATGGTATCATCCAAAGAAGTTTCACCTGTTCTTCCGCCCGAAAAGAAAGATACTGCCATCCAAAAGCAAACTGTTCATATTATTGCGCAGGCAAAATCCTATAAAGATTCAATCTTAACTTTTGAATATGACAATAAAGAATATTCGCTTAGTTTTTCGCCCGATAATTTCACTAATTCTTTTTATCATCTTACTGATATCGGTATTAATGAAAAGATAATTAACAACAAATTCGGAATACCTGTAAAAGCCGACATTGAGATCACAGACGATATGACTGAGATAATTAATTGTGATGTTGAAACGATAAACGGTGCGGAATATGTTAATTACCTGGATGATGAATTATCCTGTCATATGTACAGGGATAAAGGATCGGTATTCAGAATACAATCTGAGAATGAATTGTTCTATGTCGATCTGAATGGCTTGGATAATATTTTCAAAACAGTAGCACCTGAAGATACAAATATCTATTTTGAAGGTGTGATACTCAACGGTGATAAGCTTGTAACAAGTATGTTCTGTAAAAGTCAAAATGTGGATGCGGTTACCGAAACAGGGGATCCTGATACTTCCCAATGTCCGTTGTCAAATAATTTGCTCTGCCATTATCTTGGCACAGTTATTTCTGTATCAGATGATGCTGCAACAGTAAAACTAAATTATACAGGAAAAGAACTAACGGTTCCTGCATATTTATCAGATGGTGAAATCAGAGTGAATGATGAAGTGGCTATAACCCTGAGAGAAACACCGGAAGAACTTGCGACATCCACTTTCACCGAAATAATTGAAGCTGTTTTCTATACCGATATAGCGACGCTAATCCCGGAAGGTTCGGAATTTAAAGATCTGGCATATTTCAAGACTCGTGAAGGCAGCTATTATCCACCTTACGTATTCACAAAGACAGAAGATATCAAGTAAAAACAACAAAAACGGTATCTCATTTGTGTGAGATACCGTTTTTGTTATCATTGGATATAATTATTTTACTGCCTCAAGCAGAGCGTTGATCCTGTCTGTCTTTTCCCATGCCACACCGAGATCTTCACGTCCGATATGACCGTAAGCAGCAAGCTTCTTATATTGCGGTTTTCTGAGGTCAAGATCATTGATAATAGCAGCAGGGCGGAGGTCAAATACTTTTGAAACAGCTTCTGAAAGCTTTTCATCAGTTACTTTGCCTGTACCAAATGTATCCACGAGGATAGATACGGGATGAGCAACACCAATAGCGTATGCAAGCTCAACTTCGCACTTCTTTGCAAGTCCTGCAGCAACTATGTTCTTGGCTATGTATCTTGCAGCGTAGCAGGCAGAGCGGTCAACCTTTGTAGGATCTTTGCCCGAGAAAGCTCCGCCGCCGTGACGGGCATAACCGCCGTAGGTATCAACGATAATCTTTCTGCCTGTCAGACCGCTGTCTCCCTGAGGTCCGCCGACAACAAATCTGCCTGTCGGGTTGATAAAGTATTTGGTGTTATCGTCAAGCAGCTCAGCAGGGATAACAGTTTTAACTACTTTTTCAATAATATCGTTTCTTATTGTTTCGAGTGTAACGCTGGCATCATGCTGAGATGAAACTACTACAGCATCGATCCTGCTGGGTTTGCCGTCAACATACTCGACTGTTACCTGAGTCTTTCCGTCAGGTCTGAGGTAAGGTACAGTACCGTTCTTTCTTACCTCTGTGAGTTTAAGTGCAAGTTTATGTGCAAGAGAGATAGGCATAGGCATAAGTTCGGGTGTTTCGTCGCAGGCAAAGCCAAACATAATACCCTGATCTCCCGCTCCGATATCGAAAGCGTTTTCCTCTCTTCCTTCGAGCGCGTTATCGACTCCCATAGCGATGTCAGGTGACTGTTTGTCGATTGTTGTCATGACCGAACAAGTGTGACCGTCAAAACCGTACTTTGCTCTGTCATAACCTATACCGATGACAGTATCTCGTACTATCTGGGGAATATCCACATTTGCTTTTGTGGTTATCTCACCCATACACATAACAAGACCTGTTGTAGTAACTGTTTCGCAGGCAACTCTCGAAAGGGGATCCTGTTCGAGCATAGCATCGAGTATAGCATCCGAGATCTGGTCACAGATCTTATCGGGATGTCCCTCGGTAACTGATTCGGAAGTGAATAAATACTTTGACATTTTTGTCCTCCTTTTGCGCATCAGCGCATATTTAGATACAGCGTTATAATTGTAATCGATATAGGAAAATATAAAAGGCGCTTCTATTCCGAAACGCCTGAAAATACGTGTTTCCTCATCTTTCGGAATAATACCGCAGGATTTGGCACCTTAGCTTTCGCCAGGTTGTCGGGCTTCACAGGACCTGTTTCCTCAGCCACTCTTGATAAGGTATTAAATTATAACATAGATATTATACATCATTCGACATTGATTGTCAATAGCAAACATTATAAAAATCACAGTCTTTTAAGCTTGTGAATAGGTGCATTTTCCAGTATAAGCTGACCGTTGTTTGCTATCCTGTCGATCATCTTTTCGTTGAATTTGCTTCTGATGACTTCTTCAGCGGCACCAAGAAGTTCGTGTCCGCTGTCTGTTCGGTGATAATCAGTTCCCAGTACATATACAAAACCGTCATTGATAAGTTTTTTGCACATGCGTCTGGTCGAGAATTTAGTGAATGATTTTGCATTCAGCTGCCCGATAACATCGAGATTCATAAGTTCGGCAAGTTCATTATACGAAGTGAAATGCAGATATCTTTCGATATGAGCAATCATCAGCTTTATCTGAGAAGAACCTGCAAGCTGTTCAACATTCTTGATTATATCTGTTGTAAGCTTTGAATATGGCATCTCAAGTAAAAGATAATCCGTGCCCTGCAAGCAAAGTTTTGATATCTCCTCACTCCTGATAAGAGCAGGGTCATAAAGCACTTCGGCTCCAAGAGCTATCTTTGGATGATGAGGTTTGAGTGATGGCTTGAGCTTTTCGTATGAAGCCATACGCTTTTCGATAAAACTGTCGATGCTGTTCTCATTGCAGTAGAAATGCGGCGTAGATACAACAATATCAACACCGTCATCTGCCATCATATCAAGCAGAGCCAACGATTCTTCAACACTTCTTGATCCGTCATCCATCGCGGGCAAAATATGAGAATGGAAATCTATCTTCATATCATTATCCTCCGTAAATCAATTATATCATTACCTAAGTAATAAGTCAAGTATCGAACTTCCTTTTTTGGATTCTTGCTGAAAAATGGAATTTGTTGTCATTTTGTGAATTTTATTTGTCTGTTCTTGACGAATCATCTGTTTGGTGTTATTATTATTATATATTTTTTTATTAAACAATATAAAGGAATGATGAAAATGAAAAAGCCGTTTTTAACCAAAGAAAAAGCCGAGAAGATCATCGCTGAGTATCCTACCCCTTTTCATATTTATGACGAGAAGGGTATCCGCGAGAATGCAAGAAACGTAAACAAGGCTTTCTCATGGAACAAGGGTTTCCGTGAGTATTTTGCTGTAAAGGCTACTCCGAACCCTTTTATTCTCAAAATACTTAAAGAAGAAGGCTGCGGTGTAGACTGTTCTTCTCTTACAGAGCTTATGATGAGTGATGCCTGCGGTTTTTCTGGCAGCGATATCATGTTTTCTTCAAATGTTACACCAGAGGAAGATATGAAGCTTGCCAAGAAGCTCGGAGCGTTCATAAATCTTGATGATTTTACTCATATAGAGTTTGTTGAGAAGGTATGCGGTCTGCCAGAGACAGTATTCTGCCGCTTTAATCCGGGCGGACATTTTGAACTGGGCAATCAGATAATGGATAACCCGGGTGATGCTAAATACGGCTTTACCAGAGAGCAGCTTTTTGAAGGATTTAAGATCCTGAAAGCAAAGGGCGTTAAGCATTTCGGTATTCATGCATTCCTCGCTTCCAACACTGTTACTAATGATTATTATCCCAAACTGGCAAGGATCCTTTTTGAACTTGCTGTTGAGCTCAAAGAGAAGACAGGTGCTGATGTAAAGTATATTAACCTGTCAGGCGGTGTTGGCATCGCTTATAAACCAGATCAGTCTCAGAATGATATTTTTGCTATCGGTGAAGGTGTACATAAGGCTTTTGATGAGGTGCTTGTTCCTGCCGGTATGGGTGATGTTTCGATTTTTACCGAGTGCGGCAGATTTATGCTGGCTCCTTACGGTCACCTTGTTACAAAGTGCATCCATCAGAAGCATATCTATAAAGAGTATATCGGATGTGATGCTTGTGCGGTAAACCTTATGCGTCCTGCTATGTACGGCGCATATCATCATATTACTGTGCTTGGAAAAGAAAATGCTCCTTGTGACCATAAGTATGATGTTACAGGTGGTCTTTGTGAGAATAACGATAAGTTCGCTATCGACAGAATGCTCCCCGAGATCAATGTCGGTGATATACTTGTCATCCATGATACTGGTGCTCATGGTTTCTCCATGGGTTATAACTATAACGGTAAACTTAAATCTGCTGAGATCCTTCTCAAGGAGGATGGTTCTACACAGCTGATCAGACGTGCCGAAACTCCTGCTGATTATTTCCGCACATTTGATTTTTCGGATGTCATGGATAAGTACCTGAAATGATAATCAGAAAATAAAGATATGCGTCCCGACCGAATGGGACGCATATTTTGTTTTATCGGCAGTATAATTATAACAGCTGATAATTCAGGGGGCTGTTATGAAAAAGATTTATATATTGTTGTTAGCCTTGATCCTTTGTTCGTGCAGTGATGCGGACAAGCCTGTTCTGATGAGGAACTCGCCCAAACCGATAGTTTTTGACAATTATGCATCTGATGTACAGGAGAGCGATAACAGATATCATCCTGTTAATTTTGATAAGGTAAAAGCAATATGGATATCATACATAGAACTTGCGCCGATAATAGAAAAAGGTGAGACCGTCTTTACGGCTGAGTTTGAAAAGATGTGCAAAAACTGTGTTTCTCTCGGTGTTAACACGCTTTATGTCCACGTGAGGACTTTTTCCGATTCCTTTTATTCATCGCAGCTGTATCCTTATTCAAAAGCGTTTCTTGGTATCACTTTTGATGCTTTGGAAATAATGCTTGGGATCGCACACAAACAAGGTCTGTCATTTCATGCTTGGATAAATCCTCTCAGATGTGAGACAAAAACAGGCCTTGCTCAGCTATCGAGATGTATCATAAACGATTGGCTCGATGATCCTGAAAAATATCCCCAGTATATAAAATATGTGGAGAGTACGAACCATTACTGGCTCAATCCTGCTGCTGAGGAAGTAAGAAAGCTTATAGCCGAAGGAGCAGCTGAGATCGTGAGAAATTATGATGTCGACGGTATCCATATAGACGATTATTTCTATCCGACTACTGATAAAAGCTTTGATGATAAACTGTATGAAAAATATGGGTCCGGGGTGTCTCTTGCTGACTGGAGAACAGAGAATTGCTCTGAAATGGTCGCAGGGATATTTAATGCAGTCAAGAGAGAAAACTCTGAAGTTCAGTTTGGGATTTCGCCTCAGGGTAATATATTGAATAACTATAACTATCTCTATGCAGATGTAAAACGCTGGTGCAGGGAAGAGGGATTTGCCGATTATATAACTCCTCAGTTATATGTGGGGTATGAGAACCCAGTTCTCCCTTTCATATCAGCATTTGATCAGTGGAAAGAGATGTGTAAAGAGAAAAGAGTAAAGCTTATGATCGGAATAGGCGCTTATAAAGTCAATACAGAAAAAGAGTTCATCGATAATATCGGTATCATTGCAAAGCAGGCTGAAAGGGCATTGAATATGACTGACGGAGTAGCTGTTTTTTCTTATAACAGCTTGTTTAACAGTCAAAGAGGTCTTGAAGAAGAAAAAATCATTGCCGAATTATTCAAAATTGGCTTTCCCTGACTCGAAAAATCAGTAAATAAATGATAAAAATGAAAAATTCTCTCAAATAACTTGCATATTTTATAAGAATGTAGTATAATTAAAGGAAATAGTCTGAAATGTAAGTATGATTGGGAGGAATTACTGTGTATAAGATCCTTAGAAAAGAACAGCTTAACGAGCAGGTAGTTCTTATTGAGATAGATGCGCCTTATATCGCGGCAAAGGCTGAACCTGGTCAGTTTGTGATAATCAGAAGCGATGAGCTCGGTGAACGTACTCCGTTCACTATTGCAGATTTTGACAGAGAAAAGGGAAGTATAACTGTGATTTATCAGGTCATAGGCGCATCAACCATGCGTCTTGCCAAATTAGGCAAGGGTGACAGCATCCTTGACGTTGCAGGGCCTCTCGGTGTAGCCACAGAATATGAGCCAAACGTTAAGCGTGTAGCTGTTATCGGCGGCGGAGTCGGTTGTGCTATTGCTTATCCGCAGGCGAAAAAACTTTTTGGTATGGGCGTGCAGGTCGATATGATCGCAGGATTCAGAAATAAGGATATTATAATACTTGAAAAAGAAATGAAAGCAGCTTCAACAGATCTTTATATCTGTACCGATGACGGAAGCTATGGCTATAAGGGATTTGTTACCAATAAGCTCCAGGAACTTATCGACTGCGGCGCTCATTATGACGAGGTCATTGCTATCGGTCCTGTTCCTATGATGAAGTTTATATGTAAAGTTACTGAGCCTTATGGCATAAAGACACTCGTTTCACTCAATCCGATCATGGTAGACGGTACAGGAATGTGCGGATGCTGTCGGGTAAGAGTCGGCGGAAAGATCAAATATGCCTGCGTTGACGGACCTGATTTTGACGGACATCAGGTCGATTTTGACGAGTTGATGAAGCGCAACAGTACCTATAAGGAGCAGGAGGCGGATCATATCTGCCGTCTCACGGGAGGTGTAAGATAATGCCTAATATGGATCCAAAGAAAACCCCCGTTTCGGAGCAGCACCCTGCTGTCAGAGCACGCAATTTCAAAGAAGTAACTCTCGGATACACTGAGGATGAAGCAGTAAGAGAAGCTCAGAGGTGCCTTAATTGCAAAAACCACCCATGTATGTCTGGCTGTCCCGTTAGTGTGAGGATACCCGAATTTATATCTAAGGTAGCAGAGAGAAAATTTGAAGAGGCATATGATATCATAAAGTCTACAAATAACCTTCCTGCTGTCAGCGGAAGAGTATGTCCGCAGGAAAGACAGTGTGAGAGCAAGTGCGTAAGAGGTATCAAAGGTGAGCCTGTTGCAATAGGCAGGCTTGAACGCTTTTGTGCTGATTATATGCGCTCAAAGGATGTTGATGTCAGAAAACCTGAGCCAAACGGACATAAAGTCGCTGTCATAGGCGGAGGCCCTGCAGGACTTACTGCAGCAGGCGATCTTGCAAAGCTTGGGTATGATGTTACTGTATTTGAGGCTTTCCATACTGCAGGCGGCGTTCTGATGTACGGTATCCCCGAATTCAGACTCCCGAAGAATATCGTAAAAAGCGAGATTGAAGGCCTTGAAAAGCTCGGTGTGAAAATTATGACAAATATGGTCATCGGCAAGGTGCTTTCAGTTGATGAACTATTTGATACCGGATTTGAAGCCGTATTTATCGGTTCGGGAGCCGGTCTGCCCAGATTTATGGGTATAGAGGGTGAAGACCTTGTTGGTGTATATTCTGCTAATGAGTACCTTACAAGGATCAATCTCATGAAAGCTTACCTTGATAATCATCTTACACCGATAATGAAGTCTAAAAATGTTGCAGTTATCGGCGGCGGCAATGTTGCTATGGATTCAGCTCGATCTGCAATGAGACTTGGTGCAGAAAAGGTCTATATCATTTACAGACGTTCATCCGAGGAACTCCCTGCACGTAAAGAAGAAGTCCATCACGCAGAGGAAGAGGGTGTAGAGTTCCTTTTCCTCAGTAATCCCACACGTATACTAAGTGATGAGAACGGCCATGTGAACGGTATTGAGTGCATAAAAATGGAGCTCGGTGAGGCTGATGCCTCCGGAAGAAGAAGTCCGAAGGAAGTTGAAGGATCTGAGTTTACGGTGAATATCGACACGGCTATCATGGCTCTCGGCACTTCGCCGAACCCTCTTATCAGAATGACTACTCCGGGTCTTGAAGCAAACAGCAAGGGTACTCTTATCGTTGATGAGAATGAGTGTACAAGCAAGATAGGCGTTTTTGCAGGTGGAGATACAGTAACAGGCGCTGCAACTGTTATTCTTGCGATGGGCGCCGGAAAGAAAGCTGCCGAATCTATTGACAGGTTTATCAGAAACAAATCGGAAAAATAATTGCTTTAGGACTTGATTTTATCATTAAAATGTGATATAATCAATTGTAGCATTTATTTTGGAGGAAAGTATAATGGATAGAATTGCTATTTTGGCTTCGCAGGGACAGGCTTCGGGCGCTGATCTGCTCATTACGTTTATTCCCCTTGTACTCATTCTTGTGTTTTTCTATTTCTTCATTATTCGTCCGCAGAGAAAGCAGGACAAGAAGGACGCTCAGATGAGAAATGAGCTTGAGATCGGTGACGAGGTAGTTACCAACGGAGGTATTGTTGGTATCGTTTTCTCTATCAAGGATGACACTGTTGTCATTGAAACAGGCGGTGACCGCTCTAAGATCAGAGTTATGAAATGGGCTATCGCTAAAAACCTTACTGTTCATGATGAATGACCGTAAAGCTCTGCTGTAAAGCAGAGCTTTTTCTTTGTCATATTCACGTCCTTATCCGAATATGATATAAAGGGGAGGGGTGCAGTATGACAAAGCATAAGAGGCTTTTAAAGCTTAGATCAGCAGCAATTTCGAGGACCATGCTCTCTGCGGGATGGGGGTTGCTTATCATACTGCTGATAGTTCTCGCATTTTCGTATCTTATGACAAAGATCGATGTGTCTGATCAGGTCATTTCTGTTATTACGGCTGCAGCTATGTGTATTGGTGCTTATTCGGGAGGATATATCAGCGCAAGACATCATCGCAAAAACGGTCTTATAATGGGTATCGCTTGTGGCAGCGTGATATTCCTGGTGCTGGTTGTACTCAGTGCGTTTTTTGCAAACTCTGCACAGGGGCTTTCAGGCGGAGCCAAGCTTTTTATGGTGCTGATGTGCGGTTCTGTGGGAGGTATTGTAGGAGTAAACAGTAAGCATACAAGATATAAATAGTTATAGATAAATATTTAACTGTGCGTCATAAAAAATTCATAATTGGCAGTGCATTATATGGTATAATAATGAAAATTAATGTTTTGGAGGAATTTATTATGAAGCATATCAAGACCATCAATAAGGCAAATCTCAAGGCTTCTGCTGCTAAGGGCGGCTGCGGCAAGTGTCAGGCTTCCTGCCAGTCTGCTTGCAAGACTTCCTGCACAGTGGCTAACCAGAAGTGCGAGAAAGAGGCTTGATCCTAAGCTTATAATCGGATATAAAGGGGCATAGGTATGCCCCTTTGATTTTTATGGAAAGTAAAGGAATGAAAATATGATACATAAGTATAAGCTTGCCGGGTATAATATCCTGCTGGATGTCAACAGCGGTGGTGTGCATGTTATTGATGATCTTACCTATGATCTGCTTGATAACGTTGAACCTCCGTTTGATGAGAAATGTCCTGAAAATGTTATCAAGAAACTCGCAAAGCTTTATCCCGTGGAAGATATTGAGGATTGCTATAAGGAGATCTGCGAGCTTTATAATGATAAGATCCTGTTCAGTGAGGACGATTACGAAAAGTATGCACTGACTTCCGTTGCATCACCTATAAAAGCTATGTGCCTGCATATTGCTCATGACTGTAATCTCAGGTGTGAATACTGTTTTGCATCTACGGGTGACTTCGGCAAGGGCAGAAAGCTTATGGATTTTGAGACAGGTAAAAAGGCTATCGACTTTCTGATGAAGATGTCTGCAAACAGAAAAACTCTTGAGCTTGATTTCTTCGGCGGTGAGCCGCTGATGAATTTTGATGTTGTTAAGCAGATCGTTGCTTATGCTCGTGAGGAAGAGAAGAAATTTGACAAGCATATCCGCTTTACAATCACTACCAACGGTATGCTCCTTACCGAGGATAAGATGAAATTCATAAATGACGAAATGTCTAATGTTGTTCTCTCCATTGACGGCCGAAAGGATGTCAATGACCGTATGCGCAAGAGAGTAGACGGTACGGGATCATATGACAGGATCGTTGAGAATTTCAAAAAGTTTGTTCCTATGCGCGGAGATAAGGATTATTACGTGCGCGGTACATATACAAAATATAATCTCGATTTTTCAGAAGATGTTATGCACCTGTATGATCTCGGATTTGACCAGATCTCTGTTGAACCTGTTATGGCAGATGCAAAGTATCCTTATGCAATAACCGACGGAGATCTTCCAAAGATCTTCAAGGAGTATGAAAATCTTGCCGAAAAGATCCGTAAGATACGTGAGAGCGGAAAGTTTATAAACTTCTTCCATTTCATGCTTGATCTTGATCAGGGTCCCTGTGCTATCAAGAGACTTCGCGGATGCGGATGCGGTAATGAGTATGTTGCTGTTACCCCCGATGGCGATATCTATCCTTGTCATCAGTTCGTTGGTATCGAGGATATGAAGATGGGCAGCCTTAACGATGGAAGCTTCAATTATGATATGAAGAAAGAATTCGCTTGTGCTCACGTATACACCAAACCTGATTGCAAAAAGTGCTGGGCAAAGTTCTATTGCAGCGGCGGATGTAACGCAAATAATTACATCTATATGGGTGATATCCACACCTCTCACAAGCTTTCATGTGAGATCCAGAAAAAACGTCTTGAGTGCGCTATAATGCTCAAGGCTGTTGAATTGATGGATTCGGCTGAGTAATATAATGAGAAAACGCTTCCGTTTTTTGTGCGGAAGCGTTTTGTTTTATCTTTTCTTTTTTCGTCCTTTTTGATATTTAAGCTGCATGAAAATGAAAAAACCAACCGAGTAAACAACAAATATCATTATGATAACGAAAAGAGCCCACTTGAATTCTTTTGAATGGAAATATGCACCTGCTACTTTCATATTTGATGAAAAATCAGAACGCTGTACTGTTGTTGTAGCAACAAGGTCAATGGTTGAAATAATGTTTCCCTGATATTCAAGTTCGAGATATCCGAGTTTATCTCCTTTTTCGACAGGAGCAACTATGTTCTTGAATACGGTTATTTTCTTTTTGATCTGATCCTGGGGAAGATCGGTGGGCCACTGTATAGTACAGCCTTTTGCAGGTCTGAGGTTTACATAATCGGTTCCTTGACCGAACTCGACCTTTGCATCGGTTATCTCGCTGTTGGGATTTACAAAATCTGTAGGAACGATCATATTGAATGCCCAGTTGTAAAGTGCCTTATGATCGAGCATACTGTAAAATACGTAGTCATTTGCAAAGATCGACTGAGGATCAAGCTGACCTTTTCTAGTATCGGCTTCTGTTTTTTCAATAGGCGCATCAAGTGTTACTATCAGATAGTTGTTGCCTTCGGAACTGCCGAAGGTTGCAAGGCAGCGTCCCGATGATTCCTGTACAGAGCTTTTCAGACCTTTTACCTTTGAATAATAATAATCTGAATGAGAGGTCACCATATAATTGTTATTGTAAATGTTGGTGCCTTCTTTATGATAATCTGTAGGCTCCAGCTTGTATGATTCTTTGATAGTTATCTCTTTGAATATAGGATAAGTATTGATGAGATATTTGCAAAGTTTGGCCATATCCTTTGCGGTAGTATAATTATGTGTCGGATTGAATCCGTGGGCACTTGAGAAGTTTGTATTGTCCATTCCGAGACTTTTGGCTTTTTCGTTCATCTTCATGGTGAACTCAAAAATGCTCTTGCTCAGATTAACAGCAACTATGTTTGCTGCCTCACAGGATGAACAAAGTATCATTGCAGACAAGAGATCATAATAACTTACTTTCTCATATGGCCTTATGTCAGCTGTGGGAGCACCTGTTTCATAAAGTTCGTCATAGGCTTCACTTCCTGCCGAGACCTTTGTATCCTTGAGCTTTTTTTCGTTTCCTTCAAAGGTATCGAGTATGATGGCACAAGTCATCAGTTGCGTCAGATAACCGGGAGATCTTTTGTCATCGCTTTTTATATCAACTATAGCTTCACCTGTATCTGTATTGAGCATATAAAGAGATTTTGAATAGAAGGAGATAGGGACGGGTTCGCCCTTATCGTTTTTTCCGTTAGTCGGAGTAAAGGTAATTGCAGAGGCATCAAGCGGAGCAGCAAGTGAAACAGTCATTATTGCTGCTATTACTACGCTCAGCCATTTAATAAACTTCATTTATATCTTAACCTTTCAATCAGCAGTCTTATAAAGTATTGAGTTTCCTTTTTTACCGCACCTTGTAACGATGCAGAGATAAGTGAGTATATTCAGCAATGTGCTTGAATCCTTTTTGCTTATCTTTGCGGCTTTAGCCAGATCGGAGGAAGTGTATTGCTCGGGAAGTCCTTCCGGAATGAATTTTTTATAATCGTATATATTATTGAAATACACTTCTTCAGCAAGTTCTTTGGGAATCCTGTCGCACCTCGTAGATCCTTTTTTACCGTCCTTTGACCATCCGTTCAAATATCTTGTTTCATCCGCATCAAGAATGCAGATACACAGATTCATTCTCGGGTTATCAAGGGTATATTTTATCTTGTAAAGCTCCTGTATAGAATCGTAGATCGTTCCTTTTTTTGGTGATCTTCGTTTTGAAGACACCTCACCTGTATCCATATTGATCCATGACAGGTACTTGTTTCGGATCACAGGGTAAACCACAGTAACATCGCAGTATTCCAGAAAGCATTCCAGTTTGGAGAGCAATCGGTTGAACTGTCTGGTCTGTATCTCGATGACACCGCGTTCACAGACTATATCGGCAACAAAGTTTCCGACTTTAACCTCATGGTTCTCTTTGTGAGGTTCAAAATAGAGTTTCAGAACTGCATGAAGTGTTTTCTCTCCGAGTGTACCGATGCCGTTTTTTTTTTTTTCCTTGCCGATTATCTCGTTACAGGCAGAACAAAAACGTTCTTTATCCATCGTTACACCTCCGAATGTCGGATATACACAGGGCATCATCATATTATTATAGCAGAAAACAGTTTCAAAGTCAATGATAATCTATAAAAAACAAGCCGCACATGAGAACGCTCTCTTGTGCGGCGGTGTTTATATCAGGTAAGGCTGTCGGGCTTCATTTTATCGATGTAGTCATTTTTGGTGACTTCCATTTTTGAGATCATATCATTATAGAGCTGATTGATCCTCGGCATATCGTAATCCTCGATAAGTGAGTCTATATTATTCTCAACATAAGTCATATCAACGGGAAGTCTCTTTATGATGAACCAACCGTAGGATGTTGATTCAACCAAATCGCTTATTTCATCAACTTTGAGAGTGAAGCAGGTATCTTTGAATTCCTTAACAAAGCTTGTTTCCTGATTTACATAGTAACCTGTGGGAGAAGTCTCCATACCCGGATCCCAACCGTATTCTTTGATGAGCTGTTCAAAATCGTCACCGTTCTTGGCTTTTGAAAGAACTTCATCGGCAAGTTTCTTTGAAGCCTCTTTGACAGTGTTTTTCTCGTCATCAGTAAGCGCATTGTAAGCATCCTGCTTTGCATTGCCTTTCTGATAGAGAGAATAGCTCTCATATGCGCTCTTTGCAGTTTCGTCGGTTATCTCTGCCTGACAATAGTAGGGGATAAGGATATGGATTACTCTCGAATACTTTGTAGTATCCTGAACGATGGTTTTGAAATCATCCTTGGATGTTGCAAGCTTTCCGCCGCTCTTGAAAAGAGCATCTTCTACCTTTTGGTAGAGTTTAGACTGCTGCATCATTTTCTTATAGAGTTCAGGACTGAGACAAGCCTGTTTCAGGACTTTGTTGAATTCTTCTTCCGAGCCGTACTTAGCTTTGAACTCTTCTATCTTTTCATCGACTTCTTTGATATCCTGATCATCAAGCTTGATATCATACTGTTCTGCTAACTGAATTGCAACATAATCCTGCTTGATCTGATCGACAACATGAGTCTTGAAAGTGTTGAAGATCTCTTCGCTTGAAGCGAGGGACTCAGGTGTGATATTGTAATTCTGAGCATAGAGATTAAGAACATAGTAATAGTAGTATCTGAACATCTCAAAATCAATATCGTGGCCTGCGACGGTACACATAATAAGATTTGATGTGTCAACAGCCTGTCCGTCAATAGTAAGAGAGGGCTCTGGCATCTCAGTCGATTCGGATCCTGAGTTCGCGTCGGATGACGGATCGGATGAAGAATTGTCACCCGAAGAGTTTGATACATTTGCATCAGAAGTGTTATTGCTATTGTCTGCTGATGAATCTGATTTGCTGCATGAGGTCATGACAGCTGCTGCCATAACAAAAGCAGCGAGTAAAGCTGAAATTCTTTTTATCATTTATATTTCCTTTCCTGATTAAGATTTTCCAATGAATGACAATTATAATTATACTATAACAATGTGATTATTATGTGATATATTTTATTTCTATTCTGATAATAAATTATGACTGAGCACTGTTGACAAAAACGATCTTAGGGAGTATATTATTATAAAGACTGATCGGAGGTGTCTTTATGGACTTTGGAAAATATATAGCTCACCGAGGCTTACATAATGAGGCTGTCCCTGAAAATTCACTATCGGCATTTCGTTTGGCAGCAGAAAAGGGGATTCCTGCAGAGCTTGATATAAGGCTTACAAAAGATATGAAGCTTGTGGTTTTTCACGATGCTGATCTGAAAAGAATGTGCGGTGCCGATGTGAAACTGTCAGAACTGACATATGAAGAACTGTCAGAATACAGGCTTTGCGGTACAGGCGAGCATATTCCATTGCTTAAAGATGTGTTAAAAGTCATAGACGGAAGAGTCCCACTGCTGATTGAGATCAAGAGGGGGGCGCCTTTATGGATCACGGAAAAAAGACTACATAGGCTCCTTGAAAGCTATCAGGGAGAATATGCTGTTCAAAGTTTTGATCCTTTGTCTATGCTTTGGTTCAGACTGTTTGACTGCAAAACAAAGAGAGGCATACTGATCACCGAGAAGTGCGTAGGAACTTTTTGGGAAAACCTGAAGCTGAAACTGTGCTCCAAGCCTTTTGTTTGGAAGAGGATAGCGGCACCATCTTTTGTTTCATATGATCTCAGGTGTATTACGCTTGAAAAGGTGTTTTCAGTTATCGATACGGGGGCAGATCTTTACACATGGACAGCAGATACTCCGGAACTTATTGAAGCTGCAAAGGCTTTTTCAAAGTCTGTCATAGCCCAAAACTTTCCCGAAGACTTTGACTTTCAAAGATAATAACTAAGGCTGCCGACATTATTGTCGACAGCCTTTAGCATTATTCGGTTTTGAATATTTTAAGAGCTTTGGCAAGCTGATCGGGGCAGGAAGTTCCCTTGCCCTTGCAGTCTATTCCTTCCAATTTGCTAATAACATCATTAACTTTCATGCCCTCAACAAGTTTGGACACACCCTGAGTATTACCGTGACATCCTCCGACAAACTGGACTTTAGTAACGGTATCACCCTCTACTTCAATGTTGATCTGAGAAGAGCAGGTGCCTTTGGTCTTATAAGATATCTTTTTCATTTTAATTCCTCCGATCACTCGGGCTGCACTTTAGCAGCTTTCATTTTTTGGATATTGTTATGTATCATTTTGAACAGCTTGTCCATGTTGTCCTGATCTGTTGTGTATTTTCCGATATGTGTCGGTACTTCGTTATAAAGGCCGTGAAAATCAGATCCGCCTGTGCATATGAGATCGTTATCCATTGCATATTTACGTAATTCATCCTGTTGTTCCGGTGTTGCTGAATGGTGGTAAACTTCAATACCGTCAAGTTTTCCGTTCTCAACAAGTTCGTGCAAAAGTTCGATATTATCGAACATATGCGGATGTGCCATTACAGCAATACCTTTTGAGGAGTGGATAAGATCAATAACAAAGTTTATATCGGGATATTCTCTTGTTACGAGACACTCGCCGTCGGGATACTTGAAAAGTCTGTCGTTGACTTCACCGTAAAGCTCGGTTGCATAGCCGTAGTTTACAAGTGCTCTCATTATATGCGATTTATATATACTCTTTGAGCCTTTGGTATACATCCTGACAGCATCCTGCGGTATAGGATATCTCTGCATTACTTTGTTGATCATATCTTTTGCACATTCAGTCCTGATAGTACAGGATTTAAGGCAGAGTCCTTCGAGTCTGTCCGGTTTTTGCGGTGCATAGCAGAGTACATGGACTTTTTTATTGCGTTTTTTATCCCATGCAGAGAGTTCTACCGCCGGAATGATCTTTACTCCGTATCTTTCACCCAGGATCTGAGCGCGGTTTGATGAAGAAAGTGTATCGTGATCGGTTATCGCAAGAACATCGAGCTGCATTCTTTTCGCTTGAGCTATTACTTCTTCGATACCGAGCGAACCGTCGGAAAGTGTGGTGTGACAATGAAGATCGCCTATCATTGTTTTTGCCTCCTTTTATATCTGTATTCTTGTCAAGAAAAATATAACTGTTATATTATAACATATTATATCCGAATAATCAATATAAATCAGCACTTTTCGACAATATCACTATAATGAGCTCGAGCAATTTGTGCAATAAAACGGCGATGGATTAATTGAATAATTTTTTAAACCAAACGTCACTGACAGTAAATGTTTTTCCGTTCAGGTGTTCGAGTGATCCTGCATCTGTGGTGAATCTGAAACCAAGACTGTAAGCACAAAGTGCCTGTGTCTTTACATTATACTCTCGGTTTACCTTGTTTATACCGTATTTCCCATCACCCAGCAAAGGATATCCCTCAAATGCAAGGTGCGCTCTTATCTGGTGGGTACGTCCTGTTATGAGGTCTACTTCAACAAGAGCAATATTTTTCTCTTTGTTTTCTTTCTGGACAGTATATTTGGTGATGATAGTTTTGGCATCATTGGTTGGTTCACTGAATATACGGACGGTGTTTGTGCTCTCATCTTTTATGTGGTAGGCTTTAAGTGTGGCTTCCTTGATCTTTGGTATCCCCACTGTAACACAGAGATATTTTTTTTCGAGCTCTCTGTCTTTGACTTTTTGATTTAATATTCTAAGGCTTTCCGCATTCTTGGCACATATCACGATGCCGCTGGTGTTGCGGTCGATCCGGTTGCAAAGAGCTGGTATGAAAGAGTTTTCCTCATCCGGGCGGTATTCACCTTTATTATAAAGATACTTTAATATTCTTTTTATCAGTGTGTCTGTTGACCCTCTGTCATCCTCATGAACAACGAGCCCGCATTTTTTGTTGACAAGGAGTATGTCATTATCCTCATAAACTATATCCGTCAGATCGGGGGCTGTGAGAAAGTCATGTTTGTCTGATACTGCATCTTCAAAGAATTCGTCATTGATATAAAGCTGAACTGTATCACCCTCGCTGAGCCTTGTTGAGATCTCACAGCGTTTACCGTTGAGTTTTATGCGTTTCAGCCTGAGATACTTGTAAAGGAGATTTTTCGGGAGCTTTGGTACAGCTTTTGTCAGAAATTTATCCATTCTCTGATCTGCATCGTTTTTGTTGATCAGGAATTCACGCATATATTGACACCTTTCTTATTCATCGTAAAGACTATTATCAAGTCTTTTTCTTGCTTCTTTGTTCATTCCCAGCACTACGGGGAATCTGTTAGTGCGTTCAACTGTCTGTCCGTTTATCAGTCCGATGTGAGTATTCATGTGTCTGAATTGACCGAGTACAAGTTCAAAACGAGTATAAGGGCAATCCTTTGGCTTTTCCAGAAGTTGAGAATCGTCTAAGCCATCAAGATAATCGTTTATTTTCACGATCACTTTGTCAAGATAAGCTAAGATATCTTTGTCGGAGATCACGAGTTCAGAGGGGGTATCAGGTTTATCGAAATCTTTCGGCTGAAAATCGGGATCGGTATAGTCAAAAGGATCGATGAACCATTTGTCGCATGAATGGATCACATGGTAAGCGTATCTCCATGCAGGAGCTCCGCAAACCGGAGCATTACGGTCATAAGTCAGTAGCGCAGTACGCAAATTGATGAAATTTGTTTCCATTTCTGATTTTATCTGATTTACGAGTTTATTCACATAAATGCCTCCTTTATTTTGGTTTCTTTCATTATACACCGAATCATACATTTTTTCAAGAGCGAATTAATACATATTGTTGATAAAAAGCACTTTACATTTGAAATTGTTTGTGATACAATAAATATAAACACTTGTTCGATTGGCAGGAGAAACTATGGATAGATTTAAACTCGTATCAGATTACAAACTTTCGGGAGACCAGCCTGAGGCTGTGGATAAGCTCGTTGAAGGCTTGAACAGCGGCTTGAAGGAGCAGACGCTCCTTGGAGTTACAGGTTCAGGTAAGACGTTCACAATGGCAAATGTCATTGAGCGTGTAAATCGTCCAACCCTTGTGCTTGCTCATAATAAGATCCTTGCGGCTCAGCTTTGTTCCGAATTCAAGGAATTCTTTCCCGATAATGCTGTGGAGTATTTTGTGTCATATTATGATTACTACCAGCCTGAGGCTTATGTTCCCAGCAAAGATGTATATATCGAGAAGGATTCATCTGTAAATGATGATATAGATAAGCTGCGTCATTCGGCAACAACTGCTATAACTGAGCGCAGAGATGTTATTATAGTAGCGTCCGTATCATGTATCTATTCTCTCGGTGATCCTTCCGAGTATAAATCCATGGTAGTTTCTGTCCGTCAGGGAATGGAGAAATCACGTGATAAGTTGCTTGCCGAACTGGTCGGTATACACTATGAACGCAACGATATAAATTTCGTGAGAAATAAATTCCGTGTCAGGGGAGATGTTGTGGAGATCTATCCCGCAAGCTCAACGGATACAGTCATACGTGTAGAATTCTTTGGCGATGAGATCGACAGGATCACCGAGATAAACGCTGTGAGCGGTGAGGTGCTGAGATATCTGACTCATGCTGCGATATTCCCGGCAAGCCACTATATAGTCGGCAAGGAAAAGATGCATGATGCTATTGAAGAGATAAAGCAGGAGCTTGATGAGCGAATCAAGTATTTTAAAGACAGAGAAATGCTTATAGAGGCTCAGCGAATAGCCCAGAGAACCAATTATGATATAGAGATGCTAGAAGAAGTCGGGTTCTGTTCGGGTATAGAGAATTATTCCAGAATACTTGCAAGACGTTCTCCCGGAGCAGTGCCTTTTACTCTGCTTGACTTCATGCCCGATGATTTTCTGCTGCTTGTCGATGAGTCACACGTATCGATCCCCCAGGTCAGAGGAATGTATGCAGGTGACCGTGCCCGTAAAGAAACTCTTGTGAATTACGGATTCCGTTTGCCTTCGGCACTGGATAACAGACCTTTGAGATTTGATGAGTTCTACAGCCATGTAAATCAGGCGATATTTGTTTCGGCTACTCCCGGACCCTTTGAAAAAGAAAAGTCAAAGCAGATCGTTGAGCAGGTGATACGACCTACTGGTCTGCTTGATCCGTTGGTTGAGGTGCGTCCGACAGAGGGACAGATCGAAGACCTCGTTTCTGAGATCAATAAACGCATCGAAAGGGAAGAACGTGTCCTTGTTACTACGCTTACAAAGAAGATGGCTGAGGATCTTACAGGATATCTCAAGAATTTCGGTATTAAAGTGCGTTATATGCATCATGATATAGATACGATCGAGCGTATGGAGATAATCCGTGACCTGCGTCTCGGTGAGTTCGATGTTCTTGTGGGTATTAACCTGCTTCGTGAAGGCCTTGACCTTCCGGAAGTTTCTCTGGTGGCTATACTGGATGCCGATAAAGAGGGATTCCTGCGTTCTGAGAGCTCGCTCGTACAGACGATAGGAAGAGCCGCAAGAAATGCGGACGGCATGGTAATAATGTATGCAGACAGCGTGACACGTTCAATGGAAGCTGCTATTACAGAGACAGAGCGTAGAAGAAGCATACAGATGGCTTTCAACGAAAAGCATGGCATCGTTCCAAAAACCATAAAGAAAGATATAAGAGATGTTATCGACATTTCGAGCAAAGAAGAGGTCGAGTATTCTGCTAGACAGAAAACAAAGATGTCCAAGCGTGAGACCGAAGCTCTTATCGAAAAGCTCACAAAACAGATGAAGGAAGCTGCAAAGATGCTTGAATTTGAACATGCTGCATTCCTGCGAGATAAGATAGCAGAACTCAGGGGAGAAAAATAACAGGATCAAGGAGATCATAATATGGCTTCAAATGAAATAGTTATAAAGGGCGCAAGAGAGCACAATCTCAAGAATGTCGATCTTAAACTGCCGAGAGATAAGCTGATCGTTATGACTGGTCTTTCCGGATCCGGAAAGTCTTCTCTTGCATTTGATACGATATATGCCGATGGTCAGAGAAGATATATGGAATCGTTGTCTTCTTATGCAAGGCAGTTCCTCGGACAGATGGAGAAACCCGATGTCGATTCGATAAGCGGTCTTTCACCTGCCATCTCGATAGACCAGAAGACCACATCCAAGAACCCGCGTTCTACTGTCGGTACAGTCACAGAGATCTATGATTATCTGCGTCTCCTTTATGCAAGGATCGGTGTGGCGCACTGTCCTGTCTGTGGAAGAGAGATAATGCGTCAGACTGTGGATCAGATAGTCGATCAGGTGATGAATCTTGAGCAGGGCACCAAGATACAGCTGCTTGCGCCTATTGTTAGAGGCAGGAAAGGTGAATACCGCAAGGAACTGGATCAGGCGAGAAAGTCGGGATATGTCCGTGCAAGAGTTGACGGTATAACCTACGATCTTTCCGAGGAGATCAAGCTCAATAAGAATCAGAAGCATACTATAGAGATCGTTGTTGACAGACTTGTTGTAAAGCCCGAAATCAAATCAAGACTTACCGACAGTATTGAGACCGTATCTCAGCTTACGGGCGGAATTGTCGGAGTGGATGTCATTGACGGAGAGCCTTTGCTTTTTTCTCAGAGCTATGCTTGTCCCGATCACGGCGTATCGATAGAAGAGCTTGTGCCCAGAATGTTTTCGTTCAATAATCCTTTCGGAGCCTGCGAGAAGTGTACGGGACTCGGAGTATTCAAAAAGATAGATCCCTCACTGATTATTCCCAATCCAGAACTTTCGATAAGACAGGGAGCCATTAAGGCAAGCGGCTGGAACAGCCTTGATGAGTCATCGGTTTCGATGGCATATTATAAAGCAATATCTGATACCTACGGTATCTCACTCGATACACCTGTCAAGGACCTTGACCCCGATGCGGTTGATATATTCCTTTACGGTACACAGGGTCAGAAGCTAAAACTTACGCGAAGCGGTGAATTCTTCAAGCAGGAATATGAAACTGCTTTTGAGGGCATCATTCCCAATCTTGAAAGGCGTTATGCCGAAACAGCCAGCGACTGGGCAAAAGCTGAGATAGAGCAAGTCATGAGCGACGAACCTTGTCCTCATTGCCACGGTGACAGACTCAATCCTATAAGTCTTTCGGTTACTGTCGGAGGAAAGAACATTTCCGATCTTTGTAAACTCTCGATTGTGGAAGCACTTGATTTCTTTAATGAACTCAAACTTTCCGAGCGTGACAGATTCATCGGAGAACGCATTATCAAGGAGATCAAAGAGCGTCTGGGATTTCTTACAAGTGTGGGACTTGAATACCTCACCCTCTGGAGAAACAGCGGAAGTCTTTCGGGCGGTGAAAGCCAGAGAATAAGGCTTGCCACTCAGATAGGTTCTTACCTTATGGGCGTTCTCTATATCCTTGATGAGCCTTCGATCGGTCTTCATCAGCGGGATAACGATAAGCTGATAGCCACCCTGAAACGACTCCGCGATCTTGGAAACACCCTTGTAGTAGTCGAACACGATGAGGATACGATGTACAATGCCGATTATATCGTTGATGTCGGACCGGGCGCAGGTATCCATGGCGGTGAGATAGTTTGTGCAGGTACGATAGACGAGATCAAAGCCTGTGAGAGATCTATAACAGGGCAGTATCTCAGCGGAAAGAAAAAGATCCCCGTACCCGAAACACGCAGAAAAGGCAACGGCAAAATGCTTGTTGTCAGGGGAGCTTCACAAAATAATCTGAAGAACATCACTGTAAATATTCCTCTGGGTATGTTCGTGTGTGTGACCGGTGTATCAGGCAGCGGAAAGTCTTCGTTGGTAAATGAGATCGTTTATAAGGAACTTGCAGGAAGGCTCAACAGGGCAAAGATGAGATCGGGCGAATTCGAGAGTCTTGAGGGCTCAGAGCATCTTGATAAAGTCATTGCCATTGACCAGTCCCCCATAGGCAGGACACCACGATCCAACCCTGCGACATATACAGGACTTTTCAATGATATACGAGAACTTTTCGCTCAAACAAATGATGCTAAAATGAAAGGCTATTCAGCAGGACGTTTCTCGTTTAATGTTAAGGGCGGTCGCTGCGAAGCCTGTGAGGGAGACGGTATTATCAAGATTGAGATGCACTTTCTTCCTGATGTCTATGTTCCGTGTGAGGTCTGCAAGGGCAAGAGATATAACCGTGAAACCCTCGAGATCAAATTCAAGGGTAAGAATATCTATGATGTGCTTGAAATGACCGTTGAAGAGGGCGTTGAGTTCTTTGCCAATCATGAGAAGATCAAGCGTAAGCTGGAGACGCTTTACGAGGTAGGTCTCGGATATATCAAGATAGGGCAGCCTGCAACAACTCTTTCGGGCGGCGAGGCACAGCGTGTAAAGCTCGCTACCGAGCTTTCAAAGCGATCTACCGGCAGGACCATATATATTCTTGATGAGCCTACAACAGGTCTTCATACAGCCGATGTCCACAAGCTGACGGATGTTCTTCAGAAGCTGTGCGATGCAGGAAACACAGTGCTTGTTATCGAACATAACCTCGATGTCATCAAGACTGCGGATCATATCATAGATCTCGGTCCCGAGGGCGGCAACAAGGGTGGTACCATTGTTGCCGAGGGTACACCTGAGGAGATCGCTGAGTGTAAGGAATCATATACCGGTCGGTATCTAAAAAAAGTGCTGGAGAAATAAAAGAACCCCCGAAAGGCTTCATACCTTTCGGGGTTCTTTGTCATACATACTTTGTATATTTGTCTCTGTAATCGCCGTAGCCTGCCGCATAACGTGCAATTATTATCGCATCGTCTGCTGTTACATAACTGTCGCGGTTCATATCACAGATATCCCAATCATACTTATTCTTATAGTCGCCGTAGCCAGCCGCATAGCGTGCTACGATTATTGCATCATCGGCAGTGATCTGTCCGTCTCCGTTCGCATCACCGACAAGTCGATAACTGTTCGAAGCTGTGAACTCACATTCTGCACACCAGATATTATTATTCAACCTATCACAGGCAAATATGTTTTCGTCGTTGACCTTTACAGTGAAGTCTGATGCTAATTTATATCCCGACTTCGGTGTGAATTCTATAACTGCATGGTATTTCTTTCCGTTGACGAAAACATCATTTTCGGGAACTTCTATACCATTGTTGTCAGTCCATTTCAGATTAACGATCTCAATTCCGGGCTGATTTGTACTTACAGAGTTTACGTTGGAAGGATGTGCGCCGGTATAAGGTTTTGTTACATTAAACGTGATATTTGATATCTCGGTCACTTTGAAAAAGTATTCCACTCTCTTGCAGCCGCTCTCCGTTTCAACAACAGAATCGGCTGTATTGCCGTTGATCTTTACGGTATAATTGGGTGCGAATTTATATCCGTTCTTGTTTTTGAACAGAATAACGACACGGTAGGTCTCGCCTTCCTCGAATGTTGCCTCGGAAGTCAGCACCGAATTTTTGCTGTCAGCCCATTTCAGCTCCACGATCTCAATTCCGGGCTGAGTTGTTGATGCACCGTATATGTTGCAAGGGTACGAGCCCGCTTGAGGAGCCGGCACAATGATCGGAATATTGCTCATTTCGGTCACGGTGTTAGGCATTTTGTAGCTGATCTGATAAATGCGGAATTTTTCCCCACCCTCATTGTATGCTGTCGCCGTTTCGCCGTTTACTTTTACGCTTAAGCTGTTCCCGAACTCATAGCCTTCAAATAACGAGAACTTGATACGGGCGGTGTAGGTCTTGCCCACCTCAAAGGTGTCGTTCTCTGTCATTAAGGTCATGCCGTCATACCATTCACCCTTGTTTAATGTCTCGGATGATCTTATTCCAGTGTGGACAGAAACACCCGGGGTTTTGTACGCAGCCATCGTATTGCTTACCTTATTGCCGATGATCGGCTCTGCAAGACTGATATTCACGTTTGAGATCACGGTTTTCGGGCATTCGAGCTCAGCTGTTATTTTACACGTGAAGTTATTGATCTTTGTAAACGATTTGACTGTTGCATTGCTTGCATTTATAGTTACAGAGGCAGTCTCGCCGATGACATAGTTGCTCGCGGCGTAGATAACAACTTCCAATCTATACTTGTGACCTCCGATAAAATCAAAATCGGTATAAACGAACTTTCCTTCCGGATCATCGGTGATGTCATACCACATGGTCGAATTGGCTCCGCCTAAAGAAAAACCCTGCGCAGCAGAAACAGTGCAGTTTTCCTGTTTGCTTGCGTTTTTGAAGCCCGGAACTTCTATCGTTACCTGCGTGGCGTAATTGTTATTTTCTGCCAATGCTTTCAGCGCCCCCTCGGGCAGCAGAGCGAACAGCGACAGCACCAGTGCCAACGCCGAAAGCGTAGAAACAAGACGTGTTCGGATAGATTTCATAATTATTTCTCCCCCAAATTTGTAAAATAATCGCCCCAACATAGGGCTATGATCTCTATAGCGTTTTGTCAATAAATAATACAAAAACACTCACATATTATACCATATTAACAGATATTTGTCAAGTACAAAAAAGCACTTGAAACAACTGCATTTTTGTGCTATAATTAAAGAACATAAACTTTGAAAGGGAGCATCGCTTCTTATGATATACAGGATAGATATTGACCGCTTCGGACGGTTCTTTTCCGTTCCGTGCAGTATTGTCGATAAATATATGAGAATTGCAGACGGCAATTTCATCAAGGTCTTGCTGTGTGTTCTTGCATCTGACAGCCCGGAAGTCGATACCGGAAGACTTGCTGAACAGTCGGGCCTGAAAGAGAGTATTGTATGTGATGCCATGCTTTTCTGGACAGAACTTGGCGTGCTCAGAACAGGGGGGGAGCCTGTCCGAGAGCCTGTTTCTGCACGGCTCTCCGAAAAGAATGAAGCCTCAGCACCCAAGACTGAACCTCAGCCGAAAAATACTGTCAGATACTCCCCGAAGGATCTTGCCAATAAGGTCAATGAGAACGCTGAGCTTAAATATCTTGTTTCCGAGTTTGAGAAGATCAAGGGTACACCGATCAAAGATAACGAGATCGTTGGCCTGATAAACCTCACCGAGTATTACGGATTCAATGCGCAGTCTCTTATGCTCATAATAGAGTATTGTCATTTGCTTGGTAAAGACAGTATTGCCTATATCGAGAAAGTCTCAAAAGATTGGTTCGCAAGAGGCATCTCAGAGTATTCCGAAGTCGAAGCCGAGATCATCCGCCAGTCTCAGCTGCGTTCCTATGAGAGTAAGGCTGCAAGAGCTTTCGGCCTTTCGGGCAAGCTCGGCAAAACTCAGACCGAGTATTTCAATAAGTGGCAGGATATGGGTTTCAGTATCGAGATGCTTGAGATCGCCTTTGATAAGTGCATGGAAAAGAAGAATGAACTGAAATTCCCTTATATCGACGGTATTCTGCAAAGCTGGGCAGGGAAGGACATCCGTACCCCCGAACAGGTGGAGCAGAACGATACTGCTTATGCTAATAAGTCCAGACCAATGAAGAACGGACAAAAGCAGACATCCTACGATCTTGATGAGTGGGATCAGTTTGCCGATAATTTTATACATAACCTGAAGAGAGGTGCAAAAGATGAATAATTACAGCGATAAAGTGTATGAACTCGCTCTCAAAGAACTTTCCGAGCGCCGTCAGAAAGCTGAAGCTCTCTACGAACAAAGAAAGAACGAGGTCTACCGCCTTTCTCCCGAGATCCGCACTCTCAACGAGAATCTTGCCTCTACAGGGGCAGAGTTTCTTGCTATTATGACAGATAAGCTCGGCAATAAAAATACCAGAATAGAACAGCTCAAAGAGAAAAACCTCAAAATGCAGGATCAACTCGCTGTGCTGCTTAAAGCCTTCAAGGGTGATGAAAGCTATCTCGATATCCCATATACCTGCAAAAAGTGTGAGGATACGGGTTATCGCGGCGGCCACCGCTGCGAGTGCTTCGATCAGCTCCTTAAAGGCTTTGCTGCAAAAGAACTCACCGACAACAGCGGCATCGAACTGCATGACTTTTCGGAATTCAGAACAGACCTTTATCAGGTCAGCGATGATAACGGAGGCTCTCCGCGTGAAAATATGAAAGGAGTATATGAGTACTGTAAAAACTATGCCGAGACTTTTGAACTTTCCAAACCTTCCCTACTTTTTGTTGGTATGACAGGAGTCGGTAAGACGTTCGTGTCATCGTGCATCGCCAAGACCGTTGCTCAGAAAGGCAGAAGCGTTGTTTTTGGTTCGGTATCGACATTTCTTCGCCGTATCGAAGATGAACACTTCGGCAGGAAAGAAGGAGAGACTATAGATCTTCTCTCCAAGTGTGATCTTCTGATCCTTGACGATCTTGGTTCCGAGTTTAAAACTCAGTTTACAGAGGCGGTTCTTTATGAAGTTATAAATTCACGCATCAATATGGGCAAACCTACTATTATTTCAATGAATATGTCCGGAAGCGAACTTAATTCATCCTATAATGAAAGGATCGTATCAAGGCTTACGGGATGTTTTGTTCCGGTTAAGTTTACAGGAAGAGATATACGCCCGAAATTAAGGAATTGTTGACTTATTTTTTTATTTGTGTTATTATAAAATTACTGCTTGAAAGGAGATGATCATCTGATGGATAGATGGATAGAAATGGATATTTATACCACGACCGAAGGTATCGAGCCGCTCACAGGCTCTTTGCTCGGAATGGGCGTGAATGGCTTTGCAATTGAAGATGCTGCAGATTTCGACGAGTTTCTCAACGATAAAACGATAAACTGGGATTATATAGATGATGACCTCATGGGTCTTAAAGACTGCGAGACTACTGTCACTGTTTATCTTCCGGAGAATGCCCAGGGTTTGGAAAATCTCGAAGCTATAAAACTTGAACTAAAAGCACTCAAAAACAGAGATACCGATAATGCTTTCGGCAGACTCGAGTATGATCTTAAAAATGTTAATGAAGAGGATTGGGCCAATAACTGGAAACAGTATTTCAAGCCTCTGACAGTTGGTGAAAAGCTGTTGATCAAGCCTTCTTGGGAAAAAGTATCTCCCGATGAAAAGCGAAAGATTCTGGAAATTGATCCTGCTTCAAGTTTTGGAACAGGTCAGCATAATACTACACAACTGTGCCTTGAACTTATTGAGAAACATCTTTCTGATGGAGACACTCTTCTAGACCTTGGCTGCGGTAGCGGTATACTCTCGATTGCTGCTTGTCTTCTCGGTGCCAGTACGGTCAAAGCTGTTGATATCGATGAGAACTCTGTAAGGATAGCAAGAGAAAATGCTGAGAAGAATCACATTGATAAAGAATGTTACAGCGCATACTGCGGTAATATAATCGATAACAGTGAACTTGTTCATCAGCTTGGCAATGGATATGACGTGATCTGTGCAAATATCGTTGCTGACGTACTTGTTGCAATGAGTGACAAGTTCAAAGCCTTTCTCAAGCCGAATGGCACACTTATCATCTCAGGAATCATTGACAGCCGCAAAGACGAAGTTATCAATGTTGTCAAGGAAAAAGGCTTTAAGCTTATCGAGATAAGAGAAAAGGAAGATTGGGTGGCAGCTGCTTTTACTGCCTTCTGATATAGATCAACTGTATTCAAGCTTTTAGAAAGGAGAAAACAGATATGCAGTTATTGTTTTTGATCATCAAAAGAACGGAGCTCGTTGATGACATTATGCTGGCTCTTGCACGTGCAGGCGTACACGGCGGCACAGCTATTGACAGCGTCGGAATGGCAAAATCAATCTCTACGATTGACAATATGCCGACTATCGGCTTTCTCAGAGAGATGTTGAAAGGCGAGGATCCTGCCAAAAAAGGCAAGACGATCTTTGTAGCCGTTGAAGAGGATAAAGTTGAGGCCGCCAAGGAGGCTATCCTCAATATTACAGGAGATCTTTCAAAACCTAATGCAGGTGTTCTGTTCGCTGTTCCGATCTCATTTGCACTGGGAATAAATTGATGAGAATTAAAAGTCTGCTTTTGAAGCGGACTTTTTTGTTAATATTTTATATTTCCTCTTGCTATTTTTGAAAAAATGAGTTATAATATATTTTGAGCTGTCGGTCGGACCGACGAAATATTATTATGTTGGGAGTATTGCTATGAAAATGTTAGACACAATCGGCTTTGTCGAGAGCTTCGACAAGGAAGTCGGAGAGGCAATGGGTCTTGAACTTGCCCGTCAGAGAAGAAATCTTGAGCTCATCGCCAGCGAGAATATCGTTTCTCCTGCTGTAATGGCTGCTATGGGTTCTGTACTTACAAACAAATATGCTGAGGGTTATCCCGCTAAGAGATATTATGGCGGATGCGAGTGCGTTGATATCGTAGAAAAGATTGCTATCGACCGTGCTTGCAAGCTGTTTGATGCCAAGTTTGCAAATGTTCAGCCTCATTCAGGTGCTCAGGCAAATACCGCTGTTTACTTTGCGTTGCTCCAGCCGGGTGATACCGTTATGGGTATGAGCCTTGACAATGGCGGTCACCTTACTCACGGTTCTCCTGTTAATATCTCCGGTAAATATTTCAACTTTGTTCCCTACGGCGTTGATGATAACGGTTATATCGATTATGATGCTATGGACAAGCAGGCTAAGGAAGTTAAACCTAAGCTCATCGTTGCAGGTGCCTCGGCTTATCCGAGAGCTATCGACTTTAAGCGTATCTCTGAAATTGCTAAGTCTGTAGGCGCATATTTCATGGTAGATATGGCTCATATTGCAGGCCTTGTTGCTGCAGGTCAGCATGTATCTCCGATGCCTTATGCTGATGTAGTTACCACAACCACTCACAAGACCCTCAGAGGCCCCAGAGGCGGTATGATTCTTACAAACAGCGAGGAACTTGCAAAGAAGTTCAACAGCGCTATTTTCCCCGGCACGCAGGGCGGCCCTCTTATGCACGTTATTGCCGGTAAGGCCGTATGCTTCGGTGAAGCTCTCAAACCTGAATTCAAGGCTTACGGTGAGCAGATCGTAAAGAATGCTCAGAGACTTGCAAAGGGTCTTCTCGACAAGGGCTTTGATCTCGTTTCCGGCGGTACAGATAACCACCTGATGCTCGCTGACCTCAGGCCTTTCAAGATCACAGGTAAGAAACTACAGAATGACCTTGATGAAGTTTATATCACTGTTAACAAAAATGCTATCCCCAACGATCCTGAGAAGCCTTTCGTAACAAGCGGTGTACGTATTGGTACTCCTGCTGTTACTACCAGAGGTCTTGTTGAGGAAGATATGGATGTTATCGCTGAGGCTATCTATCTTACCGCTGTTGATTTTGAAGCCAACAAGGAGAAAGCAAGAGAGCTTGTTAACGGTATCTGCAAAAAGTATCCTCTTTACGAATAATCATCATATGCCTATTAAAGCACTTCCTCCGAGGGAAGTGCTTTTTGCTGTTGAAATCTGCGGAAATATGTGATATAATATCTTTGATGGTTTGTTAACAGAGTTATATAATTGCTTTTTTATTGACGTGGATGATAATATCAATCGGAATTCAGAGGTGATAGCATGGACGATAATACAATTGGAATCTGTGCAGAATGTGGCAGTGAGTTCCTGAAATCAAAGTCCGAAATGGAAGAATTGTGTCCCGAATGCGCTCATTGGTTATACGGATATGAAAAATGTAAACATGTTTTCAAAGACGGGAAATGCACGAGATGCCTTTGGAACGGAAATAAAAGTGAATATATAAAATCTATATCATCAAATACTGATTTGTCGTAGTAACACATTAGTGATCTATATAAATATTCACGATGGATTATGGTACTCTGGAGGAATATATGAAAGAAGCATTAAAAAGAATATCCGAAAAGTTTCATCAATATAATTCCGAACATATGGCTGCTCAGGCATTTGGTCTGAGAGAAGATGTTTTATATGACGCACTTGTTGTTGCTCCCAGTTTTTCTCCATATAAACTTCAAATGGAAAAAAATTGCAAAGTCACTACTTTAAAAGAGGGAGCTTACATTGCCGGGTATCTGGTCGAAAAAGACGGTCTCAACATCGCGTGGATAAAGATCGGGTCTTCCGCGGGAAATCTTATCGATCATATGGCTTTGTGCGCGGAACTTTCATTTAAAAGGATTATCTTCATCGGTGCAGTCGGTGGATTAAAAGAACAATTCAAGCTCGGAGATATCTGTACTCCTTCGTATTCGATTTCAGGAAGCTATGCCGATTCGTATCTTATGAGAGAATCGATACGTGAAAATATGCTTTTTGAAAAGGTCTTTCCCGATATGACTTATGTAGATAAAGTTATAGATATTGGTAAAAGTAAGGGATATGATATATATAAAGCCAGTGTTTTCTGTACGCCTTCTGTCGCACTTGAGTATTTGCATCTTGAAGAAATAAGATCTTTTGATACCGATCTGATTGAAATGGAAACAAGTTCGTTTTATTTAATGACCGATCTGTTTGAAATCCCCGGGATCGCTTTACTCGTTGTATCTGATAATTCAGCTTCGGGTGCAGCACTGGTCGGCCGTACTCAAGAACAGCAGAAGCAATATGATTTCGGAAGAAATGTTATTCTTCCTGATATGATATTAACATTAGCGGCCAAATAAAAAGGCTTACAGAGTTTTATTGTATACGGAGGTCTGCGATATGAATGAAGTACTTGATAATTTTCTTATAGAGGAGATAAATGCTGCTGTATATGGAGAGCTTTGGAGGTTTATCTCATCGGATAATGTTATACAGGGTACTTTTGAATGTTCAAATTATACCCTTATAAAACTCGCAGGCGGACAGGTTGTTATTTACCGCCATTCGATCGGTCTGCAAAATTCAAAGTGCCGTGAAGCCGTTCTTGTGGCCAAAACATATCTCCTGAAAAAAATTAACAGCCGTGCTTACGATCTCAGGCTGCCTGATATACAGAATATTTTTGACTTCTGAATCTGACAAGGAGAAACAATATGAGTATCCCTCTTGCTGAAAGAATACGCCCAAAAACTCTTGATGATGTAGTAGGGCAGCCGCATCTGCTTGGCAAGGATAAGCCCCTTCGCCGTATAATAGAGAGCGGCAGGATCCCCAATATGATATTCTACGGCTCATCGGGGATCGGGAAAACGACTGTAGCACGTATCATTGCTGAGAACACTAATATGAGGATGCATAAGCTCAACGGTACTTCTGCGTCTATCAACGATATAAAGAATATTGTAGCAGAAACTGATATGCTGAGCGGTATCGGCGGCATATTGCTTTACCTCGATGAGATTCAGTATCTTAACAAGAAACAGCAGCAGTCACTTCTTGAGTATATAGAAAACGGTAAGATCACGCTGATCTCCTCAACTACCGAGAACCCCTATTTCTATGTTTATAATGCTATTATCAGCCGTTCTACCGTATTTGAGTTCAAACCTTTAACGGCTGAACAGGTCATTCCTGCCATAAGAAGAGCTTTTCAGATGTCTGCCGATGATCTTGGATTGAAACTCAGACTTGAAAGCGGCGTTTGTGAGTATATCGCTACGGGCTGCGGCGGAGATGTTCGTAAATCAATTAATACCGTCGAGTTATGTGCATTGTCTGCCGATAATGACGGTGAAGCTCTGACAGTAAGCCTTGATAATGTTAAATTGTTGACTCAACGCAGCAATATGCATTATGACCGTGACGGAGATCAGCATTATGATATTCTCTCCGCTTTGCAGAAGTCTATCCGCGGCAGTGATGAAAATGCCGCCATACATTATGCTGCAAGACTGATTGAGGCAGGGGATATTATTTCGCTTTCACGAAGACTTCTCGTTATTGCCTGTGAAGATATTGGCCTTGCTTATCCACAGGCTGTGACTATAGTTAAATCCTGTGTTGATGCTGCTATGCAGCTTGGTCTTCCCGAAGCAAGGATACCTCTTGCCGAAGCTGTAATATTGCTTGCTACAGCTCCAAAATCAAACAGTGCCTATCTTGCCATGGATTCTGCTCTTGAGGATGTCAGACGCGGCGGTGCTCTTGATTTTCCGAGGCATCTGCAAAACAAGCATTTTGACGGTGATGAAGCCGAGATAAAGGGACAGCACTATCTTTATCCTCATGATTTTCCGAATCATTGGGTCGATCAGCAATACCTTCCCGATGCTATCAAAAACCGCGTATATTATAAATTCGGTGAGAACAAGAACGAACAACTTGCAAAGCAGTATTGGGAAAAGATCAAAGTGAAAAAGAAATAGCAGATAAAACCACCCTTATGGGTGGTTTTTGTTTGTCAGAATATGGTTTCGATCAATTTACCCGAGCCGGCTGTCGAGTAGACCCAGTTGTCGATGTGTCCGCTGTTCTTAAAGTATGTAAGTTTTGCAGGGAAGTTCATATCTTCAAAAACATCAACTATTATAAGCTTTACTTTCATTTTCTCGGGAATGATCGCTTTGATGAATACACTTGCAGCCATTCCCGGTTTAACATTATCTCTGAGTTCGGCAAGTCCTGCTAGATTTGCTGCGAGTTCAACGAATATCCCGTAGTTTTCAACAGAACGCACTATCCCGCTGACTGTTTGACCTACGCAGAAACGTGAGGTGTTTTCTTCCCATGTTCCGAGGAGCTCTTTATGCGACAACAGTATGTGATCACCGTCTCTTCCTTTCATTACCACATATATCCTCTGTCCGTTATAAAAACGGTCATTTGGATGAGATATCCGTGATACTGAAATCGTGTCAATAGGGATAAGAGACGGGATACCGCAGCCTATGTCTACAAAAGCACCGAACTTTTCAAGATGTGTCACCTTCGCCGGTATAATATCTCCTGATATAAGGCATGAGATGTACATATCCATACATTCCTGCTGTGCAAGCTTCCTTGAAAGAGTAAAGACACATCCATCAGGCGTTTTTTCGTGCGATATCACTTTAAAACATATGGGTTTGCCAACCCTCGAAAGAAGAGCTATATCCTTGGTTGTGCCTTCGGTTATACCTACTGCGCCCTCATCTCGCGGAATTATCCCTTTTCCGCAGGGGAGTTCAACTATTATATCATGGCTGCTTGTGCATAGCAGTGCCTTAGCTTCAAGAATGGCCCCTTTGCTCCAAGCTTCAAGCATACCGTCTTCCGATTTGAGATATGCTTTGTTCTGCGGAGTGTTGATGATTTCGCCTTCGGGAAAATATGTGTTCATACGTTCCTACCTCTTTCCGTGTTATTCCCATCCATTTCGGATGCGGTTTTGTGCTTCTTGTTAATTATATGATGTACATTATCCGGTTATTACCCTGTATAATTGCATTTGAAATATTAATAAATAAATCAATTAATTATTTTATTTTGGCTTATCAAATTTTGATCAATTGCTATTGACAAAGCGCGATAAAAGGGTTATAATAATATAGAATGTATAGGTATGTCTCTTCAGACACTATATATTGATTTTCTGCCAAAGGAGACAAAGATGGGAATTAGCATCGGATCAGTGGATAAAAGCGCCGATTCAAAAGAATTTTTGCGTGAATATACTCAAAGGTTCCTTTCCGAAAACAGCCGCGTTCCTTTGGCTTATGTACATTCATTTGGCTGTCAGCAGAATGTTTCGGACGGCGAAAGGATAATGGGCAGACTGGATGAGATAGGGTATGGTTTTACCAAAGATGTCAACAAGGCTGACCTTATCATCCTTAATACCTGTGCTGTCAGAGAAAATGCCGAGAATACTGTTTTTGGAAAACTCGGAGACCTTAAACATCTCAAGGAGCAGAACCCTGATCTTATCATCGGTGTCTGCGGGTGTATGGCTCAGCAGGAGCATATAGCACAAAAGATAAAAGATACTTACAGACAGGTTGATCTTGTTTTCGGAACATTTTCTTATAATGAGCTGTATTCTATGCTCGCTCAGATCGTAAAAGACAGAAAACGTGTCTTCGATATCTCGGATAAGCCTGTAGATGCTGATGAAGACTTTGTCCAGCTAAGAGAGAACAGCTTTCAGGCGTTTGTGCCGATCATGTATGGATGTAATAATTTCTGTACATATTGTATAGTGCCCTATGTCCGCGGCAGGGAACGCAGCCGTTCTCCTCAGTCGGTCATTGCCGAAGTAAAGGAACTTGTTGAAAAGGGTTATAAGGAGATCACGCTGCTCGGTCAGAATGTTAACTCCTACAGCTATGGTTTCCCTGCTCTATTAAAAGAGATCGATAGTATTGATGGCGATTTCAGAGTCAGATTTATGAGCTCGCACCCGAAGGATGCTTCAAAAAAGCTTATTGATACGATTCTTTCCTTTAATAAGATCTGTAAGCATCTTCATCTTCCTGTTCAGTCGGGATGTGACAGGGTGCTTAAAGCTATGAACAGAAAATATACCGTACATCAGTATCTTGATATAATCAACTATGCAAGAGCAAAGTCTCCCGAGTTTTCATTCACTACTGATATCATAGTAGGTTTTCCCGGTGAGACTTATGAAGAGTTCTGTATGACCAAGGAACTGCTGAAAAAAGTTAAATACGACAATATATATTCTTTTGTTTATTCAAAACGCAGCGGCACAAAGGCTGCTGAAATGGATGACAATATTTCTACGGCTCAGAAAGGGCAGTGGCTCAGAGAACTCCTGCTTGAACAGCGTGAGACTGTTTCTGAGTGGTTCTCAAGGTTTATCGGAAAGACAGCAAGAGTCCTCGTTGAAGGTGAGGGCAGAACTGCCGAAGGATATCTTACGGGTAAGAACGATGAAGCGATCATCGTTGAATTTATGGGCGATAAGAGTCTGATCGGGCAGTTTGTCAATGTGAAGATAACAAAGGCTCATAACTGGGCTCTGGAGGGCGAGATCATTGTCAATATTTAATTCTCTTTTCGGTAAAAAGCCAAAGGTCGAACCGTATACTGTTGATACAGAGTTCGGCAGATTTACGATGGAATATTACGATAAAGAAAATACCAGACCTGCATATGCTTATCTCGGTAATATCACAGCTGAAAATAATGAATATTTCGACGGCATCGATGCCGAATTATACTGTGATAACAATAACACCTTTGAGATGAATAACGCACTGGCTATCCTCAAAGAAGTTATCAGTGAAAGCAGTAAGTGGGCAGAGCTTGTTAAAGATTCCGTTGCACATAATTATATGGATGAAAGCGGAACGATAGAGGTCTTTAGTCCTGAGGGCGGACCCGAAAGAGTATCGCCCGAAGAATTCAAAAGTGAAATGTCGATATTATCAATAAAAATCGATGACGAAGAAAGCATCGGTTTTGGGCTCATCGCTCGTTATAAAGGCGAAAATGCTTTCGGCGATCACTACATTGATGTATTCTTTGCAAGAGACGGATCATTTATTGAATGCAATTAGAGACCCGTAAAAATCATTATCAGTCAAAAATATATTTTTATATAAGGAGAATTTATTATGAACGTTATTGAAAGCGCAAGAGCACTCGGTGCTGCTATCCAGCAGGATGAGAGATATCTGAAATTCCAGGAGGCTACCAAGGCTTCCGATACAGACGGCGAGCTTCAGAGCAAGATCGGTGAGTTCAATCTTCTGAGAATGAAGCTCAGCAACGAGATGCAGAAGCCCGAGAAGGAGAAGAACGCAGATACTATGACTTCTCTTGATACAGATATCAAGGCTCTTTACGATGAGATAATGGCTATGCCCACCATGGCAGCATATAACGACGCAAAGGCAGGTCTCGACGATATGCTCGGTTCAGTTAACTTCATCATCTCGATGTCCGCTAACGGCGAGGATCCCATGACCTGTCCCGACCATGCTCCCTCAGGCTGCAGCGGAAGCTGTGCATCCTGCGGCGGCTGCCACTGATAAATCAGACCTGTTAGCATTAAGTATTACGCATTACGCATAGACAAGGAGTAAGCCATGCTGCTTTTAAAGGATGTTGACGTTTCAAAGATCTCTCCGATGATGCAGCAGTATTTCGAGACCAAGATGAAATACCGCAAGCACATCCTCTTCTATAGACTGGGCGATTTTTACGAGATGTTTTTTGACGATGCTATCGTTGCATCCCGTGAACTCGAGCTTACTCTGACAGGCAGAGACTGCGGCCTTGATGAGCGTGCGCCTATGTGCGGTGTGCCTTATCACGCCTGCGAGATCTATCTGAAACGCCTTGTCGATAAAGGCTATATGGTCGCTATCTGCGAACAGACTATGGATCCCGCTGCCTGCAAGGGACTCGTTCCCCGTGAAGTCATCAGGGTAGTCACTCCCGGTACGCTTATTGAGAGCAGTATGCTCGATGAAACTTCAAACAACTTCATCTGCTCGATCTATGTGCGCTCCAAAGAGGCATCTATGTGCCTTGCTGATATTTCAACGGGTGAGGTGCATCTTTTTGATTTTGAAGGCAAGGAACTTGCAAACAACGTTATAAACGAGCTGTCAAGGTTCACACCGGTTGAGATACTGATAAATGACGGCTTTCTTTCCTTTAAAGAAATCGGCGAGTTCATCAAGCAGAAACTAAAGGCAGCTGTTCAGCTTCTTGATGAGGGTGATTTCTCTCCGCTTGTTCACACTGAAGAAGTATGCAGTCAGTTCTCTGTTGGAAGCCTTGATTCACTTAATATCAAGGAGAATTCTACTGCTGCTTTTGCTGCGTGCGGCCTTTTTGCTTATATTCATGATACACAAAAAGCTCTGGTTGGAAGATTCTCAAATATCATCCGTCATGATGCAGACCCGATAATGACAATCGGATATACCGCAAGAAGGAATCTCGAACTTACAGAAACTCTTCGCAACAAGGAACGTAAAGGATCATTGATCTGGGTTCTTGATCATACAAAGACCTCTATGGGTAAGCGTATGCTTAAATCGTATCTGGAACAGCCGCTTATCAATCCCACTAAGATCATGGACAGGCTTAATGCCGTGGAGCAGCTTGTTTCCTCACCTGTGGAGCTTGATGAGCTTACCGAGATCCTTGCAGGGGTATATGACCTTGAACGTCTTATGACAAGGGTTATGTATAAGACGGCTACCCCGAGAGACCTTAAATCCCTGTCACTGACAGCTTTGAAGCTTCCTGCTGTGAAGAGCGTCCTTTCCGGGTTTTCGTGTAAGCTGCTGACAAAACTCAATTCAAAGATATCAACTCTTGAAGCTGTCTCAAATCTTATTGAAAACGCCATTGTTGATGAACCGCCTGCTAATATCAAGGATGGCGGAGTCATAAAGGACGGATTCAACGAACAGCTTGACGGTCTTAGAAATATCATTTCGGGCGGCAAGGGAATTATTGATGATATAGCCGAAAGAGAACGTGAAAAAACAGGCATCAAGTCTTTGAAGATCGGATATAACCGTGTCTTTGGATACTATATTGAAGTCACAAAATCTTACTTTGATCTTGTGCCTGATACTTATATCAGAAAACAGACCCTTTCTAATTGCGAAAGATTCATTACCGATGAACTTAAAGTTGCCGAGAACACTATACTCGGTGCGAGCGATAAGGTGATCAATCTTGAACAGGAGATATTTACCGAACTCCGTGAGTTTATTGCTACTCAGCTGAGACTCGTTCAGGAGACTGCTACAGCTGTTGCCGAGGTCGATGTTCTTGCTTCTTTTGCTCATGCAGCAATTAAGAACAACTACTGTAAGCCGGATATTGCTATAGATGGTACTATAGAAATAAAGAACGGAAGACATCCTGTTGTTGAACTTATGCAAAAAGATGAGATGTTCGTTCCTAATGATACTTATCTAGACCTTACGAGCAACCGTATGGCTGTTATAACAGGTCCTAATATGTCCGGTAAATCGACTTATATGCGTCAGGTGGCACTCATTACCCTGATGTCGCAGATAGGTTCCTTTGTCCCTGCTGATTATGCGAGGATCTCGGTAGTCGATCAGATATTTACCCGTATAGGTGCTTCCGATGATCTTACAGCAGGGCAGTCCACGTTCATGGTAGAAATGAGCGAGGTCGCAGATATCGTCAAACACGCTACAAAGCAAAGCCTTGTCATACTCGATGAAGTTGGCAGAGGTACTTCCACCTTTGACGGCATAAGTATTGCAAGAGCCGTCAGCGAGTATATTTCGACTTCAAAATCACTGGGATGCAAGACACTTTTTGCTACACATTATCATGAACTGATCGCTCTCGAAAATGAACTTGACGGTGTAAGAAACTTCTCCGTTGCTGTAAAGCAGAGCGGAGATACGATCAAATTCCTCAGAAAAATAGTTCAGGGCGGAGTTGATGAGAGCTACGGTATCGAAGTCGCTAAACTTGCAGGCCTTCCGAATAAGATAATAACCCGCGCAAAAGCCCTGCTCGGTGAGATGGAAGCCGAAAGTGCGAAGGCAAAGGCTGCTGTTCGGAAAATGGGTGACGATCAGATCTCGTTCGCGAAGATCGGTTCCGACCTTATTGCCGATAAGCTCAGAAAAACTAATATTGACGAAATGAATGACAGCGAGCTCCGTGACTTTGTTCGCGATCTGCTCAAGTATTTATAAGAAATAGACTGGAGTTTAAATGGAACGTCACATTCAGGTACTCAGCAAAGAAGTCTCCGAGCTTATAGCCGCAGGTGAGGTAATCGACCGTCCTGCTTCGGTGATCAAGGAACTTCTTGAAAATGCTATAGATGCAGATGCAAATGTCATAACCGTTGAGATCAAAAACGGCGGACGTACGTATATTAGAGTCACCGATAACGGCAGCGGCATATCAGGCGAAGATGTTGCAAAAGCATTCCTTCGTCACGCTACGAGCAAGATTGCTACGAAAGATGACCTTTCGGGTATTCTTACTCTCGGATTCCGTGGAGAGGCTCTTGCTTCAATAAGTGCTGTCGCTAAAGTAGATGTTCTGACAAAACTTCGATCCGAGATGTACGGTACTCATTATATTATCGAAGGAACTGAGGAAAAGCTCTGTGAACAGTGCGGCTGCCCAGACGGTACGACTTTCGTTGTCAGGGATCTGTTTTATAATGTCCCTGCAAGACTCAAATTCCTTAAAAAAGACGTTTCAGAAGGAAATGCTGTTGCCGAGCTTGTGACCAAGCTTGCAATGTCTCATCCCGAGATTTCATTTAAGTTTATCAGAGATAACCGCCCCGAACTTATAACCGCCGGCGACGGTAAGCTCTATTCAGCTATAAATACAGTTATGAAGCGTGAATTTGCTGCTTCTCTCATACCTGTTGATTCAAGCTGGAACGGTATAAAGGTCACTGGCTTTACAGTAAGGCCTTTGTGGGCAAAGCCTAACAGAAAGTTTCAGAATTTCTTTGTGAACGGCAGATTTGTAAGATCCAAGATCTGCTGCGGCGCTCTCGAAGAAGCCTACCGAAATCAGATCATGGTCGGCAAGTTTCCTGCTTGTGTGCTGAATATAGAAGCCTCACCCGATATTGTTGATGTAAATGTACATCCAACCAAGATCGAGGTCAGATTTTCAAATGATAAACTGATCTATGAAGCTGTGTTCTTTGCTGTCAAGGATGCATTATTGAAAGCAGATAAACCTGTTGAAATGCAGCTTGAAAAGAAAAGATACTTTACAGATAAAGAACTGTTTGATCTCCCACCAAAACCGCAGGGTGATCAGCTAAGATTCAAGATCTCCGATGACAACGTTCCTCTTGCTGAAACTCAGCCTGTGCAGCGTGATAAAGCACAGACCGTAAATGTTCCTGCTCCTAATCCAGTTAGTCCGATATTAAAGCCGGATAATGATTGGAAGAAAGAACTTGAACCTATCAGGACAGAAGAGATCAGCCAAATTGCAAAAAACGATAAACAGGCACCTCCGCCTCCGACAGACGATGATGATCCTTTTGTTGAGCAGGAGACTGCACATGAAAGCAGTAACGATATTGAGACTGTTTCTCAGGAGATAAACGAAGAGATCAAAGATTTCAAGTATATTTCGGATCAGAGTTTTGAGAAACACTATGAGATAGTTGATGAGACGGAAGAAGAACCTGTAAAACCTGTTGTTATCGGTGAGATATTCAAGACATATATTATTGCTCAGGCAGGGGATGAACTCCTTCTCTTTGATAAGCACGCATCCCACGAGCGTTATCTGTTTGAAAAGATCAAAGAAAATTCTCGTGAACTTGATACGCAAATGTTTCTTGAACCTATTTACGTTATGCTTTCGTATGATGAGTTCGATGCGCTTTCTGCAAATGTAGATAAAGTAAATCAGCTTGGATTCTGTATAGAGCCTGATGTCGCTCCGAATGTAGCAGTTAAAGGAGTTCCAATGATACTCGGAAACGATAACCCTACGGATATTGTAACCGAGCTTGCAAAGAATTTCATTGAATGCAAGCACGATCCGCAGTTGGAAATATTCGATGAGCTTTATCATTCTATAGCTTGCAAGGCTGCTATTAAAGCCAACGATGATTCGGATATCCTTGAACTTCAGGCGCTTGTAAATAATGTTTATGGTAATGACAGTATCAGGTATTGCCCTCATGGGAGACCTGTTATGATAAAACTCAAAAAACGAGATCTGGAAAAACAGTTCAGACGTATAGTCTGAATATTTCTGAAACGGAGGGCGTTCATGTCCGGGAAGATACCTCTTATAGTAGTGGCAGGTCCTACCGCATCGGGCAAAACAAAACTCGCGGTAGAGCTTTCAAAACTTTATAACGGTGAGGTTGTTTCTGCCGATTCGATGCAGATCTATAAAGGACTTTCTGTCTCGACCGCAAAGCCTACCGAAGAGGAAATGCAGGGGATCAAACACCATCTGATAGATTTTTTGGAGCCCGAACAGCCTTTCAGCGTGGCTGATTATGTTAAACTCGCAAGAGACTGTATTGATGATATCAGATCACGCGGTAAGCTTCCTGTAGTTTGCGGCGGTACCGGGCTCTATATCAGTTCTCTTGTTGAAAACATCAGTTTTGATGATTCTGTAGGAGATCAGGGTATCAGGGGAAAGCTTAAAAGTTTTGCAGATGAAAACGGCAATCATGCATTGTGGGAACGCCTTGAACAAGTAGATCCGGATACCGCTGCTGCTGTTCATGAGAATAATCTGACAAGAGTCATACGTGCCCTTGAGGTCTATGAATTGACGGGTATTCCGCTTTCGATCCATAAGATCAACAGCAGAAGCGTTCCGTCACCATATGATGCATGTATTATTGGTATAGGCTTTGAAGATAGACAGGTACTTTATGACCGAATAAACGCCAGAGTCGATGAAATGGTTAAAAACGGACTTGTCGGGGAGTGCAGGGAGTTTTATGAATGTTATTCTCCTACTACTGCCTACCAGGCGATCGGATACAAAGAGCTAATACCGTATTTTAAAGGAGAGTCAAGTCTCGAGGATGCCATCGATAGGATCAAGCTCGAAACAAGACATTATGCCAAGCGTCAGCTGACCTGGTTTAGACGAGTTGACGGAATTTGCTGGGTATATGCCGATAAAATTGGCGAATATAAATATTTTCTTAAAAATGTTCAAAATTATATAGCCAAATCAGGAATTGTGTGTTATAATATAGTGTGATATATCTATCAATATTGTGTGTAAAATCAAAGGAGTGTTCAAAATGAATAAGAATCTCAATCTTCAGGACGTATTTCTTAATCAGGCGAGAAAAGAAAAGGTGGCTGTTACTATTTTTCTTATGAACGGTTATCAGTTCAAAGGTATAGTAAAGGGCTTTGACAGCTATATCGTTATCCTTGATTGCGAGGGTAAGCAGAATGTAGTTTACAAGCATGCTATCTCCACAATTTCTCCTGTAAGATCTATAAACATCCTTGATGCAAATAATCAGCAGGACTGAAAAGCGTGATGTGTAAATGAGTACATTTACGACAAGGACCCTCGTTGTATTGATCTCTGTACTCGTGCTCGCTACCGTTGGAAGTCAGATATATTTCCGCATGAATGACAGGCATAAGACCGAAGAAGCAGTCTTGTGCAGTATCAACGAGAACATACCTTTCAAAGGTATTGTGATCCGTGACGAAAGAGTCGTGACATATCCCGGAAACGGTGTGTTTGAGTACCTCTATTCAAACGGAAGCAAAGTTTCCGTGGGAAGCAATATCGCTGAGGTGTATCCTTCCGAGCAGATAATGCTCAATAAAAGAAAGAGCAATTCTCTTATCCAGAAAGCCGAAGCGCTCGAAAAAGCTCAGAATCCCGGGACTGCTCAGTATGTTCAGCCAGAGACTCTGAACTCAAAGATCAATGCAGATTATCGAAAAATGCTCAATGATTCGGTAAACGGCAGATACGATCAGTTCGGGAGCACATATGATGATCTGTTTTTGCAGCTGAATATCTATAATATAATAACAGGGCAGTCAACGAGCTATGCCGATGAGATAGCATCGTTGAGAGCTCAGGCAGAGGAACTTTCAAGGGGCGCCGATCCGATCGGTACAGTTACAGCTTCCGAATCCGGATACTTTGTGTCTTATTGCGATGGTTATGAAAGTAAACTCAGTCTCGATAATATAGACAGACTTAATCAGTCTGATATAGAGACAGTTATAGCCGGCGAAGGATCTCCCGATGTGATATCTACTGCTGTCGGCAAGATGTTTGATGACTATGCCTGTCGGATAATAGGACTTGTGCCAAAGGATAAGAGGATCATTGAGGGCGATTATATCGAGCTGAAACTTGATAACAGCAAGTCTTATAAAGTTAAGATAGATTCCGTAAAGGATGCAGCGTCAGAAGATAAGTCAATCATTATTATGAGCTGTGACAGACTCGATACTGACATTGTAAAGTCCAGAGTTCTTTCTTTCGAACTTATCTTTGATAATTATAAAGGTATAAAGGTGCCTCGTGAAGCTATTCGTTTTAAAGACGGACAAAAGGGTGTTTATGTCATCCTTGGTAACGAGATCACTTTTAAAAAGATAAATGTTATCTACGAGGGAAGCGATTTTGTTGTTTCAGAGAATACATCTGATGAGAAATCGCTGCTGCTCTATGACCAGATACTGCTGGAGGCAGTTTCAACAGAAGATGAAACAAGATCAGACAGTTCCTCCCGAGTTTGAGTATATACTCGATAATATCAGGGAGATAACTTATAATGTCGCTGTTGCAAAAGATAAGTATCGTTTGGAAAGCGATATTGTAAATATAATGGCAGTCACTAAGACTGTCTCGCCCGAGAAAATCAATTTTGCTGTTTCTCAGGGAATAACCCTGCTCGGAGAGAACCGGGTCCAGGAGTTTCTATCAAAGAAAGACAGTTATGATCAGTCAGCAAGTGTTCATATGATCGGTCATATGCAGTCAAACAAAGTTAAATACATAATCAATGAAGTCAAAATGATCCAGTCTGTCGATAATCTCAAATTAGCTGGCGAGATCAACAGACTTGCTTTGAAGAACAATAAGATCATGGATGTTCTCCTTGAAGTTAATATCGGAGAGGAACTCAGCAAGAGCGGCGTAAGCAGTAACGAACTTACCGAACTTGCTAAAGGAATATCGGAATTTCAGAATGTTCGTGTAAAAGGTTTGATGGCTATACCGCCAATTGGCGCGGATGAAAGCGTTTTTGCACACATGAAAGATCTTTTTGAGAATCTCAAAGCTGCGGATATACCAAATATCACTATGGATACCCTTTCTATGGGTATGTCGGGAGATTATGAGCTTGCGATAAAGCACGGCTCGAATCTCGTAAGGATCGGAACCAAGCTCTTCGGAGCAAGAAAATATTTGGAGGTTTAAAACAATGAGCGTTATCCAGGGGTTTAAGAACATTTTCACAGGCTATGAAGATGATATGGATCAGGAAGAGGAGGAATATCGTTCCGTGTATGAAGATAACAAGAAGAGCAGTGCAAGCGCAGCACCCTCTCAGCCTAAAGTTGAGGCTGTTAACTATTCGCGCCCTCAGTCCAGCTCAAGAAGCAATGATTTCGACAGTCCTCTGAAGATAGTTCTCGCAAGACCTGAGAAATTCTCTGAAGTGACTGAGATCGGTACCGATATCAATGCTAAGAAGACTGTTCTCCTTAACCTTGAAAACGTTAAGAGTGATGATGCCAAGAGGATCCTTGATTTCATCTCCGGCGTTGCTTATGCTAATGATGCCAAGATCAAGATGATGGCTCAGAAAACATTCGCTATTATCCCCAGCAATGTTCAGTTCGTCGGTGACGATCTGATGAGCGAGCTTGAAAATAACGGCTATAGCTTCTGATGCACAGAGATCTTGGATTTCTCGGTAATGTCACTCAGGAGGACAAGCTTCTTGCCGCAAAGATCCTTGATAATGCCGAGATATCCGAAAACAAGTATTCCGACAGATTTACGTTTTTTCTTGACGAGCACCAGCAGACTGTATGTCGTATGGTGCTTGCTTCGGTGTGCTTTGAAAACTACATATTTTACGGCGGGTATGAGAATGCTCAAAGGTGTATCCTAGGGTTGTTTGCTCCTTACAGCACCCCCGTCAGCGATGCTTTCCCCCTGAAAGCATTTACTTTCAGTTACAGAAAAGCAGATGTGCTTACTCACAGAGATTTTCTGGGATGTCTTATGTCCCTCGGGATCGAAAGAAGCACTGTCGGCGATATAATCGTTTCCGACGGATGTACCATCGTGTTTGTGTGCGATACTGTAGCTTCATTGGTGAGTGGGATCGAGAAAGTCGGAAAAGTAGGCGTTAAAGTCACAGAAGGATTCGATAAACAGATTATCCCCGAGCAGAAATATCAGGATATAAACGGAACGGTCGCTTCGCTGAGATTTGATTGTGTACTCAGTCTTGCTTTACGTATCTCACGCGAAAAAGCCGCCGATCTTATCCGCTCGGGACTTGCCGAACTTAATTATTCGGTTTCTGTTTCTACCGATACCGCTGTTTCAAACGGCGATGTTTTTTCGGCAAGAGGATACGGAAAATTCCGCCTTGATGCCGTTGGCAATGTTACAAAAAAAGACAGATTGTTCATTACTGTAAAAAAGTATGTTTAGGAGGCTTACGTATGTATACTGCTGCTAAGATAAAAGGTAAATCCTTTGAGATGGTCAAAAACGGATTTGACCCCGATGAGGTAAGATTCTTTCTTGCAGAGGTTTCCAAGGACTTTGAAGATGTCCTGAAATCAAGAGACGAGGGCGAAGAAAAGCTCGTTAAACTTGCCGAAAAGCTCAATGAGTACCGTGAGGACGAGGATGCTATCAAGAATGCACTCATCCTTTCTCAGAAGGAATCCAATAAGATTATTAATGAGGCAAAGGCTCAGGCAAGAGATATGATCGAGTCAGCAAAGAGCGAGCAGACCCGTCTTACCGAGCAGAGTGCTGCCGAATGTGAGAGAATCATCAGTGAGCATAAGGAAAACTGCGCTAAGCTCATCAAGGAGAATACAGAAGTAACTCAGAAGAAGATCGCAGATATCAGAGCTGAATATGATAAAGAGCAAGCAGCTCTTAATGAACTCAAACAGGAAGTGACTAAGTTCAAAGCTCAGTTGCTCAGCCTTTATAAGAAACAGCTTGCACTTGTTATGGAAATGCCATCTTTTGAGGAAGAAAAGCCTGTTGAGGCAGCAGAAAAGAAGGCTGAAGAGAAGAAACCCGAAGCTCCCAAGCCTGTTTCCGATAAGCAAGAAAAAAAGCCCGAAAACAAGGATGTCAAGAATGCCGCTCCTGCCGAGGAGACAAGAGAGGAGCATCTCGATAAGATACTCAATACAGGCTCTTTTGAGCCCGTTATCCCCAAAAAGAACCTTCAGGATCTGAAGTTCGGAAAAAATAAATGATTGTTAGGAGTTAGTTCAGATGCCACAGGATTACAACACCACGCTCAATCTCCCTGTAACAGAATTTCCTATGAGAGGTAATCTGCCAAAGAGAGAACCCGATGCTATCAAAAAGTGGGACGATAACAGACTTTACTACAAGATCATTGAGAAGAATCTCGGTAAGCCTACTTATATCCTCCACGATGGTCCTCCGTATGCTAACGGTGATATTCACCTTGGTACCGCATTGAATAAGGTGCTCAAGGATATTATTGTAAAGTTCAAGAATATGAGCGGTTTTTGCTCAAACTATGTCCCCGGATGGGATACCCACGGTCTTCCCATCGAGCTGAAGGCTATGAAGAAGATCGGCGTGGAAAACGGTGCTATACCTCCGCTTGAGCTGAGAAAGCACTGCAGAGAGTTTGCACTTACTTATGTTGACAATCAGAGAGAGCAGTTCAAGCGCCTTGGCGTTCTCGGAGATTTCGATGATCCTTATCTGACACTCAAACCGGAGTTTGAGGCAAGACAGGTCGAAGTGTTCGGCGAGATGGCTAAAAGAGGCTATATCTATAAGGGACTCAAGCCCGTTTATTGGTGTCCTGAGTGCCAGACTGCACTTGCTGAGGCTGAGATCGAGTATCAGGACGATCCCTGCTTCTCGATATATGTAAAATTCAAGGTAACAGATGATAAGGGTAAATTTACCGCATTGGGACTTGACCTTGACAAGACTTTCTTCGTTATCTGGACAACCACTACTTGGACACTCCCCGGTAACGTAGCTATCTGCCTCGGACCTGAGTATGATTATACCGTAGTCAAGGCAAACGGCGAAAACTACATTATGGCTGAGTACCTCGTACCCGAGACTATGCAGAAGGCCGGTATCACAGAGTATGAGACTGTTGGCTGCTTCAAGGGTTCCGAGCTTGAGTATTGCAGAACAAAGCATCCCTTTATGGATAGAGACTCCCTCGTGATCGTCGGAGACCATGTAACCCTTGAAAGCGGTACTGGATGCGTTCATACCGCTCCCGGATACGGTGTTGATGACTTTGAAGTTTGCAAGAAGTACGATGAGCTTCCTATCGTTGTCGGCGTTGACGGCAAGGGCGTGCTCACGGAAGAATCAGGTATGTTTGCGGGGCTTTCCACAAACAAGGCTCATGATGTAATTTCCAAGCATCTCATTGAGACAGGTCATCTCCTTGCTACCGAGAAGATCGTCCATCAGTATCCTCATTGCTGGAGATGTAAGTCTCCTATCCTGTTCAGAGCTACCGATCAGTGGTTCTGCTCGATCAACGATTTCAAGGATGAGGCTATCAAGGCTATCGAGGGTGTACAGTGGATCCCTGGCTGGGGTGAGGAGCGTATCAAGGGAATGGTCAAGGATCGTTCCGACTGGTGTATCTCCCGTCAGAGAACATGGGGCGTGCCTATCCCGATAATCTACTGCAAGGACTGTGGTAAGCCTATTGTAAATGAAGAGACGATCAAGGCTATCTCTGAGCTCTTCCGCAAGGAAGGTTCCGATGTCTGGTATACACACGAGCTCACTGATTTCATCCCCGCAAGCGTTAAGTGCGAGTGCGGATGCAGTGAATTCATCAAAGAGACCGACATCATGGATGTATGGTTCGACAGCGGCTGTACACACGCAGGTGTTCTTTCTGAAAGAAAGGAACTCTCTTTCCCTGCTGACCTCTATCTTGAAGGCGCCGATCAGTACAGAGGCTGGTTCCAGTCCTCGCTGCTCACTTCTGTTGTCGTAAACGGATGTGCTCCTTATAAGGCAGTCTGCACACACGGATGGGTAGTTGACGGTCAGGGTAAGACTATGCATAAATCTCTCGGCAACGGTATTGAACCTAAGGAGATCACCGACAAATATGGCGCTGATATCCTTAGATTGTGGGTTGCTTCTTCCGATTACCACTCTGATATCAGGATCTCCAAGGATATACTTGCACAGCTCTCCGAAGCATATAAGAAAATCAGAAATACCGCTAAGTTCATCCTCGGTAATCTTACCGAGTTCGATATCAACAAGGATGCCGTTTCCGAAAACGAGCTCTTTGAGATCGACAAGCTCGCTCTTGTTAAGCTTGATGAACTTATTGATAAAGTAAACGCAGCTTATGAGATCTTTGATTACCATATCGTATTCCATGCAATCCATAACTTCTGCGTAATTGATATGTCTAATTACTATCTTGATGTTATCAAGGACAGGCTCTATTGCGAAAAGGCAGGTTCGCTTTCAAGACGTTCCGCTCAGACTGCTATCTATAAGATCCTTTCTGCAATCGCAAGACTCGTTGCTCCTATACTTTCGTTCACTGCTGATGAGATCTGGAGCTTTATGCCTCATGCAGATGGCAACGATCCCGAGAGCATCTTCCTTAACGAGATGCCCAAGAAGTCTGGTATAAATGTGGATGATAAGTTCACTGCTAAGTGGGAGCTTATCTCATCGGTAAGAGAGGATGCAAAGAAGGCACTTGAGCTTAAGAGAGCAGATAAGGTAATCGGTGCATCACTCGAAGCTAACGTTACCGTTTTTGCAGATGATAAGTTTGAGAATCTCAAGGCAGTTGAGGCTGATCTCAAGGATGTCCTGATCGTTTCCAACCTCGAAGTTGTAAGCGGCTCCGATAAGGGAGAGTTCAAGGGAGATCTTGAAGGCGTATCTTTCACTGTTGCTAAGGCTGAAGGCGAGAAGTGCGAAAGATGCTGGACTTATGATAAGACCGTTGGTACAAATTCCGAGCATCCAACTCTTTGTGCACGTTGCTGCAACGCAATAAAATAACCAATAATCCAGCTGTTAAGGCTCTGTGAAAGTATTGCAGAGCCTTTCAGCGGATATAAGTTGTATGGACAAACTTAAAAGGATCATAACAGATGTACGTATTTTCATTGGTGCTGATCGTTATCCTTACTCTGGCTGATCAGCTTATTAAGCTTGCCGTAGTTAAGAATATTGATCTCGGTGAGGTCATCAGGGTCATCCATTTTGGAGATTTTGACGTTTTCAGCCTCACTCATATTACAAATAAAGGCGCTGCTTGGAGCATGATGGAAGGAAAGTCGTGGTTTCTTATCGGTTTTCCTTTGCTTGCAATAGGATTCGGTATCGCTTATATGTATCTGAAGCGCAAAGACAGCCGCTTGCAGAATATTTCGCTTGCGTTGCTTATTGCGGGAGGTATAGGCAATCTTATTGACAGGATCAGGCTTAAAGAAGTTGTCGATTATATCAAGTTTGAACCTATCAAATTTCCTGTGTTCAATTTTGCTGATATCTGTGTTGTTATCGGTGTGATACTTTTGGCAGTGTACTTTATCTTTGTTGAAGAATCTGCCAAGAAGGATAAAGACGTTGAAACTCAGTCGGATGATAATACTGCATCCGAAACAGAGGAGATCACTGATGAACAGGCTTGAACTTGAAGCTTCGTCTGAGTGTAAAAGCATCAGACTTGACAAGTGGCTTTCTGAGCAGCTTGATGATCTCACAAGAAGTGCTTTGCAAAAGCTTATAGAAAACGGCTCTGTTAAGATCAACGGGGAGACCCCGTCGAAGAATTATAAGCTTAAAGGCGGAGAACAGATCACGGTTGAGATACCTGATCCCGAACCTCTTGATGTTCTTCCGCAGAATATACCTATAGACATAGTCTATGAGGATGATGATCTGCTTGTTGTTAATAAGCCAAAAGGTATGGTCGTTCATCCCGCGGCGGGAAATCCTGACGGGACTCTCGTTAATGCGCTGCTTTATCATTGTGAGGGCAGACTTTCGAGTATCAACGGTGTTATCCGTCCCGGTATAGTCCACAGGATTGACAAGCTGACAAGCGGTCTTCTTGTGGTCGCCAAGACGGATGCAGCTCATAACGGTCTTGCTATGCAGATCAAGGAACATACCTTTACACGTGAATATCAGGCTATAAACTGTGGACGCTTCAAAGAAAAATCGGGTACTGTGGATGCTCCTATCGGCAGAAGTAAGTATGACCGCAAGAAAATGTGTGTTACAGAGCTTAACTCAAAGCATGCTGTCACTCATTATGAAGTAATCGATGAGTTCGGTCAGTATTCGCATTTGAAGTTTAGATTAGAGACTGGCAGAACGCACCAAATCAGAGTACACAGTGCTTATATTGGTCATCCCGTTCTTGGTGATGAAGTTTACGGTAAGCCTTTCAAAGGAATTGAAGGGCAGTGCCTTCACGCAAAAAAACTTGGGTTTATACACCCGACAAGCGGCAAATATATCGAGTTTGAAACCGAGCTGCCTGATTATTTTTCAAAGCTTCTCGCTCAGCTCGCAAATAAATGATCTATCCCAACTGAAAGGGCTATTTAATGTTTGAAGATATCTCAAAGGTGCTTCTTATCACCGATATGGACGGTACTTTCCTTCCTGCAAGTAAGATTCCCGGCAGAAAAAACCTTGAAGCAGTTGCCATGCTTCAGGCTGACGGAGGCAAGTTCTCTATTGCAACTGGACGTTCTCTACAGGCATCGCAGCAGTATTTCGGCAGCTTCGATGTCAATGCTCCAATTATAATGTGTAATGGCGGAATGGTCTACGATATACATACTCATGAGCAGATATACGATGTTTATCTTCCTAAAACATCAAGAGATATCACTGATAAGATACTGAAGAACAATCCTGATGTCGGATGTGAGGTCCTTCCTATCGACGGTGTTTATGTTCCTCAGATGACGGAAATGGAAAGACAGCACTGCGGTATTTGTAAGGTCAAGCCAATCCTTCGTGATGTAAAGGATATCCCTGAGAACTGGTACAAAGTTCTGTTCGCTCAGGAACCCGAAAAGATGGACAGGCTCATAGACTTTGTTGAGTCTCAGGATTTCACGGGCGTTGATTTTGTTCGTTCAGCTCCGATGTACTACGAAATGCTTCCGCAGAAGATTTCAAAAGGCTCAGCACTTGCTGAGATGCGAAAAGCCTGTGGGATGGACGATTATACGATAGTTGCCGTCGGTGATTACAATAATGATATTGAAATGCTTGAATATGCGGACGTAGGAGTATGTCCTTCAAATGCGACAGCAGAAACCAAGGCTGCTGCCGACATTATCCTCGATGTTTCATGTGAGGAGGACGCCATAGCCGCTGTTATTGATTATATTTATTCTCAGCTTTCAAAAAACAAATCAAATAAATAATTTTATATGGAGGTCATGTTATGGACGCTACAATCAAAAAACAGCTTGAAATCACAGCCTGTAAGGTTCGCCTCGGTATCCTCGAGGGTGTTTTCAACGCTAAATCGGGACATCCGGGTGGATCGCTCTCGATCGCTGACGTTCTTACTTATCTGTACTTTGCTAAGATGAACGTCTATCCCGATAAGCCCGATGAGCCCTGTCGTGACAGACTCGTGCTCTCAAAGGGTCACACTGCTCCCGCACTTTATTCCACACTCGCTCAGAAGGGATTCTTCCCCAAGGAAGAGCTCAAGAGCCTGAGACACATTGGTGCTCTTCTTCAGGGTCACCCCTGCATCCATATCCCGGGCGTTGATATGTCTTCGGGTTCTCTCGGTCAGGGTATCTCCGCTGCATGCGGCATGGCTCTCTCCGCTAAGATCTCGGGCGATACCTACAAGGTTTACACAATCCTCGGCGATGGTGAGATCGAAGAAGGTCAGGTTTGGGAGGCCTCAATGTTTGCCGCTCACTATAAGCTTGACAACCTTGTTGCTATCGTAGATAACAACGGTCTTCAGATTGATGGAAAGATCAGCGATGTTATGAGCCCCTATCCTATCAAGGAGAAGTTTGAGGCATTCGGCTGGCACGCTATCGAAGTTGATGCTCATGACTTCGATGCACTTGAAAATGCATTCAATGAGGCTGAAACTGTTACAAATCAGCCTGTAGTCATCATTCAGAAGAGCGTTAAGGGCAAGGGCGTTTCGTTTATGGAGAACCAGGTAGGCTGGCATGGTACCGCTCCCAATGCAGAGCAGTACGAGCAGGCTGTTTCCGAGCTGAACGCTAAGCTGAAAGAATTGGAGGGCTGATCTATGGCAGACGTAATCAAAAAGGCTACAAGAGAGAGCTACGGCGAAGCGCTGGCTGCTCTCGGCGATAAGTATGAGAACCTTTATGTTCTTGATGCAGACCTTGCTGCTGCTACCAAGACAGGTATATTCAAGAAGAAGTTTCCTGACAGATTTTTTGACTGCGGTATAGCAGAAGCTAATATGATGGGTGTTGCTGCCGGTCTCGCTACCACAGGCAAGATCCCGTTCGCTTCTACCTTTGCTATGTTCGCTGCAGGCAGAGCATTCGAGATCGTTCGTAACTCAATAGGTTATCCTCATCTTAATGTTAAGATCGGTGCTACCCATGCAGGTATCTCCGTAGGTGAAGACGGTGCTACCCACCAGTGTAACGAGGATATCGCACTCATGAGAACTATTCCCGGTATGACCATCATCAACCCTGCAGATGACGTTGAGGCAAAGGCTGCTGTTGAGGCTGCTATTCTCCATAATGGTCCTGTTTATATGAGATTCGGCAGACTTGCTGTTCCCGTATTCAATGATGCTGCTACTTACAAGTTTGAACTTGGTAAGGGCATCAAGCTTCGTGACGGCAAGGATATCGCTATAATTGCTACAGGACTTATGGTATCTGAGGCTATCGAGGCTGCTAAGGTACTCGAGGCTGAGGGCATCTCCGCTACCGTTATCAATATCCACACCATCAAGCCTATTGACGAGGATATCATTGTTGAGGCTGCAAAGGCTACAGGTCTTGTGCTTACTGTTGAGGAGCACAGCATCATCGGCGGTCTCGGTTCTGCTGTTGCTGACGTTCTGTCTGCTAAGTGCCCGACCAAGATGATCAAGATCGGCGTAAACGATGAGTTCGGTCATTCGGGACCTGCTGTTCAGCTGCTCAAGGACTTCGGTCTCAGTGCTGACAATATTGTCAAGACTGCTAAGGCTGCAGTTGCTGCTAAGTGATCCTATAAGGATGATTTCAAAACGGACGGTTTAATCTTACCGTCCGTTTTTTCATTCACTACTTTTTACCGATCTTCTTATAATAGAATGAGAGGTGATATTAATGAGTGCAACAAGATCATCTAAAATATGCAGATTATCCTATGTTATTCTTTTGCTGATAATAATTCTGGTTCTTACATTTGTATTATTTCACAGACGATTGAAAAGCCATGTTTCGGATCTATGCAGAAATAAGAGCGCCGAACTGGTTAACAGGATGATATCGGAGACGATTACTGAGATCGGAGGAACGGATACTCAGCTATATAGGATAAATTACGATGGAACGGGGAAAATAGTGTCTGCCGCAGCAAATGATCAAGCGTTGAATTACCTTCAAAACAGACTGCGTTCCGAATTGAATGAACGATTGTCCGAGAATACTTACGGTGATGTCTCGTTAACGCTTGGAGACCTGACAGATATAGGCTTGCTTAACGGTAAAGGAGCAGAGCTTTCTTTCGGTTATCAGTTCTCCGGAGAGGCTGTTACAGAGTTTTTTACGTCTTTTGAGCCGTCAGGTATCAATCAGACGCGGTTCAGGGCAAGCGTAATTATCAAAGCCGAGATCAAAGTATTTGTTGAGGGAAAAGCAGAAGATGTAACTGTCGAGCAGGAATACATAGCCGCAGATGCCTTGATCGTAGGTGAAGTACCGGACTTTTGCAGTATTAACAGTATCAGCTCTTGAAAAAAACGGCGGAATGATGTATAATTATATGTAAGATTCTTGAAAGGGGAGTTATCCATGGATTTTGAAAATGCCAAAAAGCGTGTTGATGAACTTGTTGATCTGCTTAACTATCACAGCAAACTTTATTATGTTGAAAACAGGAATGAGATCTCTGACTATGAATATGATATGCTTCAAAATGAGCTTAAATCTCTTGAAGCCGAATATCCTCAGCTTGTAAGGAACGATTCGCCTACTCAGCGTGTTGGCGGAGAAGCTGTGTCTGTTTTTGAAAAGGTTACACATACCGTGCAGATGGGATCTATACAGGATGTGTTCTCATACTCTGAGGTTGAATCGTTTATAAATACCGTTAGACAAACCGTGGATCATCCTAAATTTGTTGTTGAACCCAAGATCGATGGTTTGTCTGTTTCACTTGAATATCATGACGGACAGTTTTTTATCGGTTCCACCAGAGGTGACGGCTTTGTTGGAGAAAACGTTACACACAATCTCCGTACCGTCAAAGCTATCCCTATGTCGGTTAAGGAAAAACTCCCCCTCCTTGAAGTCAGGGGAGAGGTGTATATGCCGAGAGAAGTCTTTGTAAAGCTTGTTGAACAGCAGGAAGACAACGGCGAACAGCCTTTCAAAAATCCGAGAAATGCCGCTGCCGGCTCACTTCGTCAGAAAGATCCGAAGATCACGGCAAAAAGAAATCTTGATATATTCTGTTTCAATATCCAGCAGATAGAGGGCAAGGAGCTCACTTCACATAAAGAGTCTCTTGATTATATCCGTTCTCTTGGTTTCCGTACAGTTCCTGATTATAAACTTGTAAACACCTATGAGGATGTCTGCAAGTGTATAGATGAGATTGGTGAGAAACGTTTTGATCTGCCTTTTGATATAGACGGTGTAGTTATAAAAGTCGATAGTTTTGCTCAGCGTGAGATCCTTGGTTCAACAGCCAAAACACCTCGATGGGCTGTTGCATATAAATTCCCGCCCGAGGAGAAACAGACAGAACTGCTTGAGATCGAGCTTAATGTAGGAAGAACGGGAGCAATAACTCCTGTTGCGGTATTTAAGCCGCTTTTCCTTGCAGGAACTTCTGTTTCAAGAGCAACGCTGCATAATCAGGATTTCATAGATGACAAAAACATCAATATCGGAGATACGATAACCGTACGTAAGGCAGGAGATATTATTCCCGAAGTTGTTGCTTGCTTTGAAAAGCGTTCCGAAGGCTCTTTCAAGCTCCCTGACGTCTGCCCCGTGTGCGGTACGACTGTGGTGCGTTCAGATGAAGAAGCAGCAGTAAGATGTCCTAACAATCAGTGTCCTGCTCAGATTTTCAGAAGTATTGTACACTTTGCTTCAAAACCTGCCATGAATATTGACGGTCTTGGTCCAATGATTGTCAAGGCACTGCTTGATTCAAAACTAATTTCTTCAGTAGCTGATCTCTATGATCTTACCGAGGGGAAGCTTATAGAACTGGAAAACTTTAAGGAAAAATCTGCTGCAAACCTTTATAAAGCCATTCAGGCTTCTAAGGATGCGTCTCTTGACAGACTTATATTTGGTCTCGGAATTAGAAATATCGGTTCTGCAAGTGCAAAACTGCTTTGTGATAAGTTCGGTGACCTTGATAATATCCTCGGAGCGACTGCCGAAGAAATTGCTTCCATAGAAGGCTTCGGAGATATTATGGCAGGCAGTGTAGTCAATGAATTGCATGAACCTCATATGATAGCGCTTATTGAAAAGCTTAAATCTCACGGATTAAATACATCCTATACCAAAGTACAGGTCGATGACCGTTTTGCTGGCAAGACATTTGTCCTCACAGGAACTCTTCCTTCGCTTAAAAGAGATGAAGCCAAAGCGATCATCGAGAAATTCGGCGGAAAAGCAAGCGGTTCGGTTTCCAAAAAGACAGACTACGTCCTTGCTGGAGAAGAAGCGGGAAGTAAGCTCACCAAAGCACAGGAACTTGGTATAACTATCATTTCTGAAGCTGAATTCCTCGATATGACAAAATGATTTAAACATAAGAAAAACAGCCGCAGAAAAAACTGCGGCTGTTTGATATTATGCTATTGAAGAGATGCTCAGATGATATCGTCTTCTTGATTGGGTATGCTGAGCTGTTTCTTGGGGACTCTCTTTATCGGGTCATAAACCCACTTCTTGCAGCTGTAGTCTGCATCTACAAGTCCCTGCTTCTCACAAAGGACCTTGTTACCCTCCTTCGAGCGATTACCGAATGAACAGTAAGAGCAAGAAGGCTGGATACTGTTTCCGAAAAAGTTTTTCTTCTTAGCCATATCAAACACTCCTTTTTACAGCTAAATTATTCTTACTAAATTATTATATCATACTCTTTTCAAAAAATCCAGTCCTTTTTGAAAAAGTAATATAAAAATCATCATTATCAAGCAAATTGACGGAATGAAATTGTCTATTCTGACGATTATGTCATCTGATTTTGCAAATACAGGTATACTATTTCCGAAAAAGAGCATGATATAAAGCTTCATAAAACTATAATCAAGCACTGTTCTTATCGGAAGCCAGAGAAAAAACAGTTTAAAACCCAAAGTTTTACCAACCACAGCTTTGATCTGCGTTATCACACATATTCCGCCGAAACCGCAGACTGCGCATACGTATGGAAGTAGTCCATAAGCGTTTTTGTTGATGCTGTTAAGGTTCGTGATTTCAATAATGCTTTTAAAGACATCCTGACCGTTGTCTGACAGGCATAATAGTTTTGAAATTAAACCGATCAGTCCCAAAGAATCGGCAGCGGCTATTATTGCCGAGAAGAAAACTATTACCGAACACATTTTAAAGATATCTTCACCAGATGTAGTGACCGATAATACAAGTTCTTCTGAGAATGGTCTTTTCTCCGTATTTGTGATATTACTTTTCATTTGAGGTCTGTATATCCTGTTAGTTACAGCAGCAAGTACGATATTTGCAGATATCACCGATAGATAAATGCAAACTCCGATACGTGAGATCCCAAATATACTGCAACCCACTGCGTTAATTAAAAATGCAGGGCCTGCACCGTAGCAATATAAGTTCATCACTTCGGCAGATTGTTTGTCGGTATAGCCCAGCAGGACTTTTTCTTTCAACATTGAGCTTCCTACAGGATAGCCTGCAATGTTAGAGATAATAAAAACCGAACCGGCCCCTTCGGGCAGTCGGAGCAGTAAATGAAGAGCTTTATCAAATGGCTTAAAAAGAGAATCTGCGATCCCTGTTCTTATCAAGAGTTTTGACATCGCCATGAATGCAAATAACGAAGGGATAATTACCTCAGCGCATCTTTTAAGAGAAGCACATACAGCAGATGAGACCGCTTTTGAATATATTATAAAACCAAACAGCAGAAACAATGCGGCTGCTGCTGAAAATAACCTTCGTATATGTACCAATAATATCACCTCGGTAATGTATATGTCCGCTTACAGAAAAATATAATGTTACTAAAAGAGGAGGATATATATGAAGAAAATATCGAAATTATTAAGCATAGCATCAGGATGCTATTCGTATATCTCTATCACATCTGATAAAAGTGTTGTTATCGAGGGTTGTAAAAGCATCTCAGAATGCAGTGATGTACTTGTTATTGTCGGTACGTCTGAGTTTACTGTAGAGGTTTATGGCGCTGATATGAAACTACGTAACTTTAATCAGGACAGTGTCGAGATAAATGGTCGGATAAGCTCTGTGAACCTTGTCGGTAAAAAGAGGGGGGAATGTATCTGATGCTCGGTACAGTATATTACGAGGTCCCTGATGAACGGAGTTCTGAGGTTTTTACGATAATAAAGGCTAAAAGGATCCCCGCCGGCGATCTTTGTTCCCAAAAAGGAACCCTTTATTTATCTATCCCTTATGAGATCAAAGGTATTTTTGAAAGGTTGCTTGAAGAAAGAAACATTTATTTCAAAGTGTCCTGCAGAAAAGGATTGTGCGTATTGATAAACAGGATCCTCAATAAAAAAGGGCTATTACTGGGCTGCGCAGTTTCGTACTTGCTGATTTTTTTCTTGTCAGGGACAGTTTTCAGTTTTGAGATACTCAATGATTCAAATGATGTGAAAAAAGATATTATCTCTGTACTGTATGAAAACGGTATAACAGCAGGATATAGTTTGAAAGGCATAGATCTCAAAGCGGTTGAAAGAGATCTGAAATACAAGGTAGAGGGTATATCGTGGGCAGGGATAACAGTGAAGGGATGCAAAATGATAATCGACACAGTAGATAATATTCCAAAACCGAAATTCACACGGTCAAGGCTTCCGTCTGATCTTGTCGCCAAGGAAAACGGAGTAATAGAACGTGTGTTCTTGTCAGACGGACAGCTTATTAAGCCTGTGGGAAGTGGAGTGGTTAAAGGAGATATCATAGTTTCGGGTAGGATAGTTACCGACAGAGTCTACTATAAAGGCGGCGTGGAACAGCATGAGATCCATAAGCGGTTTGCAAAGTCAATCGGTTCTGTGTACGGAACTTTTGAACGTACTTTTAGTTTTATCCAGCCATACACTAAGACAGTCAAGATCATTTCAGATGATACTGTTAATTGCAGGTATATAACTCTATTTGATGCTGTTATCCCGATTGGCAGACGTATCAATGGAGAGCTTTTCTGTCGAAATTCAGTCACTTCATCGCCGTCTGTATTCGGCATCAAACTTCCGATCAGCATTACAGATGAGATTTTTGAACAATACTCTGTTGAAGAAGTTCCTATTTCAGAGAACGATGCCAGATCTGAAGCTATGAATAAGATAGATGTGTATGAACAGAATTTTCTATCTGATTATGTTATAAAAAGCAGAAATATCACTGCTGAGGAGGAAGAAAAAGGTATCAAAATCACAGCGGTTTATACGCTGTATGGTGAGATTAGTGAAGAAGTTGAATTTTTTGTGGATAAATGAGAAAATTATGTTAAAAACATCAAAAAAGTCATTGCAATTATAAAAATAGTGTGGTATAATAATTCTGTAAAGGTTTTTTAAAGGAGAATCATACTGTTTTTATGGCAGAACGCATTATAAATGTTGAAAGAATGGAGAACATTCTTGAATTATTTGGCAATTACGATGAAAATGTAAATATTATTCAGCGCGAATACTCGGTAGCTATTCTGAGCAGAGGCGGAGATATTAAGATAACAGGCGATGAAGAAAATGTATTTGCCGCCTCAAAGGCTGTAGATGCTCTTCTTGCACTTGTAAACCGCGGCGAGAAGATCGACGAGCAAAGCATTAGATATGTTTTTTCTGTTGTTAAAGAGGGCGCTGAGGAAAACCTGTATAAGATCTCTGATGACGGGATATGCGTTACTATGAATGGTCGTATAGTCAAGCCAAAGACTATAGGTCAGAAAAAGTATGTTGATGCTATCAGAGACAATACGATCGTTCTCGGTGTCGGCCCTGCTGGTACAGGAAAGACTTATCTTGCGGTGGCAATGGCAGTAAAGGCTTTCAGGGCTCATGAGGTCAATAAGATCATTCTAACCAGACCAGCTGTTGAAGCCGGTGAAAAGTTGGGATTTCTTCCGGGCGATCTCCAGAATAAGGTGGACCCATATCTCAGACCGCTTTACGATGCCTTGTTCGAGATGCTTGGACCCGATGCTTTTGCAAAACAGCAGGAGCGCGGATGTATCGAGGTCGCTCCGCTTGCTTATATGAGAGGACGTACTCTCGATGATTCATTTATAATTCTTGATGAGGCTCAGAACACTACTCCCGAACAGATGAAAATGTTTCTGACCCGTCTGGGATTTAATTCTAAGATCGTTATCACAGGAGATGTGACTCAGATCGATCTGCCGGATTCAAAAAGATCCGGTCTTATTGAAGCTGTAAAAGTCCTAAAGGGTATTGAGGATATCTCTATAAACCGTTTTACCGAAAAGGATGTAGTGCGCCACAAGCTGGTGCAGGATATAATCAAGGCTTATGAAAAATTCTACGAAAAGGGGAATCAGATGCGTCATGGGTAAAATTAAGGTCCTGATCACAAATGACCAGAATGAAGTGAAGATACCTACAGGCATAAGATTGCTGATACGCAAGTGCTGTCATGCTGTACTCCAGAGTGAAGGCTTTAATGACAGTTATGAGATAAGTGTTACTTTTGTTAATGATGAAGCTATCCACAAGCTGAATAAACAGCATAGAAATATTGACAGACCTACGGATGTTCTTTCTTTTCCTCTAGGTGAAGACGGAGTTTATGACGTGGATCACGAGACTGGTGCTTATCTTCTCGGAGATATAGTTATTTCTGTTGAGACGGCTATGCGTCAGGCAAGTATTTACGGCCATTCTCTTGAAAGGGAAATGGGATTCCTGACTGTTCATTCTATGCTCCATCTGATAGGCTATGATCATGAACAAGGAAAGCTCCAGGAAAGGATGATGCGCGAGAAAGAGGAAGCTATCCTCGGTAATCTCGGTATCTCCCGTGATGAGACTTTTGTAATTGATGAGCACGAACATAAGTGATTCGTGTTCACGGAGGAGATAATGGATTGTTTTATAGATGAGAGAGATTTAAAAATTCTTGAAAAAGATAGTTGCACTTTCTTTGTACTTGGAAGAATACTGGGATTCAAGTGCGACCGTATAATTACAGATCACGAAAAGCTTTTAATATGCCACTCGTGCCAGCCTTATCCCGTGTGGATATGGACTGCTGATGATATATCATTGGACGAGCTTGAAAAAGCTTATCGCTTAACTGAAGAAAATGGGTTCCTTGACGGAAAACATACTATAAATCTTAAATATGAGGCGGCGGAGTTTTTTATCAAGCGTGCCGAAAATGATGGAAAAAAGCTTTCTATAACAACAAATATGCTTGCTTACGAGTGCCCCGAACCAATAGAGCCGCATGTTAGAGCTGACGGAGAGCTGCATCGCTGTACCGAGGATGATGTGGATACTCTTGCTGAATTTATGGATATGTTCCATAAAGAAACAGATCTTGATAAGCTTTCTCGTGATGAGTACCGCATCAAAGCAGAGGAAGGCATCCGTCACGGCGCTTTGTTCCTGTGGAAGAATTCCAACGGAAAATATGTTTCAAGCTGTTCATACAGGCCAAACAGTGAGTATATATCTGTAGGCCTTGTGCTGACTTTACCTGAATTCCGCAGAAAACATTATGCTGAGAATCTCGTGTATGAAGTCACCTGCATAGCAAAGGACTTTGGCTCTATGCCGATGCTCTATACCGATGCTGATTATAAAGCCTCAAACGAATGCTATAAGAGGATCGGTTATAAACTTAAAGGCAAACTCTGTACCATTGGCTGAATCACAAAATGGAATATCAGTTAGCGCAAAGTGATATTCACATTTGCGCTGCTTTTTATGTCAAATAATGTATGAAAAAGGATGAATACTAAAATGGGAGATACCAAAAACGCTTTTATAACCATTATAGGAAGACCTAATGTAGGTAAATCTTCGCTACTTAATGCACTTATAGGAGAAAAAATAGCTGCTGTCAGTGCAAAACCTCAGACTACCCGTACAAAGATTACAGGTGTTCTGAACCGTGACGGAACACAGTACATCTTTATGGATACCCCTGGTATGCACAGAGCCAAGAACAAGCTCTCTGAACATATGGTCAAGACAATTTCGGATTCTATCGCTGAGATGGAGACTGCATTGTTAGTGACTGATGCCACAAGAGATATATCCGAGGTCGAAAGAAAACTTATTAAAGACCTTTCCAGACGTTCTCACGTAATACTTATAATCAATAAGATTGACCTTGTCGAGGACAAGAGCGAACTGATCGCCAAAATTGCTCAGTATTCTGCGCTTTATGAGTTCGCTGATATAATACCCATAAGCGTTACCGAGAATGACGGACTTGATCTTGTGATGCAGGCTATAGATAAGTTTGCTGTTGAGGGCCCTCACTATTTTCCGGAGGATATGCTTACCGATCAGCCGGAAAAGGTCATAATGGCTGAAATGATCCGTGAGAAGGCACTCAACAATCTTAATGATGAGATACCTCACGGAATAGCTGTTACTATAGAGTCACTTAACGAGCGTGATGACCGCAGCGGTGAGCCGATACTTGATATTTCTGCCACTATCTACTGTGAGAGAGAGTCTCATAAAGGTATTGTTATCGGCAAAGGCGGATCTATGCTCAGAAAGATCGGTGAGGATGCTCGATCTGAGCTGGAAGCTTTTTTTGCCATAAAGGTAAACCTGCAATGTTGGGTCAAGGTCAAAGAAGGATGGAGAAACAGGGAGGCCCTTATCAAGAACTTTGGACTCAGTTGACAGATCTTTCCTTGTCTACTTCCTGACTGAATGAGAATAATAATAGTATATTCTTTTTCCGGAGGGATACGATATGGATCTGTTTGATAGATTTATGCAGACAGGCAGAATCAGCGACTATCTAAGATACAGGCACTGTTTGGAGGATGTAAAGCATGATGACCCTGAAGGGCTTGGTCATAAGGGAACAGCAGCGGGGAGAGACCAGCAAGATGATCTATATTCTCACGGTTGAGAAAGGCATCATCGGTGTTTTTGTCCGCGGAGGTATGAAGAGCAATAAGAATTCAGCCGCTACGCAGCTTTATGTCTATTCCGATTTCTGCATAGAGGAAAAAACCAATGCCAGAGGTCAGGTGAATTATTTTCTTAACAGTGCAGAGGCTATAAATATGTTCTTTAACATAAGGCTTGATATCAAAAAGACCTCTCTTTGTGCTTATCTGACTGAGATACTTTATTATTCGAGAGTTGAAGCATCTTCTGACAAAAATGAGCTTCTTCGTCTTACACTTAATACATTCTATTATATAAACGAGGGTAAACGTGACCTTGAACTGCTGAGATCTTCTTTTGAGATAAGACTGATCTCGGATACGGGTTTCAGAGCCAATCTTATTGGCTGCTGCAGATGTTACAAATATGAAGACGACATAATGTATTTTAATATTGCATCGGGAACTTTGGAATGCGAAGAGTGCTGTGATAATAAAAACAGCGGATTCAGGATAAAGCTTGACCGGTCTATGCTATATATAATGAGATACATCGTTCTTACGGATATAGACAAGCTTTTCAGTTTGAAGGTTTCACCCGCTTATCAGGAACAGCTCACCGAGCTTGGGGAGAGATATGTCATGTATTATTTCTCCGATTATCTGAAGCCCCTCTGGTTTTACAAATCAATTTGAGGTGAATTCTTTTGAATAAATATTTTGAGAAGTTGGAGCTGCAAAAGATACTCGAACTTTTGTCAAATGAGTGTTCCAACGAAACTACAAAGAAAATGGCTCTCAATATCGAGCCGTGTACAGATATCGATCTGGTGCGCAACGAGATATCCAAGACTTCATGCGCACTTGAACTTGCCATAAAATACGGTACTCCTGTGTTTTACAATTTTAAAAATGTCGTTCCTTCTGTCAGACGTGCCGAATCGGGCGCTGCTTTATCTTTGTCAGAACTTATTGAGATAAAGCGTATGCTCCAGCAGATCGGTATGCTTTCCGACTGGTACAGGGAAGTCGAGAATAAGGAAAATCCCATCGACAGTTATTTTGAAAGACTTTTTCCCAACAAGCATCTCGCTTCGGAACTTGAAGCGGCTATCATTGACAGCGAGACCGTTGCTGACGATGCGAGCCCTACACTTGCTTCAATAAGAAAGAAGATACGTAATTCCGAGCTGAAGATCAGAGATACTCTCGATAAGATGATAAAGTCTCAGAATGTACAGAAATACCTTCAGGATCAGATTATCACGATGCGTGACGGTAGATTTGTTCTGCCTGTACGAACAGAACATAAGGGACAGGTCAGCGGTCTTGTACATGACACCTCTTCTACTGGATCAACTTTGTTTATCGAACCTATGGCTGTTGTAGAGGCAAATAACGATATCCGTATCTTGAAGGGTGAGGAACAGGATGAAATCCACCGTATAATACTTGCTCTTTCGGGAGAAGTTTCGGAATTTGCCGAACAGCTTGTTTCGGGATTTGATGCTTCCTGCGAGCTTAATCTTATCTTTGCAAAATCTGAACTTGCCGCCAAGATGAACGCCTGTGAGCCTGAAATCAATGATGACAGCCTTATCGTTCTTCGCAAGGCAAGACATCCTCTCATTGATAAGGAAAAAGTAGTGCCTATTGATTTCAGCATCGGCGAAGATTACGATACCCTGATGATAACAGGACCTAATACAGGCGGTAAGACAGTTGTACTTAAAACTGTTGGTCTGCTTACACTTATGACAATGTGCGGACTGCTGATTCCTGTGTCTGACGGAAGCAGCATTTGCATTTATCATAACATACTTGTTGATATCGGAGACCAGCAGTCTATCGAGCAGGATCTTTCTACGTTCTCATCCCATATGAATAATGTGATCGAGATCCTTGACAAAGCTGATTACAATAGCCTTGTACTTCTTGACGAGCTCGGTTCGGGTACTGATCCTATTGAGGGTGCTGCTCTTGCTGTTGCTATCATAGAGCGACTTCGTTCTCAGGGTGCAACAGTTGTGAATACCACTCATTATCAGGAACTCAAGATGTATGCGATAAATACCGATAAAGTCGAAAACGCATCCTGTGAATTCAATGTTGATACTATGCAGCCAACTTACAGGCTGATAATCGGCACTCCTGGTAAATCAAACGCTTTCTCAATTTCGAAAAGGCTCGGTGTCCCCGAAGATGTGATCAGGTATGCTAAGTCTCTTGTTTCTGATGACAACCGTAAATTTGAGCATATCATTGACAGGCTTGAAAAGATACGTCTTGAGTATGAAAATAACAATAAAGAAGCTCTGAAAAATAAGATTGAAAGCGAGAATATCAAAGCAGAACTTGTCAAGGAACGTGAACGATTCTATGATGAGAAAGAGGATGAACTTGAAAAAGCACGGATCCGTTCAGCTGATATCGTTAATCGTGTTCAGAAAGAATCTCAGGCGCTTATCGATGAGCTTGAAAAACTCCGCAAAGAGAAAGATTCCGCTGATTTCTCTAATAGGGCACTAAAGGCACGTCAGGATCAGCGCAGAGTTATGAACAGTCTCTACCTTGAAGCTAATCCTGTATCCGAAAGCAGAAATGATGATTATGTTTTGCCGAGACCACTCAAAAAAGGCGATAATGTTCTTATCGTTGACTCTAACCGCAAAGCGATTCTTGTTTCGGAGCCTGACAGTAAAGGTCAGTGCTTTGTTCAGGCAGGTATAATGAAAATGAAAGTTGATGCTTCAAAGCTTCGACTCATAGAAAAAACACAGCCTGTAAAGCAGCCTAAGCATTCAGGTGTATCGACTAAAGGTGTTGAGAGCAGGATGACCCGTAAGGTTCAGTCTGAACTTGATATCAGAGGATATGCTTCCGATGAAGGAGTATATGAAGTCGATAATTTCCTTGATGCAGCTGTAATGTCGGGAATATCCATAGTAACAATAATTCACGGTAAAGGTACAGGTGTGCTTAAGAATGCAGTTAGAGCACATCTTAAAAAGCATCCGCACGTTAAATCCTCAAGACGCGGACTTTACGGTGAGGGTGAGGACGGAGTAACAGTAGTTGAGCTGAAGTGATACCTTGTTTCGACTGGAGGTCGATAATCATGAAAAGCAGATATCTTTTTGTGCTGATCAGTTCTGTTGTAATGCTTTCATCATGCTCAAGCGATGATAAGCTTTTAGATCCGTCATCTGAAAGTATCGGCAATTCATCAGATTCAAAAATATCAAATGTATCCGATACAACAACGCTAACTGAGCCAACAACTACTTCCAAAACTGCTTTATCTGTTTCGGAGGATACTTCATCTCTGGCGACGACTACAACAACAGTTGTATCTGAAACATCAACGACTGCTGTTTCAACTACAACCGTGACCACTACAACTTCACCTGCAACAACACCGCCTACAACTACTGCTGCTCAGATACAGTTTAATTCGCTCAGTAAGACTGTTTATGCTGTAGGATATCCTGCTTTGTATGTTTATGCATCTGAGAGCAGTAAGATATACCGTTTTATTGACCCTTCAAGCAGCGTGACTGTGCTTGCTGTTTCATCCGACGGAGTATGGTATAATGTTTTATTCAGCGGGATAAAAGGATATGCAAAAGTTTCTGAATTTACCGATAAGCATACTCAGACTACGACCTCTGCTAAAAAACAGACTTCTTCCAAAACAAACTCTAAATCAGTAACAAAATCTGTGACTTCCCAAACTCAATCAAATAATCTCCAGTCTCGCATTGCCACAGATCAGACTGGTATCGTTAATCTTACCAATCAGCTTAGAAAATCTCTTGGCCTCGGGCAGCTGAATGTCAACGCAGAGCTTTCAAGAGCCGCCGTGGTGAGAGCTAAAGAGATTGCAAAGAAATTCGAACATACAAGGCCTGACGGCAGCAGTTGTTTCACTGTAGTAAACGGCAATTTCATGATGCTTGGCGAGAATATCGCAATGTTCGGTTCGACACCTAAAACTATTGAGAAAACAGATATTGCTTCAAAACTATTTGATCAATGGAAAAACAGTTCGGGGCATTATGCCAATATGGTCAAGCCTGAGTATAACTGTATAGGTGTTGGAGTATATTATGAAACGAGATCTGATGGTGTTTTATGTGCTTACGGGGTACAGATCTTCGGAAAAGTCTGATCTTAACTAAAAGAAGCCGCCTTTAAAGGGCGGCTTCTTTTCAGCTTTAGGGTTGGATCATATTTGTGCTTCCCATTCTGTAACCACCGAGATCGAGTGTAACAAACCTGAATCCGAGTTGTTTAAGGTAAGAGTTAACCTCAGCGGTTGTTTCACGTTCTGCCATAAGCGGGAAGTCTTCCGGGATAATCTCTATTCGTGCATCGCTACCGTTGAATCGAACTCTGAACTGTTTGAAACCGAGTTCAAACAGTTTTTGCTCGGCAGCATCCGCCATTTCGAGCTTTTGAATAGTGATCTCTTCTCCGCAAGGAATGCGTGTCGCAAGGCAAGCGAAAGAAGGCTTATCAGCTGTGGGCAATCCAAGTTCTCGTGAAAGTTCTCTGATATCATTTTTGGTCAGACCGGCATCTCTCAGAGGACTTATAACGGATAGTTCTTCAAGTGCTTTCATTCCCGGGCGGTAATCAGACAAATCGTTTACGTTTGATCCGTCGATCACATTGAAAAATCCGTTTTTTTCTGCTGTTTGTTTTATAAGTGTAAAAATGTTTTTCTTGCAATGATAACATCTGTCGGATCTGTTCTCTCTGAATTCTTTTAATTTTAGGGGATCGACATTTATGACCTCATGTCTGATCCCGTTTTCTTTGCAAAAAGAGACAGACGCAGAATACTCACGTTTAGGCATAAATGCACCGTTTGCGGTTATGGCTATCATTTTATCGCCCAATATGTCATGGGTAAAACGTGCTAGAAAAGTGGAGTCTACTCCGGCGGAATACGCTACGGCTGTGTTTCCGAGAGATAAGAGTATTTCTCTTAGTTTTTGCTTTTTTTCTGAGAGAATTTCCACTTTATACCTCCGACAGTTCTTTCCTCAGCTGTTCAATACTGATGTTATGTTCTTTTGATATCCTTTCAAGATCATCGTGTTCAAACTTTTCACGGTGAACACCATAACCGGATGAGATCTTCTTATGTACAGTACCGTAGTTTGTCTCAACAGTTACTGCTTTTCTGTCAAGGACATACCTCTGAAAAGGCATCTCACGTATTCCGAGTGTTGAAGTATGTTTGAATATAAGTTTTACAAGCTCGCTGCGATTTTCTTCGGTGCAGATTACTTTCAGCAGTATTCCACTGCGTGATTTTTTCATCCCAACCGGTACGGTGAATACCTCATTTGCTCCGTTGTTCAGGATCTCTCCGCAGGCAAATGCGATATCTTCTGCAGTCATGTCGTCAACGTTGCAGGAGAGTTCATACATCTGCTGAACTTTGTCTTCTGTCTCACCAAACATGGCACGGACGCAGTTTGCACGCTCAAAATCCTTCTTTCCCATTCCGTACCCGACAGCACTTATTTTCATTACGGGCATATTTCCGAATTCGCTGACAAAATGTTTCAGAAGTGCCGCTCCGGTAGGAGTGCAGAGTTCTCCGTTAATGCTTCCGCCGTAGATTGGTACATCTTTTAAAATGTAGGCGGTCGCAGGCGCAGGGACGGGAAGTATCCCGTGGGCGCAGTGAACGTGTCCGGAGCCTACATGTATAGGTGATGCAATGATCTTATCAGGTGATATTTCTTCAATAAGCATACAAACTGCGGTCACATCTGCTACAGCATCCATAGTACCTACCTCGTGGAAGTGGATCTCCTCAACGGGACGGCCGTGAGCGTGGCTCTCAGCTTCGGCTATGAGCTTATACACCGCAAGTATGTTGTTCTTCACTTTTTCCGATACATTCAGATGTGAGACAATATGCGAGATATCGTGCATGCTTGTGTGGTTATGATGTTCATGATTGTGATTATGTTTATGTTCATGGTTGTGATGGTGTTCGTGGTCATGCTCATGGTCGTGGTGATGTTCGTGGTTATGCTCATGGTCGTGGTGATGATGATGTTCACACTCCTCCTCACCATTGACCATTACGCGGATGTGTGTACCAGTGATACCGCATTTTACGGACTTCTCGACGGTGTACTCAACTCCCGGTATGCCGACAGAGCGGAGCTTGTCAGCGAATTTATTTGGCTCAGGCAGAAGCTCCAGCAGAGCAGCTGTGAGCATATCACCTGCGGCACCCATACCACAGTCTAAGTAGAGAGTTTTCATTTGTTTACCTCCATATGATTTATCATTCCCGCGAGATAACCTGCACCGAATCCGTTGTCAATATTAACAGTGCAGACTCCGCTTGCACAACAGTTGAGCATCGATAGCAGAGCAGACAGACCGCCGAAGGATGCTCCGTAACCAACCGAGGTCGGAACAGCGATAACAGGGCAGTCAGCAAGACCGCCGATAACACTGGCAAGAGCACCTTCCATGCCTGCAACGGCAATTATAACCGATGCGGACATTATATCTTCGGTGTGTGCAAGCAACCTGTGAAGCCCCGAAACACCCACATCATATATCCTTTTTACTTTGTTACCGTGAAATTCGGCTGTAATAGAGGCTTCTTCGGCAACAGGCAGATCACTTGTCCCACCGGTAGCGACTATTATGTTGCCAATTCCATCAGGAGTAGGCATATCACCTGTATAGGCAATCTTTGAAATGGGGTCATAGGTCAGATCAAGGCTTATGCTTACTTTTGCAGCAGCTTCATGAGATAGTCTTGTTATGAGTATACGTTCCTGACCGCGGTTTATAAGCGTCTCTGCTATGCCGATGATCTGTTCCTCGGTTTTTCCTGCGCCGTATATGACCTCTGGGGCACCTTGGCGGATTGCACGGTGGATATCGGGCTTAGCATATCCGAGGTCTTCAAAGGGCTCGGTCTTGAGCTTCAGAAGTGCCTCGTCAACACTTATCCTGCCGTCCTTGACCCCTTCAAGGATGTATCTTGCTTCCGTGTTCACGGTATCACCTGCTTTCGTATTATCTCAATATACAACAAAAACGGGGCTGCTTTTACAGCAGCCTCAGTTTTTGCATAAAAGGCATTATTTTAATGTATAAAGCCTTTGGAACTTGTTATTGCCGATGACAAACTTCTTCTCGGTTATGCGCCTTGTCATCTCAACGGTTTCCATATATTCCTTGGAAACCTTTACCAGATATTGCCTCGAATCGGTATCGACCAGATAGTAAGCCTCGTTGTTGTTGACCTGGTCGGCTGCCTCGAAGAGTCCGTAGGTGGGCATTGCCGTCCATTCAAGCAGATGCTCGAACTTCGAGAGCTTCTTTTTGCGCACGAGGGCATAGATCTGTTCAGCCTGGGGAAACTTTGCCGCAGCCGCAGCGTCCTGCTTTGAGCGGCACTTGCCCTGCTTGGTGTAGCTGTTGAGATTTATTGGCTCCTTGATGACGGACATTGAAAGCATATTGCCGTCGTCCAGCAGATAATCTATTGATACATTAAGGAGCTGTGCCGTCGCCTTTAAGTTCTCGATATCGGGCATACCCTTGTCGGTCTCCCACTTGGCCACCGCACTGCGCGATACGCACAGTTTCTCTGCAAGCTGCTCCTGGGAATAACCTGCCTGTGTTCTTGCCTTCTTTAGTTTTTCACCGAATGTCATAATGTTATCCTCCTTGTACTTTTTTCTTTATGTGCGCATCATAATTCCGGGAGATTTGTTTCTCTCCCCGTGCCTTAATAATACCACACAGTGACAAAAAGTGCAAGGGATGATTGCGAACATCGGTGTTACGCTCCGTAACATCGCGTAAATGCGCGGTTTGAGAGAGCGATTACGGTTACTCTTTTTTTGAGAGAGCAATCCTGAGAACATTCTTCGGATCCTTAACAAGCAGCATCACAAGCCAGATAACGAGTCCGAGAGCTACTACCGAAAATCCGAGAAAAGCATCGTTGAGCATATCTTTGGCTGAAGGATTGAAATACTCTGCCTCAAGCTCTATATATTCTGCGATCGCATCAACTGTCCACATCAAAGCTGCGCCCCAGTACATAAGGCAGAGCTTGCCGAACATCAGTTTTTTGTTGTGGAGTTTAAAATACCAAAGCGCTGTGCAGATAATGGCTGCAAATATAGTTATAAGTAAAGTCATGATGCCTGCTCCTTTTCTTCTGCAGGACGATGTTTCATTATTGCATTGGCCGCAAAGACCATACCGATCCAAACGGCGGTAACAATTACAGCCATGCCAACACCGACTGTTGCCATTTCGTGCAGCATTTCGCTTGTGTCTTCTGCCGATTGAGCTGCCGTCAGGAAAGGAAACCAAGGAACTACCTCGCCATGCCATATATGCTCAAACATAAGAAGTATCGAGCCGCCCCAGAGCATCATATTGAGCCAGCTGAGTTTCTCCGAGAGCTTGATATGAGGAGTTTTGATCTCTTCAGATCCTGCATTGGCTTTAGCTTCAACTTCTTTTTCTTTTTTCTTTACCACCTTTGTTACAATAGTAGTAACGATCGCTTCAGCGGCTGGAACTGTAAAACAAGCCATATCTGATTCCTCCTTTATAATGACCTTTATCCTTGGGTGATAACTATAATATACATCACCTAAAGGTTATTATATCACATTTTCCATAAACTGTAAAGCGTTTTTTGAATTAAAACTGTAAGATTATAACATTGTTCTATTATTTTAGAGATTATGTATAGTTTGCTCTATTAGCTGCTTTTTTATTGGATTAATGCCGAGGATAAGGGTGATGCTGAACAAATATAGTCATGATTTTTCATACAATTGCTCAATTGAAATCTGTACTTAAATGGTGTATAATAATTATATAGCAGTAATATCGTTAGCTTTTTGTAAAATAATGACATAAGGATGTTTGTGTTATGAAGAATTCTGCAACGTATCATGCTACTGATAAGATCGCAGGCTATGACTGCCGTCCGGGAATTTATACTCTTAACGGAGCCTCGGCAATGCTGAAAGCCGTAAATTTTACAATTCATTCTTCAAATGCTACGGGATGTTCCGTTGTCCTGTTTAAAAGGGGAGAAACAGAACCCTATGCTATTATCCCGATCCCGGACAGTTACCGCATCGGTGATACTTGGTCCATAATGATCTATGGCCTCGATATTTATGAGATAGAGTATTGTTATCGTTTCACGGGCGAGTATGCCCCTGAAAAAGGACTCCTTTTTAATGAGCATACGAATATTCTTGACCCTTATGCAAGAGCAGTCACAGGGCAGAGCGTCTGGGGAAAGAAGTCAACAGTTTCTGATTGTTATCACGCCCGTGTCTGTACGGATAAATTTGACTGGGGTCACTTTGCTAAAAAAGATATCCCGTTTTCGGATCTTGTTATTTATGAGCTTCATGTGAGAGGTTTTACCAAAAGCCTTACCTCCGGAGTTAAACATCCGGGCACTTTCAACGGCGTTGTTGAGAAGATCCCCTACCTCAAAAAACTCGGTATAAATGCTATTGAGCTTATGCCTGTGTTTGAGTTTGATGAACTGTATGAGGAACGTCACCATGACGGTAATCTTCTTATGAATTACTGGGGGTATAATACTACATGTTTCTTTGCGCCGAACACAAGTTATGCATCAAGTATAGAATATAATCATGAGGGAGATGAGCTTAAAGAGCTTATCCGTACCTGTAACGAAAACGGCATACTTGTTTTTCTTGATGTTGTGTTCAACCATACATCAGAGGGTAACGAAGACGGTACGATTTTTTCCTTTAAGGGACTGGACAACAGCGTATACTACATCCTCACTCCTGAAGGAAAATATGTAAATTTCAGCGGATGCGGCAACACTATGAACTGTAATCATCCTATAGTTCAACAGTTTATTATCGAGTGTCTGCGCTATTGGGTCATAGAATACCGAGTTGACGGTTTCCGTTTTGATCTTGCATCGATTCTTGGCAGAAGCGAGGACGGTACACCGATTGAAAATCCTCCACTGCTAAAAATGATAGCCTATGACCCGATACTCAGCGGGGTAAAACTAATAGCAGAGGCTTGGGATGCAGGCGGTCTTTATCAGGTCGGAAGTTTCCCCTCATGGAACCGTTGGGCTGAGTGGAACGGCAGATACCGTGACGATCTCAGATGCTTCCTAAAAGGTGATTATGGTATGGCATGGAACGCTGTTCAGCGTATAACAGGTTCAGCAGATCTCTATCCGCCTGAGATGAGAGGACAGGATGCTTCGGTGAACTTTCTTACCTGCCATGACGGATTTACATTGTATGACTTGTACTCATACAACAAAAAGCATAACGAAGCCAACGGGTGGAATAATACCGACGGCGACAACAGCAACACCAGCTGGAACTGCGGTTATGAGGGCGAGACCAACGATAAGGAGATAAACAACCTCAGGATCAGAATGATAAAGAATGCTTTTGCTACTCTTATGTGCAGCCGAAGTGCAGTAATGTTCTATGCAGGAGATGAGTTCTGCAATACACAGTTCGGTAATAACAACGCATATTGTCAGGATAACGATGTATCATGGCTTGATTGGAGCAGACTAAAAAAATATAAGGAAGTACATGATTTTGTCTCAGCTGTCATTTCTTTCAGAATGAAGCATGATGTTATCAGGAGAAAGACCGAACCGTCCGGACTTGGATTCCCCGATATAAGCGTACATAATACATTTGCTTGGAACAACTCCTTTAAGGATGATGATCATCTTATAGGTGTCATGTTTGCAGGCAAGATGAAAAACGGTAGGGAAGACGCAGTATTCATTGCTGTAAATTCATATTGGGACTACTGCCGTACTCAACTTCCCGAACTACCCAAAGGCTTCGGCTGGAATTGTGAATTCTATACCAATGTTCCTTTTTGTAAAGGCGAAGATGTCAACGGTTACTTGGATCGCAGTGGGTACAATGTTACGCTTGCACCGAGAAGTGTTATGATCTTTTCTCTGAAATACAACGAAAATAAATGATTACAGTAGTTGATCCACCTCCGATATTACAGAGGTGGATCATTTTATACATATATGCTTTCCTTACTTATAGACCTATAGAACCTGAGTATGTCGGAAAATCCGATTCTGCTTTTGCAACAGCCTCTTCAAGAGTCATTCCGTAGAAATTGCCTGCTCCGAAATTGCGTCCCGAACGTTTATCATTTATAAATGCACCGACTACCACTCCCGGCAGTGAACTTTCAGGATCGTTTGGAGCATGAGGACCGCCGAGATCGGTACGGCACCACCCGGGATCTGTTATGTTAATGCAAACATCGGTACCATTGTATTTTGAGGCAAGATCCATAGTTACTTTATCAAGAGCAGCTTTGCTTGCACTGTAGCCAGCCTGTTCAGGTTCAAGGCGGATACCGCTTGTAGTGTTAACAATACGTCCGAAGCCGCGCAGCTCCATTTTGGGTAGAAAATGATAAACTATCATCATAGGAGCTATTGTATTGATCTTAAAGCTTTCTTCGTAATCTGAAAACGGAGTTTTCAGATATTCTGTTCTGTAAGCGACCTGTATTCCAGCATTGTTAAGTACTATATCTACATCCAAACCAAGAGAATCTATCTCGGCAAGCATTTTTTCCACCTGAGTCAGGTCGGAGAATTCTGCGCCGACTGCATATGCCTCAACTCCGAGAGCTTTGACATCTTCAAGCGTCTTCTCGCAATGCGCTGCAGTCCTTCCGTGAAGAATTAGATTACAGCCATTCTTAGCCATAAAGAGAGCGGCGCCTCTGCCTATACCTCTTGCGGCACCTGTTACGAGCGCCCAGCGCCCTTTTACCTCTATCATCGGAAAGCCTCCTTCATTTTTTCGGTCGCAGCGATGACTTTGTCGCACCATTCATCAAATTCTTTGTCTTCGTTCTGATATTCAGGATGAGCAAGGACATATTCAACTGTGCTTCTGATACCCTCTTTAGCGGTAACTGTACACATAAAGTCAGGTACGAGCGATTTGACCTTGCTATTGTCAAATACCACAGAGTTGCTCTTATCGCCTATGAGACTGCCGACATAATCATAATCGCTGAGATCAGCAAGGGTCTGAGAGGATACATAGTAGGGTTTAAGCTCTGTGCCGAGGGCCTCTGCAATATAACCGTAGATTTCATTCCAACTGCGGCTTTCATCACTTGTAATATGGAATACTTCACCGATAGCCTTTGGGTTACCGATAAGCCCTGTATAGGCTTTTGCAAAGTCGCTGTTATGAGTTATTGTCCACAGAGATGAACCGTCACCGTGTATGATAACAGGCTTGCCTTCCTTGATGCGCTTAACTACCTGCCAACTGCCGCCGTTTCCGTGTACTCCGAGAGGAACACTTCTTTCGTCGTATGTATGGCTCGGGCGGACAATCGTAACAGGGAAGCCCTCTTCCTTGTGAAGCTTGAACAGGTATTCCTCACAGGCTTTCTTGTTGCGTGAGTATTCCCAGTATGGGTTTTCAAGGGGTGTTTCTTCGGTGATCACATATCCTGTGGGAGGCTTCTGATAAGCTGAAGCAGAGCTTATATAGATGAATTGCTTAGTCTTACCCTTGAATAGACGGTAATCCCTTTCAAGCTGAGCAGGGACAAAACCAATGAATTCTCCTACGCAGTCAAAGTTCATACCTTCAAGCAGGGAAGCGGTCTTCTTCTCATCGTTGATATCGGTTGTGATGTATTTGATGTTTTCGGGCAGACCGCTGTTGCGGTTGCCTCTGTTGAGCAGATAAAGTTCGTGACCTTGGGAGGCAAGCCTTTTGGTTATTGCCATACTTATGGTACCTGTTCCGCCTATGAATAAGATCTTCATTTACTTTCCTCCGTTTCTTTCAGAGCTTTGCGTTTGCAGCAAGCTTATAGATCGCTGCTACATCATCTTCGCCAAGTTCAACAAAACCGTTGCGTTTTTTACCATTTATAGTCAGCTTGCGTACAAGCTCGGGGATGTCTTCTTCTTTAGCACCGAGTTCCTTGAAGTTTATAGGCATACCGATACTGTGCAGAAAACTTCTGAAACATCTGATGCCCTCCATTGCAGTGACTTCGGGATCTTCATAATTCATCTGACACCCGAAAACTCTTGTTGCCATCTGGCAGAACCTTAACACATTATGTTTATAAACATATTCCATCCATGCAGGCATAATCACAGCAAGACCTGCTCCGTGAGCAACATCATACAGACCCGATAGTTCATGCTCCAGTCCGTGAGAGTTCCAGTCCTGCTGTCTTCCGACACCGACTATATTATTATGCGCAACCATACCTGCCCACATGATGTTAGCCCTTGCCTCATAGTTGTCGGGATCTGCTATGACACGGGGTGTTTCCTTCACCATTGTAAGAAGAACAGCTTCACAGAGCCTGTCTGTGATCTCTACCTCTTTTGTATTGGTGAAATACCTTTCAAATACATGAGCCATTATATCCGTGGCTCCACAAGCAGTCTGATAGGCGGGAAGTGTCTGCGTAAGTTCGGGGTCAAGCACAGAGAACTTCGGCCTTATAAGATCGGATCCAAAACCTCTTTTGAACATACCGTCTTCTTTGGTGATAACCGAATTGCCAGAGCCTTCGCTTCCGGCAGCAGCTATCGTAAGAACTGTAGCAACAGGGATCGCTCTGACGGGTGTGTGTTTTCCGCTGTAGATATCCCAAAAGTCGCCATCATAAGGAACACCGAGTGCAATAGCTTTCGATGAGTCGATTGTTGAACCGCCGCCAACTGCAAGGATAAGATCCACGCCTTCCTTTCGGCAAAGCTCTATGCCCTTATAAACAAGAGTATCTCTCGGATTGGGTTGTACTCCGCCAAGTTCTACGAACTCGATATTGTTTTCTGTCAGAGAGTTTTTTACCCTGTCGAGGAGACCCGAGCGTACAGCCGATCCACCACCGTAATGGATAAGTACTTTGCTGCCGCCGTATTTTTTTACATATTTTCCTGTTTCTGATTCTCTTCCTTTACCAAAAACAAATTCGGTCGGGCTGTAGAAATTGAAATTCTCCAAAACTTTTACCTCCTGTTATACGGTAATATCATTGCTCAATGCTTGGGAGTTTATGACTTTATTACAGTTTCAGTTTATCATATTGTTCCGGTTTTTTCAAGCATAAGCACAAAACTCTATAGATTTATACAAGAATTATGTACGAATAGTATATTATCACAAATATAATACATTTTGCTGTTAATGAATTAACAATTAAAAAAATAATAATATTATTAGTATATTTTTCCTTATACTATTGATTTTGTTGCAAAAATGTAGTACAATTATATATAGATATATATTGATGAAGATAAGGAGGGAGCGAACTGTGGATCTCAGATCTTTGAAAAAGGTGGCGCGATGTGTTAACTCTGTCATTCTTTTACTGGTTTTTGGCCTTTTGGGATTCTTTATAATAATAGATGTTCCGTTTCTTATCTATTTCAGTATTCCGACTGCTTTGGTATATTTGATTGGTTTTGTGCTGATCGAGAAGAATATGTTGGATGTTTATGTCAGGATCGTTTATTTTTGGATTACACTGTATATGAGCATAACGACACTTTGCCTCGGATACGAATACGGCTTCCATCTGTATTGTTTTTCAATGATTCCCATTATTTTTGTTACCGAGTATATGTCATACAAGCTAAATAATAACAGAATCTACGGAGCTGTCTCAAGTGCATTGATTGCTGTTTTATATCTTGTTTGCACAGGTTATGTTCTTTATAACGGACCTCTGTATCAGCGCAGCAGTAAGATGGCTTCTGTTTTCTGGTTCTTCAATGCTGTTATAGTTTTCAGTTTCCTGATTTTTTACAGCAGCTATCTAATTAAGGAAATAATACTTTCCGAGGAAAAACTGAAAGAGATCGCCCATGTGGACAGGCTTACAGGCAGCTATAACAGGCATTATATGATCGAAAAGCTGGATGAGTTCTGTTCTTCTGCTTGCGTAGGTTGTCTTGCAATGGCAGATATAGATAATTTCAAAAAAATTAATGATACATACGGGCATAGCGCAGGTGATAAGGTGCTGAAAAAAATCTCGGATGACATGAGAGAAATCTGTGTTGGCTGTGAGATATCAAGATGGGGAGGCGAGGAGTTTCTCATCTTGTCTGATGGCGAATTTGACAGATCAGTAGAGCTTTTTTCTACCCTCTGCCAAAAGATTTCCGAGAGCCCTGTCTGTTTTGATGATATTGAGATCTATGTTACAATTACTGTAGGACTTGCACGGTTTTATAAGGATATCGGTATTGACAGATGGATCAAGCAAGCCGATGATAATCTTTACGAAGGTAAAAGAACCGGCAAAAACAAGGTGGTTTATCAGAACTGAGATCTTTCATGATATTCTGTTTGTATAATGTTCTCTGCAAGAGGTGAATTATGATTAATAACTTGATTTCGGATTTTTTGGAAAAGGCTCTGAATCTGCGCACAGTTAAAGACCTTAAAGAGCTGGAAAAAGAAACTGTTCCCGCTATTGTGAATAACCCCGAGAATATAAAACTTATGAACGCTGCTTTTTCTGTGGCATATGAACTTATGACCCTTAGAGAAAAACAGGATGCAGAGGAAAAATCACGCCGTTACGGCCTTTCTGAAGCTGAGCAGAATGAGATAGATCTGGTGCAGAGGATCCTGGATTATAATATGCTTACGTATCATTTCCAGCCCATAGTGCGCGCCGATAACGGAGAGATCTATTCCTATGAGGCGCTTATGCGTGCTGAGGGAATGACTGGTATAACACCTTTCCATATTCTTAAATATGCTGAGATGTCACACAGGCTAAGCGAAGTCGAACAGTATACCTATTTCAATGTAATAAGATATCTTGATGAGCATCCAGATCTGTTTGTAGGCCGTAAGGTCTTCCTTAATTCTATGCCGAATGTTATAATTGAACCTCAGAAAATGGAAGAAATCAAGGAACTTCTCAAACAACATACCGATGCTATAGTTGTAGAAATGATAGAGAACTTTGAATTCGTCGATGAACGGCTTGAGCAAGTCAAAAAACTGTTTCACGATATTGGTATTCCGATCGCTATCGATGACTTTGGAACGGGATATTCCAATATATCAAACCTTTTCAGATATAATCCCAACTATGTTAAGCTTGACCGTTCTCTTATAAGTAACATCCAGGACAGCCCAAATAAGAGACATATAGTAAGAGAGATAATTGATTTCTGTCACAGCAATAAGATAATGGCTCTTGCAGAGGGAGTTGAGACTTCGGAAGAACTCAGAACTGTTATTCTAATGGGCATAGATCTTGTGCAAGGCTTTTATACGGCAAGACCTTCACCTGATGTTTTACAGTCACTTCCGTATGAAATCAAAGCGGAGATAAAGGCTCATCATCTGGAAAGAGAAGACGGTCAGAGATTGAGGGTCTATCATTCTCCCAATGGCGAGATCATATCACTTGAAAGGCTTCAGAAGGAAGGATACAGTAAGATACTTATCGGATCGGGTTGGTCTGAAGGCAGTGTTACAGTGGTTGGTGAGAATACACTATATACAGGTATTCATATAGAGATCGCCGAAAACTTCAAAGGAACTGTATCACTGGAAAATGCTCATCTTTCCAATCTTATTGAAAGACCGTGTATAGACATAAGCGATAACTGTGAGGTAAAGCTGATCCTTTTCGGAGAAAACAAACTTGCAAATTCAGGCATAAGAGTTCCCGAATCCTCAAAGATTACTTTTGAAGGTAAGGGACATCTCGATATTACCCTCGGCAGTTCAGATTATTTTGGTATCGGCAATGAACTTACTCAAAAACACGGTGATCTTATATTCGATCAAGACGGTACGGTAACTGTATCCGCTGAAAGCCATAGTGGCGTATGCATCGGCTCGGGACTTGGAGGCAATATAAAGATCAACAGAGGCAGATATGTTATCAGAGCAGGAGGAGCAACAAGTGTTGGAATAGGTTCGTTTGACGGCCCTGCGAAGATAGATATAGTCGGATGCTCATTTGACGTTATGGCAACAGGAGCGAACAGTATTACTATCGGCTCTATCAATAATAATTCCGATGTTAACATGATGTATTCCTCGATCAAGTGCCATTCAGAGAGTCAGATTTCTGTTGGCATAGGTACTCTTTATGGTAAAAAAGCAACACTGAGAGCAGAAAGTGTAAATCTTATTGTTTCCGGATGCGGAGACGCAATAACAGCAATTGGTTCGCTCAGCAACAGTTCGGATATAACCTTGATACGATCGGGGTTAAAGATCAAATGTGACGGAAGCAGAGCCTTTGTTTTCGGAAGTTATAAAGGCGGTACAAAACTGACCTTGACTGATGTTGATGTGTCTGCTGATATGTCAACTGAAATGAGAGAGTGTGCCATTGCTAAAGAAGAGGATGTTAATGTCAGCGGAGGAAGATGCTATATTCGTCTTGGAAGCTGGGAAAGCAATGAATTGATTGTTTCCGAGAGCGTAGGTTCCAGAGAATAACGTATCATAGCTCAAACTGTTACAAGACACCTTCGGGTGTCTTGTATTTTTTATAATAGACAGAAGAATAGCCACGAATATGTTATACTATTTAATCAAAAGTAAGGGAATAATCATAAATCAGAAATGGCAAAAAGTGAGCCGATACTAACAGAGAACCCTTTATTGAAATCTACATATATAATAAGGAAAGCTAAAGAATGATACTTCTATACGGTCTATAGTTTAAATTATTTTTCAGATCACGGATTCAAATGTCCAATACATTGATTGAATTCTTTTTAATCTGTCATTTTAATCAGCATTATCATAAAGCAAACGAATCAAATATGTGGTAAAATTGCAGCAACATTTATAGCGGTATAGAATGGAAGGGATAATTGAAATAATAAACATTATAAAAAGAATCGATAAAAAAGGATCCGAAGAATTATGATATGAATCAGAAGAAGATTTGTATTAACATTTCATTGCGAAGCGAACGAAGATATTCAGATTATATAAGGAATCATAGAACCATAGAAAAAATAGTGTAGGAACTTAAACGATCTACAAACGGTTTAAATCGCTTCCCTAAGTTTCACTAAATTTTTATTTAGTGAAACCACCTGTGCGATTTGATTGTAATTATAGCACAGGTTCAAATAATTGTCAAGCTCCCCGTTCATTGCGAAAATCCGTAGTACATTTATGGGTCTTGGTGCGTTTCACAAACTCCTTTTGAATGTTTTGCAGAACCTTGTGAAGTTCGTACCGTCCATATTGAATTTTTTTCAGTCCGAGCAGCTTTGAATTGTCTGATTTCATACACTTTGCAAAGATAACCATATCAAGCAGCTCGTCATCGTCAATGAGCGTTTCGAGATCCTTTAAGCTAATCACGTTTACCACCTCCGAGAACGTTAAGAAAGTCGGCGGCTGACATTGTTTTCAATACATCGTCTATCGTGCGTGCCTTGCGTTTCACCTTAAAGACCTTGTGTACTGTTCCGTGTCTGAACTTGTCGCAGCACAGTACAGGCTTGTAATGAACTTTAACGGTTGTTTGTATGTCATAGCAGCGAACTTCACAGACGTTGCTATTTGATGCCTTATAGCGGCATTCTGTGCGGTCACAGAAGTTGCACAGGCAGTTTATACATTCTTTGGTATACATAATTGAGCCCTCCTTTACTGCTTTATAACTGTGTTGTGTAAGGGTCGCATTTATTCCACGGTTCGCTTGACAACGAGCCTCTGTAAATGCGATATCCTGCCTGCAACAGCCCGCACCCCCAAGGGGTGCAGACTGCCGCCGGTAGGCTATCACATTTACACTCATTGTAAAGCGACTTTCGCGGCATAAAAGCTACATTACAGCGTTCCAGATACGTAAAGCAAAAAGGCGGAGGGCTCTTGTCTGCTCTACTCGTTGTCTCGGTCTGAAACGCTCTAATCAAGCCTTTACGGCTCAGTTAATTTTGAATTTTTGCTATCGACCCGACCGCACCCCTTTGGGTTTTGCGGTCGGATTTTCGTAATATAATCAAAGACTTTTTACGGAAAATGTGTGTCAGCTATATATTGTAATGCTGACACATAAGAAAACTGCATAAAGCCCGAAAAATCGGGATTTAGCGGAAAAATATGAAAGGAGGATTTTACGGAAAATGTTTTGAGGGTATAAAAAACCGCCTGCAAGCCCTGCCAGTACGGCAGAAACATCGCAAGCGGTCAACACAGTTATTGCAGTTTAATATTCTTATAATTTTGCAGAACGTGCGTTCTGTTTATGAACAATTATGAACGAGTTTTTGAAAACTCGTTAGTGAGTTTTTATTTAGTGAAACTAACTTGATATGTGTACAGGGCAGGATATGGTCACTGCCCTGTGGTTATCATTATAGTTTTATTATCTCCAGTTCTATGTTTTCGGTCGGTGAACTTGAAAGCGTATGGGTGAATTCACCTTTAAGTTCATCTGAATAATCGTTTAACTGTATCGTATATACTTTTTCGGTCCCGAGAGTTATTTTAATGGTATCACCTACTTTGGATCCGTTATTATACAATGTGAAGTTTACGATTTTATTCGCATTAGCTGAATTGTCAGGAACTTTTATCTGCACATATTTTACATAACCGTAAGGCTTGGTACTGAAAGATTTATTGTTGCTGATAGTTACTTTTTCTGAGTTGCCAAGTTTTACAGGTTGCTTGCATTCATGTAGCTCACAAACAATATGATGATAATCCTGATTCTTCAGATAAAAATCGTAAGTGTCATCTACGGTTATGTGAAGGTTATTTCTTCCGAGTACAGGGACGGTTCTGCCTTGACCGTCTGTATATTGTTTTCTGAATGATGAGTATTCTACCATATTATCCAAGTTCAGATCAGGACAATTCCTGAAACTGATTCTTGAGAAAAAGTCTGCATTACCTGTAAAATCTCCTTTTACTATAATATTTGAGCATCCTTGGCAATCGTTGAAAGCTGATCTGTATCCGCCGGTAATATCAAGAAAATTCTTTGAGAAGTATTTATCTGTATTGAGATTACAATTATTGAATGAAGTTATAACATTGGCTTTTTGCGGTGATACTGATCTTACAAATGTACTGCCGTCTTTAACCGAGAATGTACAATCGTTACAAATTGCCTGAGGTGCATTGCTCGGTCCGGAACTTCCTGTTGTATCCTTATTGAAGTCAAAATTGAATACATTTCCCTTTGTTACCTCTACAGAACATGATACCAATGAAACGCTTGATCCTCTTTCGTAGTAAAACACATCGCCTATGGTTTTTTCTATATCTGTGTATAACAATCTCCAGTTCACTGCCTGGGAATTATTGAAATAAAACATTTTGCAAGGCTTCTGCTCTGTACCGCATGATGTTATCTTACAGTGCGACAAAGTGAACTCGGAAAGCATAACTGTTGATTTATAACTGTAAAGGATCGAGTTGAAATTACTGAATGAGCAAGAGATAAACTGCATTCTCTGAGTACCGTCAGAGTGAAGCTTATTATCATTCAAAGTCATAAAGACGTTGTTTTTGCCTTCAAAGCTTATATCACGGAATGTTGTAAATCCAAAGAATACTCTGTTTTCAACTGTATTTTCTATTGTGTCGAACATTACATCGCCTGAGAAGACGATCTTGGTCTTGTCTTTTCCTGCGCCGTTTACTTCAAACATTCCGTAATGGAGTTTGAGGTCTTGATCTATTATGCTTCCGGTTATCTTATATGTTCCGCTTGGGATGTAGATACTTACGCAAGGTCTCCAGCTTCCGGTGTTTTCGGATTTGCTGAAAGCGGCAGAAAACAGTTTGCGGAATGCTTCTGTATCATCTGCTACACCGTCTCCTTTGGCATTGAAATCCTGAGGGGTAAGAGAATTCGTTTTGACTTCTTTTACACCAAGTGAATACTGTGACAGATATGCGATCTCCTCTGACAGTGAACTTCCCTGCTGAATGATCGACGGAGCGTTCATCTGATCGGCGGATGTTCCCTCAAAAAACTCTTCTGTAGTGTCAGTTGCTTTGTTTGGTGATGCTCCTGCTGTTGATGAAGCTGCATCGGCTGTAAATATATCGGGATTAAACAAAGTCAGCATTATCATACATGATACAGCAAAAACTACAATAAATGATATCATCTTTTTCTGCTTCATTACCTTATACCTTCTTTCCTATAGTTTTCGTATTAATGTTTATCCGATATACTTGGTATATTTTGTCTTGTAATCTCCGTAGTTAGCAGAAAGACGTGCAATGATAACGGCATCATCTGCGGTGACTTTACCGTCTTCGTTAATGTCGGCGATCTTAAGATCGTAATACGTTGAATAATTACTGTAATCTGCTGCAATACGGGCTGCGATTATTGCATCATCAGCGGATACCTTTCCGTCACCGTTGATGTCTCCGAGGAGATACAACGAATCATCCGGCGCTGAGGCTTTGACGATACCCATATCCAGATACAGCTGGAAAGAGGAAGCGATAGAATGTGTGAATTCTATATTCAGATCCTTCACGTAGGCATTTACGTCTATCTTGTAAGTATTGCCTTTGGTAAAATCTATCGTTGCGGGAGTTCCAATCTTAGTACTGCCGTTATAGAGGGTTATAGTCATGGTTTTGTTATTGAAAGCATAAGCAGTATGCTTAGGTACTGTGATATCAACGTACTTAACATAACCGTATGGATTAACGGTATAGGTTTTTCCGGATGAAAGAGAAAAATTATCATATTTGGTGAATGATACAGGCAGTCTGTATTCATCGGAATCTGATTTCAAATGTGCATAACCGTCCTTAGTGAGATAAAAGTCATACTTATCGTCCATTATAACGTGAATGTCATTTGTAGGTCTGTTCTGGTCAGCATAAGTAATGGAAGTATTACCGCTAAGTTTTGCAACACTCGGTGCCTCAGAATTTAGAAATTTTAATTTCCGTACTACATTCTCCGAACCGCTCAGATCGCCTTTTATCTTCATATCACTTAATGCTTCGCACTCATCAAATGTTATGTTGAACGAGCCGAATATATTAAGAAATATATCGGGATGGTTATTTATCGTTGTGAAAGAACTTCGTTTGAACAATGCAATGCAGGATTCTTTAGATTTTGAATAGGTACATAAAAGAGAGCTCTTTGTGCCTTTTTTGGTGTCTTCTTTAATCTCATAACGAGTGTTGGCGCTGAAAATGTTAGGTGTAAGTGAGGGAACAGGTGACGGTATATACTCTTTTGGAAAATAATATACGGATCCGTCTGTGGGAATGAAAGACCCTCCGGCTATATATAGACTTGTGTCTCTCTTGAAATAGAAGCAGGTGCCTATATAACTTTCAATATCAGTGTACAGGAACTTCCACTGCTGTGATTTTGGCCCGTTAAGTGTGAAAAGTCTGCAATTTGTAAAACCGCTTATCTTGCAAAAAACAAAGTCTAATTCGGAGAAAAACGGTGTAGGTTCAAGAGAATCGACTATACTTGCCACTTTTCTGAAACCGCACTGGACAAACCTGATGCTTCCGAGATCGCTGTTAACGCTCTTTGAAGTGCTAAGGGTCATCACAGTGTTTGTGTTGTTTGTTCCTAAAAATGTAATGTCACGGAAGAGAGAGTTTCCGAATATATAACTGTTTTTGATAAGAACATCGGAGCTGAACTGGAGAGTTGTGGCTTCCCTGCCCGAACCAATGACTTCAAACTGTGCGCCTTGTACATTAAGGCTTTCATCTATTATAGAACCGCCACTGATGTAGTATCTGCCGTATGGTATAAAGATCTTCTTGCATTTTCTTGTTGAACCCGAAGCAGTACCATTGTCATATGCAGCTTTAAACATCTTACGGAATGCATCTCTGTTAGTTTTTCCGACAGTGTCATTCTGCGCTCCGTTGATAACGGCGCCGAAATCCTGCGGAGTAAGATAGTCACTGGCTGCGCCTTTTGGAGTATCGCCGAAAACATCCGAATACTGTGCTAAAACAGTGGCTTCATCAAGGTCGTTGGCTTGTTCGATAAAGTCGGCGAGTTTTTCATCAATGGTCTGAGTATCCGCTGTTTGTTCAACGATGGGAACATCGGACGAAGTGCTGACTGAAGTGATACTCTTTTGGGATGTTCGGTCAGAAATCGGCAACACGCACGAAAGTGCTATCGCCAGAAAAGCTGCAATCACCTTTTTGGGCTTCATACCTTTTACCTTCTTTCCTTCTCCTGTTTTCAATAACGCAGAATTGAACTTTAACTGCTTATCGTCTGTTGAACTTCCCTGCACTGACGGAAAAGCTTCTATATGCAGCATAGTCACAAAAGCATTATTTGACGTATAAATGTATAGTCTCCTTGATAATACATTATCATATTTAACAAATAAAGTCAATGGAAACAAGTCAAAAATGGAATTTTTTAAGAGAAAAGATATCATTTTTTACAGTTTGTTAAAATCTAAATCTAATAATCGCGGTATATTAGCTGTCTAAAGAAATGTTAGTTAGTATAATTAATGATCTAATCGGATCGCAGTGGTCCATGATTTGAAGAAAAAATAAGGGAGATGCATATACATCTCCCTTTACGGATCATTTTGACTTGTTGATTTTTGCAAGTGGATTAGCTTCAGCTGCGGCTTTCAGATTATCATTTGAAAGATGGGTATATATTTCGGTAGTTCCAACGCTTTTGTGTCCCAACTGCTCTTTTAAAACCAAGGTATCAACACCGCCGTACTGATACATAAGTGTAGCTGCGGTATGGCGCAGCTTATGAGTAGTGATTCCAAGATTTGAAAGACCTGCACGGGCGAGGTTTTCCTCAACTATCTGCTGGACGCGGCGTTTATTGATCCTTGTCTTGTTTGCAGAAAGAAAGATCGCATTCGGATCTGCTGCTGCTTCGTTAGGACGATTGTTATGGATATAGTCATCAAGGGCGTTAATGCAGGCATCGTTGAGATAAATTATTCTTTCTTTACTTCCCTTTCCAAACAATCTGAGGGTGCGGTTTTGCTTACTGTAGTCACCGAGATTAAGACCGACAAGCTCGCTGAGACGCATTCCGCAGTTAAGGAACAGCAAGATAATGCAATAATCTCTGGATCGGTTTTTGGAATCTATGCTTTCGAGAAGTTTCATGCTGTCATCCAGAGAAAGGAACTTCGGGAGCTTGTTTTTGACTGTCGGCAATTCAAGTTCGGTCATTGGATCGCTTTCTATAAGTTTTGCCTTTTTAAAAAGGTAATTATAGAACTGTTTCAGTGCCGAGCACTTTCGGGCACGGGTGGCAGTCTCATTACCGCGTTTGTCTTTAAGATATCTTAGGTAGACATGGGCATCATTAAGAGTGAATGATTCGATATATTCGAGGGGGACATCGGCGATAGTTATATCGCCCCAATCGGTACCCTCAGGTACTTCGCGGTGTTTTATCTTCAGATAACGCAGAAAAGTACGTATGTCGATATAATATGCTTCCTCGGTACGGTCAGCACGGTTTTTGATTATTTTAAGGTTGGTAAGAAAGTCCTCAAGGTAGTACGGACAGTCATCATAGTATTCCTGCTTCAAGTTATCACTCCGTTCAAGCGGTATTCCGAGGTTTTACTTATAAAAATCATATCACACCGCGACTTAAAAGTCAAGCACGGAGCCATGCTGACATTGCTAATTTTTCAACGGTTATTGCATTTTGAAATAATATATGATAAAATATTGATAAAGTTATCAAATCAACTTTTGAGGTGACCGTTATGGCTAATTATTCGGATTTCCGTGCCAGAATACTTATCGTTGATGACGACAAGGAGCTTTCTTTTATTATAAAAAAGATGCTTGAGAGTTATTCTTACAATGTAAGTGTTACTCACTCCTGTGACGATGCTTTTGAAATACTTACCGATAACAGCTATGATCTGGTGTTGCTTGATGTTAATCTTCCTGACGGTACGGGATTTGATGTATGCCGTGAACTGAGAGCTGTCAGTGATGTGCCTGTAATATTTGCCAGCGCAAGAACAGCAGAAGATGACAGGGTCACAGGATTTGAGATAGGCGGAGATGATTATCTTCCAAAGCCTTATTCTATGAGAGAACTTCTTGTAAGAGTCAATGCATTGCTGAGAAGGACATTTAAGAACAACACCGAGGAAAAGACAGTCAGCTTTGGCAATGTTAATGTTAATATCACATCCAGAAGTGTTGAGAAAAACGGTGCTCCGGTAATGCTTTCACTTAAAGAGTTTGACCTGCTTTCTTTTCTGTGTGAGCATATCAACAAAGCAATATCAAAAGATAAGATATTATCAGAGGTATGGGGAGCATTTACGGAAGTTGAGCCTTCCACACTGGCTGTACATATACGTTGGCTGAGAGAAAAGTTGGAGGATGATCCTGCTGAGCCGACCTATATAAAAACAGTAAGGAAAGTAGGTTATATGCTGGAGGTGAACGGCAGATGAGTTACAAACCTTTGATCGTAGGTGTATTGCTGTCAGTCATAATTGTAGTGACTTCCCTGATCGTTTCGTATGGTGAAGACAGATATAAGCCGAAAGATCTTTCAAATATCACTGTTCGTGCCAATGAGATATCTGTTTGCATAGCTTCCGAAGATTATGCAGATGCGGCTACTAAAGCTGAGCTGCTGAAAACAGAGGCTCAGCAGGCAGTCAAAGCTGATACTGACAAAGGCAGCGGTATCTGGGTAGTATGTGCGGTATCTGTAATTATGATAAACGCCTGTATGCTTTTTATATGGTTCAGCGTTATTAAACCTTTCAGAAATCTTGAAAAGTTTGCCGACAAGATCGCAAACGGAGATTTTGATATTTCTCTGAAACATGAGAGAAACAACTACTTCGGAAAGTTTACCTGGGCGTTTGACAATATGCGCAGAGAAATCGTTAAAGCAAGAAGCTGTGAAAAGGAGGCAATAGATAACAACAAAACAGTTATTGCAACTCTCTCGCATGATCTGAAGACCCCTCTGGCTTCAATAACAGCTTATTCCGAGGCCCTTTTAAACGGGCTATATTCCGATAATGACGAAATGTATTCTTACATTGAAGTAATAAGCCGCAAATGCGACGAGCTTTCCCGACTGACAAACGATATGATGACACATTCAATAAGTGAACTCGGTGCCCTTAAAATGCAGCCTGAAAGCATTGATCTGAACGATCTTATCTCAGAGACGCTGAAATCTACATCGGCAGACGGAAAGATAAATTACGAAGTTCCGATGTTTCCTGTACGTGTATATGCAGACAAAAACAGGCTGGTGCAGCTTATCGGAAATATCATCGGCAACGCACAGAAATATACTGACGGCAGGATAGACATATCCGTAAACAAGAAAAACAGGGATTTTGAGATCATTTTCAGAGATCACGGACAAGGTATTCCCGATGAGGAGATACCGTTTATTTTCGATAAGTTCTACAGAGGATCAAACAGCAAGGATATTAACGGTTCGGGACTGGGGCTGTATATAGTAAGGTATATCGCAAGACGATCGGGCGGAGATGTGCTGGCGCGGAATACTGACGAAGGACTGGAGATAATTGTTACTCTACCGGAAGAAAGAATTCAAACCTTAAAGACTTCTTAAAGTTAACTGTGCTATACTTCATACATAAGAATAACAGTACAGCACGGAGGTAACACTATGAAAGAAACAATAATATCCGCAAGAAAACTATGCAAGTCTTTCTCATCAAACGGTGTACAGAACCATGTTCTTACAGGAATCGATCTTGATGTCCGTAAGGGAGATTTTACGGTTGTAATGGGAGCATCGGGATCGGGAAAATCAACTTTATTGTATGCTCTGAGCGGTATGGACAGACCTACTTCGGGTGAGATCATATACGGCGGACGTGATCTTGCCAAGCTCGGTGAAAAGGATCTGACTCTTCTGAGACGTAAGGATTTTGGATTTGTATTTCAGAAGATGCATCTTGTAAGCAATATGACGATGTTTGAGAATGTCGTTGTCCCTGCGTATCTGAACAAGGATATATCAGCACAGAAGACTGATGAAAAAGCAAATGAACTTTTTGAATTAATGGGTATTTCTTCTGTGAAGGATCATCTTCCCTCCCAATGTTCAGGCGGTGAGCAGCAGAGGTGCGCTATCATAAGAGCGGTAATAAACGAACCTGCTATGCTTTTTGCTGATGAACCTACCGGCGCTCTTAACAGAAAAAACACTATCGAGGTACTGGATCTGATTTCAAAACTGAATGAAAAGGGACAGTCTGTGTTTATGGTAACTCACGATCCTCGTGCCGCAATAAGAGCAAACAGGGTCATATACATTGAAGACGGAACTGTCAGCGGTGAGCTTGAAATGCCGCCCTTTGAGGCAGGGAAAGAACAGAGCCGTGAAACGCAGATCAATTCCTGGCTCAGCTCCATGCACTGGTAAGGGGGCGTTCTTATGAGATCTGTGATTTTTCTTGTTAAGAACAACATCAAACACAAGACAGGAGCCTTCAAAGGAATAATCGCACTTATGGCGATTATCGTATTTTCATTTTCAGGGTCGGTGAGCAACTCTAAGAACCTGCACGAGGCCCTCAGCGACTCTTTTGACAATTACCGTGTAGGCGACATTATAATGTCATACTCGGAAGGAAAGCTCGATGACACAGTTAAGAACGGGCTTGAAGCAAACAGCCACGTGAAGTCATGGAGAGCCGATCCAATGCTGTTCGTAAAGAACGAGTATTACATAAATGGCAAGGTCCAGGACAAGGAAACAAGGCTTGTCAAGGAAAAGGACGAGATCAAGCTCTTCAACGAAGAAGAGACTGGATTTGTTGAAAAGACGCCGAAACTGGGCAATGGTGAGATCTATGTTCCTTTCTCACTGAGCAAGGTCGAGAGCCTGAAGATAGGCGATGAGCTTGAGATACAGACGGCTCCCGGGAAGCGTGAGAAATTCAAGATCAAGGGCTTTATCGAGGAACCTATCTACGGATCAAGCGTTGTGGCTTACGAGATGTTCTACATCAGTGCCGAGGACTATGACCGTATCGACAACGGTATAACTGATGGAACTGTGAACAGCAACTTTATTTTCAGAATGGATATGCTCCACATTTTTTCCGACGGTGAACTCAGCGAATTTAAGCTTGTAAAACAGCTCAATGACGAATGCGGGCTTGTGGATTCCTCGATGCTCTACGTTACCAAGCCTGAGCTTTTCAGCTACACAGAGATCTACGCCGATACCGGAACGAGCCTGCTTTATATCTTCGTGGGTCTGCTGACAGTAGTTGTTATTCTAATGATGCTCAACAGCATAAACTCAACGATCGAGATGCAGTACGTTGATCTCGGCATACTGAAATCCCAGGGTTTCACCGTATGGCAGATAAGGATCGCATATATGATACAGTATATCTTAGCACTCTTTATCGGCACAGTGATCGGAATTATAGTTTCGGTGCCTCTGCTTGCAGTGCTCGGAAAGTTGTTTCGAACGGTAACGGGCATACATACGGACTGTTCCATCGACTTTGTAAGCTGTGGATTTATTTCGCTTGGCATCATAGCGGCATTTACACTGTTCCTGCTGGTGACGACACGAAAACTCGGCAAGCTCTCACCTGTAAACGCTCTCAACAATGCGCACAAGGACATTCACTTCACGGGCAGGCTCAATGTTCCGATGAAACAGAATGCGCTCTCCGTCACAATGTCCCTTAGGCAGCTGACCTCCGGATTCAGGCACTATGTATTCATATTGCTGATAACTGTGATACTGATGTTCTTTATGACTACGGTATTCAATCTTTGCAGGGGTCTCAATTTTGAGGAGATCTTCGGCATGGACAACAGAGCGATAGGAACAAAGCTATTCAACGAATGCACCGATGACGACCGCGAAAGGATCAGGGCAAGACTTTCTGAGATCGACAGCGGTGCCGAGATCGTATATAACTCTTACGTTGACAACATTTTAGCTGACGATGTACTTTTCGGTGCCTATGCAAACGATGACCTGGAAAGATACTTCAAGCCGATATACGGCAAAGTGGTCGAATATGACAATGAGGTAATGATAACAACTATCGTTGCAGAAGAGCTTGACAAGGGCATCGGAGACACAATGACGATCTCAAACGGTGGAGTCAAGGCAGATTATATGATTGTCGGGATCTATCAGACGGCGGCGCAGACAGGCCGTATCTTTGGACTTACCCTTGAAGGCGGAGCCAAGATAAATATAAAGCCCGATACGGCCCTAATTTATCTTAGCGACAGTTCAAAAGCCTCAGAGATTGCCAACACCTTCAACAGTGAGTTCGGGGAAATATCACTTTCCATGGCAGAAGAGGAAAAAGCGACGAACACCAATCTGATATCTCTCGTTGACACCTTCCTGGTGATAATCATACTCGTGGTCATCGGAGTTTCTTCTATCTTCCTGCTTGTGGCTGTCAGCATGATCTGCAAGATCACCTTCCTGCGGGAGCGCACCGATCTTGGTATTTTCAAGGCTACGGGATTCACAACAGGAAATCTCCGTGGTATGTTCTCGGTAAGATTCATTCTGTTAAGTATTATGGGATGTATTATCGGGCTTATCCTTGCAATGTTCTTTGCAAAACCTCTGCTCTCGGAACTCATGAGATTTACGGGACTGACTGACTTTACTGCTCCGCTCTCGGCTTTCGACATCATTCTGCCGGCCGGGATAATATGCGATTGCTTTGCTTTGTTCTCCTATATTGCTTCGGCCAGGATAAAGAGCGTACAGACTACAGAGCTTATATGCGAATAAAAAATAAAAGCCATCTTTCGGGATGGCTTTTATTCATCATTTTTTCATTCTGAGCATGGTGTTGGGGGGCAAAACGAGATCCGAAGCTATGGAGAAATCCATTGTGGCGCGGTTTGCAGTCTCGGTAGGCTCACCGTTTTCATCAAAAAGCTTTTCAGCAATAAACTCGATCGGTTTCTCATTGGGGATCAGAGCTTCAATGGTATCCCCTGCCATGAATTTATTTCTCTGTGACGCGTAGATATGTCCATCTTTACATTCTTTGACAATCGCAACAACATCATAATCTCTGATATAGCCGCTGTCCTTATAATATTGGCACTGTTTGGGATGTCCGTAGAAGAAGCCTGTACAGTAAGCTCGATGACTCACTTTAAAGACCTCCTCACGGATCCACTCAGGCAATTTGAAATGAGCAGGATCCCTTTTGAAGATATCCATTGCCATTCGGTAGGCATTGGTGACTACAGCAACATAATATGTTGATTTTGCTCTGCCTTCGATTTTAAAGCTGTCAACACCTGCCTTGGCAAGATCGTCGATATGATCGATCATACACAAGTCTTTTGCATTGAGGATATAACTTCCCTTTTCGTCCTCAAATATGGGATAAAACTCATTGGGGCGTTTTTCCTCCATGAGATGATATCCCCAACGGCAAGGCTGAGCACATTCTCCGCGGTTGGCATCGCGGTCTATAAGATACTGAGAGATAAGGCATCTTCCTGAGAAACTCATACACATTGCACCGTGTACAAAAGCTTCGATCTCAAGATCCATTGGTGTTTTGGCTCTGATCTCTGCAATCTCGTCGAGAGAGAGTTCTCTTGCAAGAACAACTCTTTTAGCACCCATTTCATAAAACTGTCTTGCAGATGCATAATTAACGATACCTGCCTGTGTTGATACGTGGATCTCCATATCCGGTACAAACTTGCGTATCATTGTGAACACACCTATATCGGTGGTGATAAGAGCATCTGCTCCAGCTGCATAGGCATCCTTAACAAACCCTTCGAGCATGGGAATCTCGTGGTTCCTTGGCAGAGTATTGCAGGTAAGGTAAAGGCGCTTTCCTCTTCGGTGTACTTCTTCGGCAGCGGTTTTAAGTGTCTCAGGATCAAATTTTGCTGACTGAGAACGCATACCGAACATTGTACCACCGAGGTAGACCGCATCGGCACCATAATCAAGTGCCGCATACAGTCTTTCCATATCTCCTACAGGAGAAAGAATTTCCAAATCAGTTCGTTTAGACATTACATCAGACCTGCCTTAATGAGGTTCTGTTTATGTTCTTCATAAGTAGCAGCAAAGAAGCTTTCGCCTGTGCTGAGGTTATTACAGAAGAACAGGTAGTTTGTCTGTGCGGGATTGAGAACAGCCTTAATAGCATCCAGACCGGGATTGCACACAGGGCCGACGGGAAGGCCTTCGCATTTATATGTATCGTAGAGGTTGGTATAGAACTCCTTGGTGGTGCTGTCAACATCGTTTTCCAGACCTTTGGAAATATACTTCTTTGTTGCATCTGATTCAAGTTTCGGGAATGTTCTTGGATCGTCAAGACGGTTAAGAAATACGGAAGCGACATTGGGCATATCTGTTGTGGAATTAGCTTCCCACTGAACAATGGAGGCAAGAGTAATTACTTCACCGAGAGTCATCTTCTTCTGCTGCATTGTCTTGATCATATCTTCGGAGAACTTGCTTGCGAAATTAGCTTTGATCGTTCTTGCAGCATTGCTTCCCGTATCTCCTACATAGAAATCGTATGTATCCGGGAAACAGAAGCCTTCCATTTTATAGTATGCATCGGCATTGGGTTCAATAAGATTTTCGTAGTCAAAGCCCTGAGGTTTATTGAATTGGAAAATGAAATCGGTTGCTGAGCATACTTTCTTTTCTTCAAGCTTTTTGGCAACTTCAATAAGAGTCATACCTTCGGGGAATGTAATTCTTACTGTTTCACGGAGATCTCTGTAAGAACTCAGAGTATCGATTATTTTAGCATATCCCATAGACGGTTTAAGTGTTACGTCACCCGAATATAGTTTAGGTGAATGACGGAATTTCAGAGCAATCTTGAAAAGTCGTTTATTATCAATAAGATCATAATCTATAAGAAGCTCGGCAATCTGATCGTTGGTTGCATTGTCGGGGATATTGAAGGTGATCTCTTCATCACTCTTTCCAACACCGAGGTATTCCATACCGAGTTTGATTCCTGTGATAGCGAATACAAGTGAGAGGGTAAGTATAACAGTGACGAGTATCAGGCCGCCGAATATAGAGTTATTGACCTTTTTATTCTGCTTTGAACGGTGGGGAACGTAGTCATCATCGTCTTCGTAATCGTCATACTCATCGTCTTCATCGTACTCATCAACGTATTCATCGTTATATTCGTCGTCATAATCATTATCGTTATAGGAGCCTTCTTTGATCTCTTCCTGATCAACCTCTTCTTCGGATACCTCTTTCTCAGATAAAGCAGCATCATTTTCAGAAGTTTCTACTGTCTCCTCTGTTACGGTATCATCAGTTTCTTCAGAGGATTCATCGTCAATGACAGAGACTATCTCCTCGGGGGCTTCGGCCTGCTCTTTAGTATCGGTATCGTCCTCATCATGATCGGGCTCCTGATCCGGGGTGTTTTTCAAAGCTGCAGAAAAAGCCGAAGGCAGAAATGTGATATCATCAAGTTCATCGAGATCCGGAGTTGTATTCTCCTCGGATTTCTTCTCCTCGATGATATCTCCTATGTTAAAATCCTTTTCATCCATTTTCGTGATCATTCCTTACATTCTATCAAAGATCGTTTTGTTTTTATCGGTAATCAATATATCAACAGGAACATCAAAGCTATCCCTGAAAACTGTCTGTCTTATACATGAGCTGTAACAAAGTCCCATCTTTATTCCTGTGAAACCTTTCAGAAAAACATCGTAGAAACCCTTGCCGTAGCCGAGACGGTAACCATCACTGTCATAGGCGAGTGCAGGAACAAGACAAAGGTCGTTATTATCGAAGCAAGCTGCAACAGGACATCCGATCTTTGGCTCATATATTCCAAAGTATCCGCTTTCAAGGTCGTCAAAGGAAGAGATACGGCAGAAATCCATACATCTTGTGCCTTTGACTACTCTCGGAGCAAGAACGGTTTTTCCGTTTGCGAGTGCATGAGAAGTGATAAGTCTGGTATCGACTTCGATCGTGGAAGAGACATAAACAAGCAGTGACTTGCAGTTCTTGTACTCCTCCGAAGATATAACTTTTTCAAAGATCGCTTTATCTGCTTCATCAAGAACCGATCTGTCAGTTTCCGTGCGGATCCTTTTGATCTCAGTACGAAGTTCGTTTTTGGTCAGACACATTGCATTTTCTTGCAGATATCGTCTGCTTTTTCAGTTCCGTAAAGTGCCTTGAGCATTTCTGCACCGAATGTGAATGCAGCTCCTGCGCCCTTTCCTGTAATGAACTTGCCGTCCCTTACAGCAGGAAGACCTGTGAGCTCTGCACCGATAAGATCATTCTCAAATCCCGGAAAACAAGTAGCTTTGCGGCCTTTAAGCAGTCCTTTATGTCCAAGAATCTTGGGTGCTGCACAAATAGCGGAGACAAAGATGTCATTCTCTGTGCAGTAGTTGATAGCTTTTTGGACAGTCTCATCAGCCTCAAGATTATTGCTGCCGGGCATTCCTCCGGGAAGCACGATCAGCTCTAGAGAACTGTTGAGACTTATTTCTTCTTTAGTTATATCAGCAGTAACAGGTACATTGTGAGATGAGGTCACAACTTTGCCTGTTACGCCCACAGTCTTGACTTCAGCTCCTGCTCGGCGAAGCATATCAACGGGGACAAGAGCTTCAACTTCTTCAAAACCGTCTGCCAAAAATACATAGATCATAATTACACCTCTTTACTGAAGGATACATAATTCTTTTCAAGCAGAAATACGGGGTGATAGGACAGTTTGGATTTTCTCAGTCCCTCCAGACCGAGATCCTCTTCCCTGTTAATATATCTTAACCCCTGTGCTTCATGGGATATAAACTCATTAAAAAGAGTCGGATAAGCGCCTTGAATACTAGGATCGGCTTTTTCAATGTGTATATCAAAAGTATCAGAATTGAGAGGCTCACCGATCGTAAAGCCTGCCATTTTCCCATCCACACGAAGTATTCCGCCTTTTAAGCCGAGATACTCGTAATTTGAGAAAAATGTATTTAATGCATACTGTTCCACAACTGCCGAAAACCCATCGTACTTCTCAGAATTGTTGTATATATCAACTGCATATCTGATACACTCGTCAAAGTGTTCCGGAGTAATAGGTTCATAGCTCCAGTTGTTATCTTTAAAACGTTTTATATGATTGCGTTTGCCATGAAACTTTTTTCCTTCAAGCTTTGTCAGAGCTTCCGTTTCATATATATAATCAAATCCGTTTTCTGAAGGTTTGATCGAGATACGATTTTTGTAATACTCTTTGAGCCATATGACTTCATCATTTTGTACCGAGCAGAGCACAAAAGGCTTTCCCTGATAGTCAGTGAATTTTTCGAGTTCACTGAACAATTTGAAAAAGCGATCTCTGTTTCGTTCTTCGGTAGTCACTCCTGTCGGAAAGGTGAAAACCGGGATTCCCTCTTCAAATGAACAGCATATATAGAAACCGTCGTGCTCAGTAATAACCGTATCGGCAAGACGATGCCACGCGAGATTATTAGCGAAGCAGTACTCACATCCGCGTCTGTCCGACACCGCAAGCTTTTCAGTGATCCAATCTTTATCGGCAAGAGTTATTTTTCTGAAATCGAACATTTGTTATCTCTCTTTTCTATTCGGGGCTCAGATCTTCGTTGCCTTAATAAGTCTTTCTGTTATTGTATCGCGGTCAAGAGGTTCACTGCCGTCACTGCACGGGATGACTTCCCAACCAAGTTTTTCGGCAGAATACAATGCAGTCTCTCTGCAAGCACGCAGAAATGCCACATTAGCTTCATGAATATCCTTTTTTCCTTCATCACCGTTATATCTTCCGCTGAGGAGTTTTTGAGATATCTCAACAGGCATATCGAGAAATACAACTTTATCAGGTTTGGGAAGTTCAAGAAGCTCATACTCATAGTGACAAAGCCAATCAAGGTATCTGTCCCATTCAGAACGGTCGAGCTTGACCATCTGATATATTGCATTGGAAGTTACATATCTTGCTGCAAGAATAAGAGAGCCTTTCTTATAATCTTCTTCCCAGAACTTCTTATAGCTGACATATCTGTCAACAGCATAAAAGCTGGAGGCGGCAAATGCGTTGATATCTTTAGGATCTTTTGAGATCTCTCCGCCAAGATAAAGCTTTACAAGGGCTGATGACGGCTGGTCATAATCAGGAAAACTAATAGCTTTATGAGATATTCCCTGCTCTGTCAGAATCTTATCGAGGCGCTCAAACTGTGTGGATTTTCCGCTTCCGTCAAGGCCTTCCAGCACGATGAGTTTTCCGCTCATTTCTTTAGCTCCTTATAGAATTCGGCCATCTCTTTCAGTTTGCCGCAGGTCATTTTACCTTCGGGACATCTTCCGAGCATAACGCAGGACGGACCGGCGTTCTTGAAAACATTGGGAGCAACCTCACAGCAGAGTTTCAGCATCTCGTCAGCAACTGCTTTGATCTCCCACTGGGCGCGGTTACAGCAGCGATGCTGGAAGAAGTTAAAAAGGCTTCTTACATTCATCGTAACTACGATCTTAGTCTCGCAGGCATTTGGCAAAACAAAGCGAGCATCCTCGTTGGCCTTTTTGCGAGCCTTGGATCTGGCCGTCTTTTCATCCATACCCTCTGCAAGAAACGTTTGAGTATGCTTTTCTGTAAGTATATCAGCTATCTTATTATAACTTTCGGTAAGGGCTGCCATTTGTTTGTCAAATTCTTCCTTAGCCTCGGGGACGGCATCAATCTCTGGCGGAGTAATGAAATCAAATCCATTTTCATTGACATAACGCTGACTCTTCTGCGAATAAGAAGCTATGCGGTGTCTGACCAGCTGATGCGAGCAGGCACGTGAAATGCCCTCTATACCGAAGGTAAAGCTGACGTGTTCCATAACACTCTCGTGACCGATAGTAGCGAGCATATTTACAAACTCAGCGGTCTTTTCTTCGGTTAGTCCGTCTTTGAGAGAACCAATATCGCTTGAAGAATAGCAAAGCTTTGCAGCAGTAGCTATTACCTTTTCGGCATCTGGAGTATGAGCAATAAGCATTACCTTCATAATTCAGCAGTCCTTTCCATACCATAGATATAATCATTATATCATTAAAATCGATACAAGTCAACAAATTTCGGTAAATTTATTAAAATAAAAACAAAAAAAGGCAGGATGAAACTGCCTTTTTTGTTATTATACGCTTGATAACAGCTCAGCTGCGTTTTCGAGCATAAGCTCGGTGATATTGTCACCGCCCATGATACGAGCGATCTCATATTTTCTGTCTTCGGATCCGAGTGTTTTGACCGAAGTGACGGTTCTGTCGCCGATGATGTTTTTCTCGATGAGGAGATGATTATTACCCATAACGGCTATCTGTGCAAGGTGGGTAACGCAGATTACCTGCCTGATACGGGAGATCTGTCTGAGTTTCAGACCTATTTTCTGAGCTGCCCTGCCGCTGACACCCGTATCTATCTCATCAAAGATAAGGGTCTGTATCTCGTCTTTTTCTGCTATTACATTTTTCAAGGCAAGCATGATCCTTGAAAGCTCACCGCCTGAGGCAATCTTGGCTATAGGTCTCGGTTCTTCGCCGACATTTGCCGAGATCAAAAATTCAATGGTGTCCATACCGTTGAATGTCAGCTTACCTGTGTTTTGCTGAACGACGAGCTTGACTTTAGGCATATTGAGAAACTCAAGTTCGTCGGTGACTTCCTTAACGAACTTCTCTCCTGCCTGTTTACGGAATGCAGAGAGCTTTTGAGCCTTATGAGAAACCACAGAAAGCATTTTCTGCATTTCCTCGTTCAACTGAGAGATGTTTTCATCCGAGCGGATAAGAGTGTTGAGTTCTTGTCTTGCATCTTCAAGCGTCTTGAAAACATCGGATAATTCAGGACCATATTTGATTTTGATATGTCTGAGTTCTTCAGAACGCTTATTCAGAAAATCATAGCGTTTAGGATCAGCGTTCATTTTATCAATAAGTGAAGAAAGTTCAGATGCGATGTCGGAAAGTTCGATCTGTGCAGATGAAAGTCTTTCCGACAATTCGCCGAGTTTTGGAAGTATATCGGCATTTCGCGATATACGCTCGCGTGCATCACTTACAAGCTCGGTGATACCCGCCTGATCGTCATTACCGCTGATGATCTGTTCACTGTAATACATTGCTTCGGAAAGCACTACGGCATTCTTGGAGATCTCAAGTTCTTCGCGGATCTGATCATCTTCGCCTTCTTTTATTCCAAGACTTTCAATCTCGGAAATTGTCTCTTGAAGCTGAGAAATACGAAAAGCACGGTTCTGCGCATTCTGCTTCAATTTGCTGAGCTTTTTAGCCTGATCCTGAAGTTCCTTGAATGAAGTGTGATAGTCATCAAGCAAAGGCTGAGCATCTGCATAGGAATCGAGAATTGAAATATGTTTTTCGGGCGACATGAGTATCTGATTATCATGCTGACCGTGTATATTTACCAATAGTTCGCCAAGTTCTTTGAGAACTGATACATTGATGCTTCTTGAATTGACTCTTGCAACGCTTCCACCGTCTGAACGTATCTCTCTGCTTAGAAAAAGCTGACCGTCTTCACATTCGATACCGAGTTCTTCAAGCTTGGAAAGAACATCCTTATTTACATTGGTGAACATTGCAGAAATAACAGCTTTATCTTCGCCTGTTCTGACAATATCTTTTGTAACTCTCTGTCCGAGGATAGCATTGATGCCATTGATCATTATGGACTTACCGGCTCCTGTTTCGCCTGTAAAGACATTCAGGCCATCGGTAAATGTTATGTTGGCTTTTTCAATTACGGCAAGATTCTCGATGTATAATTCGTTAAGCATATTCCCATGCCCCTGTGATTAGTATTTTAATGTTTTATAAGCATTTCAAGTTCTTTAAGGAGACGTGAAGCATCACGCTCGGTACGCATCAGAATAAAAATGGTATCATCGCCTGCTATGGTTCCCACAACATTTTCAAGTCCGAGGGAATCAAGGCGAGCGCAAACAGCCTGAGCCATACCGATATGACATTTGACAACGACAGTATTGAGCGCATGGTCAACCGACACAACACCGTCTGTGATCAGAGAATTAAGAACGGTACTGTCGGAGATAAAATTCTTTGTGAGAGTAGGCACCGAATACTTGTAGACACCATTGGCTGTACAGGTCTTTATCAGTGCGAGCTCATTTATATCTCGTGAGACTGTCGCCTGAGTAACTTTACAGCCGTTTTTTTCGAGAAGTGTCTGGAGATCTTCCTGAGTTGAGACTGTGTTTTCCGAAACAAGCTTGATTATAAGTTCAAGCCTTTTGCTTTTTACCATACTGTATTTCACACTCCCGTGCTGCCTTTGAGAGGCTGCATGAGCTTCTCATTTATAGAACTGAAGAAGCTTCCGCCCTTAATATCAATAATATCGAGGGTGAGCTCCGATCTCGTAACACCGATCCTGTCAAGATCGCAGATTCGCGACACAGGTACGCCGTCAACATATACCAGTGCATGGGATTTATCACGGGTATGCAGAGTGACGGTGACTTCACTATCGGGCAGCAGGATCATAGATCTTGCAAACAATGAATGAGCACACATCTGAGTGTATTCAATGCACTGTGTTTCGGGTTCGATTATTGATCCTCCGGCTGACATGGAATAAGCGGTAGATCCTGTTGCAGTAGAGAAAATAACACCGTCGGCACGGAGATATGAGATAGTCTGCCCTGCTTTGGATACCTCAAAATCAGCGATCTTGCAATCATCAGAACGCTGGGTAACTATATCGTTGAGGGCGTCGTATGATTTCCCGTCAGGAGTAGTGAGCTTTATCATCATACGGCTGCTGATCCTGTATTTCTTTTCTTTGAGGAGCGGAAGCATTTCGAGATCATCGGGCTCGAGAGATGTCATAAATCCAAGTCTACCGCAGTTGATACCGAGGATGGGTTTATGATTGGAGGCGGCATCCTTGGCACAGTGGAGGATCGTACCGTCGCCGCCGATAACTATAATAATATCGCACTGCTTTATAAGATCGCTGTGATCTCCGAAAATTATGTAACTGAGATCATTGAATATGCCCATATGTTCTTTATCCATACCAACATCAATGCCCGAAGAATTCAGGATAGAACAAGCGTTGCGTGTATAGATCTCACAGTTGGACTTATCGAGATTTGGAATAATATAGGCTTTCATGGTCATTTCTCCTTTAATGTACCAAATGCGGTATCAACGATATCAAAAATATCAACGGCTATCGGATCGGATCCATGGAATTCAAGTAAAGCAAGATACTCTATATTGCCGCTTCCGCCTTTTATGGGTGAATAACTCAAGCCGCGGAGCGAGAGTTTGCACCCGGTAAAAAATGAGCACAATTCGTTAAGAACACGAATATGAGTTTTTTTGTCTTTGACTATACCATTCTTGCCGACATAGTCTTTACCAGCCTCAAATTGAGGTTTTATAAGGACTGCAACATAGGATCCCTGTTCAAGAAACGAACAGAGTTTAGCAAGGACCAGCTTCAAAGAGATGAAAGACAGATCCATGCACATGAATCCTATCTTTTCAGAGAATGAATCGTCAGGGAGATCCCGTACATTTACTCCTTCGAGGTCAATGACTCGTTCATCGTTTTTAAGTTTTTCATGCAGCTGACCGTGCCCAACATCCACGGCATAGACTTTTGCCGCACCTTTACGAAGAAGGACATCGGTAAAGCCGCCTGTTGAAGCACCGATATCCGCACATACTACCCCTTTTACATCGGGATTGAACAATTCAAACACACGAAGCAGTTTAAGCGCTCCGCGGCTGACATACTCAAGGTCATCGCCTGATCTGACGATATCCACGGATTTGATCTCAGCGGAAGGTTTAATCTCGATCCTGCCGTTTACGGTCACGAGACCGCTTTTTATCATTTGTTTGGCACGTTCGCGGCTTTGAGCAAATCCGTTTTCAACGAGGTATACATCCAATCTGTCAGACATTGCTGTAAAACTCCTTGATCCTTTCAGCTATACCCTCGGGTGACAGGCGGCATTCGTCGAGAAGCTCGCTGACACTTCCGTGTCTTATAAAGCCCTCAAGAGCAAAAGGCACAACATTGTGACACATTGAACTGTATTTCTCAGAGATAGAACCATATTTATATGCTTCTTCAAAAAAGAATACAGCATCGTACTTGTCGGTTATCTCAAGCAGTTCGTTTTGTATTGGAAAGATCCTGATAAGTTTCAGCGTATCAAAGTCGATCCCGCTGTTATGGAGCAGTTCATGAGCTTTCACAACGTTATCGTAAAGTCTGCCATAAGTTATCACCAAAAGTTTTGAGTTTTTGCCGCTATATATATAATCGGTCTTGGCAGTTGATTTATCAAAAACGCAAACGTCCCTGCCCTTGGGATATCTGATTGCCTGTATTCCATTTCTTTTTGAGACTGCTTCTCTTAAACAAAGCCTTAACTCATCATATGTTGAGGGTGAATAGATAGTGGTCCTTGGTATACAAGACAAGATCGACACATCAAAGATGCCCTGATGTGTCTCACCGTCCTCACCAACGATACCTGCATGATCCACTCCTATAATGGCGTGGGTATCGCAAATAGCGAGATCATGGATCAGTTCATCGCAGGCACGTTGCAAGAAAGATGAATATACGGCGAATACAGGAGTCATACCCATGGATGAAAGTCCGCCGCAGAAAGTTACTGCGTGTTCCTCGGCTATCCCGACATCGAAGAATCTTTCGGGATAGGCTTTGGCAAAGTATTGCAGCCCTGTACCATACTTCATTGCGGCCGTAACAGCGCAAAGTCCCTGATTATTGGCAGCAAGAGCTGTTAGTTCCTTACCGAACACACTTGAAAAGCTGTCAGCAGGAACAACATCGGGGTTGCCTGTAGCGATCTCAAAAGCACCTATGCCATGGAATTCTCCCGGATTCTGTTCAGCGGGAGCATAACCCTTGCCTTTTATTGTGTTTACATGAACAACAACAGGTCTTTGAAGATTTTTTGCAGCGTTAAGGCCGTACTCAAGTTCTTCAAGGTCATGTCCGTCAAGCGGGCCGATAAAGGCAAAACCGAGGTCTTCAAACATAGTGCTGTTGAGCATTACGTTTTTTACGGCTTTCTTTGATGCTTTAACGGCACGTATAAGCGGTTTTCCGACAACAGGGGTCTTATCGAGGGCCTTTTCTACTACATTCTTGGTCTTGTAATATGACTCCTTTGTTCTGAGCGTAGAAAGATACTTGGCAAGGCTGCCGACATTTTTGGAAATGGACATTTCGTTATGATTGAGTATTATAACGAGATTGGTATCGCTTTTGCCTGCGTTGTTAAGGCCTTCATATACAAGTCCGCCTGTGAAAGCACCGTCACCAAGTACAGCAACGGTATGCCTTTTACTGCCAGAAAGCTTCATGGCAGTTGCAATGCCCAACGCAGCTGATACGGAATTAGAGCTATGGCCGCTTATAAATGCATCATGGACTGACTCATCAGGTCGACAGAAGCCTGATATACCGTTCAACTGTCTGAGAGTACTGAACCTTTCGAGCCTGCCGGTAAGAATCTTATGGGTATAGGCCTGATGACCGACATCCCATACTATCTTATCCTTGGGTGAGTCAAAAACACGGTGTATTGCCAGTGTAAGTTCAACAGTTCCGAGATTTGAAGCAAGATGTCCTCCTGTTTTTGAGACGGTATCGATAAGGATCTGTCTTATTTCGGAGCATACTGCCTCGCACTGTTTTGCATCAAGCTTTTTCAGGTCCTTTGGAAGCCTCATTTTTTGCAGATCGGGAACGTAAAAATCGGACATTAATATAGCCTCCGTAGCTTAGCTGCGTCTGTTGAGCAGCTTTGATGTGAGTTCTTGCAGGAACCCGTTATCTTCAAAAGAATCAAGTATAGAAAGTGCTTCTGAAGTGAGTTTCTGTGCTTCGATATATGCACGGTCAAGTCCGAGAGCAGAGACATAAGTACATTTATGCTGCTGTACATCACTGCCTATGGGTTTGCCGAGTTCTTCAAAAGTACTTGTAACGTCAAGAATATCATCAACTATCTGAAATGCTCTCCCGAGAGCGGAAGCATACGCTGCAGCGTGAGCGATCATATTGTATTTACCTGCGAGTATAACTCCCATAACGCAGGCAGCTTCGATAAGTGCTCCGGTTTTATGGGACTGCAGTTCGTTGAGATCCTCAACGGAGATATCTTTTCCTTCTGACATCAGGTCTATGACCTGACCGCCTATCATACCTTCACAGCCTACGGCTTTGGAAAGAACGGAAACAAGCATTACAGCGGTTCGAGGGTCGATCACGCCGTTTAGCGCATTTTCTGATATAACTTCAAAAGGCAGAGTGTTCAGAGCATCTCCTGCAAGAAGAGCGATACTTTCGGGGAATGCTTTATGACAAGAGGGCTTTCCTCTTCTGAAATCGTCGTCATCCATGCACGGAAGGTCATCGTGTATAAGAGAGAATGTATGGATCATTTCAATTGTACATGCCAGATCAAGATACTTGTCGGGATCACCGCCGCACATACGGCAGAATTCAAGCATCAGCACAGGACGGAGCCTTTTGCCGCCTGCCATAAGCGAATACTCCATTGCTTCATATACTATGCTTCTGAGGGCGGGTTTATCAGCGGTAAATGAGAGTAGATGATCTTCGATCTTTTTGCAATAATCGTCTAGTGTTGTATTGAGATCTTTATACATTTTTATCCTCCGAGACATAGCTTACTTTCATTTTATCGGCAGCATTGTCAAGCATTTCCCTGCAGCTTGTTGAGAGCTTTTTCCCCTCATTATAAAGTGCGATGGATTCCTCGAGCGAAACGCCGCCTTCTTCAAGTTTTGCAACTATCTCTTCAAGTCGTTTAACTGATTCTTCGTAGTTCATTCAATTCACCTTTAAAGATCTGATCTCGACGGATGCTGAACCGTCGGAAAGAATAAGCTCGATCTCATCCCCTGCCGAAAGTTGTGAAACTGAATACACAGGGGAGCCGTTTTTCAGAGCTATTGAATAACCTCTTTCAAGAATTGAAAAGGGACTCAGCGCAGAAAGCTGAGAATCGTATTTTTCGATATCTGCATATCTCGGTCTGAGTATATGGTCTGCTGCCCTATCAAGTCTCTGTGCGAGATCATCACAGTGGAGACGGCTGTTTCTGACGGCATTTTCGGGAGAAACAGAAAACAATCTGTGGCCGATGATATCAAGATCTTTTGCTTTGTCGGACAACAGGCTTTCAAATACAAAATCAAGAGAATCCGTCAATGCAGATAGCCTGTCTCTTACTGATGATATATCGGGGACAGCAAGTTCAGCTGCCGCAGAAGGAGTAGGAGCTCTGAGGTCGGCCGCATAATCAGAAAGCGACGTGTCGGTCTCATGGCCTACAGCCGAGATAACGGGAGTCGAACACGCATAGACAGCCCTTGTGACCTGTTCGGTATTGAACGGCATAAGGTCTTCATCGGAACCGCCGCCTCTCGCAAGAATAATGGTATCCGCACCGCTCCTGTCGGCCTTAGCAAGAGCCTTTGAGATAGATTCAGGGGCAGCATCACCTTGTACATGAGATTCAAAAACAGAAATCTGCGACAGCGGATAACGTCTTTTGAGTATATTGAGAATATCCTGCAAAGCTGCACCTGTAGGAGATGTGACTACGGCAAGTGAACGAGGACACTGCGGGATCTTTTTCTTTATAGATTTGTCGAATATACCTTCATCTGAAAGTTTGCGTTTGAGCTGTTCAATTCCAAGCCTTACCGCGCCGGAGCCCAGTGGCTGGAGTTCGGATGCAATGATCTGATATACACCATCGCGCTCATAAACGTCTATATTTCCGACAGCGAGAACGCTCATGCCGTTTTCGGGCGTAAACCGTAATTTTGAAACAGATGAAGAAAACATAACACCTTTCAGAGTCGAGTCTTCATCTTTCAAGGTGAAATATGCATGACCTGATCTGAAATTAATTGTAAAATTCGAGAGCTCGCCTTTTACTGCAACGCCTTTCAGCTTAGTATCAGACTGTATCTTATAATGCATATATCTGTTAAGCTGTGATACGGTAAGTATGGAGCTCATAGGATCAGACCTTTCTTGATCGCGCTGTAAACAGCAACGCCTACAGCATTATCGCAGGAGAATGCTGGTTCTGCAAAAGAACCGTCATAGTCTTCTTTAAGTTTTTCGGCAATAAAGCGATCAGACATTACTCCCCCGGCATACACAACGGGCATTTTCCCGAAATAATCAAAAGCGGCTTTTGTCATGGCTTTTACAGCTTCATAAACAGAAAGCAGACAGAATCTTGCGATATTTTCTTTGGGTTCGCCATTTTCAAGCATAGATCTGCATTTGTTCTCGATACCCGAAAGTGAGCAATCCATCCCTTTGATAACAGGTCTGATACGAAAATCTTTAGTGCTTTTCAATGCAAGTTTTTCTAGTTCGGCACCGCAGGGAAAATCAAGTCCGAGCATAACACCTGCTCTGTCAACTGCCTGTCCGGCTTTAAGATCGAGAGAATGTCCGACCTCTTTGACATTGAGCAGAGAGCTTTTGTCCGGCGTACATACAAGCATATCGGTAGTTCCGCCGCTTACATGGAAAGCCAAAAACGGAGCTTCTGAACGAAGTAAGTCAAGATTCTGCGAGGAGTACAAAGCGGCAAGAATATGCCCTATCTGATGGGAAGTTTTATCAGGAACGATTCCACTGACAGAGCCGATCATATCGGCAGCTGACTCCCCTACTAAAAAGCAAGGCATATACGAGCCTTCGACAAGACGCGGTCTAACAGATACGCCTATCCCGGATATTGTGATGTCTTTACATACAGCAGATATCATTTCGGGAAGCTGTTTTGTATGATGAAATACAGCATCGGACTGCCGGATTCCTTTTTCGCCCGATTTGACAGGCAGGAGCTTTTTGCTTTGGATGACTGTCATCGTAACAGTATCAAGGACAGCGGCTGAAGTTGTATAATTACTGGTGTCTATACCTAAGATCATATGATCACGAATCGGCATTATCGCTGCCTTTGCTTCTCGAGAAACTGCCGAGAACGCCGTTAATAAACGATACATCAGCGTCCTGAGCGAATTTCTCGGCAAGTTTTACTGCTTCACTTATAGCTACGTTCATAGGAACTTTATCGTCATACAAAGCCTCATAGATAGCAAGTCTGAGTATTGCGAGATTGATCCTGGGTATCCTCGCAACGGAACGCTTATTACTGAACTTGGATATTTCGGCATCAAGATCATCCTTACGGCTGTCGATACCTTCGACCAGAGTTCTTACCTCATCATTGAGAAGGATATCATCGAGGGATTTTGCAGATTCAAATATCTCATCTATGCTGTCATCGCGGAAAAGCATTTCAAAAGAAATGATAAACGCGGATTCTCTAACGTCTCTTCTTTTTACTGCCACAAAAACACATCCTTAAAAATCTTATTAACGCACCAAAAGCTCCCGGACAGGATCCGAGAGCTTAGTCTATCAATTGTCTGCGGCGCTGTCACAGATTGTCACATTGACCTTTGTAACGGTCAGTCCAAGCATATTCTGAACAGAGCTTTTGATTTTATTCTGAACGTTTTCGGCAGTTGTGACCGCCTTGGCACTGCTCTTTAGAACTACTCCGACAGAAATATCGAGCACATCTCCTGCAAGGGCTACTTTGATATCCTTTGAAGGCTTCTTTTTCGTTACGAAGTATGTGGGAGACCTTTTACCCTTTGCCACTGCGGCAACTCCGTCAACCTCCATAGCGGCGTTAAAGATAATATCTGCAATTACATCTTCACTGACACGAAGCGATCTGCTGATGTTGTTTTCGTTCTGACTCATAATTTAGAGCCTCCTTATCAGTAATTTCTGCTAAATATTTACAAATTATACAGCCTACGGCTAAATATACACATATATTATACCATATAATTTCAAAGAGTACAACAGTTTATGCAGAAATTTTCTGATAATTTACAAAAAGATCAGTCAACATCGAAGATCTTTATGTTTTCGTTTGGCACCTTGACTTCACTAAGCAGGATATCCTTGATCTGAGCTGCTTCGCTTGCAATGAGACCTTTTTCACTCTTTACGACGATATTTGCGTTATCACCATCAAGATAAACAACGCAATCACTGAATCCTGCGGCTTTAATGAGATTCTCAACCTTATTTTCGGACTGGATAAGACCGCTCATTGATGCGGCGTCCTTGGCAGCAGCAGTTTTTTCGTCCTGAGTGGTATCTCCGCCGTTCATAATGAGTTTGAGAGTCTCGACAGCCTTATCTCTTGAAGTCATTCGTTCAAGACGTGCTTTGGCAAAATAGTCCTCGCTTGGTGTAGGTTCTGTGCTGACAAGCTGAGTATCTCCGTAATTAACTGTACGGGTCTCTACCTTGTCAGTCGTTTTCAATCCGCTGTCACCCGATGAGACTGCATAGTTTACATACACTGCCGTACCAAGCAGCAGCGTAAGTCCTGCCAGTGCGATCTGTTTCTTCCCGATTATCATTGATGGCTTCTTCATTGTTATTACCTCCGTTATCTGATCCTGCATTCAACGCAGATCTTGCTTATCGGCAGATCAAGCGCTGCCGACACCGCTTTTATAACTCTTTCACGTACTGTGATGCTGTCTCCGCCGTCACAGATCACAAGTGCTCCGTTGAATCTCGGCATCATCACCTTTTTGATGACCGGTTCTTTTACTCCCGATCTTTCTGTCAGGATGATCTTGTTTTGAAGCTTTTCGGAGTTGTTGTTTTCCTGTAAAGCTATATCACTTGATACATCCTCCGCATAAATATATTCTTCGCTTCCGTCACATGAAAGGATAACTTCTGCTGTACCAACATCCTTTATCTTTGATAGCATATCCGTAAGCTTTTTTTCGTATTCTTCGGTACGGAGACTGGCAGAATCGGTGCGTACAGATATTTTCTGAGACTTATTTTCCGATTCTTTATCTGTTGAGACAAGTTCGGAAACAAGAATAAGTATCATAGCAGCAATGCCCATAATGGTATATACCTTGACACGGTTTTTACTGCCGATCAATCTTCGCAGATTTGCTTTGATCTCTTTGAGCATCGGTCTCCTCCAGTGTAACATAAACTGTCGTATCGGGAAGCAGTTTCCTTATGGAACCAATTACCATGTTCCTGCTTTCTTCATTGTTAACAACTACCGATACATTTCCGACTGCTATTACATGGTATTCATCCATTTCACATTTTATGCTTAAAGATGAATATTTAATATTGTCATGTTTCAGTGCTTTTTCGACTTCGTTTTTCACAGATAGTTCGGCTTGTATAAGGTAATATTTTGAAAAATCATCATCCAAAGTGTTATATATCGGCTGTTCTTCAAGGTCATTCATATCCGAAAAGTCAAAATCGAAATCTGTACCTATAAAAGGCTTGACGATACAAAGAATAACAACGGTATTTACAAGCAATTTCATCATTCTTTTTCCGCTTTTTCCAACGACCAGAGCTTGCATAATGCTGCTTATCATGCCTGCAGAACAGGCAGTTAGAACAGCTTTGGACAAAATATTCATATCATGCTCCGCTGTTTACAACTGTCATCATTATGATCGCCGTTGAAATAATAAACATCATAGAGATACATATAAGTATGCTCATACCGATAGCAAGTATATCGTTTAAACTTTTAAGCATTGTTGCCATATCCTCCTGAGCAAAGACATCGCTTATAAATTTGCCAACTCCGAGCACTGCCCTGACAGCAATGATGGCAATTATCGGGTAAAGTACGGTAGCGGCAATCAGTATTACGCCTATCGCACCGGTACCGGTCTTTATGATATGAAGACTCCCTTTTAATGCCGAGTATGATTCTGACACCGCGCTGCCAATAATCGGGATAAAACTTGTAGCGGCAAACCTGACAGTACGTGTCTTTACAGAATCAGTTGCCGATCCGATCGCAGACTGGATGGTAAGAAGTCCGCCAAAGACTGTCATCATTATTCCGAGTGCCCAACGGATTGCTGTTCGCACTGAGCTTACAGCCATTCCAAGTTTAATATCTTTATTTAACGATGCAACGATAGAAAAAGCTGTAAGTACACTCAGCAGCGGAAGCAAAGCTTTCTTTGCAAGAAAAGCTGTACATTCGCAGAGGAACAGATTTGAACCGTAGAATCCTGCGGCAGAAGAATAGTTTCCCGTTGCTGCTGTGACGCTTGCGTAGATCGGTATATATGAGATCATGAATTCTGACAGCCTGTCTAGTGCAGAAATAACAGTATTGACGCTCTCGCTGACGCAATCATATATTGCAAGTACACCTGTCAGAACACTTATGGTCTTGTAAAGATCTGTCATTTCTGCCGTAGGATCCGACATCCCCTGAGCAAGCGAACACAACAGGATAGCCGCTATCAGTTTTCCGAGCATGGCTGCGGGTCTGCGCAGATCTGAAAGGAAACGGCTGATCATAGAAGAGATCAGTTTTCTTATTGATAACCCTGATATATTTTCACTGCTGCTGACATCTATCTCAAAATCGCCTATGACCTTAGCTGTATCTTCATCAACAGCTTCTTCGAGTTCCGCTGATATGCGATTTCCTATACCTTCTACGGTTTCTTCATTGTTTTCGGCACTTGCCGTGACCGATAAAAATACAGCGATCAGTGGCAACAGCATTACCATAAAGAATACTTTTATCAGTTTATGATTTTTCATATCTATCTTATAACGAGATCTTCGATGATACCAAGGACAGTTTTGAACAGCGGCAGAGCCAGAACCAGCACAGCTGTCTTCCCTGCTATCTCGGACTGTGTAGCAAGAGCAGTGTTACCGCTGTCTTTACAGCAGTCAGAGGCTATCTGAGTGATATAACATATCCCGAGGCCCTTGAAAAGGATCTTCAGATAGTTTTCATCAAGATCAGTTTTTTCGGTAATATCTTCTATCAGTTCCTTGATCTGTGATATGCTGCCCGTAAGTCTGATAAACAGAATACTTACACACAGCAATACAAGTGCAGTTCTTATCTCTCCGTTTTCTTTGAGAAGCTGTGAGATCACGCAGACCGTCAGGCACAGTCCTGCCGATGAAAGTATTTCCATATCAGAGATCAAACACCTTTTTTATTGTCTCAAACAGGCTGCCGATCTGATCTACTATCATCATCAGGACAACTATCAATCCTGCAAGAGTGGTCATCATAGCCTGTTCATCACGTTCTGCACGTTTGAGCAGCTGATTGAGAACAGCCACAATGATACCGATAGCTGCTATCTTGAAAATAAGATCGACATCCATAGCATAACCTCATATCAGCAAAACGGCGATAAATGATCCTAACATAAATCCGAGCTGTTCGTAAAGCCTGCATTTTGCAGTTTCTTCCTGTTCTGATGAGACTGTCAGTCTGTTACAGCTTGTCAGGCAGGCAGTTATCATAGAGATCTGTCCTTCTGTATCACTCGTCCCGAGCTCAGACAAAAAGTTCTTGACGATTGATTTGCCTTCTTCGGACAAACTGTTGTTTTCACCTCTGAGTATCTTCCTGCTGACTTCATCTTTGTTAAACTTGTCTGTAATCTCGCTCACAGTTGATTTTCTGTAGCGGATCATCTGGATGGTGTCTTCAAGCATTTTGGTAAGAATTCTCAGAGACCTAGTCCGTTCTTTCAGAGCATTTGAACGTGACACACCGATCATAGTACATAAAATAATTATAAGAAGGCAGCCGCTAAGCTTTATCATCGATACTTTCTCCCATATCATAGCATGCGGTTATCTTGCTTATCAGAGCACCGTTTCCGAGAAAAACAACTTTTTTGAAGGCTTTCTGTTCGATAAGTGCAGCCAGAGTCTTTCTGCGAGTGAGCTCATCCATGCCTCCCGCATGACAGGCTGCTATAAGAAATATTCCCGAATTCAAGGCATATTCAAAAGAATGAAGTTCGTCATCGGAGCCTATTTCATCACAAATCATTATCTGCGGAGACATTACCCTGACTGCTGTCATCATCGCCTCTGCTTTGGGATAACTTGAAAAAACATCCGTTTTATAACCTATATCATTCTGCGGTACACCATTGTACATAGCAGCGATCTCGTTTCTTTCGTCAATCAACGAGATACGGTAATTTTCGGAGAGCTTTCTGCACAATTCGCGCAGTACCGTTGTCTTACCACTTGCAGGAGGTCCGGCAATGAGCACAGATGTAAGTCCCTGCGAGAACAGTTTGTTGTACAGCTCATCAGCACATCCTATGACCTCTTTCGCAATCCTTATGTTTACAGATGATATCTCTTTTACGGAAGTAAGGTGCTCGTCTGCCGTACAGACTGCTTTCCCGCAGAACCCCACTCTGCATCCTCCTTCGTAAGTAACATATCCTCGACAAATCTCTTTCTCAAAAGAATATACAGAGTTTTGAAGTGCTTCTCTGTATGTGTGCTCTATTTCCTCGGGCGTTACATCTACTGCTTTTTCAGGCGATGACCTAAGCTGCCCTGCCGGAGTGACAAAGTATTCACTGCCATAGGCGGATACACTTAGCTTTCCTCCCCGTCTGAGGCGGATCTCATGAAGTTTTGAAAGCTCATGATCAGGGATATTATCTATGGCAGACCTAAGTTTACAGTCAAGAAGCGGTAAAGCTGCCGTAAGTTTACTTTTGATACTGTTTATTGCAACCACATCCTTTACTTGTCCTTTGTTTAGATTTATATGTCTGATATAAAAAAATATTACCTCAATATTGAAATTTACTCTTGAAATCCAAGTGATTTTGTGTTATGATTGAATATGGATATTTATAATATCTGTAAAAAATAAGAACCAAAACAAGTAAGGGGAATTAAACGTGTCACAGAAACTAACTCAAGAACAGATCCAGGTATTGCAGCTTTCTCAGAATGTAATATGCGAGGTCAAAAAAGTAATTATCGGTAAGGATGAAACTATTATCAAAGTGTTGCTTTCTATACTTGCAGGAGGCCATATACTTCTCGAAGATATTCCGGGCGTAGGTAAGACTACACTGGCACTGGCTCTTTCAAAAGCATTGTCTCTCGATTATAAGAGACTTCAGTTCACTCCCGATGTTCTGCCTACCGATGTTACCGGATTTACAATATTTAATAAGGCTACAAACAGTTTTGAATTCAAACAAGGTGCAGCAATGACTAACCTGTTTCTTGCCGATGAGATCAACCGTACCTCGTCCAAGACACAGTCTGCTCTGCTTGAGATCATGGAAGAAGGCAAAGTCACTGTTGACGGTGTAACTTATTCCATGCCCGATCCGTATATCGTTATTGCCACACAGAACCCAATAGGCTCAATCGGTACTCAGTCCCTGCCAGAATCGCAGATGGACAGATTTATTGTAAGGCTCAGTATGGGTTATCCCAGTGTTGCAAACGAGATTGAGATGCTTAAAGCAAAACACAATCAGGTAACCGTAGATGCGGTACAGCCTGTTATTACTTCATCTCAGCTCATAGAGGCAAGAAAAGTCGTTGAGGATATTTTTGTTTCGGATGAAATATTTGACTATATTGTCAGACTTGCTGATGCAACAAGAAATAACCAGTATCTTAAACTCGGCCTCTCTCCCAGAGGTTCGATCGCACTGCTTAAAATGACAAAAGCGATCTCTTTGCTCAAAGGCAGAGATTATGTCACTGCTGACGATGTTACTTATGCGTTCAAGGATATCGTTTCCCACAGGATCATCCTTAACTCAAAGGCAAGGCTCGCTGGAATGACTGCCGATACCGTTCTTTCAGGTATCATTGAAAGTGTTCAGGTGCCTAAGATCTCCAATCGGGTGATGTTATGATATTCATATACATCCTGGTACTGTTGATTTCACTGCTGTTCTATATCCAGTTTGAAGGATCGTTCTCGTTTTATCTTTTCGTCTTTGTCGCATCTTACCCTGTTATTTTCGGATTCATATCTTTTTATGTGAGAAGCAAGCTGAATATAAAGTTTGAGTCTGCAGATGTACGTGCAACCAAGGGACAAAAGACACCGGTAAAGATACTGATCTCCAACCCGACACCGTTTCCCATACCTAACTGCGATATAACCGTGAGGTATTGTTCGGAAATCAATGATCAGGCGGAAAAATTCAAGATCCATACGCCGATTTTTCCGAAAAACACTCAGGAACTTACAGTCGGCGTTTCTTACTGCCATTACGGCAGCGTCTCTTTGAAGATAACCAAGATCAAAATATTTGATATGCTCAGGGTCATACGTCTGAAGAAAAAGCTCCCTCCTGTATCATCAGAGTCAAGGATCACAGTCTTTCCGGATCATATCCCGCTGGAAAGCAGCATTAACGATTACTCCGAACTCGGACTTGAGGCATACGGTTATTCCAAAGTAAAAAAAGGTGATGATCCCAGCGAAGTCTTTGATATACATGAATATAACGAAGGCGACAAAATAAGCCGAATTCATTGGAAGCTGTCGGCAAAGCAGGACGAAATGATGGTCAAGGACTATTCCCTGCCGATCATGAACGGAGTACTTATCGCTGTAGATACCCACTGTCCTGACGGAGAAAAGCTCGAACCCGATAATTATGATGCTATATTGGATGCTGCTTCAGCATTATCTTTTCATCTTGCTGAAAACGAGATAATGCATACAGTTATCTGGAATTCTGATTCCCCTGATGGCTACAGAGAGGAAAAAGTATCGGATATAGATGATTATATGGTCATGATAGTAAAGCTTGTCATGAAAAGCAGCGGATCGCTTAATTCTTCTGTCTCAGAAACACTTGCAAGTATGAGCGAGGGCGAATACAAATATGCTCATATCATTCTTTGTACAGCTTCATTTTCAGAAAAAGACAGACAACTCCTCGTTGATTCCGGCTATTCCTACAGATATACAGTCCTTGATGCCTCTGCTAATGCAGGAAGCGATCATACCGACGGAGATCTGACTTATATTTCAATCACCGCCGGCTCAATCTCCGAAAAACTTGATGAATTGAATATTTGATTAAAAGATAATTATATACAGGTGACAACATGAGAAAGCTAATAACAAAAAATACCGAAGAAGGTATATTAAACTCAAACGGTATAATCATCGATGGTGATATCGGGCTGACCTCATCCTTAAAACTAGGTAAGAACAGGTTCGTGATGATTAGAACCATTGTGGCTATGGTAGCGGCTATATGTACTATCTATATGCTCTCACCGTTTGTGGAAGTTACTATTGCTACAGTATTCCCGATACTGATGACTACCATTGCTTTTACCGCGATCATGCATAAAAACGGTGTATTCAAAGCCGCAGGAATAATCTACCTTATCATTCAAGCAGCATACTTTGTGATAATGGTCTCTGTCGATGAGTTACGAAGCGGTCTGTATGGTGCGCTAAGGAATTATTTTGATCTTGCAGGATTGAATTCTTCCGGGTTTGAGCAAGAACTCAAAGGATTAAAGGGGTATGAGGTAGAGTTCTGCATCGAGAATGTATTGATGCTCACTGCCTTTTTGGTCGCGATCTTTGTATCTACAGCCTGTATCGTAAGATTTGATTTTACGATTCTGTTTGTCTCAACATTTCCTTTTTTTGAAGTTGTTATTTATCATGGCTGGAATCCCCCCATATTTGCACTTCTCGGACTTCTGCTCTGTTGGCTGCTAACTGCTGCAATCTCCTTCATAAACCATTATACCAATAAAGCAGGGATCAAAAACACCTTTGCCGTCCACCGAAAGAAACGGTCGTTCTATTTCACGTCAAAAGGGCTTAAAGAGCGTTTTTTCAGCGTCTATATCTCCAGTATAGCCATTCTTTGCTGCGGCGTCTTCGTTATCACGATGATAGCATCAGCACTTACAGGATTTGAAAGGCCAAAATCCTTTACAAGGCTCAGACGCGAGATAACATCCTTCATTAACGATATCTCTCTTGACAAGATCAGAGACATGATTTCCGACAGTGACAGCCTTTTCAATATATTTGATGTTAAAAGCGTAGGCGGTACCAACGGCGGACAGCTTGGAAGGACTGACGGCATAAAATATGACGGTTCCACTGCCCTGCACGTTAAGATCCAGAGAAAATCAAGCAGTACCCTTTATCTGAGAGGATATACAGGCGGAAAATATGAGGATAACAGTTGGAATGCTGTAGACAAGGATATCCCTGATGACCTGAGAAGCTATTATAGTGATATAGGGCATACAATACAGGATTATAACTACCTTATGTGCCAGGCAAAAGGGTTGTATTATCTCGAAAACATAATATCGGTATCTGTCGTGGGAGCAAGCAAACGATTTGTCTATGCTCCGTATATGACTGACTTTACAACTGATCAGAACACCGGAAAAGACAAAATGGATGCCAGCCGAGAAGACTATGTTAAACAAAAGTCCAAAAAATATCAGCTTGAGTTTGTTGATCTCGGAGTGATCGCCAATGACTGGATGTCATATGATGGTATCATAAGGAGACTTTCAGCTATCTCTACGTCAGGCTCGAATGTAGTGAGCAGGTTATATACTGATTATGTTTACGATCAGTATACTCAGGTGGTTAATTCAAAGGGACTGAAAGAAGCCTACGAGACCATCTATAAAGCGATGTGCAATGAGAAAAATATAATATCATTCAAATACAGAAACATCAGCAGCTCACTTTCCGGCAGAGATTTTGATTTTTTCAATGATACCGATGAAGTTACACATAATGGTAACGGATCTGAAGGCGACTATAATCTCGACCTGGACGAGCTCTATTATATGTATAATTTTTCGGATGTAGAAAAATTACTTTACACTGCTGAATGTATAAGGGCTTATCTTTCGAGATTCCCTTATGATCTGGAGCCCGGAAAAACTCCGGAAGATGAGGATTTCATTGACTATTTTCTTCGCAAACAGAAAAAAGGATATTGTTCATACTTTGCTTCTGCCGGCACCATGCTGATGAGAAAGTTCGGCTATGCTGCAAGATATGCAGAAGGTTATGTAATCAATCCCTCTGATTTTGTTGTTGATGAGGAAGGCAGGTTTTCTGCTACTGTAACAGACAGAGGCGCTCATGCTTGGTGTGATCTGTATGTGGAAAATCTTGGTTGGATCCCTGCTGAGTTTACTCCCGGATATGCTTATAACGAGAACCCCAATACGGTTACCACAACTTCAACGACCACTACTACCCAACCGCCTGAAACTACTCCGCCCCCTGCTATAACATCATCACCGGCAGTCACTTCTGCACCCGTTACTTCGGATACAAACACTACAACATCTCAGGTATCGGGCGGATCTTCTGATTCGGGTGATTCTTCCGAAGGAAATGGGATTGCTGTTGCAGCTGTCGATGACGACGATGATGACCACTCGGGATTGGGCAATATCCTGAGGATAATTCTGCTGTATCTTATCATAGTCTTTGGAATAATAATTGCTTTCCTTATACGAAGAAGGATGATACTCAGAAAACAGAAAGAACACACGAACAACAAGAACCGCTCTGCTGCGGTAAAATACATTTATCTGTATTATCTCAAATATCTGTCCCTGATAAAAATCAAAAGCACGTTGAATGTTTCAGATGAGACGGAAGCACGGAATCTTATCGAACTCTGCAAGAAGAATGAACTCTTCAGCATTACCGGTGATATAAATCTTGTGAGCCGTCTTGCTATAGAGGCTCAGATGAGCAACAATACGATCTCTCAGGATGAATACCACGAAGCAATCCAAGCACTTAAAAAACTGCGGTCTGAGATCGTACCCGATAAACTTGGTGCATTCGGCAGATTCGGTGCAAAATGGCTGTACGGAATGTACTGATAACTGTAATCAAAAAACTCCGATATATCAAAACTGATATATCGGAGTTTTTTATTATCTTTTTCGTCAGCCTTCGGCTTCGGGAGAAGGAACAGGAGTAACAGCCTCGCCGATCACTTCTTCAACAGAATCACCTGAGCTTTCATTTGATTCAAATATTGGATCATCTGTAGCTTCATTGACTTCATCGCAGCTGGGGATTATGATGTTTTCGAGTTCTTCGGGAGTGAGAGGAGCCTTTCTGGTCCTCTGCCCTGTCAGCTTGCCTGCATTCTCGATATAATACTGTGTTGAGGTCGGAAGTTTCTTGCGCTTGAGTTTATTATCTATGCTTTCTCTTGTGATCTTATAAATTAGCGCAAAGGTCGGTACACCAAGAAGCATTCCTATAAATCCGAACAGACCGCCGCATACGAAAAGTGCGATCATTACCCAGATAGCAGGAAGGCCTGTCGAACCGCCAAGGATCTTGGGTCCGAGGATGTTTCCGTCAAACTGCTGAAGCATAAAGATGAATATGAGCAGCCATATAACCATTTTAGGTTCAACAAGCAGCATCAACATACCTGACGGTATAGCACCAATCAGCGGTCCAAAGAACGGAATAACGTTTGTAACACCGATTATAACACTTATCAGCACATTATAAGGCATACCGATTATTGTCAGGCCTATAAAGCAGATAACGCCGATTATGAACGAGTCAATGATCTTACCGCTGATAAATCCCGAGAATACAAGGTTGGCATCCGATCCGAAATGAAGAATCTTTTCTGCGGTCGAATGACGGAAGTTAGCAAATATTATCTTTTTGGTCTGTGCAAGGTGTTCTTCCTTGCCGACAAGCAGATAGATCGAGAAAATAAAGCCGAGTACGAAATTATAAATTACATTCAGGAAGCCCCATGCTCCGCTTAAAATGTTTTCAAGCATTGGCTGGAGTTTGTTAAGGTCAGTGCCGAAATCAACAAGTTTATCGGAAACAAGTTTCTGAACTTTCGGGTAATTGTTGAACAGCTTGTTTATCCAGTTTTCTGCTTTTTCAACGAGAGATGAGAAGTTATTGACGATATCATTGAAACTCTTTACGAACTCAGGGACGATTACTGCAATAATACCTGCAACAAGACCCAGGAATATTATCGAGGCAACAGTCACTGAAAAAGCACGGAGCAGCTTTGGCCGTTTGGGCTTTTTGATAACTTTAAGTGCCATTCTTTCGGTGGTGACCATAAGAGGATTTATAAGGAAAGCGAGTCCCAGTCCCCAGATAATGGGCATCATAACTGTCACGATCTTATCAAGCAGTCCAAGAATGGCATTAAGTTTGAATATCGCCGTAATAAGCAAAACATTCACTGCAATGACGATTATTGCGTAAACAGCAATTGTATTGTATTTTTTATTTGAATATAGCTTCATATGAAATCATCCCACAACATTAAATAATATACTTATATTTATTATACACTATTAATTTATAATTTGCAACTGTTTTTACAACTTTATTTCACTGTATATAAGATTTTATTTCTTGACAAATAAGACGATATAAGATATAATAAGAATGTTAGACTATTATTTGTATATTTCGTATACATGAGGAGCTGTTCACACATGGAAAAAAAGATAATACTCACCGGCGACCGTCCAACAGGTGCTCTGCATCTCGGACATTATGTCGGATCACTCAAAAAGAGAGTTCAGCTGCAAAACACAGGTGAATATAAGCAGTTTGTTATGATCGCTGATCTTCAGGCTCTTACCGATAATGCTGATAATCCCGAGAAGATAAGAAGCAATATTCTTCAGGTAATGCTTGACTATCTTGCTGTAGGCCTTGAGCCCGATAAGACCACTTTCTTTGTTCAGTCTCATATTCCTGCTCTTTACGAACTGCCTATGTATTACTCCAACCTTGTTACTATGTCGAGACTTGAAAGAAATCCTACCATCAAGAATGAGATCAAGATGAGACATTTTGAAAGAAATCTTCCTGTTGGATTTATGACATACCCTATCAGCCAGGCAGCAGATATCACTGCTTTCAAAGCTAAATATGTTCCTGTCGGTGAGGATCAGCTTCCTATGCTCGAACAGGCAAGAGAGATAGTTTCAAGCTTTAACCGTATATACAAGTGTGATATTCTTGTTGAGCCCGAAGCAGTTCTTCCCGATAATGAGAGCTGCAACAGACTTGTCGGAACCGACGGAAATACCAAGATGAGCAAATCACTCGGTAACTGTATCTACCTCAAAGATGACGAAAAGACATTGAAGGAAAAGATCATGTCGATGTACACTGATCCTCTTCATATCAATGTATCTGATCCCGGACATACAGAAAACAACCCTGTTTTCATTTATCTTGATGCATTCAGCTGTGATGATGACTTTGCAAAGTATATGCCTGAGTACAAGAATCTGGCTGAGATGAAAGAACACTATGAGCGCGGCGGACTCGGCGATATGAAGTGCAAAAAGTTCCTCAACAGTGTTATGCAGGAGTTCCTTGCTCCTATCAGAGAGCGCCGTGAGAAATACGAGCAGGACAAGGGTTATTTGCTTGAGGTCCTCAAGAAGGGCACAGATGAAGCTATTGCTGTTTCAAGCAAAACCGTAGCAGAGGTAAGAAATGCTATCGGTATCAATTATTTCACCGATGAATCCTTCCTCAACAAAAATGTAAAGTAATATCACTTGGCGGATGACGTGTTCATCCGCCATTTTAATTTTTTGACTATTGCCTTTTTGATCTCAATGTGATATAATATAATTTGGATGTTTATAAGGAAGGAGCGTCAGGTCGATGGATATTTCAAAGGGCGATATCCTTGTTATGAAAAAGCAGCATCCCTGCGGAGAGAACAAAATGCTCGTTCTTCGTTCAGGTATGGATTTCAAACTGAAATGTGTCGGCTGCGGACGCGAATTCATGATACCGAGACTAAAGGCTGAAAAGAATGTGAAAAGTATTATCAAAGCTGCCGAATCATAGCTGCTTTCTTCTCGAAGGACTAACAACACGATCAAAAAGGAGAAACCGCTATGATAGATAAGATCAAGGTATTGGAAGATAAATACAACGAAATAAACGAAAGGCTCATGCAGCCTGAGACACTGAATGATTCGCAGGCATATACTGCGTTGATGAAAGAATACGCCTCGCTGACCCCGATAATTGAAAAATATAAAGAATACAAACAAGCTGAAGCTGAATTCGAGGAAGCTTCAGCTCTCCTGGATGATGGAGATAACGACAAGGAATTCAAGGAGATGCTCCAACAGCAATATTCAGAATCAAAAGCTGCAATGGAAACACTCACAGACGAACTTACCTTGCTTCTGCTTCCAAAAGATCCAAATGATTCAAAAAATGTCATTGTTGAAATCAGAGGCGGCGCAGGTGGCGAAGAAGCAGCGCTCTTTGCAGGTTCTCTTTTCAGAATGTATTCGATGTATGCAACAAAGAAAAACTGGCAGATTGACATCATGAATGAAAACGAGACAGAACTTGGCGGCTATAAGGAAATATCTTTTATGGTCATCGGTGACGGTGCCTATTCCCGTCTCAAATACGAAAGCGGAGTTCACCGGGTGCAAAGAGTTCCTGAGACCGAGTCACAAGGACGGGTGCATACTTCTACTGTAACTGTCGCTGTTCTGCCCGAGGCAGAAGAAGTTGAACTGGAACTCAACGAAGAACGTGACATAAAAATGGAAGTTTTCCGTTCATCGGGTGCTGGCGGACAGCATATCAATAAGACCTCATCAGCTGTAAGACTCATCCATATTCCTACAGGTACAGTTGTGGAGTGTCAGAATGAACGGTCACAGTTTCAGAACAGAGACAGAGCTATGATGATGCTCCGTTCTAAACTGCTTGATGAAAAGAAGCGTGCGCAGGAGAGTGAGATCGCATCAAACAGGCGTTCTCAGGTGGGTACGGGAGACCGCTCGGAGAAGATCAGGACATACAATTTCCCGGAAAGCCGCATTTCAGATCACAGGATAAAGCTGACGCTCTATAAGCTGGATCAGATCCTGAACGGAGACCTTGATGAAGTCATCGATGCTCTTGCCACTGCTGAACAGGCTGAAAAGTTGGCGGCTCAGGAGAACGAATAACAAGGAGACCGATCAAAATGAATTTTGAAAAAGCAGATCAGAGCTATAAGGAACAGCTCACACAATTAAGAATGCTTTATCTTACGGAGGATCACGGGTATCTGACTGATGAGGAAAGAAGTCATATCTCCGCTTCCCTGCCCGGTTATTACGAAGCACATCTGAACAGGGATCTGTTCGTGTATATATGCAGAGACAATGATGTCATAGTGAGCTGTGTTTTTCTGCTTGTTACGGAAAAGCCTGCAAACCCCGATTTCATAAACGGCAAAACAGGCACTGTGCTTAATGTCTACACTGAGCCGGAGCATAGGCATCACGGGTACGCAAAACGGCTCATCGAAATGATGCTTGAGGACGCTAAGGCTATGGCGCTTGACTACGTGGAGCTCATGGCCACCGAAGACGGCTACGGACTTTACAAGGCTGTGGGCTTCAAGGATACCGTGAGCAAGTATCACAGTATGAAATTTGTGTTCTGAGAAGGTATAATAATGCAGACATACGAAAAATTGCTGAATGGATTTGTCGGGCAAAGCAAGGATATACTGGGCAATAAGCTCGTAGGCATATACCTGCACGGCTCGGCTGTAATGGGATGCTTCAACCCGGATAAAAGTGATATTGACATTATCGCAGTTGTAAATGAAAGCCTTACCGATGAGGAGAAAAGAAATTACCTGTCTATGTTGGTCAAGGCCAACGATGAAGCCCCGGCAAAGGGTATAGAAATGAGTATTGTCAAAGACGGTGTTTGCTCCCCTTTTGTGTATCCTACGCCCTTTGAGCTGCATTTCTCGGTTGGGTGTCTGGACTGGTACAGATCCTCCCCCGAGGATTTCGTACAGAAGATGAACGGCGAAGACAAGGATCTTGCTGCGCATTTTACTGTTATCAGAAGCAGAGGGAAGGTGCTTTTCGGGAAGCCTGTAAATGAAGTTTTCGGCACTGTTGAAAAGCGATATTACTTTGACAGCATTTGGTTTGATATCGAAGGAGCTAAAGAAGACATCGCCGATAATACAATGTATATCATTTTGAACCTGACAAGAGTTCTTGCTTATGCCAAAGATGAGCTGATACTTTCCAAAAAAGAAGGCGGCGAGTGGGGCTTGACGAATCTTCCGAATGAGTATTCAAAGCTTATCGCCTCGGCGTTGGGAGAATATGAAAGAAACATCATACCTGACTATGATATAAGTCTTTGCAAAAGCTATGCTGAATATATGCTTGATGAGATAAGGAAGTATAAAAATGTTTGAGACCAGGATGCTCCCGTGTGACGGGGGCGGGATAAGCGATGCTGCGGCACTTCTGAAAATAGGCGAGGTCGTCGGGATGCCGACGGAGACCGTCTACGGGCTTGCGGCCAATGCGCTTGACGAGGACGCTGTCCGCAAGATATTTGCCGCCAAGGGCAGACCCGCTGACAATCCGCTTATCGTACATATATCGAATTTTGAGATGATACGTCCCCTCGTTACCGAAATACCTGAGCTTGCGTACAAATGCGCGGAGCTATTCTGGCCAGGGCCGCTTACCATGATAATGCCCAAAAGCGATATCATCCCCACCGTCACCAGCGGCGGACTTGACACCGTGGGCATACGTATGCCGAGCCACAAGGGTGCAAGAGCATTGATCGACGCCTGCGGCTTCCCTATCGCGGCACCGTCCGCCAATCTTTCAGGGAGCCCCTCCCCTACCACGGCGGCGCACGTTATGAACGATATGAACGGACGCATCCCTGCTATCGTTGACGGCGGTTTTTCGGCTGTGGGCGTGGAATCGACGGTCATCTCATTTGAGGGCGACGCGATACGCATACTGAGGCCGGGGTTTATCTCGGCAGAAGACTTGCACGAGGTAACACCGAATATCATTATCGACAAGGGCGTAGTGGCAAAGCTCGAAAGCGGCGCTGTTGCGCGTTCGCCGGGAATGAAATACAAGCATTATGCGCCGAAGGCTGATATCACGATAATAGATGGCAGTCTTGAGGCGTTCAGAGACTATGCCGCAAAACAGAACGACCCCGAGCTTGTTTGTATGACCTTCGGCGAGGACGACTGCAAGGGTATTGACGTAAAAACTATCTGTTACGGAGCCACGGACGAGGAACAGGCTCATTTGCTGTTTGACATTCTCCGCGAGCTTGACGATATCGGCGCAAAGCGTGTACTTGCAAGGTGTCCCCATAAGGACGGCGTAGGGCTTGCAGTCTACAACAGGTTGCTTCGAGCAGCGGGATTTCAGGTGATTAAGATATGAACAAGAGCTTTGTTATTGGCTTGACCGGCCAGACAGGAAGCGGTAAATCTACAGTTTGCAATGCGTTCATGGAGAACGGTTTTGAGATAATCAACTGCGATCTCGTCGCGAGAACAGTCACATCTGACGGCAGCGATTGCTGCAAAGAAATTGAAAAAGTTTTCCCCGACTGTTTTGACCCCGAACTGCATCTTGACAGAAAGGCTCTCGGTGCTATCGTATTTGACGATAAAGAGAAACTTGAGATCCTCAATGGAATAATATTTCCGTATATAAATGAAGAAATTGCCAAACGTATCTCACACGCGAGTGAAAATGGCAAGAAACTAATACTTCTTGACGCCCCTACTCTGTTTGAGGCAGGTGCCGATAAGCTATGTGATATGATCGTATCCTGCGTCGCTTTGAAAGAACTCAGGCTCAAAAGGATCATGATAAGAGACGGTTTGAGTGAGACTCAGGCAGAAAACAGGATGAATTCTCAACACAGTGAGGACTTTTTCAGAGATAACAGTGATATGATAATAGAGAATAACGGTGGATTGAGCAGTCTTGCTATAGCCGCTGATCACGCCGCAAGAATAATTAAGAATAAAAGGATAAAGTGAAGAGACAATGGCAAAAAAAGCACAAAAGAAACGTAAAAAAGCCAAAAAAAATCACAAGGTGCTTATAATCGTTATATCATCCGTACTGGCAATAATTGCTCTTATTGCTTTTATTTTCCGGGATAAGATACGCGATAAACTCAGCGATTACGGACCAAATATCTTTATGACCACCGACTATGAGGAATATGTATTGAAATACGCAAAGGAATACGATATAGATCCAAGATTTGTATTTGCAATAATCAATACAGAAAGCCATTTTAATCCGAAAGCAACTTCTAATGTCGGGGCGAGAGGTCTTATGCAGCTGATGGAAGAGGCCTATGACTGGGTCAAGTTCAGGCTTATGGATGAAAGAGACCATACCTTTGACGATATGTATGATCCGGAACTGAATATTGAATACGGAACATTTATGCTTTCATATCTGTATGAGAAATTTGACCACTCCTATGAACTGACTGCGGCAGCTTATCACGGAGGAATGAATGCGGTAGACAAATGGATAGAAGACGGTACGGTAGATCCGAAAAACTTTGATCTGAATGATGTTCCTTCGGATGTTACTGCAAATTACATATATAAGGTAATGAATGCATATGCTAAATACAAAGAAAAAATCAAGGAGGATGTAAGAAATGTCAACTGAGAAAAAAAGTACTGCCGAAAAACTTGCTGAAAAGCTGCTGAGCAACAACAAGCATGCCGCTCTGCGTATGGAGGATGATGAAATAACCAAGGCTTTTGATTTTTGCGAAGGCTATAAAGCTTATCTCGATGCTGCTAAAACAGAAAGAGAAGCTGTTACCGAAGCGATACGACTTGCCAAGGCTCATAAGTTTACTGAGTTCAAAAAAGGCAAGAAATACAAGGCAGGAGATAAGTTCTATTATATCAACCGCGGAAAAGCAGTTATTCTTGGCGTAATGGGTAAGAAATCGCTTGAAGAAGGTGTAAGACTCGCTGCTGCTCATATCGACTCTCCCCGCCTTGACCTCAAACAGAACCCCCTTTACGAGGATATGGAACTTGCACTTTTCAAGACACATTATTACGGTGGAATCAAAAAATACCAGTGGACTGCGATCCCTCTTTCTCTGCATGGAGTGATCGTAAAGGCTGACGGTAGTTCTGTTACTGTTAATATCGGTGAGGACGAGAATGATCCTATTTTCTGCGTTACAGATCTGCTTCCGCATCTTGCAATGCAGCAGATGAAACGTTCTCCCGCAGAACTTATCAAGGGTGAGGAACTCAATATCCTGATCGGTTCCATGCCTTTTAAGGACGACAAATTCTCTAAGAAAGTAAAGCTCAACATCATGTCAATCCTCAACGAGAAATATGGTATTATCGAGGATGACCTTGTTTCTGCCGAGCTTGAGGCTGTTCCTCAGTTCAAGGCTAAAGACCTCGGATTTGACAGAAGCATGATCGGTGCTTACGGTCAGGATGACAGTTCCTGTGCTTATACCGCATTGCAGGCTATACTTGATGTTAAGGCACCAGATCACACATGCATTACAGTTCTCACAGACAAAGAAGAGACAGGCAGCGATGGAAACACAGGTTTGAACAGTTCGTATCTCGCATACTTCATTGATGATCTCGCAAGATCCTTTGGCCTTTGCGGACACAATGTCATCTCTGCTTCCGAGTGCCTTTCGGCGGATGTGAATTCAGCTGTTGATCCTACATTCCAGGATGTGACTGAGAACAGGAATGCTTCAAAGTTAAACTATGGTGTAGTAGCAACAAAGTTTACCGGTGCAAGAGGAAAATCAGGCACGTCCGACGCTTCTGCTGAATTTGTCGGCAGAGTAAGAAAACTCTTTGATGAGAATAATGTTGTATGGCAGACAGGTGAACTCGGAAAAGTAGATTTCGGCGGCGGCGGTACGGTTGCTCAGTTTATTGCCAATCTCGATATGGAAGTCATTGATGTTGGAGTTCCCGTTCTTTCGATGCACGCTCCCCTCGAAGTAACAGCTAAGATCGATGTGTATATGGCATACAAGGCGTTTTCAGTTTTCTTCAAGGATTAAATTTTTTTACAGCCGACAGTATTATCTGTCGGCTGTATTTTTTGTTGAGCAGCATTTGTTTTTTCAAATGCTGCTTTTTTATCGACAAAATACACTTGGCAAAGGGTGTATTATAATATCAGTGGGGTGAGAGTTTTGAAGATCTATCTTGACATTCTTATTATTGGCAATTTTCTTATCACAGAGTTATGTCTCAGAATAGTCTATAAGCTGTCAAGGACTGTTTTTTCAAAGAAGAGACTTATACTCGGAGGAACTGTAAATGCGGTATGCTCTGTATTGATAGTTATCATCCCAAAAAGGACACTAGAAAGACTTCTCATATTTACATTAAGGATTGCAGTGTCACTGCTGGTTATATTTATAGCCACAGGTCATAAGAGATTTTCAAAACTAATAAAATGCTTTTTTATCTATCTTGTATCCGACTTTATGCTATGCGGAGCTTTTGTAGCTTTATGGGAGATCACAAACAACAAAAGCATATTTATAAGAAACGGGATAGTATATCTTAACATACCGATATGGCTTATGCTGATCTGCACTTGTATTGCTTACGGAATACTGATGATTTATGACTCCATAACTACAATGGGATTTGCAAAACAGAAAAACTACCGTGCCGAACTGATCATAGGAGATATGTTTTTCTCGCTTCCTGCGTTCTGCGACAGCGGAAACCTTATGAAAGACTGTTTCAGCGGCAAATCCGTGGTAGTTTTTACCAGCAATAAGATTTTTTATGGACTTGGACTTGACAATGAAAGCAGCTATCCGAGCAAAGGCATACATCTAGTCCCTTACGCAACTGTAAACGGAGATGCTCTGATGCCTGTTACACAATCTGCCAAAGTAAATGTGATCTCATCAGACGGAGTCAAAACGCAGGTATGCTGCGCTGTGGGATTTACAAAAAGTCATGGTGAAGAAAGAGCATTATTTGACCCAAGATTAATAATATGATATGGGAGGTCATTATATGAAAGTATCGGAAATAACTGTCCTGTTCAGACAATTGATCAACAGACTTATAGGATCTGAAAACACCTGTGATTACATAAATGGCGCAGACTCGCTTCCTCCGCCTCTGGATCCAGAGGAAGAGGCTAAGACCTTTGATCTTCTCGGAACAGAGCCCGATAAAGCAAAAGATCTGTTGATCGTGCATAATCTTAGACTTGTTGTCTACATTTCAAAGAAATTCGAGAACTCCGGCGTAGGAATAGAAGATCTCATATCTATTGGGACAATAGGGCTGATAAAAGCAGTAAAAACATTTTGTCCTGATAAAAAAATTAAACTTGCGACATATGCTTCAAGGTGTATAGAAAACGAAATACTGATGTTTTTGAGAAAATCCACGCAGTATAGAAATGAGATATCTATTGATGAACCCTTGAATATTGACTGGGACGGTAACGAACTCCTTCTTTCTGATGTGCTGGGTACCGATGAAAACATTGTCAACCGTGATCTTGAAAACGAAGCTGACAAGCAGCTTCTTCTCAGAGAAGTCGAAAAGCTCTCACCACGGGAAAAGAAAATAATGGTCATGAGGTTTGGCCTTGGAGGGAGAAAAGAGCTGACACAAAAACAAGTTGCCGATATAATGGGGATCTCACAATCATACATAAGCAGACTTGAAAAAAGGATCCTGAGATCAATGAAAGAGACCCTTGAACAGTTAACATAAAACAAAACCCGAAGCATTTCGCTTCGGGTTTTCCATATCAATTTGTTTTAAAAGTACCGAACCAGTCATCAAACTTATCTTCGTACTTGCTCCGATTATTTTCATTGCAAAGAAGAAATAACATATACATCCTGTAATCTTCAATAATGACCTTAATTTGATTGTAGGTCATCTTACCGTTACTGTCAGACGCGACGAAACAAAGAGTATCGTTAGTTTTCTTTACTTCTTTATAACCCTTTTTTGCACTGTAATTTGAAGAAAGCTGATCTACAATAACCGTTGGATTCAACACAGCAGCCAAAGTTGCTTTCTGACTTTCATCGGTAACTAACTTGCTGTAGTCACCGGTTACTGCATATGCAAATCTAACTTGTTTGCCGACATATTCCTCTGCATTCATGGAGTCAAATGACTGAAAAGATTTGACTGTAGAAGCAAATTTACTGTCTTTTACCTTGTCAAGATCGCTGGGTAAAGTAATACTGAAGTTATCAAACTTGTATTCCTTTGTACCGGTTCCGTTTCTGATAAAATAAAATCCGACTACAGCTACAACGATGAGCAGAGCAAAAATTACAAGGATGGTGGTTTTCTTATCAGTAGATGAACTTGCTCCAAAAGAACTCTGATATCCGAAACTGTTGTTCTGATATCCGAAGCCGTTATTATTCTGATAGCCAAAACCGTTAATGCTGTTTTGAGCTCCGAAACTCTTATTGTTGAAGTTATTATATGGATTGCCCGACCCTATTGCGGAGTTGTTACCTTGCATCTGATCGTTACCTTTGAAGTATGCGTAGCCACAGCTGGGACAAGTATTTGAATCGATTGGAGCATCAGCTCCGCAAATTGGACATTTCATAATCAGTTATTAGCTTTCCTCTTAGCTTCGATCTCAGCAAGTGCGTCCTTGCGAGAAAGGTTTATACGACCCTGTGCGTCGATCTCCATTACCTTAACAACGACTTCATCACCGATAGAAACAATATCCTCGACCTTCTCTACCCTCTGCTTATCAAGCTTGGAGATATGAACGAGGCCGTCCTTACCGGGAGCAATCTCTACAAATGCACCGAAGTTCATGATTCGAACGACCTTACCCTTGTAGATAGCACCGATTTCAGGATCGTTAGCGATTGTGTTGATGATAGAGATAGCCTGCATTGCCTTCTCCTTGTCGATACCGGAAACAAATACGTTACCGTCTTCCTCGATATCGATCTTAACATCACACTCAGCGGAGATCTTCTGAATAACCTTTCCGCCTGAACCGATAACCTCACGGATCTTATCAACAGGAACCTTGGTGGTGAGCATCTTGGGAGCCCACTTATTGACTTCCTTGCGGGGCTCAGGGATAGCCTTGAGCATGATCTCGTCAAGAATATAATCTCTTGCTTTATGGGTCTTTGCAAACGCTTCCTTGATGATATCGGGAGTAAGGCCGTCTACCTTAATATCGACCTGAATAGCAGTAATACCGTTCTTGGTACCGCCTACCTTAAAGTCCATATCGCCGTAGAAGTCCTCAAGGCCCTGGATATCTACCATGGTCATCCAGCTGCCGTCATCCTTAGTGATAAGACCGCAGGAGATACCTGCAACGGGAGCCTTGATGGGCACACCTGCATCCATAAGGGCGAGAGTAGAACCGCAGATAGAACCCTGCGATGTAGAACCGTTGGAAGAAAGAACCTCAGATACCATTCTTATAGCATAGGGGAACTCCTCAACAGAAGGAATAACCGGAACGAGAGCCTTTTCAGCGAGAGCACCGTGACCGATCTCACGACGTCCGGGACCTCTGGAGGGCTTGGTCTCGCCTACCGAATAGCTGGGGAAGTTATAGTGGTGGATATATCTCTTGGTATCCTCTTCATCGAGGCCATCGAGACGCTGAGCGTCGCTTACGGGGCCGAGAGTACAGATAGTCATTACCTGGGTCTGACCTCTGGTGAAGAGGCCGCAGCCATGAACTCTGGGCAGGAAGCCTACCTCAGCAGCAAGAGGTCTGATCTCATCAATGCCTCTGCCGTCAACACGCTTACCGTTGTAGAGCCAGTCTCTTACAATAATTTTCTGGAGCTTGTACATAACCTCGCCGATTATAGTAGGCAGGTTCTCATACTTCTCGCTGTACTTCTCAAGGATTGCATCAGTGATAGGCTGCATTCTTGCATCACGGATATTCTTGTCATCGGTATCGAGAGCAAACTTGATCTGGTCGCCGAACTCAGCCATCATCTCGTCGAGCATATCGTGGTCGAGCTCCATAGACTCGAAGGTGAACTTGGGCTTACCGATCTGAGCCTTGATGTCATTGATGAAGGATACCATCTTCTTGATCTCAGCATGACCGAGGAGGATAGCCTCAAGCATCTGATCATCGGGAACCTCATCAGCACCTGCTTCGATCATTACGATCTTCTCCATAGAACCTGCAACTGTAAGGTTGAGATGGTTGTTGTTTCTCTGCTCAAGAGTAGGATTGAGTACGAGCTGACCGTCAACAAGACCTACGCTGATACCGGCGATAGGACCGTTCCAAGGAATATCCGAAATCGAGATAGCGATAGAAGTTGCGATCATACCTGCGATCTCAGGTGAGCAGTCGGGATCAACTGCAAGAACAGTCATAACAACCGATACATCATTTCTCATATCTTTAGGGAAAAGAGGTCTGATAGGACGGTCAACCATTCTTGAAGTAAGAATAGCTTTCTCTGTAGGCTTGCCTTCGCGCTTCATGAAAGATCCGGGGATCTTGCCTACGGAATAGAGTCTCTCTTCATAATCAACAGAGAGAGGGAAAAAGTCGATACCCTCTCTGGGCTTTGCAGATGCGGTAACATTAGCCATAACGACTGTCTCGCCGTATCTTACCCAACAAGAGCCGTTTGCAAGCTGACAAGCTTTGCCTGTCTCAACGACGAAAGGTCTGCCTGCATAGGTAGTTTCAAATTTTCTGTAATTCTCAAACATTACAAAAACTCCTCCTGATTAATATATTTTACAGGTGAGCCATTAGCAATAAACACAGTCCGCAAACAGTTACGGATTCTGTTTAATGCTAACTGACACCCTGCAATAAACAAAATTAAAATAGTCGAATTAAACACCAAAAGGCAGTGACGGAAACCGCCTCTGCCTTAGTGTTTTCAGAAGATTACTTACGAATGTTGAGCTTGTCGATGATAGCTCTGTATCTCTCGATGTCCTTATCCTTGAGGTAGCCGAGAAGATTTCTTCTCTTACCTACCATCTTCAGAAGACCTCTTCTGGAGTGGTGATCCTTTTTGTGAGTCTTCAGATGCTCGGTGAGCTCGTTGATCCTTGTAGTAAGGATAGCGATCTGAACCTCGGGAGAACCTGTGTCGGTTCCGTGGATACGGTTAGCTTCGATAATAGCTGTTTTTTCGTCTTTTCTGAGCATTTTTGTGTACCTCTTTCAAAATTATTTTCCGCTGTAAAAGAACATGGCAGGTAACTTTCCCTAACGGGCTTGACCCATGATCTGTTGCAGGGATACTGCTGCTTACGCAACAAATAATATTATACAATAAAACTGATTAAATGTAAATAGCGTTAACACAAATTTTACATTTAGGCCAAGCCGTTCTGCTGCTTTGCAGCGGTAAGAGTGTTCTGCATGAGCATAGCGATGGTCATAGGACCAACACCGCCGGGAACAGGAGTGATATAGCCTGCCTTGTCCTTGCAGTCCTCGAAATCAACATCACCGCAAAGCTTGCCGTTTTCGTCTCTATTCATTCCGACATCGATTACTACTGCGCCCTCTTTGATGTAATCCTTGGTTATCATTTTTGCTCTGCCGACTGCGGCAACGAGAATGTCTGCCCTGCTTGCTACCTCTTTAAGATTTTTGGTCTTTGAATGGCAGATTGTTACTGTTCCGCTTTTATGGAGAAGGAGCATAGCCTGGGGTTTTCCTACTATATTACTTCTTCCAATGACCACACACTCCTTGCCGGCAATCTCGGTGCCGGTGGAAGCGATAAGTTCCATAACTCCAGCGGGAGTACAGGGCAGGAAGCTATAATCACCTATCATGATCTTTCCGACATTCACGGGATGGAAAGCATCTACATCCTTTTCGGGAAGGATGTTATTGATTATTACTTTATCATTGAGGTGTTTGGGCAGAGGAAGCTGAACAAGGATTCCGTTGACCTTCTTATCTGCATTGAGCTTGTTGACGAGGTCAAGGAGCTCCTGCTCTGTAGTTTCTTCGGGAAGAGCGTACTCATATGATGTAAATCCTACCTCTTCACAGGCTTTCTTTTTGTTTCTGACATATACTTTTGAAGCAGGATCCTCGCCAACGATAACAACTGCGAGACCTACTTCGATGCCCTGCTTTTTAAGTGCAGCTGTTTCAGACTTGATCCTTTCTTTTACCTGTGCAGAGACTGCCTTTCCGTCTATAATATTACTCATTGCCTTTATCCTCCTTGTTTTCATCTTCAGCCTTATTGTTTTCATTGGTATCTTTTTCTTCTTCGGGCTTGCTTTCCGAACTATCCTCTTCTTCATCATCATCAGCAAGGATAGACTTATAATTCTCGGCTGCTGTGTTTATTTCCACAACATCATCCGAGGGTTTCTTTGCATTCTTGCCGAACTTTTCTTCGTATTCCTTTTCAAGCTCGACAACACTTTCGCCGTTGGCTTTTGCTTCACTGATTTTCGCTTTCAAAGCCTTCTTTTCTTTCTTGAGGGTCTCATAGGAATCATATTCCTTGAGCTGAGCTTTTGAAAGCTCCGTATTAACAAAAAGCTTATACTCATCATTTCTCTTAACGATATTTCTGAATATCAGAATAAGCACAACAGAAGCGACAACGCTTGCGCCGGCAATGAGCTGAGAAACTTTGATGTTCAAAATATAGAGTGAATCTGTACGTGTGGATTCTATAAAGAAACGTCCGAGACCGTAAAGACCAACAAACATCAGGAAGACTTCTCCGTCAAATTTTCTGTGTTTGAGGTAGAAATGGAGTACGAGAAAAGCTGCAAAACACCAGAGCGATTCATAAAGGAAACAAGGATGAACAGGTGCATATGACGAAACGGTACCGCCAAGATCGTCGTAATGTTCGGCGATATAGTTGATCGTCTTGCTGCTCATCATTCCCCAAGGAAGATCGGTATTGGCACCAAAGGCTTCCTGATTGAAGAAGTTGCCCCATCGTCCGACCGAAATACCTATCAAAAAGCACGGCGCTACGCAATCGAGTATTGCAGTCAGTTTTAGCTTTCGTATTTTAACAACTATGCCTCCGACAAGTATGGCACCAATGATACCGCCATAGAGTGCAAGGCCGCCGCTTCTGATATCAAATATACGCGAGAACGAATAATCGGCGTTAAAGGCAACATAGTATAATCTGGCTCCGACTATGGCTCCGAAGAAACCTGCAATGACAGCATCGGTCGCACGGTCGGGATCCACACCAACGGTACGCATCCTGCGGAATCCGTAAAACATAGCAAGCGTAATACCCACAGCGATCAGGAAACCGTACCAGTAGATCTTGAAATTGATGCCCGGAATGGTAAAAAGGACTCTGTCAATACTTATACCCTCACTGAAAATGTTGTCTCCACTTCCGAAATTCGGGAAATAGACTTTACCGGGTTCCGATCTTACCTTGTTGACGAATTGCTCATCGAGATCGGTGGCAAGAGTCTGCAATACTTGTGTTATCATTTAATATTTCCTCTCTCTTTCATACTTCAATTTGATACTGTGCATAAAGATGATCTGTCGATATCAAGAAGAGATATCGTATCGAAAACCTCGTCAATCGTAAGGGTTGAGAGGATATCTACATTTTCAAAGGGGCTGACGTGCTGAAGATAGGCGCTGCACATTATATCGGTGCAATCAGAGACCATATTGAATTTGCGTATCTCGCTGCCATAGCTGCCTCTCAGTAACGTTCTGAACAGATCCTCGTCCATTGGACGCTTTTTGTTTTCTTCTATTTCCTTAACAATACTGTCATACAGGGCATCAATATTTTTTGATTCACCCGAAAGCAGTATCGTAAAGTACCCTTCTTCGGCACTGAAAACTTCTGTTCCGAATGCCGAATTGATAAGTCCGCTTTCAAATGCTTTCTTATACCATGGAGACAACGGTCCGAAAAGCATTCTCAGCATGATATCTGCGGCAAGAGAACGCCGGTATCTTTCGCTGCCTTTAAGAGGATCACATTTGAATCCAAGCATAAATATAGGAACTCCGACCTGACGAACAAGATGAACACGTTTTTTTACTACTCCGGCAGGCTCATCGGGGAAAATGGTCTCGAGTTTAATATCCGGCGCGGGTGTCAGGCATTCATCGCAGATTGAAAGCACTTCTTCGTCTTCGATATTACCCGAGATCGAAAGCACCATATTATGCAGATTGTAAAAGGTATTATAACACTTGTAAAGCAATTCAGGAGTTATATCCTTTATTGAATCCACCGTTCCGGCAATATCTATCCTGACAGGATGATTATGATACATAGCGCCCAGGACGGCGAAGAATATCGCTCTGGAAGGAGAGTCGTTACTCATATTGATCTCCTGGGTTATAATCTCACGCTCTTTTTCTACATTTTCTTGAGTAAAATAAGGCTTCTGAACAAAATCGAGAAGGATTCTCAAAGGCTGCTTATAGTCTCCCGAAACGCTGAAAGTATACGCGGTCGCACCGAATGTTGTAAATGCATTGGCGGATGCACCTGTTTTGGCATAAAGCTCATAAACCCCGCTTTCCTCATTTTCAAAGAGTTTGTGCTCAAGGTAATGGGCAATTCCGTCCGGTACAGTAATGACTTCATTTGAATCAACGGTTCTGAATCTGTTATTTACTGACCCGTATTTGGTGGCAAACATTGCTTCTGTCGTTCTGAAACCTTCGAGTCTCATTACCATCACATCAAGTCCCGACGGATGATGATACAGATGACACTCTTCTCCTGTAAGCTTTGAACGTATGATCTCAGGCTCATACTTCATCAGCCTCGCCTCCCTTCTCGGGCTTTAAGATAAATACAGAATCAAGCTTATACTTTTTAGCCTCGGCAATAATATCTTCCCTGGTAAGGGCATTGATCTTACGTATCTTGTCCTCCGGCGAATCATTGGTACCTCTGTTTATCTGATAGCTGTACCAAAAATACATAGAGAATTTTGAATCGTAGTTTGAAAGATAACCATCGGATACGGAGAGTTTTGCTTCATCCATTTCTTCATCGGTGAAATCACCGTCTGCAAGAGCCTTGAACTGTTCTTTGACAGCTTCTTCGGCTTCAACGAGGTTTTCCTCAGCAAGCCCTGTATTTACGATCATTGTGTTTTTCAGATCGCACAGGAATGCATCACAGTAATAGCACAAGGATCTTTTCTCACGCACATTGACAAACAGTTTTGAAGTAGGCGTTAAACTGAGCATCGCAGTGAATAGTTTTGATGCATACTCATTATAATCGAGGATCTTATATGCCATAAGAAGCTGGCACTGACTGGCTTCAGCCGTCACAGATTCCCGTCTCACTTCAGATTTTAGAGGTGAGGGTGAAATATAGACATCCTTACATACAGGGTCACGTTTATACGAAACAAATGTATCGATGATCCTTTTCTTGACATTATCGGGGCAAGGTCCGCCGCAGAAAGAAATCTCTATCTGAGCAGTACGGAGCATCTCAAGATATGCTTTGTATACAGAAACGGGATCAGCAGCAAGAAGAGTATCCTTATAATCGTTCATCGAAAGAGAATAAGCTTCTCCTTCAAAAGCTATCTTCTTGAACAGAACATTTGCATATCTTCGCTTATTGTTAATAACTGCTTCAATATCGTCGAGGATATCCTGTCGGCACAGTTCAAAGTATTTCCTGCTGAACGCACCGTTTTCAAGATAAGGATCAAACAAGCAGTCGAGCAGTATATCAGCGATCTGTTCGGAGGCTTTTTCACCGTTAAGGGTATATTCGTCACAATTTGTGCCGACTGTGAAACACAGACTGTAATAATCACCGACTCTGCCGTAATTTGAACCAAGACTTGATGAATACAGTCCAGTAAGGACTTTTGACAACTGTTCTTTTTCGGGATATTTTCTGTTTGAAGTAGCAACAATATCAAGCGCCAGTGAACAAAGAGCCTCTTTTTCCTTATCCGGAGGAATATTCATTTTAACAAAGATCATATAACTCTTGAATTTAGCATCAGTGATCTCAGTAGAAAAAACACCATTGCCGCAATCACGGCGATCGAATAATACTGACATATTTCAGCTCCATTCCTTTGATCATCGGATCATTAATAAATTGATTCAGCCCGTAACGGTATAGATCAGGTTTTCCCAGTGGAGAAACGATCCTTCATCCGTTTCGTCGGGCAGGAGTGCCCTTGCAATGAGCATCTCCTCATTGCTTTTCAGTTCTTTAAGAACGGCATAATCTCCATCTATTTTTATGACTTTGTAGTCTTTAGGTTCCATAATATGACCTCACATTGATCTTATTTCATCAGCACCTACGGTCTCTGCAAGTTCTTTGATCACTTTTTCACTCAAAGCAATATATCTGACCGATTTTAATGCTGTCATAACCTTCTTATCGGAGAAAAATATCTTTACGGCACTTCCCTGTTCGGCACTGTATTTTGAAACTGTCTTTTTAACAAGTTCTATTTTCTCACTGTCAGTGGATACAAGTCTGATGCACACATCACGTTTAAGGCAGTTCTGAAGCATGGTATCAGCACTTTCGATGATATCAGCTATGATCTTAGGCGGCTCATCATCTCTTAATGAGAGTTTACCACTTATGAAGACAACCGAAGACTCACCGAGAAACATCGAAGATACAGCATACAAATTCGGAAAGACTATGACTTCAATTTCACCCGTTTTGTCCTGACATTGGGCGAAGCACATCATATCTCCTTTTTTGGTTTTGTTTCTCTTTAAAGAAGATACCATTACAGTTACTCTTACTTTATCTCCGTCTTTGAATCTGCTGAGAGCGGTCTCATCGTCAGCATCGGGAACAATACCTGAAATATCAGTGCATCCTGACATCTTTGCAGCCGTGATATATCTGTCGAGCGGATGACCTGAAAGATACATTCCGACTGCTTCCTTTTCAAATTTCAGAAGAACATCAGGCGGAAGCTCTTCACAAGGTATTATTTTATTATTCTCAGAAGCCGAAAGACCCATACCGAAGAAATCAAGCTGTCCTTCAAGATTGGTTCTGCTGTCATGAACAGCTGCTGACATAAGCGTCTGATATGAATTCAGCATTTCGCTGCGGTTATTTCCCAAGCAATCCAGCGAACCGCTCTTTATAAGCTGATCGACAGCTTTTACAGTAATCTCTCTTGCCGAAGACATACGTCTGCAAAAATCAGCAAGGCCGTTGAAAGATCCACCCTTTTCACGCTCAGAGATAATAGCGCTGACGGCAGCATCACCGAGGCTTTTTACAGCGAGCAGGGAGAAACGTATACCGTCTGATTCCGCAATGAAATCACGCCCACTTCTGTTGATATCCAGAGGAAGGATCCTGACACGGTTTTTAACGCAGTCAGAAAGATAAGTGTTAAGCTTATCTGTGCTTTCAAACATGGCTATCGACATTAGAGCCGCCATATACTCTTTATAATAATGGCATTTAAGGTAAGCCGTCTGATATGAGATATTCGCATAAGCTGCTGCATGGGACTTATTGAATGCATACGAGGCAAAAGACGACATCTCATCAAAGATCTCATTAGCTGTTTTTTCGGGAACGCCGTTTGCTATACATCCGATGCACTGCCCTTCTTCACCAAAGATGAATGCCTTACGCTCATTTTCAAGAACATCATGCTTTTTCTTGGCCATAGCTCGTCTGACAATATCAGCTCTGCCGTAGGAGTACCCAGCCAGTTTACGGAATATCTGCATTACCTGTTCCTGATAAACTATACATCCGTATGTGACATCGAGTATGTCCTTCAACAGAGGATGCTTGTATGTTATCTTTGAGGGATCATGGCGGTTTTTGATATACATGGGTATAGAATCCATAGGCCCCGGTCTGTAAAGCGAGAGCATAGCCACAAGATCTTCGATGCCTGTGGGTTCAAGCTGCATCAGCCTTGAAGTCATTCCTGCACTTTCAAGCTGAAATACACCCTCGGTATGACCTTCGGAAAGCATTTTGTAAACAGCCTTATCATCAAGCGGAACTTTTTCAACATCGAAATCGGGAATACTCTTTCTGATCGCTTTCTGGCAATGATCTATGATCGTCAGGTTGCGAAGTCCGAGAAAATCTATTTTCAGAAGTCCGAGCCTTTCAAGAACAGTCATTGTATACTGTGTTGAGATCAGCCCGTCTCTTGCATAAAGAGGAACATAGTTGTCAACGGGGTCTTTCGTGATAACGACTCCTGCTGCATGAGTGGAGACGTTTCTGGGCATACCCTCGATCTTAACAGCTGTATCAAGCAGATCGCGTATCTTCGGATCGCTGTTATACATGGACTTGACTTCCGGAATATCGGCTATTGCAGCTTTTAGCTCATATCCTCTCGGTATAGCTTTAGACACATTATCACCGATCTGATAAGAAAGACCCATAGCTCTAGCAACATCCCTGACAGCAGCTTTTGCTGCAAGAGTACCAAATGTAGCGATCTGGGCAACATGATCGGAGCCGTACTTATCAATGACATAGTTTATAACTCTCTGCCTGCCTTCCATACAGAAGTCAATATCAAAATCAGGCATTGAGACACGCTCAGGGTTAAGAAATCTCTCAAAGAGAAGCTCATATCTCAAAGGATCAATTCCTGTTATACCGATGCAATATGCAGCAAGGCTGCCTGCACCCGAACCTCTGCCGCAGCCGACAGGTATCTTATGGGTCTTGGCATAGTGTATGAAATCCCATACTATAAGATAATAGTCTGTATAGCCCATTTTGGTTATGACAGAGAGTTCATATTCAAGACGGTCCTCAGCCTCTTTAGTCGGGGTTCCGTATCTCTTTATAAGTCCTTTGCGGCACATATCGCGCAGGAACGCTTCATTATCATCCACGCCGTCAATATGAAAATACGGCAGCTTGGTGTGGCCAAACTCAAAGCTGACATTGCACCGTTCAGCTATAAGAGCGGTATTCTCTATAGCTTCGGGGATCTGACCGAAGAGCTCGAGCATTTCATCCTCAGATTTCAAATAGAATTCATCGTTGGGGAACTGCATCTTTGAAGGCTCGTCCACAGTTGTCGCCGTGGAGATGCAGACAAGTATTTTTTGAGCTTCGCTGTCACTTCTTGACAGATAATGAGCATCATTAGTGGCAGCCAGAGGAATATCAAGGTCTTTGGCAAGCTTGATAAGCCTTGGGTTTACTCTTAGATCTTCGGGGGTTTTATGATCCTGGATCTCGATAAAATAGTTACCTTTGCCAAAAATGGAAAGGTATCTCTTTGCGGTTTCCTCTGCACCTTTCTGATCGCCTGCAGAGAGTTTCCGCGGGATCTCTCCTGCCAGACAAGCTGACAGACAGATAAGCCCATCGTGATATTTTTCGAGAAGTTCAATGTCTACCCTCGGACGGTTATAAAAACCTTCGGTGTAAGCCAGAGAAACAAGTTTGATAAGATTCTGATAACCTGTATTATTCTCGCAGAGAAGTATCAGATGATATGGCTGCTGATCCGTCCTGCCGAATTTATCATGTCTCGATCTCGGAGCAACATAGACCTCACAGCCAATTATCGGCTTGATACCATGAGCTTTGCATTCATTGTAGAATTCAACCGCTGCAAACATATTTCCGTGATCTGTGACAGCACAGGCAGTTTGTCCAAGTTCACAGACCTTATTTACGAGCTCTTTGATACTACAAGCTCCGTCGAGCAAAGAATATTCGCTGTGAACGTGCAGGTGAACAAATCGCTCCATGGTTTCCTCCTAATACTTTCCATCCCTTATCTTATCGGCGATCTCGGCAAGTCTGACAAGTCTGTGATTAACACCCGATCTTGAGATCGGCGGCTTAATCATAGCTCCGAGATCTTTAAGGCTGATATCGGGATTCTCATACCTTAGCCTTGCGATCTCACTAAGTGTTTCGGGCAGGGTCTCAAGACCAACGGTCTCATCTATAAGCTCGATATCATTAAGCTGTTTTTCAGCGGCTTTCAGTGTTTTCTCGATATTAGCATTGTCACAGTTGACAGCCCTGTTTATTTTATTGCGAAGATCTTTCATGATCTTCACGTTCATAAGCTCAAGTGATGAATTTGTAGCGCCCATTATCGTAAGGAGGTCGATTATGTTCTCCGACTCCTTGATATATACGATCTGTGAGTTTTTTCGCTCGGTCTGCTTGGCAAGAATATCATAATTTTCAATAAGCAGCAGTCCGAAATCATTGCACAGGCGTATGTCAGGCATTACAAATTCCATATGGTACTTTTTTTCAGGATTATTTACCGATCCGCAAGAAAGGAATATTCCTGCGATAAGCTGCGGATAATACTTGGCTTTCGGAAGATCATCGGGAGTGAGACGTCTCGAAGAATCCATCCGGAAGTAATTGAGAAGTTTCATCCTGTTATCAGCAAGATCGACCTCAAGTCTGTACAGAGTGGCAGTGTCCTTCTTGCCTGTTTCCGATACTCTTACAGCAGTTTCATCTTCACAGATTCTTGCACAGTTTGACACAAAGAAATCGGCAGTACCTTTATGCTCGGTCATGAAGACAATATCCTTGTCATCGAGGACATTACAGAAAGTCAGTATTCCCATAAGGCAGACATCGGCTTTATCGGGCGAGTTTATCCTTGATAAGATCTCATCCTTGACATTGTATGAAAAGGATCTGGTATCCATAGTATCTCCTGTCAGTGCTTATCTATGTCTCTGTGTGACACACGCACTTTTAATTTGTTTTGCTTCAGATGTTTTGCAAGTGCTTCCGCAAAAGTAACACTTCTATGCTTTCCGCCCGTACAGCCGAAAGCAATGACGAGCTGAGACTTTCCTTCTTTGCGGTACAGTGGGATAAGGAAGTCTATAAGGTCGCTGAGCTTTGCCAGGAGTATCTGGGCATCGGCCGACTGGAGCACATAATCGCTTACTTCGGTGTTGAGGCCTGTTTTGTCTTTTAACTCAGGTATGTAGAAAGGATTGGGCAGGCATCTTACATCAAAGATAAGGTCTGCCTCGCTCACTGAACCGTACTTGAATCCGAATGAACGCACATCGATCCTGAGAAACTGATCATCAGGATCAAGGAACATTGAGTACATACGCTCCTTGAATTCACTTACAGCCATTGATGAAGTATCTATATAATAATCGGCACAGCTTTTTATCGGAACGAGAAGTTCTCTCTCGGTCTCAATAGCTCTGCGGATATTACCGTAGCTCACCTCATCAAGAGGATGTTTGCGTCTTGTTTCCTTATATCTTCTTATGATAGCATCATCTGAAGAATCAAGGAACAGTATCTTCATATCGATCTGCTCTGCTCTGAGCTGATCGACAATATCTGTCAGCTTCATAAAGAAGTCTCCGCCTCTTATATCCGCTACAAAAGCGACCTTATCGAGCCTGCCCTCAGATTGATTGCAGATATCGGTAAACTTTGTTATGAGCTCGGGCGGCATATTGTCGATGCAATAATATCCGATATCTTCAAGCACGTCAATAGCACTTGACTTACCCGATCCTGACATACCTGTTACAATGATAAATTGCATATCTATACCTCCCTGTCTGATTATTCGTAAGGAACAAATCTGACTTCACATTCAAGCATCGTTCCTGTTTTTTCAAATACAGTGTTTTTTATGTGATCTATAAGCTTCAAAATATCCGAAGAAGTTGCGTTGCCCCTGTTGATAACAAATCCACAGTGTTTTTCGGATACCTGAGCCCCTCCGATCGCAAACCCTCTGAGGTCGCTGTCCTGAATAAGCTTGCCTGCAAATTTGCCCTCGGGACGCTTGAAAGTCGAGCCTGCACTGGGATACTCAAGGGGTTGTTTTTCGCGTCTCTTGCTCATGAGCTCATCCATTCTCGCCCTGATGCTCTCCTTATCAGAGGGTGTGAGCCTGAACACCGCAGATGCAACAGTCTGATCGTTATCCATAAAACAGCTGTGACGGTATGAAAGATCAAGATTATCTTTTGCTACCGTAACCGTCCCTCCGTCGGAACTGACTGCATTTGCAGATAATATAACATCTTTTATCTCTCCGCCGTAGGCACCGGCATTCATAAAAACAGCACCGCCGACAGTCCCGGGGATGCCATAGGCAAATTCAAGACCCGAAAGTGAGTTTTCCAATGCAAATATGCAAAGCTTGGTAAGAGGAGCTCCTGCTTCAGCAAAAACGGTATTTTCATTAATGAGCCTGATTTCGGACATATCGTTACCGATATGAAGAACAGCGCCGTTAAAGCCTTTATCATCAAAAACGACATTTGATCCTTTTCCAAGCACAAAAACACGCAGACCGTTATCATCGGCAGTTTTCAGCAGTTCAGCAAGAGCTTTTTCGGATGAGACTTCTACAAAAGCCTTGCATTCTCCGCCGACCTTGAAACTGCAGTGTTCGGAAAGCTTTTCATTATAACTGACTTTGCATCCAAGCTGCAAAGCGAGCTGACATAATCCGCTCAGATCCATAAGATCAGACCTTTCATCTTGATATTATCACAGTCCAATAGTGCCGTGTTTATTAATGATATGCTCTCTTACCCTGTCCCAGTCCGAATTAAAAACAAGGTCCTTTGGGAAATCAAGATCTTCAAGCATTTTGGTTACGGTATCTGTATGACCTATCAGTTCACAAAAATGCGAATCGGTATTGACAACGACGGGCAGATTGTATTTTTTGCATAAACCAAGAAGTTCAACACAAATATTGACGGGGCTTTTTCCGTGAATTATCGAACTCTCGTTTATCTCTACAAATTTACCGTACTCCTTGCATTTTTTCACGCATTTTTCCATATCAAAAGGAAACTTTGCAGTGGTAGGATGGCCGAACACATCTATATCTTTATTTTCGCATAGTTTAAGATACATTTCGGTGTTTTTCTTTTTATCGGCAGGGGAAAAAGTCTGAGAATGAAGAGAAGCTATGACCCATTCGAGCTTTCCGAGTACTTTCTCCCCAACATCAAGTCCGTAGTCATCATCGACAATATTTGCTTCAATGCCTCTGAGCACATAAACGCCTTTGATCTTTCTCGGCAGTACCGATAAATTATCAAAATGCCATATGTGAGGCGAATCGGGCGAACCGCATCCGTGATCAGTCACAGCAACAGCTTTAAGTCCGATCTCGGCTGCATATGCTGCATTCTCGGATACGGTGGAATACGCATGTGTCGAGGCGACCGTATGCGTATGAAGATCTGCTTGAATCATTAACATAGTATCACCGAAAAACAATTATTCATCCCAGTTCTTGACGGTATCTTTCATATCCATCTCAAGACCGAGATTGTTAAGGAGCTCCTTTGCTGCATTGTAACCCATCTTCTTCTGACGGTTGTTCATGGCAGCAACTTCAAGGATAACAGCAAGGTTACGTCCCGGCTTGATAGGAATTGTCAAGCTGGGTATCTTGACGCCAAGTATAGAAGTATATTCATTGTCAACGCCCATACGGTCATATATCTTATTGCTGTCCCAAGGCTCCAGCTCGATGATGAGGTCGATCTTCTCCGATACCTTTACGGCACCCATACCGAACAGTCTTCTGGTATTGATGATACCGATACCGCGAAGCTCAAGGAAGTGGCGGATGTTATCGGGGGAAGAACCCACGAGGGTAACGCTGGAGGTCTTTCTAATCTCAACGGCATCGTCCGCAACAAGACGATGTCCGCGCTTTACAAGCTCGATAGCGGTCTCGGATTTACCTACGCCGCTCTCTCCGACGATCAGAACTCCTTCACCGTAGATCTCGATAAGTACTCCGTGACGTGTGATTCTGGGAGCAAGTTTAACATTAAGGAAACCGATAAGTGCTGCAATGAACTCGGTAGTGCTTTCCTGAGTTCTTGCTACAGGCACCTCATACTTCTTTGCGATATCTACCATTTCAGGATAGAGTTCATGACCTCTTGCCACAACAAAGAGCGGTATCTTTGTAGCGAACAGAGCATCGATGCGCTGTGCCCTGACATCTTCATCAAGAGAAGCAAGGTACGCAAACTCCATATTTCCGCAGATCTGTATACGCTCTGCATTAAAGTATTCATAGAATCCCATCAGCTGCAAACCGGGACGGTTGCAGTCATTATCTGAGACATAAAGATCATTGATATCCTTTGGAGCGTAGATCATTTCAAGCTTGAGTCTCTCAACTATCTCGGCGATGGAGGCGGTAAATATTTCAGCCATTGTATATCAGTCCTTTCGTTTTATTTGATATTACAAACCGTCATCATCAGACGGTTTAGGTTCGTTTTTCCAGTAATCCTTGACTGTGACCTGAACGGAGTCGATTATATCGAAGAGCCTTTCTCTGCCGCAAAACTCCAACGGTTCCTCTCCGCCGAGTGTAACTCCGAACCCGAGAGCGTCGCTGCAAAAACCGTCAGATTCGATCCTGACATCCGGATCCTTCTTATAGACCCATTGGAACAGTCCCCAGACGGAATTGTTTTCGACAAAATCATCTCCGTCCATGGTAAGCTGTGAGACATCAAAGCACATTATAAAATCAACACAACCGTTACAGTCATAGTATATCTGAAAGGTATCGTTGCTGTCATAGGTCACTTCATAGGGATAGCCGTAAGGAGTTTCCGTGGTCTCATCAAGGTCATCGAACAGCTTCCTGACCTCATTCATAGGCATACCGAGCTTTATATCTCCGATCCCCTCGCCTATTTTCAACTCATACATAATATTTTCCTCAAATGTGAATAAGTCCTTTATTAAGCATTTCCTGAGCAGCGAGCATAACGCCGGTCTTACCGGTGGGATATGTGAGTCCACCCTGTAACCATGCCGCGAAGGGCTCTCTTATCGGCGCATCGGCTGAAAGTTCGATAGAAGCTCCCATAGTGAAGGCGCCTGCTGCCATGATGACCTTGCTGTCATAACCAGGCATATCCCATGCCTCGGGAACGGCGTAGCTGTCAACAGGCGAGCCTTTCTGTATTCCCTGACAGAATGCCACAAGATTCTGCTCGTTTTCAAGAAGAATAGAAGCGATGATATCTGTCCTGCGCTCGTGGCTCTCCGGAAGAGTCTTGTAACCAAGTTTCTCAAAAAGCCTGCACGCGAACACCGAAGTTTTAAGTGCAGAAGCCACAGTCTGCGGAGACATGAAGAAGCCTAAGAACATCTCCCTGCACTGGCCGAGGGAGCAGCCGACCTCCTTGCCCATACCGATACAGGTGAGCCTGTCGGCACATTTCTCGACAAGGTCTGCCCTACCTGCGATATATCCACCCGTGGAGGCTATACCGCCGCCGGGGTTCTTGATGAGTGAGCCGATTATAAGATCTGCGCCGACTGCTGTGGGTTCATCTCTCTCGACAAACTCTCCGTAGCAGTTATCGACTACTACGATTATATCCTTATTACCGGCTTTAGCCGCCTTGACTATTTTACCAACGGTTTCTATATCGTATGACGGGCGGAGAGAATAACCCCTTGATCGTTGGATATAGGCGATCTTAGCCTTTGGAGCAAGCTCGGTTATCTTGTCATAATCCGGGTGCTTGTCGTCAACGAGGTCGGCTTGCAGATAGCTGATACCAAAATCTTTAAGGGAGCCTTTTCCTTCTTCTCCGCGGAGGCCGATGATCTCCTCCATGGTGTCGTAGGGTCTGCCAGTAGCAGCGAGCATTGTGTCACCTGTTCTCAGAACGCCGAAAAGCGCCGTAGAGAGTGCGTGTGTGCCGTTTGCAAATGTATGGCGTACTACTGCATCCTCAGCGCCGAGAGCTTCAGCAAAAACTTTATCAAGGGTATCGCGTCCCAGATCTCCGTAGCCATAGCCGGTGGTGCCTTTAAGGCAGCTTTCGCTGACCTTGTTATTAATGAACGCAGCGAGCACCTTCTGACCGTTGTACTCGGCAATGCTGTCTATTTCCGCAAACTGCTCCGAACACTCGGCCTGTGCAATTTCTGCAAGTTCAAGTATACGTTTGTCTATATCAAAAAAGCTTTTCAAAAAATTCACCTCAGAAATATTACGCTGTCAGATATCATGCGGCATCATATTTGCCCTGACTACCTTGCGTTTGCCGTCCTCTACAAGCCATTCATGTATGCAGGCATCAAATGACCAGAAGCCATAGTCGGCATCGGGAGGAAGTCTCAGAAACGCACTGTAAAGCTGATTTATCATACCTCCGTGAGTGACCACAGCAACTGTGCTGTCATCCCCGTTCTCACTGATGATCTTCGATAGCATATACTCGGCACGAAATCTGAATTCGAGCTTGGACTCCTGCTCATAAACAGAATCGTGGAGCGGAAGCTCGATATTGGGATACTTCTCGGCAGCCTCCGCATAGGGCAGCCCTGCCAACAAACCGTTATTGAACTCCATAAGTCTGTCATCCGGGATAAGGGGCGCACCTGACGAATCAGCAAGGTGTCCTGCAGTCTGCACAGCACGTTTAAGCGTGCTGTGATAGATCTTGTCGATCGTATAATTCTTTACAGCAAACTCACTCATAGCCTGTGCCTGACGATGACCGCGCTCGGTGAGCTCAAAATCGGCTCTGCCCTCGTGGACATTGAGGATATCCGCCTCACTCTCGCCGTGCCTTATAATCAGAAGTTTCATTAAGTATCCCCCTGTCAGTGACTGGGCTTTTCATCGCGCCTTTCAAGAACGGTATCTATGCCCATGGCCTTGAAGCCTATTTCATCGTAGTAGCTTACTCTGTGAGGTCTTGCAAAGAGCTTGACCTTGATACCCTGCTGCCAGAGCCTTTCTCCTATCCAGTAAAGCAGGGTGCGGGCGTGCATCTTTCCGCGCTCCTCAGGGACGGTTCCTACCTGTCCTACAAGAGCTACCTTATCTATGATGTACTGAATCGTTGCAGTGGAGTAGTCACCCATAAGGAAGGACTGTGAAAGGCCTCGCCTGATACGGTGGGAGGTATCGGTCAGCCACATCTCATAGCTGTCCTCGAGCCTCGGGAAACACTGTGCAAGTATCTTATAAACATCGTCAAGCTTGGGCATTTCATCGATTTCCAACTGAGGAAGCTTACCCGTTGGAGCATAGTCAAACTCGGTACGCTTCTCACTGCGGTACTCGTCATCAAGAAGCTGAGCAAGCTTATCGCCGTACTTTCTTTCACATTCAACGGAGAATGGCTTGAGCATCCTTATAAATCCTGAAAGCTCCTCAAGCATTTCATCGGAAAGTTCCTTACCCTCAAAGGTGGAGATCATCAAAGCACTGTTGAACTCGGAGAACATTCCGAGTTTCTCGCCCTTGGCTTCTATGAAGAAAAAACGCAGAAAATCATACTTCGTTCCGTAAGCGAGAAAGTGAGATTTTATTCTTCTGCTGTAATTGTTATCCCTGAGCCTGTCAATAAGCGCAAGGTCTATATCTTTTGTCTGATATATCATTTAACGTCCTCCGTTCGGGGGATCATCCGATCCTTTCGGCTCAAAGAGCCATTACGCACTGCTTAAAGTGTCTGCCTCTGTCTTCAAACATACGGTACATATCGAAGCTTGCACAAGCAGGCGAGAGTGTAACGATATCACCTGGAACGCCGTTATCGTAAGCAGCCTTGACTGCCTCTTCCATGTTCTTTACTCTTACGATCCTGAGTCCACTTGAAGCAAACAAGGTTGAAGCCTTGACAGCATCTTCGATCTTCTGAGCGGTCTCGCCCATAAGGATCAGCACTTTTGCCTTACGGCAGATCTCATCAGCCATAGGCTCAAAGGATATACCCTTGTCAGAGCCACCCTGAATGAGTATCTGCTTCTGGTCGAAGGCTGCAAGGCAGGCCAGAACCCTTGTGGGACTTGAAGCGATGGAGTTATTGTAATACTTGACGCCCTCTAATTCACGAACAAACTCGATCCTGTGCTCAACTCCGCCGAACTCGCGTGCGATCCTGGCAACGGTCTCCGGCTTCACCTCACCATAGGTCATGGAAATAGCAGTCAGATAGTCCTCAACGTTGTGCATACCGGGGATCTTTATATCGTCCTTATGCACATACTCGGTGACTTTGCCGTACTCGTTATAGCAAAGCATACCGTCCTCACGGAGAAAAGAACCGTTCTCGGGCATCTGCCTAATGCTGAAATATGCAAGCCTGCCCCTTACTCTGTCAGAGAGGTCAAAGGTGGTCTGATCGTCCATACTGAGCACCGTTCGACCATAGGCATTCTGATGAGCGATCAAGTTGCACTTGGACTCAATATACTCGTTCATATCCTTGTGCACATTGAGATGATTGGGTCTTATATTGGTTATACCTGCAACATCGGGGGATTCTCTCATAGAGATAAGCTGGAAGCTTGAAAGCTCCACAACTGCGGCATCACTCTCGGAGATAGTTTCAACAAGAGGCAGCAATGCCTTGCCGATGTTTCCGCCGAGATGAACTCTCTTGCCCTCAGCTTTAAGGAATTCGCTGACGAGAGTAGTAGTGGTGGTCTTTCCGTCAGAACCAGTTATTCCGTAAGTCTTGCAGGGACAGAGATCAAAGAAAGTCTCCATCTCCGAGGTTATGATAACACCTCTTTTGCGAGCTTCGGTCAGTTTTTCATTGTTGTAGTACATACCCGGGGTACGGAAAACTATATCACAGTTAAAAATTTCATCAAGATAGTTCTCGCCAAGTACAAATTCCGCGCCTCTTGCTGTAAATTCCTCTTTCAGTTCGGGATCAAAGTGTTCTTCGTCCTTTTTATCACAAATAACTACATTTATACCCTTTGAAAGAAAAAGCTTTATTAGATCGTTATGGCTTACGCCTGTGCCGATAAATGCCACTCTTTTATTCTTTATCATACTGAAATAACGCTGAATCTTTGACATTGCCTATGCTCCTTCCGAGTCATGCTCGATTGTATATTTGAGTGCATACTCAATCTATTTTATTATATACCATTTCAACGAAAAACGCAAGTGTTTTTTGGCGCTTTTTTCTCACTTTTTCAAGATGAAGACAATAGTTCATTTTAATAACAATTATTCTGCATCCAAAAGATATGTCCTGTGGTAATTATTTTTGTACAAAAGAATGAATTGTTGAAAATTCATATTTTGGGTATTGTCAAACGGGGGAAAATAAAGTATAATTAGGGTATAAATTCAATAACGGAGGTTGCTGTATGGACAACATCAAAAAGCAGGAAGATCTGTTCGGTTGTAAGGTCGTTGCTCCCCTCGGTGTGATCGCTATGAATGGCATAAGAGAGCTTGGTGACAAGATCAATAACTATCTTGTCAGATTCAACAGTGAGCACGGCGAAAAGAAAGACACCTATCTTATCGAAACGGATTGCCCGAGATTTTCTTCCGGTGACGGCAAGGGTCTTATCAAGTCAACTATCAGAGGATACGATCTTTTTATCCTTGTTGACTGCGGCAATTACAGCTGCACCTACAACTACTTCGGCAAAGAGAATGCCATGTCTCCCGATGATCACTTTCAGGATCTGAAAAGGATCATTCAGGCAGCAAGCGGCAAAGCCTACAGGATCAACGTTATCATGCCTTCCCTCTACGGCGGAAGACAGCACAGAAGAAGCTACCGTGAATCTCTCGACTGCGCAGTAGCACTTCAGGAGCTTGAAAATATGGGCGTTGAGAACATCGTTACATTCGATGCCCATGATCCCAGAGTTCAGAACGCTATCCCTCTTATGGGATTTGACAATATCATTCCCTCATATCAGGTACTGAAGGCGATGTTCAGAAATATCGAAGACCTCGTTACCGATAAAGAGCATTTCATGATCGTTTCTCCCGATGAGGGCGCTATCAACAGGAATATGTATTATGCGTCTGTCCTCGGTGTAGATCTCGGAATGTTCTATAAGAGACGTGACTATTCAGTCATCGTAAACGGAAGAAATCCCATTGTTGCTCATGAGTACCTCGGAAATGATGTTACAGGCAAGGATGTATTTATCGCAGACGATATCATCTCCTCGGGTGAATCCGTGCTCGATATCGCAGTTGAGCTCAAAAAGCGCAATGCAAAGCGTATCTTCGCTTATGCTACTTATGCTATCTTCACAAACGGTCTCGATACATTCGATAAGGCTTATGCTGACGGTCTGATCGACGGTGTTTTCGGCACGAACCTTACTTACCGTTCACCCGAGCTTCTTCAGAGACCTTGGTTCCATGAGGTTGACTGCGCTAAGTATATCGCTTACTTTATCGAGTCCCTTAATCATGATATGTCGATTTCCAAGATTCTCGATCCTCACAAGAAGATCGAAGCTCTGCTGGAGTCTCACAGAAAAAAATAAGAATCGGATCTTCAACAGGGCGGCATCGACCGCCCTGTAGTTTTATAGGTGATAATTATGATCTATGCAGGTATTGTGGCAGGAGGTACGGGTTCGCGGATGGGAGCGGATGTGCCGAAGCAGTTTCTCGAAATAGGAGGAAGAGCTATCATCTTCAGAACTATTGACAGGTTTCTTTCGTCTGATAATATCGATCTGATATATGTTGCTGTTCATTCCGACTGGATCGAATATACCGCTGACCTCGCCCAAAAGACTTACTCCCCTGACGAATTATCAAAAATCAGGTTCATCGAAGGCGGCAATGACAGGAACAGCTCGGTTTTACGCATAGTAGAAAGGGTCAAAAACGAAAACCTCATTGAAAAAGATGACATTCTGCTGACACATGACGCAGTCCGTCCTTTTGTTACTGAGGAGATCATTTCAAAAAATATAGAATTTGCTGCCAACTACGGGATATGTACTACTGCTATACCTGCAACCGATACAATTCTCCGATCATATGACGGCAGCGCTATCGGAGAGACTCTTGACCGCTCCGAACTCTGGCAAGCCCAGACTCCGCAGAGTTTCCGCGTTGTTGACTTTATAAATGCCTACAAGAATCTTAACTGCGAAAGTTCAGAACTGACCGACGTTTGCGGCGTTTTCACTCGCAGCGGATTTCAGGTAAAAATTGTTTTAGGCTCTCCAAGCAATATCAAGATCACAACGCCTTTTGATCTTAAAATCGCCGAATCATTGATATGATATAAACGGACCTGCTCATAAGGAACAGGCCCGTTTATTTTTCAGATAATCAAGGTCAAGAGGTTCTCCGAATATCTTCCATCTGACAAGATCGTCAACTACAAAGCCAAAGACAGATAAAAACACCCAGCAAACCGAATAGCGAAGACAGATAACTCCGTCAATGTTAAAAGGCGTCTTGCAGTAACTCCATATGTGCATTTTTAGTCCTACATTCAGTATCTCTCCTGCCAGAAATTCACATGCAGTAATAAATAAAGCCGACATTGACAGCAGACCGATAAACGATGCCCCATCTCTTCGGTCATCTCCGAGCAGATGTATTGCAATCATTGATACTCCGCCAAGTACAGCCATTGAGATATGAGAATGACCGCGCACAAGAACTTCGATCGTACCATAGCCAACAGCACCAACAGCAAATATGGTAAAAGTCTCCGCTAACACACGTCTCAAAAAAACACCCCCGACCGATAACACTAAATATAATGTGTTCGGATAAGGGTTGTTTTAATCATTATTCAAAAAGTTTTATGCCTGCCAACTGTTAAGATATTTTTCCTGTTCATCAGTGAGTTTATCAATCTCAAGACCCCAGTAACGGAGTTTACGCGAAGCGACTTCGTTGTCTATCTCCTCGGGAACGATATTTATCATCGAATCAAGTTTTCCCTTGTTTTTGACCATATAAGCAGCTGAAAGTGCCTGAATTGCAAATGACATATCCATGATCTCTGCAGGATGACCGTCACCTGCTGCAAGATTAACAAGTCTTCCCTCGCCGATGACATAAAGCCAGTTACCGTTATTCAGCTTGTATCCGTTGATATTGTTTCTTGCAAGCTTGGTCTCGACAGCTATTCTTTTGAGTCCGGCCACATCAACTTCACAGTCAAAATGACCTGCATTGCAAAGAATAGCACCGTTTTTCATATTGTAGAAAGACTTCTCAGTTATAACATCCTTGCATCCGGTCACTGTAACAAAAAGATCACCTATCTTGGCGGCTTCTTCCATCTTCATTACTTTGAAACCGTCCATAACAGCTTCCATAGCCTTTATCGGGTCAACTTCAGTGATGATAACAGATGCTCCGAAGCCTTTGGCTCTCATTGCAACGCCCTTGCCGCACCATCCGTAGCCTGCGACTACAACATTCTTTCCTGCCACTATAAGATTGGTAGTACGGTTTATACCGTCCCATACAGACTGACCTGTACCGTAACGGTTATCAAAAAGATACTTGCATCTTGCATTATTGACAAGCATCATGGGAAATTTTAACTTTCCTGCCTTATCCATATTAATAAGGCGGATTATACCTGTAGTGGTCTCCTCACAGCCACCGATAACTCTATCCAAAAGATGAGGATACTCAGTATGTATAGTATTTACAAGATCACCGCCGTCATCAATGATAAAGTCGGGACCTATCTTTATAACTTCCGAGATATGGCTGTGATATTCCTCATCAGTCGCACCATGCCATGCAAAGACATTGAGTCCGTCATGTACAAGCGCAGCTGCTACATCATCCTGAGTAGAAAGAGGATTGCTGCCCGTAACGTACATCTCGGCACCACCGGCTGCAAGCACTTTGCAAAGATAAGCAGTCTTGGCTTCCAGATGAATAGAAAGTGCGATCTTCAGACCTTTGAAGGGCTGTGAAGCACGGAAATCTTCTTCAATACCTCTCAAAAGGCTCATATTGCCAATGACCCAGTCTATTTTACGTTTACCGCTTTCCCACAGTTCGGGATCTCTGATAATACTCATTTAATTCATCCTTTCGGGTATGGATAGTTAAGAGATAGTCTTTCCCTTTTTCTTGACCTGATTTTTGTCCACAGGCTTATCCAGCTCGGGATTATCTGCAAATACTTCCTCGTCATCCTTCTTTTTGAGATAATCAAATTCAGGGTTGTCCTCGCCTCTGGCATCGTAATACGGCTGTATAACGAATTTACGTATAACAGGATAACAATTGTAACAGGTAACAAAGCAAAGGAAAGAAAGCGGCCAGAACGGGATTATAAAAAGCGTATACGGATACAGGAAAATGATCATCAGAAGCACAAATATCCATGTAAGGAATGTACATACCGATGCTTTCAGTCCGAGAGGAACAAGAAAGAAAGAGTTTCTCAGTATCTTGAAAAGCGAAAGATTCGTAGATGCAATCATAAGGTAAATATAAAAATGCATCATAAAGAACACGATCAAAAAGCTCAGCGTCATAACAAAAGGCACATACATAAACGATTCTTTCTCTGCCCACTTAAGATACGACGGGATAGCCACCGAGAATCCAAGAATAAAGACAGAATCAATTATACCCATGATAAGGCTTTGCTTGAAACACTTTTTAAAGCATTCAAAGAAATCGGCAAAAGCAAAAGCATGACGTTCCTGAGAATAGTTACGGCACACCTTTGTCATACCGACAGTGGCAGGACCAAGGCATGAAACCGTTATTATCGAAAGTGCAAACGGAGCATAACTGCTGAATTTTGCAGCAAGCCACCAGCTTGCCACAAAGGGTATGAAAAAGACAACATAGATTATATTGACCTGCATAAGCTTCCACATATGACGGCCATACACCTCAAAAAACTTGAATATTCCTTTCTTTTCTCTCGGAGGTCTTGCAAGACCTCTCGGATGATAGTCTCTCGGATTTGACATCTGAAAACTCCTTTTATTTTTTATATTCCCCGTGCAAAGCAAACCGAACAAATACAATCTATCAATGCAGAAACAGCGATAACCGCTTCATAAGCAAGAAATCTGACCGAATTATTCTTTAGTGTTCCGAGCAGTCCCTGACAGTGAGAGTCTGAAAGAGTAACCGTAAGCATCCTGCTCGAAAGCCTGACCGAATCTTTTGCACACAAAGCAAGTGCATAAAGTGATACAACAGCACCCGGAATGACCAGCATTACACAGCAAAACAGATCACTGCCTGAATGATCCGAAAACAGCTGAGACATCAAAGTCCCGACCGTAATACCTCTGAATAAGAGTACAATGAAAACAGGAAGCTGTCCGAAAGCCATTGTTCCAAGGAGATAGATAACCCCGTTATAAAACGAAGAGACGGCTAAAGAGCACAAAAATATCTCCGAAGCACCTGAAACTGCTCTTGAAAGTGCAAATCCCACGCTAACTTTAGATAAAGCATCGGACTGCTCGGCAGAGAGGGTACTGTAGGCGACAGTCCCGATCAAAACACCGACAACAAGCGTGCAAAGCATTATAACAAGTGATGCATCGGGACCGCATCTCTTATCTGTCGACCTATTCTGCATAAATATCACTCCCCGAAAAAATATCTCAGTAGATATTATGCAGACAAGCATCATGCTATTACTTTATTTTGAAAGCTCGTAAGCACGTTTTGTGCAGGCCTTGCAGCATTCTTCAACTGTTTTGTGAAGGTCGCCCTCGCGGAGCTTTTCAAGTCCTGCAAGCGTGGTGCCGCCCTTGGAGGATACCATTGTTATGAGTTCCTCAATAGACTTTCCGCTGTCAGTGATCATCTTAGCAGAACCAATAAGGGACTTGGAGAACAGCTCCTTTGCGACTTCTCCGTCTATTCCAACGCTCTCGGCGTAGTCGATGAAAGCCTGAGCATAAAGATAAATAAACGCAGGAGAAGAGCCGTTTATAGCGATGATCTCCTTCATCTTATCCTTAGCGATAACCTTGCTGATACCGCCTGAGGAGAAAATCTTACAAACGAGGTCAAATTCCTCATCGGTAACTGTATCTGAGCGTGAAAGAGCGGTTGCGCCCTCACCGAGGAGGAAAGGAGTATTCGGCATTACAAGAACTACTTTTGCACCTGCAACAGTTCTCTTAGCATAATACTCATCGGTAATACCGGCAAGAATAGATACGATGACATTGTCAGCCGTGACCTCAGCTGCAGCCTCATCAAGGACTTCGTCAAGCTGCTGGGGCTTGATAGCGAAGAACACGTACTTACACTTTTTTACAACATCAGCAGAACTTTCAGCAGTATTCACTCCAAAGGCTCTCACCTTCTCAAGAGCAGGCTCAAATTTATCATAAGCATAGATGCTGACATCCTTGCTCATATCACTTGAGAGAATGCCTTTCATGATAGCGGCACCCATATTGCCTGCGCCGATAAATCCAACATTTGTCATTTCAAAACCCTCCAATGATAAAAAATAAACACTTGATTTATTATACTACATATCGCACAATAAATCAAGTATTATTTTGTAACTATTTTATTCAGCCGGTATCAATCGCTTGGGAATGAGCGGACGTATATCCTTATAGAGATACAGAGAACCGATAATAAGAAGCGGAAGATCCTTTTGTTTACAATATTCATATGCGGCATTTAAGCCGTCTTTGATGCTTGTAAAGGCTTTAGCTTTTATACCGTTCTCATTGAAACACTCTGCAAGTTTATCCGCACCGAGAGCGCGAGGGTTATCGGGAGTTATCGTAAATGCGCTGTCTATAAGCGGATACAGCATATCAGAGTAGAGTTTATAGTCCTTATCGGCAAGTACACCTGTAAGGATCACAGGTCGTGTATTCGGAAAACACAGCTTTATACTGTCGCAAAGGCTGCGCATACCGTCAGGATTATGAGCCCCGTCAAAGATAACGGTAGGATCAGCACTTAAAAGTTCAAATCTGCCTTCCCATGAGACAGAGGCAAGTCCGACACAGACTGACAGATCTGTTATCTTAACGCTAAGTTCTCTGAGTATATCTATACAAGAGATAACATTTATTATATTTTTAAACTGATAACTTCCCCTGAGAGGGACACTTACCTCAGTTGAGCCATAATTGAAAGTTATGCCTTTGCTCAGTATCTTATCTGTGTCGATAAAGCGTATTTTCGACGGATCCAGTCTGTAAAGCTTTGAACCGTTACACTCAGCTCTGCCTTTAATGACATCAAGAGCCTCAGCATTATCTCCACCGAAGAAGACAGGTCTGCCCTGCTTTATTATTCCTGCCTTGTGTGAGGCTATTTCAGCATGGGTATTCCCCAGGAAAGCCTGATGATCCAGCTCCACGTTGGTTATGACCGAGAGAAGGGGTTCATTTATAACGTTGGTGGAGTCTCCGTCACCGCCCATACCGCACTCTATTACGGCATACTCGCAACCCTGCTCTTTGAGGAGCATAAATACGGCTCCGGTAAGAAGTTCAAACTCGGTAGGCAGCTCGGTCATTTGCTCCGAGACCTCAGCCGCACGGATAACTGCATCTCCGAAAGTTTCCTCGGACAATATCATTCCGTTAATACGTACACAGTCGTTATAGGTGAGCATATAAGGCGATGAAAAAGTTCCGACTTTATATCCCTGCGCACTAAGCACAGAGGAAAGCATCGCAGAGAATGAACCCTTGCCGTTAGTGCCTGCTACGTGAATTATCTTATAACTGTTCTGAGGATCTCCGAGCAAAGAAACAAGCTCTGTCACACGTTCGAGACCGAGCCTGCTTCCCTGCAGCGAAGCTTTCTTCAGAAGCTCCAATGCAGTTTCATATTTAGTCATTTTTCTTCTTGACCCTTTCAAATGCAGTAATGAACGCCTTACTTTTCAGAAGCGTAAATATGAGCACGGTTTCCGCAACAGAGGTGATAAGATATATCGGCACTCTCCAAGGAAGGGTTACTCTCGAACCAGGATAATAGATATAGAGACCTATGGTCTTGATGATCATAGATCCGATTATATGAGCTGCGAATACCGAAACAGCAACTCTCGGAAGCAGGTGTTTCTTGAATATAAACATAGAAACAATACCTGCGGTAAAGCCGATACAGGCTGCACCAAGCGTGATGATTGGGTTGATGGAATATCCTGCGATAAAGCAGCCGAGAATATCCGCAGCAACAGCGGTGAACATACCGATCAGAGGTCCGTAAAGGATACCTGCAAGAATGAGGGAAAGGTTCTCAAAGCTGATACGGATATTATCTCCGATCTTGATCGATAGGATCTTTCCGAGCACGATACTCATTGCAATGAACAATGCGCACGCTACCATAACCTTTACACTGCCAAATAGGGTGATTTTGTTTGCTGACTTTGTTTTTACCATAAAAAAGCACCTTCCTTTCCCCAACTTAAATGACAGGAAAAGAAGGTGTCTTGATTTCTTATCATATCAAGCGGGATGCGAGAACCGAACCGCAAGAGCAACTCTTTTCGTCTCAAAAGCAACTCCCCGTCTTTTGAGCACTTGACGCTCGGACCTCTACTCTGTAACATGTGATTGATTATATTATATGAAACGTTCCTGATCAGAATGCAGTCTCGTTAACAACTTCATATCTGCGGTTAAGGAACGGTTTCTTCATTGCAAGACCTTCGTGGAGATCGATATCATAAACCTTACCGTCTTTAAGACCAACGATCCTGTTTCCGATATCCTGCTCAAGAAGATCAACAGCATGAACGCCCATCTCGGTAGCAAGCACACGGTCTCTGAGTGTAGGAGAACCGCCTCTCTGAACATAACCGAGAATATTTACTCTGGACTCGATACCGGTCATTTCCTGAATAGTTCTTGCAATCACATCGGTCTGACCTACGCCCTCGGCAACAACGATGAGGAAATGGGTCTTACCGTTCTTCTTTGCACGGATAATATTCTTAGCGATCTGATCGAGATCATAAGGCTCCTCAAGGGTGATAACAGCCTCAGCACCTACTGCAATACCAACGTTAACAGCAATAAATCCGGCCTTTCTGCCCATTACCTCAATAACTGAGCAACGGTCATGGGACTGAGTGGTATCACGGATCTTGTCGATCATTTCCATAGCAGTGTTCATAGCTGTATCATAACCGATGGTATACTCTGTACACTGGATATCGTTATCAATGGTTCCGGGGATTCCGATGCAGGGGATGCCCATTGCTGAAAGGTCACCTGCGCCGCGGAATGAACCGTCACCGCCAATAACTACAAGACCGTCAAGGCCGAGTTTCTTGCACATATCATAACCCTTTTTAACGCCCTCAGCATCTCTGAATTCGGGACATCTGGCAGTATAAAGGCAAGTACCGCCGCGCTGAATGATGCCTGATACGGAACGTGCATTGATGTCTACAACATCACCTGAAAGAAGACCTACATAGCCTCTTCTTATACCAACGACCTCCATACCCTTCTGAAGAGCAGCTCTGGCAACAGCACGTACTGCTGCATTCATTCCGGGAGCATCGCCGCCGCTTGTAAGTACGCCGATTTTTCGTGCCATAAAAATTCCTCCATAATATGAAAAAATTCAACTTAAAAGTACACATCACAACATTATTATAATATCATAACCCCCTGACGTTGTCAAGGGGTTATCAAAAGAATTTAAACGTTTTCGCTATTTTAGTTACAATTAGGAAAAAATAGAGATCACTCAGGCTTATTATCGTTAGTTTTGTTATCAACAGGAGGCTTTTCTTCGCTCTTGGAGGTAGTAGTTTCCTTTATCTTACCGTTGGATACCCAGTAAGTAAGTTCTTCGCCTTCCTTGATGTTGATCTTTTCACCGACCTTGATATTCGTCCAGGTAACATAACCTTCATCTTTACCTGTCTTTGAATATGCAACAACTCTCTTGTATTTGATCTCAAGCTCATCAAGCAGTTTTACATATTCTTCTTCCTTCATACCGGCGTATTCGGGTACAGATACAAGTTCGGAACCCTTGCAAACAGTAAGGAGAAGATCGTTCTTTTTCTCAGGATCGTACTCAGTATCAGGCTGAATGCTCTGTCCGGAGACAATACCTCTGATATCGGTCTCGGAGAAATAGTATTCCACTCTGATATTAAAGTCCTTGCCGAGCTGCTTTACAACAGTTTCATATCTAAGTCCAACGACATTTGGCATAATCGAACCTTCACCGAGGGGACTCTCGGCTTTTGTGGTGGTCGTTACAGATATGATCGGCTCAGCCGTAACAGCATTACTGCTGTCCTGATCCGCAAAATAGGAATCCGGTATCGTTGTCTTGCTGCTGGAATTGTCACTGTCAGTAGGCAGAAGCAGCTGATACATCATAAATCCGCCAAGACCGAGAAACAGCACGATAACTGCAGTAACAACGCCAACCATAACAGGATTTGACTTCTGCTGCTGGTTGTTTTTTGAACGGTTCTTAGAGCTGCTGCCGTTTCGTCTGACATTCCTTTCAGGACGCTGAACAGGTATAGTCTGAGTAGCACCCTTCTGATGTTCCATCTGATAATGGTTATCAAACAGCTGGGTTACAAAATCATTGACAGTACGTATCCTGTCCTCTCCTCTGACAGCCATAGCGTGAGAAAGGATATTTGAAACGTACACAGGAATACCGGGGTTAACACGGGTCGCAGGAACCAGAGTGTCATTTGTAAGCCTTGTATTGGCATCGAGAGGCATACAGCCTGTAAGGATTCTGTACAGAACAGCTGCAACCGCATATACGTCAGTCCATGTTCCCTGATAAGCAAGGGATGAATACTGTTCAGGAGCAGTATAGCCCGAATAAAACTCAGGAGAAAGTCCTGTATTTGAGGTTCTTATCGAACTGATGGAAAAACCTGTCAGTTTAAGTTCACCGTCAGTTGTTACTATAATATTCTCGGGTGATATACCTCTGTGGATAATGCCCGAATTATGGATAATACTGAGAGTGGTAAACAATGGCATGAAGAGTTTCTTGACCCTGTTCCATGTGAGATATCCCGTATTGGTCTGAAGAAATTTCTTCAGAGAAACGCCCTCAACGTATTCAAGTATAACATAAGTAGTATTGTTCTGAGTAAAGATATCCAGCGGCATCGAGATGTGATTGAGATTTCTCATTCTCGAAAGAGCCCTGTTCATATCAGTGAACTCCTGCATAAAGGTCTTGTATTTGGCAAGGCATTCGGGATTAACGGTGAGTTCCTGAGTACCGCTCACCCTTTCACACAGTGTATCGGGCATATATTCCCTTACCACTGCCTTACTTTTGCTTATAGTGTCGTAGCAGATATAAGATGCACCCTCACCGTTATATGAAAGCATCTTACCTACGATATATCTGTCATCAAGAACGGTTCTGGGGGCCAGGTAGGACTGGAGATGGGGAATATCATCGGTATAGCTGCAATAATGACATACACCGTTTTCATCGAGCTCATTCATACAGCCCATACACAGCTTTGAACTTGTATCCACACAAACCCTCCTTACATATGAGATCAAAAACTATAATAACAGCAAAAATCATACAAGTCAAGAAAAACCTCGAAACTGTATGATTTAAGCAATAATTTGTATTAATTCTGTAACAACTGATCTGCCCGTGCATTCGGCGCAGAATCGGTAACAAAGAACGGGAAAATATCCTCTGAAGCAGAGAAAATATACTTGTCATTCAGATCTGAAGTAACAGTCAGACAGACAGCCTGAATATCACCGTTATCGAGCTTGTAGTAATATCTGTACTCGTACCTTGTATAGTTAAGGTCATAAACAATGCGGAAAGGATCCATATCAAGATCGTCAGTCACAGTAGAGATCTTTGTCTTTCTGTCGTATCTTGAAAGATCAAATCTTCTGTCCTGTTTGATACCGCGACTGTCTTTTTTCAGAACACGGTAATCAGTGAAGATGACCTGCTCGATCTTCTCGGAATCTGTCTTGATGATGCCGATAGTCCATTCGGGAAATGTAATATCGTCGATGGATACATCATCTTCGGATTCATAGATATAATCAAAGCTGTCAGCCTTGTTTACTATATTATATGAACTGTTATCCTTCAAATGCGCGTCAAGCTCTTTCTCAACAGAAGTTATCTTTTCGCCAAGATGCTCTGCAAATTTCTGGGACTGTTTCAAACCTTTTCCGGATGCCACATGGAATATCAGCACAAGTATAAGAATGATCATAACAAGAACACATACTCCTATAAGAGCAAGCTTGATCGTTCTTCCCTTTCCGACATCGGCATCCGAGCCTGCCGTGGTGGTAAGCCTCGGAACATTTGAAGCGGCCTGGTCTTTCTTTTGGCGTTTGAAAAGAGTCAGGAAGCCTTTCTTTTCTTTCTTTAAAACCGTACCGCAGTTACGGCATATCTTATCTTCTTTGGAAGCGGCTGTACCGCATTTCGGGCATTTCATAAATCGTCACCTCGTCTGAATGTATGAAAACGCACAATTTTTGCAATTATAGTTATTATATCACACTCAGACAGAAAAGTCAATATTTATAATTTTTTCTCCAATAAATTACAATTTGCTTGACATTCGTATCATCGGATGTTAGTATAATATATGTAGAAACACAACGACAAGGGAGGTTTGATAAATGTCTGATATAAATGAGTATATTTTGGATAAGCTAAAAGAGCTTGCCGATCCTGAATATAAGAATTTTCACTTGAAACTCATCCCGGGGTACCCTGCCGACAGACTGCTCGGAGTCAGAGCACCCATGCTTAAAAAGCTCGCCGCTGAGCTTTTTAAAAGAGACGATATCACAGCTTTTCTCAACTCTGCCCCTCATAAATACTATGACGAAATGAGCCTTCATTCTTTTATTATACAGCGATACAGGAATTTTGATGATGAGATCCGTGCTGTCGAGTCCTTTCTGCCCTGCATCGACAACTGGGCTGTTTGCGATTCCCTTGCACCTAATGTATTCACAAAGCACACCGATGAACTGATACCTTACATCAGGAAGTGGCTTGAATCCGATCATGTGTATACAGTCAGATACGCCATTGGCTGTCTGATGAGGTATTTCCTTGACTATAAATTCAGAACAGAATACCTTGAACTTGCAGCATCTGTAACCTCTGATGAATACTACATCAATATGATGATAGCCTGGTACTTTGCAACTACCCTCTCTAAGCAGTATGAAAGCACAATCGCCTATCTGACCGAACACAGACTGCCCGTATGGACACACAACAAAACCATCCAGAAGGCTATAGAGAGCAACCGTATCTCAGCAGAAACAAAAGCATTTCTCAAAACCCTGAAGATCAAATAAAAAAGCTGTCGGGCGAAGGCTCGGCAGCTTTTCTCTTTACTTCATAAACACAAATTCTTCAAGATCGAACAGCGGCTTGTTGTCATAAGCGGCCTTTGTCCAGTCATTGACGGTGTGATAGCAGCGGAAGAACACGGCGTGTCTGCCTGTTAGTTTCTTTATGCGAGCCTTGTATACTCCGTCATGAGTGGAAACATCGAGAGTTCCGAGCACTTCACCGTTTTCAAGGTCATCGGCGATGATATCCATTTTACAATTCGTACCCTGACCTCTGATCTTTGCACAGAAAAGCATGGTTTTGTCGGAATCATCCTTGCCGAAGTCAAAATACTTATATCCCATCTCCGCACCATGAATGATATTCACTATCGGGCGGCTGAAAGCATCACGCTCGGAGACGAAGCATCCGCCCTTGAGGACGCAGGCAAGCTCCGCAGGAGTGATCTTATAGGGGTCAAGTGCTTCCTCAAAACCAAGAGAGGTCATCTCTACGGGAGGGATAGTGCCGTCCGGCAGGATCTCGATCTTCTCGACGCAGGCTCTTCTTGACATAATGGTGTTGTTGGTCATCCTGTGGTAAAAGACATACCACTGACCGTTGATATTGCAGATCGAGCCGTGGTTGTTGCCGGCGGGATAGTCGACGCCGTTGTCGATGATGTAGCCGCGGTACTCAAAGGGGCCTGTAGGAGACTTGGAAGTAGCATAAGCAAGTCGGCTGCCTTTTCTCGGGGAATAAATGAGATAATATGTGTCCCCTACCTTACGCGGAGAGCTTGCCTCGTAGAAACGGCGCTCTACAGGTACTTCCTCACGGTCATCGATGACAGGCTTTCTGAGGCTTCCCTTCACTACTTTGTACATACTCTCGCCGTCGAGTTCGTTCATATTGGAGTGCTCAAAGCCGTAATATACATATACCTTGCCGTCATCGTCAACGAGGACACCGGGATCGTTATAAATGCCCCAGTCGCCGCCGTCGGCTTCGTCGTATTCGTATCTTGAGATCAGGGTAAAGGGTCCCTCGGGATTATCGGACACAGAAACACAGCCTTTGGATCCTACGATATACGTATAGAGGTAATATTTCCCGTGGTTGGTAACGCAGTCGGGAGCATAGAGCTCGTGGTCTGTCCACTCGGCGGTATCGGCCTTGTGCTCAGCGCCATCACGGGTACGGAAGCTTACGCCATGGCACTGCCAGTCATTGAGGTTATCGAGGGGTGCTGACCAAACCTTGAGTTTAAAATCGCAGAACGCAGGTGTAGCCACACGGTCATGGGAGCCGTAAAGGTAAACTCTGTCACCGAAAACACGGGGCTCGCCGTCGGGGATGTACTCCCAGAGGGGCAGAATAGGATTAGGCATATTGAACACTCCTTATTTCAAATTTTTGCATCAGCTGATGCTACGTTATCTATATCATATCAGACAGCCGTGTATAAGTCAATGATTATTTCTATAAAATATCTGCATAAAAATATCGCCCCCCGCAGGGAGCGATAATTAAACTGTCATCTGTCGATTTTCAACCGTCATTCAAGCTCAAATGCGCCAGTGTAGAGCTGATAGTAGGTACCCTTCTGCTCGATGAGTTTCTTGTGGTTGCCTTTCTCGATGACCTTGCCATGATCGAGAACCATAATGACATCGGAGTTCTTTACCGTTGAAAGTCTGTGCGCGATAACAAATACCGTTCTGCCCTCCATGAGCTTATCCATACCGCGCTGAACGATAGCCTCGGTACGGGTATCTATTGATGAAGTAGCCTCATCGAGGATCATAACAGGAGGATCCGCAACTGCGGCTCTTGCTATTGCAAGAAGCTGACGCTGACCCTGTGAAAGGTTAGCACCGTTATTAGTAAGCGGTGTATCATAGCCCTGAGGCAATCTGGTAATGAAATCATCAGCACCTGCAAGTTTTGCAGCAGCGATACACTCATCATCGGAAGCTTCAAGCCTTCCGTATCTGATGTTATCCATTACGGTACCAGTGAAGAGATTGGTTTCCTGCAAAACAAGTCCGAGAGAACGTCTGAGATCGTGTTTCTTGATCTTGTTGACATTGATGCCGTCATATCTGATCTTACCGTCTGCGATATCGTAGAAACGGTTTATAAGGTTAGTTATAGTGGTTTTTCCCGCACCGGTAGCACCGACAAAAGCAACTTTCTGACCGGGCTCTGCATAAACCGTTACATTATGAAGAACCGTCTTACCTTCAACATAGCCGAAGTCAACATCAGTCATTCTTACATCGCCTTTAAGAGGAATATAGTCTACGGTACCTTCAGCGGAATGGGGATGTTTCCATGCCCAGTGCTTTGTACGCTCATCAGTTTCAACGAGGTTACCGTTTGCGTCAGTCTTGACATTAACAAGGGTAACATAGCCCTCATCCTCTTCGGGTTGCTCATCCATAAGCGCGAAAATACGTGTTGCACCTGCAATACCCATAACAATAGCATTTATCTGCTGAGTAACAGTATTAATATTACCGGTGAACTGCTTAGTCATATTAAGGAACGGTACAAGGATACTTATAGAGAACGGAAGACCCGAAAGGCTGATGTTTTTAAGACCCGAAATAAGGAACAGGCCGCCCACCATAGCGATGATAACATAGAGAATATTTCCTATGTTCATTATGATGGGACCTAAGGAGTTAGCATATGCATTAGCACGGAAGCTGTCTTGAAAAAGAGCTTCGTTCAGCTCATCAAAGGATTCCGAGCACTCTTGCTCATGGCAGAACACCTTTACGACCTTCTGACCGTTCATGATTTCCTGAACATAACCCTCGCATTCACCGAGAGATTGTTGCTGACGTACAAAGTATTTAGCCGATCCGCCGCCGATCTTCTTTGAAACGAACATCATAAAGAGAACGCCGATTACTACGACAAGAGTTATCCAGACACTGTAATAGAGCATTATCGCAAACACAAAAAGCACGATAGCACCCGACTGGATAAGTGACGGTATCGCCTGCGAGATAAGCTGTCTGAGCGTATCTATATCATTGGTATAATAGCTCATGATATCGCCATGTTTATGGGTATCAAAATACTTGATGGGCAGATTCTGCATACCGTCAAACATTTTGCAGCGCATCTTGCTGAGGAAGCCCTGTGTAATATATGCGCCGAGCTGAGACTGAAGTGTCATCAGAGCAATCGAAAGCACATAGAAAACGATAAGCAGCATTACCATCGGGATGATCTCAGCACTTGCAGCATCCCAGTCACCCGACTCGCTCCATTTACTAATTGCAGCAATGACCTTTTGAACAAATACCGCGGGGATAGAAGAAGCAGCGGCACAGAAAATGATACAGAAAATGATGAGCGGAACAAGTTTCGGATAGAACTGGAACAGCATCTTTATAACTCGTTTTAGCGTAGCACCGTTGAACTGAGGCTTTTTACCGTCCTTTGGGATAGGCTTACTCATCACTGTCACCTCCGTTCGACTGCTGCTCATACACTTCACGGTAAATATCGCTTGAAGCAAGCAGCTGCTCATGAGTTCCCTGCGCAGAGATCCTGCCGTTATCCATAACGATTATGAGATCGGCATCCTGCACCGAGGATATTCTCTGAGCGATAATGATCTTGGTGGTATCAGGCAGATACTGTCTGAATCCTTCGCGTATAAGAGCATCTGTCTTGGTATCAACAGCACTGGTGGAATCATCAAGAATAAGTATCTTCGGCTTTTTGAGCAGAGCCCTTGCAATACAGAGCCTTTGCTTTTGACCGCCCGATACATTTGAACCGCCCTGTTCAATATATGTCTCATAGCCCTCGGGGAAAGAATCCACAAAGTCATGAGCCTGAGCGATCTTTGAAGCAGTGATGATATCATCCATCGAGGCGTCCTTGTTGCCCCATCTGAGGTTATCTGCGATAGTGCCGGCAAACAGCAGGTTCTTTTGAAGAACCATGGCAACACTGTTTCTCAGTGTTTCGATATCGTATTCTCTTACATCGACACCGCCCACACGAACAGAGCCGTGAGTGGTATCGTAAAGTCTCGGGATAAGCTGAACAAGCGTAGACTTACTTGATCCTGTACCGCCGATTATACCGACTATCATACCAGACTTGATATGGAGGTCAATATCAGCAAGAGCGTCTTTCTCAGCTTTTTCGGAATATTTGAAAGAAACGCCGTCAAAATCAATTGAACCGTCCTTGATCTCAGTAACAGGTTCATCGGGATTAGTAAGAGCCGGCTGCTCGGAAAGGACCTCACAGATACGCTTTGCAGACTCAGCAGAAATAGTGATGATAACAAAGATCATCGAAAGCATCATCATAGAAATGAGTATCTGCATACCGTATGTGAGCATTGCAGACATATGTCCAACATTTATACCTTTGCCTGTAATTACCATATTAGAACCAACAAGCAGAACAAAAGCCATATTGAAGTAGATACAGAACTGCATCAGGGGACCGTTAAGAGCAACAATCCTTTCAGCCTTAGTGAAATCCTTGCGGATATCATCCGCAGCGTTGTTGAACTTCTGCTTCTCATATTCCTCACGGGAAAAACCTTTAACAACGCGCATGGCCCTGACGTTCTCTTCTACAGACTCGTTAAGGCGGTCATACTTTCTGAAAACGCTTCTGAATGCAGGCATAGCTTTCTTCGCAACAAAAATAAGACCAAATGCGAGAACGGGCACAACGACTACAAAAGTACCGGCAAGTGCTCCGCCCATGATATAAGCCATAACGATGGCAAAAATCAGCATCATGGGACTTCTTACCGCAGTACGTATTATCATCATGTATGACATCTGAACGTTGGATACATCGGTGGTAAGTCTTGTTACAAGAGATGAAGACGAGAACTTGTCGATATTACCGAAAGTGAACGTCTGGATCTTTTCAAAGACATCCTTTCTTACATTCTTTGCAAATCCCGCAGACGCCTTTGAGCAGGTGTATCCTGCAAGAGCACCGAAACTAAGGGATACTACAGCCATAGCAGCAAGAATCAAGCCCGTTTTGATCACTTCGGACATCTCCGCCCCCTTATCGATCTTATCGACAAGGTTGGCAGTGATAAACGGGATGAATATTTCAATAACAACTTCGCCGATTATCAAAAGCAGCGTGATCACAGTCAGCTTTTTGTATTCTCTGATACATTTAGCCAATTGCTTTATCATCACAATTTCCTCCTTACAATTTAAACATACTATATTATTATACATCACCCGAAAAATGATGTCAAGCAAAAATTTGCTTCATAAATACCGTTTTTGACCCTGTTTTCAAGGGTCAAAATACAGATCCCCAAAAATGCGAAAATATTTTTTTAAAAAAGGGGTTGACAAAGGAGCAATGGCGTGATATAATAGACAGGTACTCTTGAAGAGACGATATCGCGGAGTGGAGCAGTTCGGTAGCTCGTCGGGCTCATAACCCGAAGGTCGTAGGTTCAAATCCTGCCTCCGCAACCAATTTATTATGAGCCGCCTTTTGCATATCAGCAACAGGCGGCTTTTTTAGAACATCAGGAATGACAACACCCGCCTTTTGCAGTTATGTAAAAGGTGGGTGTTTTTATAGTAGTATTTTTACAGTTAATCCAAATCATATCTAAGATACATTCAGATCAGTAGTCTGTGTGTCAATTCCGATAAATCGGGTTTGTCCTCTCTGATCTTCAAACCTGCCACCCTCTGTATGTATCTGAACTGTATATCCTTAAATCAAGTATTATTATCTTTTTTTCAAATGTCAATAGACAAATAACGTAATATATGGTATAATAATATAAAAGCATATTTCAAAGACTAACTATTAAAAGTCAACCCCCAAAAAGAAAACTTTCCAAATAGTTTAAACAGCAGACTGATAAGGCAGATGAGATTTCTCAAGAGCAAAAATGAGTCGCACAAGTTTCTTTACGGCGTGAGATAAAGCAACGTTGTAGTGCTTGCCATCGGCTCGCTTCTTGGCAAGATAATCAGCGAAGGTCTTGTCCCAGGTGCAGACATATTTGGCTGCGTTGTAAAGGGCATAACGAAGATACTTTGAGCCTCGTTTCTCCATTCGGGCATAGCAGTTTGTAAGCTGTCCCGATTGGTATGTAGAGGGTGACATTCCGGCAAAGGCCAGAACTTTATCGGGTGTCGCAAAGTTCGAGAAGTCACCGATCTCTGCAAGAATAACTGCGACTGTTGCATAGCTGAGTCCCGGAACGGTCATCAGAGTTGTTCCGCTGGCATCAACGAGCTTCCTGATCTCAGCCTCGACCTCTTCGATCTGCTCGGTAAGGTCGGCAATTAGCTTGATGGTATGTTTAAGCTCCAGCGACTTTGCAGGCATAACAGAGCCTATGGAACGCCTTGCAACGTCCCTGATCTGAATAGCTTTATCCTTACCGTAGCGGCCCTTTGAAGCTTCCGAGAGCAGATTAGTCAGCCTTGTAAGATGCGCATTTGCAATATGCTGTGCCGACGGGAACTCGGCAAGCAAAGCATAAACAGATTTCATATGCAGCGAAGGAACGAGCTTTTCAAGCTCGGGAAAGAGAATAGTCACAAGCCTTGAAACAGAGGATTTGAGTTTGGCTCTCTCGGAGACTTTATCAAATCTGTATCGGGTCATTGACTTTAACTCTTCGTTCTGGTATAATGTACTTGTGTAGGGCTTTAGGTCTACGCAAGACATTAGCATAGAAGCAATCACGCGCGCATCTACCTTGTCTGTCTTCGTTTTACGAAGTGTAAGGCTTTTTCGGTAAAGATTAGTGTGCAAGGGGTTCAGAACATAGGTGGCCAGACCGTTGTTCAACAGAAATCCCAACAGATTGTAGCTGTAATGTCCCGTAGCCTCGAGTCCTACTTTTATTTTGCCAAGATCATCGGCAACGGACTTAATGTTATCAAGCAAGATGTTAAAGCCGTCAAGAGTGTTGGGAACAGTGAACACGTCAAAGAGCACAGTGCCTTCCGAATCCATAATAAAGCAGTCATGCTTGTCCTTTGCCACATCAATACCAACAACGATCATAATGATACCTCCAAAGATATATTGATGCTGTTTAGATCCACAGGGACTCAATGCGATTGTAACCTCGTTCTAAATAAACCGTCGGGCGGTATCTAACTGATCAACAAATTGCATAGAGACTGTGGCCGGAGCCTTTTGTTAACCGTCATGCGGTAGGGGGTGATAACCGATCCACAGCATCTAAACAATATTATACCATAGTTCTTGAAGAGGAACTCTAAAAACTACTACACTTATTATACGAGGGGAGATAAAATATGGATATGCACGAATTCTACATGGGGAATATATTTGATGCATATGAATACTTCGGGGCACACAAAGAGAACGGATGCATGGTGTTCCGTACTTTTGCACCAAATGCATCACGAGTTACGGTTACAGGTGAGTTCAACCAATGGACCGAACACGATATGAACAAAAACGGTCAGGTCTGGGAACTATGGTGTGAAAGCGCCGACTACGATCAGATGTACAAGTACATTATATACGGATCTGACGGAAAACGCCGCGAGCACTGTGATCCATACGGTTTCGGTATGGAACTGCGCCCGAACTTTGCATCGTATACAAGAGACCTTAACGCATACAGATTTTCCGATGATGCTTGGATGCGAACCCGCACCAAGAACTATGACTCACCCATGAACATATACGAAGTTCATCTCGGTTCGTGGATGAAGGATCCGGATGATAAAAACGGCTGGTATACCTATGATGTCATTGCAGATAAACTCATAGACTACTGTAAACGCTTTCACTTTACACATATTGAACTTATGCCTATAAGTGAACATCCCGCTGATATTTCATGGGGATATCAGAACACAGGATTCTTCTCCCCTACCTCAAGATACGGTACCGCATCACAGCTCATGGAGCTTGTTGATAAGTGCCATCAGAACTGTATAGGTGTAATACTTGACTTTGTTCCCGTGCACTTTGCCGTTGATGATTACGGTCTGGTAAGGTATGACGGCTCCGAATTATATGAATACAACGCAAGTAATGTTACTCTGAGCGAGTGGGGAACCTGTAACTTCAATTTTTCAAGACGTGAAGTAATGTGCTTTATGCAGTCGGCAGCTAATTACTGGCTCGACAAATACCATATTGACGGTCTGAGAATGGATGCTGTCAGCAGAGCAATTTATTGGATGGGTGAAGAAAACAGAGGTGTCAATCCGACTTCCCTTGACTTCCTTAAACGTATGAATCAGGGCTTGCAGGAACGTCATCCGACAGCTATGTTGATAGCTGAAGATTCTACCGCATTCCCGAAGATAACTGCTCCAGTTCAGTACGGCGGACTCGGTTTTGATTACAAGTGGGATCTCGGATTCATGCACGATACCCTTAATTATCTCAAAACTCCTCCGATAGAGCGTCACAGTCACTATCACAAACTTACTTTCTCAATGATGTATTTTTATAACGAATTGTTCATTCTCCCGTTTTCACATGATGAGAATGTTCACGGGAAAGCAACTATAATACAAAAAATGTGGGGCGACTACGAAGATAAATTCCCACAGGCAAGGGCTTTTTATATGTATCTGTTCACTCACCCAGGGAAAAAGCTGACATTTATGGGCAGTGAGTTCGCGCATTTCCGTGAATGGGACGAGGAAAAAGAACTTGACTGGTTTATGCTTCAATATCCAAAACATGACAGTTTCCGCGAATACTTCGGAAAACTGGGCGAACTCTATACAAGCAGACCTTGTCTCTTTAGCGGTGACTACAACAACAAAAGCTTCCGCTGGATTATTGTGAATGATTCTCAGGAGTGCGTATATGCCTATGAACGCATCTGCGGAGATGACAGAATCGCTGCTGTATTCAACTTTTCCGACAATCCTGTTCAGATCTCATTGCCTGTAGGTGAAAAATGTATGCTCAGGGAAATACTCAACAGCGAATGGGATATCTACAGCGGAACTGTTATAAATCCAAAAGATCCTGAAGAATTCATATATACTTCTGCATACGATAAGGGCAAGGGCATTTTCCTTGCTCCTTTCAGCGGCAGACTTTTCGATATACTTCCATGCCCTGATACTGTTCGTAAACCTTCAAAACCCATAAAGACCGTTATCCCAAAACCAAACGAAGTCAAAAGGGACGATGATGGCGTAATTATACTTGAATGTGAAGATGAATAAAGACCACGGGCAGCCGATCGACTATTCGACTGCCCGTGTTCAAAAAATGTTAAGATATTTTTTCTGAAATTGCTTGACAAACATTTTTAGTTATGCTATAATATTTTCTGTTGACTGAACAAAAGATGCGGGTGTAGTTCAATGGTAGAACTCCAGCCTTCCAAGCTGGCCACGTGGGTTCGATTCCCATCACCCGCTCCAATATTGATATTTACTATCAGTATGCGCCCTTAGCTCAGCTGGATAGAGCAACTGCCTTCTAAGCAGTAGGCCACTGGTTCGAGTCCAGTAGGGCGCGCCATATGGTGGGTATAGCGTAGTTGGTTAACGCGTCAGTTTGTGGCACTGAAGACCATCGGTTCGAATCCGATTACCCACCCCACAAAAGCTCTTATCATTTTGATAAGAGCTCTTTTTTTGTTATAAGAACATTGACAATATTTGCAAAATGGTGTATAATTTATTTATAAATTATATAAAGGAGTGATCCGCAATGTCAAATGAGATTAGGAAAAGCAAAGGTCCAAAGTTCCTGAACCTCCTTCTGGCTGTTGTCCTCACTGTAAGTGCGGTTATCGACGGATTCTGTGCATACGATCTGCTCGGAAGAAAAGTTGAATCTGCCTCACTTACCGCTCAGAATGAAGATGACAACTCAGAGGATAAAGAGTCTCCTCTTGCCAAAGAAAGACAGGCTGATGAAGATAGCCGAGCTGAGAAGATCAAGAAAGGACTGTCGCTGACAGCTGATCTTCTTTCACGTTTTAAGGGCAAGACTGCTAAAAATGCCTCCGATGCTCTTGACACCATAACTTCCTTGAGTTCAGATATAGGTGTTTCTGATGTCTCCGATAACTTGTATCACAAGGCAACATTCACGCTTAATGATTACATCTATAATGTATTCGCACAGTGTAAGAACGATATAGATGTTCTCGGCGGCGGTATTATCGTTAAATCAGATAAAGATTCTGGTGAGATCACCGAGATCATTTCAAACTATGTTGAACTGCCCGATGATATAAACTCCAATCCTCAGGTAAGCTTTGATCAGGCAAGCGATGCTGCCCGTGATTATGCTGTAAACAACTGTAAGCTCGATCCCGATTCCATCAGAACAAATAACGAAGGCACAAAATATGTTGCTTTCTCCAAAGATGATATCACACTGGGATATCAGGTATCTGTAAACGACAGAGATACCGATACTAAAGTAATGGATATCATAGTAGATGGCAATACCGGCAAGGTGACAGGTACTATCCAGACCAATGACCTGACCGTCAATACAGATGTTTCTGACAAAAACGGAAGCAGAAAGAATGGACCCAATCTTGATAATTTGACCTATTTCACCAATGATCATTCCGATAATGACGGAGTGTACACTCTTACCGACAGGGACAGAGACATAACGGTTTATGACTTCCCTTCAGATACCGATAAAGTCACTGATCCTTCAGGCGATGCTGCAAAGATCGATACCAATGACGATAATTCTGATAGATCAGGCTTTGATATAATCTCCAACCTTTTGCGTACATATGATTATTTCAAGGATCAGTTCGGTCAGAAAGGTATCGATGATCAAAACAATGATATTATCGTTTACCGCGATGCAGAAAAAGTCAGATATATCAGCAGCGATGGTGAAAAGACTGTCGATATGTCAGACAGCATAAGCCTCGTTAACGGCAATATCATCCTGATAGGCAAAAACACCGACGGAGATCCCGAAAGCAGCAACGCTAAACTCGACGAGATTGCTAGAGCTTACTCCATAGGTGTTATAAACAGCAACAGCGATCTTTTCAATATTATCGAAAAAGCAGGCGAAGATAGAGAAAAGGATTTCTCTTATGCCCTTGCAACAGGTATTGCCGAACTGTTCGGAGAGATCATCGAGGATCATTACCTCAAAAATGAACTCAAAACAACAGCTGACTGGGCAAATGACAGCGGAAGCCTTAAATCAGACGGAAGTATAGATCATAATACCTATAAAGAAGGCGAGACCGATCCCAAAACAGCAAAGAAGATCGTTACCGGTATAGGATATGATATTACTCATTCGGGAAAACAGCCTTTAGACCCTCAGACTCTCGGTGTTATCCTCTATGATATTCTCCCCATGCTGGATGCAAATACCGATGCTATTAAATTCAGAAAGCTCTTCGAGGAAGAAGCTCTGAATATGAATGCTGCAAATTACCGCACCGACCGTTCAGCTGATGAAAACAATAAGCTCACCGATGATCAGCTTGAAACTGTTATCGATGCTTTTGATAACGCAGGCATTCCCTCAGGCGTAGAAAAAACACTTGCTTCAAACGGTACGATAAAGATAATCGACAATGAAGATAACGAGTGTGCTGAGTATAACATCAAGCTCGCAAGACCCTACGATCCTGAAAAGGCTGTATTTGAAGCTGATGTTGATCAGGCTTCCTATCAGATCCCCGCAAGCGTACACAACGGCATTTACATCATGACCGTTACCGATAAAAATGATCCGCTCAACACCAGAAAGCTCACCGTTCTTATCAATGATAACAGATCCGAGCAGAAAGTTGAGTCCTACCCTTCAGATATCACCGTATTCACCAGATTCGGAATGAAGTCGAGAGATGTTGTACTCGTTCTTGACGTCTCAGGCAGTATGAACGGTACCCCCATCGAACAGACTCGTCAGTCAGGTGCAAAATTTGTTGATACCGTACTCGAACAGAGCCCATCAACAAGAATAAGCATCGTTGAATACTCGGATGATCCTGAAATCCTCATCGAAACAAGCACCGATAAAGCTGCTCTCACCGATATTGTTACTCATCTTAATTCAGGCGGTATGACTGCAACCTACGGAGGACTTGAATCAGCCAAAAATATACTTGAAAAATCAAAAAGCGAAAAGAGACTCGTTGTTCTGATGAGCGACGGTGCACCGAATGTCGGTCCAAGAGAAAACGGCGATTATGATACTCCTATAGTCAAACTTGCAGATGAGATGAAGCAAAGCGGTATCACAATTTATACCCTCGGTTTCTTCCATAACATCGACGGATCAACAAGAGATAAATGTCAGAAACTGATGCATGATATCGCTACCGAAGGTTATGACTATATAGTTGACAAAGCAGAAGATGTGAACTTTGATGTAGCAGATCCCGACAGCGAACTTTATCAGGTATTTAACGACTTTGCTGAAATGGTCAACGGTAAGAAGTATATCAACATAAGGATCGAATGCCCTGTAGATGTCAGTGTTACTTATAACGGAGAAACTCTTTCATCTGCCAAGAAGAATCAGAACAAGCGTACTTCATTCGGTACTCTCGCTATCGAACAGATAGTTGACGAAGATGAAGATGATAAAACATCAAGCACAGACACCGCCAAGATACTCAGACTCGAAGAAGGACAGGACTATGAAGTCTGCATAACCGGTACCGGTAAGGGCAAGATGGATTATACCATCAGCTACCCCGACGAAGACGGTGAGTATACTGATGTACGTACATTCAAGAACATTCCCATCACAAAGGACACTGTGATCTCCACTTCCACCAAGAAGGATTCAGCAACTGCCCTTGAAATTGACACTAACGGCGATGGAAAGTTTGACCTCAACTATGAAGCAGACAAGAACAAGAACGGCAAAAAGTCTTCAAATGTTGATGCTATGTTCATTATCCTGCTGATATCAAATATCCTTGTAGGTGTTATAGTGATAATGTATGCAGTGTTTGCTGTACGCAGAAAACTTTCTGTAAAGAAGAACTCTCCTGCTGCTAAAGCTGCCGGTGTATGCTCTGCTTGCGGTGCACCCTTTACAGGTGAAGAGAAATTCTGCCGCAGCTGCGGAGCTCCTAAGCCTGTTCAGACCACTCAGCCTGTTCAGCCGGCATCCGCTCCTGCAAAGGTTAAGAGATCTAAAGCTCCTCTTATTATAAAGCTGTCAATTATCACCGTTGTAGCTGGATTTACCACTTTCGTTGTATCTATGTACAATTCATCTGCTACAACAGTATTCAGACAGCTGAGAAAGAATCAGCCTACTTCTGCTCAGAAGCTCTACAGTAACGGTGTCAAGGATTCGGGTCTCCAAAGCAGTTATCTTTCTTTCCTGACAAACAGACACCTGAAAAAAGCTAACGAAGCTTTTAATGACGGCAAGTATTCCGAAGAAGACTACAGAACGCTCCTCGAAGGCGTTGCAGCACTGAAACTTGACAGTGCATCCGATACCGCAAAGGATTATCTCAAGGAGATAAAGAAATCCTCCAAGGACGATAAAAAATCAGATAAGACTTCTTCTGATACCGATACTCCTAAAACCGAAGACAACGTAAGCGATGAAGACTGATTACTATATGATTTGTGGAGGCATCCCGATGGGATGCCTCCATTTTTGTTTATATATTTGCCATATATAATTATATATTAATTTATATTTATATGTTAAAATAATTTATAGTTATATCTTTGAATAATTGCACATTTTGTTAAAGTCAAATAATTTAATAAAGATTATTATTCAAAGATTATCGGCATTTATTTTTTTATGGGATTACGGCTTAGGCCGAACACAACTTGAAAGGGAGTACAAAAATGAAAAAATGGAAAGGTAAGGTAAGGAATATCATTGCCGCTTCATTGGCAATGATCATGACGCTCGGAAACGCGGATCTTTCGCTGATCGGTAATTCATACAGTCCATTATCCGAAGGACTCATCCCCACTGATATCAACGAAAATATATTCCCGGATCCGATCTTCAGACAGTATGTCAAGGATGCATTTGACAGCGATAAGAATAACTATCTTGACCCGGATGAAATACTATATGCCAGAAACATCCATATTGAGGGTAAAGGTGTCCAGTCATTAAAAGGAATTGAAAAACTCACTGAACTTCGAGGTCTTTACTGCTCGAAAAACAAAATCAAGAAGATCGATCTCAGCAAGAACACTCTTGTGACAGGACTATGGTGCGACAATAATCCGCTTGAAGGGCTTAACCTTTATCCTAACCGTGAAAACATGGAATGGATATATTGCTATAACTGCGGTCTGACCAGTCTGGATGTATCCTCACTAAAAAAGCTGTCATATCTTGAATGTAACAGTAATCCGCTCGGAACTCTCAATGTCAGCAATAATCCGGAGCTTGAGCATCTAATGTGCGGAGACTGCGGACTCACAAAACTCGATCTGACCCAAAACACCAAAATTCAGCATCTTGATGCATTCAGAAATGACTTTACAAAAGATTCTCTTAAAATAGCTAATTGTAAACTTATGAAGCGTCTCGACATCTGGGATAATCACAGACTCGGAAGCGTGGATGTAAGTATATACAAAGGACTGCAGTTTTACAGCTGTGCTTTCAATAATGTTCAGGACGGTGAAATAGATCTCAGTAAAAATCCTGAACTTACAAAACTCAGTATAGCTTATAACAGGGAATTGACAGAAATAGATGTTTCTAATAATCCAAAACTTGCTTACTTTGACTGCTGTGACTGCAAGCTCCAGACTCTGGATGTTTCCAATAACCCCAACCTCAGATTCTTACAGGCATTTATAAACGAGTTTACTGAACTTAATATCGGTAATAATCCTTACCTGATTAAAACTTATAAAAAAGGTGAATATAATTCAAATGTTAACAATTGGAATATCGCATCGTCCTGGATGATAGATTACGGCGGGGATACTTCAACAGGCGGCGGAGCAAAGGACAATATCTTATTCCTCTGCTATGACTGGGAAGTAAATATGACTATGGACGGAAACGGCAAACTCCCTGAGATCAAGGAGCCTGTAATAACCGATACATTTGGTCTTCTGAAAAGAGAAGAAGTTGTTCAGATGCTTTATGAACTTGCAGGCAAGCCGAGTGTAAGCGGTCTTAAATCAAGGTTTACTGATGTTAAGCCCGGTACTTCGTATTACGATGCTCTGCGCTGGGGTGAATCCGTATCATTGTGCATGGGTTATCCTTATTTTCTCGATGATACATTCGGTGTAGGCAAATACATCAACAGACAGGATACATTGTTCATGCTGATGAGATTTTCAGAGTATATGCATTATGAACGCTCTATCGACTTTGGAAGAAGTGATGAATACTCTGATTACTTCGAGATCGACTTTGATCACTGGGAAGCTGTATGCTGGGCTTGCACATGGCATATCACAGAAGGCACAGGTGACCCCAATGCAGATAAATCCGAGCGAAAGATCGAGCCATACAAAAAAGTAACATTCTCAGAGTTTTCGTATATGTATAACAACATGATGGATCTGAACCATAAACCCAACCACGACTTCCACGCTTCACTGCTGGGCGATATCAACAGAGACGGTATCATTACTGCTGATGATGCGATCATTACTGCTCGCTATGCTTCCAACTACGGTCTTTACTATGCATTATATGAAGGTAAGTACGCTGATATCAATCAGGACGGAAAAGTAACTGCAGACGATGCTATTATCATTGCAAGATATGCTTCCAACTTCGGAAATGTTCGTGCAAAATACAGCAAGTACATCTGATATCACCAAATTTAAGAGCATCCGCAAGGATGCTCTTTTCTGCTGCACACGCTGTTGACAATAATGAGCGGAAGTGTTATAATCATTATATCAAGTATTTTAAAGGAGTTAAATGCTATGAACAAAAAGATTGCTGTTATAAAAGGTGACTGTATCGGCCCCGAAATAGTCACCGAAGCCATGAAAGTACTCGACAAAGTTGCCGATGTGTACGGCCACAAATTTGAGTATGATGAGGTTCTCATGGGCGGTGCTTCTATCGATGTATACGGTGTTCCGCTGACTGATGAGACAATCGAACGCTGTAAAGCAGCCGATGCAGTACTTATGGGCTCCATTGGCGGAGATACCACAACCTCTCCCTGGTACAAGCTTCCTCCGGAAAAGCGCCCTGAAGCAGGCCTTCTGAAGATCAGAAAGAGCCTTGGATTGTTTGCTAATCTTCGTCCTTCGGTCCTGTATCCTCAGCTCTCTCAGGCTTGCCCCCTCAGAGAGGACATAAGCTCCAAAGGCTTTGATATGCTCATTATGAGAGAACTTACAGGCGGACTTTATTTCGGCGAAAGAAAAACCGAAGAGATAGACGGTGTCCTCACTGCAATAGATACCCTTAAATATGACGAAAACGAGATAAGACGTGTTGCTATAAAGGCTTTTGAAGTAGCTATGAAACGCCGCAAGAAAGTAACAAGCGTTGATAAAGCCAACGTTCTTGATTCTTCCCGTCTTTGGAGAAAAGTTGTTAACGAAGTTGCAAAGGATTATCCGGAAGTTACTCTTGAACACGCACTTGTTGACAGCACAGCAATGCAGCTCGTCAAGGACCCTGCACAGTTCGATGTAATGCTTACCGAGAATATGTTCGGTGATATCCTGTCCGATGAAGCTTCCATGATCACAGGTTCTATCGGTATGCTCGCTTCCGCTTCCATGAATGAGACAAAGTTCGGTCTCTATGAACCTTCCGGCGGATCAGCTCCCGATATTGCCGGACAGAATAAAGCTAATCCAATCGCAACTATTCTTTCAGCAGCAATGATGCTTAGATTCTCCTTTGATATGCAAGCTGAGGCCGATGCTGTTGAAGCTGCCATTGATCAGGTTCTCAACGATGGAGTAAGAACAGGTGATATAATGTCTGAGGGAATGAAACTGGTTTCTTGCTCAGGCATGGGTGATGCGATAGCAGCTGCAATAAAGTAACAACATAAAACCGTTTGGTTCAAACTGCGAACCAAACGGTTTTTTAGTTATTCAATTATATGTATCATACGTGAGACATTCTCGTATTTTTTCATTATCGGATCATCATGATAAAACCCTGTAAAATACCAACGCTGAAAATCATAAGTCTCATTGATACGTTCCACCATAAGGGTATTGTAATCGTATCTGCCTTTCATCCGAGTTTTCTTGGCAACTGAAAATGGTATAATCTGTGAAATAACTGCATCAACTTTTTTGTCTTCTTTTTCGAGAAGTTTTCTGCATGAGACTCTCATAGCATAGTGCCTTCGGTAGAGTCCTTTATCCGCAGCATTGTTGACAGCCTGACCGAAAGGAAGGATAAGGATACGTTTTCCGCCGATCTTATATATTCCGCAGTTGGTAAGACAGCATATGCGTTCAGAGATCTTTTTAGCCTTGCATCCATAGGCTCTTGAATCGGGATACTCAGAAAGGTTGCACGAAACGAGTTTATTGTCAGCTTCGATGATCACTGTTCTGAAAGGAAATGATTCAAGGATCGGGACTGCCCTGCTGTCATCAAATAATGATGACTTTACAAACATTAATAGATGATCCTTTGAAGTCGGTTTGGGAAGATCATCAGGAAAATATACCAGGGGCATGAGATCGAATATATTTGAAACAGGTCCAAACACAATAATCATCAAAGCTCACCTCACGACTTATTTGTTTTATTATACCATGTTCTCACACAAAGGTCAAGTAAAAGCGCATACCCACGAAGGATATGCGCTTTTTGCTATCTTGAATTGCCTGTCTGATTGGAGTTGTTCTGATTGTTCTGGCTATTGCTCTGATTATTCTGACTGCTCTGACAGCCGCAGCCATCCGTACTCAGTCCCTGTGGGAAAAATTCAGCAGTTGGAAACTGTATCTTGGAAAACAGCTCACAAGGCGTATCAGTGTTGGATGCGCACTCACTTTCCGGAACACAGTAGTCATATGCAGGGATCATTATAGGTACTGGACGCATAAGCTGGATTATTGCAAATATACCAACGGTAACATTTACAGTATTATCAGTCTCAGGTTCAGTTGCTGTTACAAGCTCGGCATTAAGACACATTGGTGATGCGATACTTATTCCCGCAACAGGAAGTGTTCCGTTATCACAACAAGCTGCACAACCTGATGTAGGTGCAGGGAGCGCTGCGACTGCAGTGCTGTTTGACATAAAGCGCTGAGTGCTTCCGTCACTGCCGTAGAGTATCACACGTTTTGTGAACGATGTAGTACCGTAGACCACATCAGGCGTATCTCCGACAGTCTCATATACCTCGACATCTGCCCTGAAATTCAGTGTAACATCCACTGTGTAGAAGCCCCTGTTGAACGGAACAGGGTCTATCACAAAGCTTGCATTCTGTGTCTCAATACACTTAACCTTTACATACTGTGCATTGTTTATCGTCTCCTGATCTTCCGTTGAAAATGTAAGCTCAAGGTCTTCAAGACAATCCTGAGCACTGCATGAGTCAAAAACTCTCATAGCGTCAATGCAAGCAGCTTCCTTGAAAGCGCGGTTCTGATTTATCTCGCTCATAGTATTCCTCCTGAATAAATGTATTACAGCTTTCTGCCGTTAATACATATTATTCAACGTCGGAAGAAAATGTGCAGATTAAGTGTAAAAACACAAAAAAGCCGCCCTTTGCAAGGCGGCAAATACTTTCAGGTATTCTTATCTACAGACTTGAATTGCTTGAGATTTCCGATTTTCTCATTGCGCTCATCAAGAACCTTTTCTACATCAGCCCAGTCAAGACCCTGATTTACTGCAAGAACCATAACATGATACAGCAGGTCATTGATCTCATTCATAAGCTCATCGTTATTGCCGTTCTTTGCGGCAATGATAGTCTCAGCAGCTTCTTCGCCGACCTTCTTGCAGATCTTGTCAACACCCTGCTGATAGAGATAGCAGGTATAGCTCTTCTCGGGAGCCTCACCTTTATCAAACTGCTCCTTACGAGCTTTCAGTACCTCAAATATCTCCTGATATACTGTCATTATTCTTCCTCCTCATTATACATCTCATTAAAAAAGCAGCTGTAAGAGCCTGTGTGGCAGGCAACGCCCGTCTGCTCAACATTGACAAGCAATGTATCGTCATCACAGTCGGAGTATATGCTTACTACCTTCTGCAAGTGTCCGCTTGTAGCGCCCTTGTTCCAATACTCCTGTCTTGATCTGCTCCAGAACCAGGTATAACCGGTCTCAAGAGTTTTTTTCAGACTCTCCTTGTTCATATATGCGAGCATCAGAACAGTTTTGGTGTTTATCTCATAGCATATTGCAGGGATAAGCTCACCCTTGACAAAATACCTGTCAAGTTCATTGATATCAACTTTGATCTTACTCATAACAGCTCCTTTATCCATCGATCACTGCGACCTGATATTCATCCTCATAGATTATCTTGCCGACATAATCGGTATAGACTATATCATAGGGCACATTGTATTTATCCAGCAGAGACATAAGTATATCCGCCTTTTCAGACATATCTCCGTAAGCAGCAGTCTTGAAATATGTTATAGCTCCTTGAGGATTATCATTGTTCTCGCCGTAAAACGGAGGCTCAGGAAGCTTTTCCTTGAACCATTTTTCGGTGATCTCATAAAGCTCGGTATCTTCAGCGGAATAAATCCCATCTCTGATCCTGCGCCAGTTAAGCACAAAAACGCCAACAGGCTTACCGGTTCTGTACGCAAGTTCACGCCCCTGAATACGCATATATTTTTTCATGACAGCTCCTTATGTCCAAAGTGAGGTTATGCACATAGGCAGAGACTTATCCTCAATCTTGAATCCGCACTTCTCATAGAAATGAGTCTCATTCTTGTAAGCTATGAGCACAGTCCTCAGATAATCCTTATACTTTTCCTTGACCATATCGACAAGAGTTCTGCCTACTGTCTGCCCGTGATATTCAGGGTCTACCAGCAGATAATGTACATAAGCCGTCATAATACCGTCATCAAGTGCACAGATCATGCCAATAAGCTTGTCCCCATCCCAGGCAGAAAAGACTGTATCGTAATTTTTCATAGCAATAACGAGCTTTTCGGGGAAATGACCTGAAGACCAGTCTACCGACAAAAACAGTCTTTCAAGCTGTTCGGCAGTAAACACATGAATGTCTCTGTACTCAATCATTGATATATCCTACCTAACATTTATACCTTTGGCTCTGCAATCCGCCTTGACCTCTCCGACTGTAAGCTCTTTGAAGTGGAAAAGGCTTGCGGCAAGTGCGGCAGAACAGTCGGTCCTGAGGAAAGCTTCGGCAAAATCACCGAGTTTACCCGCTCCGCCCGAAGCAATAACGGGGATCTTGACAGCGTCAACAACAGCTTTAAGCATAGGAAGATCAAATCCGCCTCTGACGCCATCGGTATCAATAGAGTTCAGACAGATCTCACCGGCTCCAAGCTGTTCGATCTGCTTAACCCAGTCGATCAGATCTATTCCCATATCTATACGGCCGCCATTGATATAAACCGTCCACTTATTTGGGGCAATCGCTTTTGCATCAATACCTACACAGATGCACTGGCTGCCAAAAATATCAGCACCGTCCTTTATGAGCTGAGGATTCTTGACTGCCTGTGAATTGACAGATACCTTATCAGCACCTGCTCGGAGAGTATCCCTTATATCGTCAACAGTGGCGATACCGCCGCCGACAGTAAGAGGCACAAAAACTTTTTTTGCAGTCTCACGAACGACATCGAGGATGACTCCTCTGCCTTCGTGCGAAGCAGTTATATCATAGAATACGATCTCATCAGCGCCCTGTTTATCATACTCAGCAGCGCACTCAACAGGATCACCGACTTCTTTTATTCCCTCAAAATTTACACCCTTGACAACTTTTCCGTCTCTGACATCAAGACAAGGGATAATTCTTTTAGCAAGCATTTAAACACCTTATTTCTTTTTCAGGATAACATAGGCTGCGAAATGTGCAATATCGAATTCTTCGGGGTATCCCATAAGCATTTTCAGATGCTCGGCTTCCCAATCAGCCTTTTCCTTTTCAGTAAGTGAAGAAGCACCTATTCCTCTGCACGCCTTCATTCTGCCGTTCCAGCTCTCGCGAGTGAAATGCACAGGCAGACGGTATGCTCCGCAGTCCTCGGTCTCAAAGTATTCAAAATAATTCTTCGGCAAATTGATCTCCTGGAAGACATGACGGCAGCCGTTCCATTCAGGGTTGTATTTCAAAATTATCTGCTCCGAAGCCATGGCTATCTCATCCTCAAAGGGAAGCCAGTTCATTTCAAGAAAAGCCAGCCTTCCGCCGTCTTCGAGTAGATCAGCAAAAAGCGGAGCTGTAGTCTTATGATCAAGATACCAATAGCATTGGCAGGCGGTTATGACATCAAAGTGTCTTCCAAGGGTTCCTGTCTTCTCTGCAGGTAAAGTGTAATATTCGATATCCATACCTGCCTCTTGTGAAAGACGCATTGCCTGTTCGATCTGGTTTTCCGAGATATCAGTTCCTACCCACTTAGCGCCGTACCTGTACATATTCCTTGGAAGAACACCTGTACCGGTTCCTATATCGAGCACGGTCTGTCCGTTAATACACAGTCCCTTATCGGCTAAGAACTTATAAAACTTCTCGGGATAGATATCTCTGAATTTCGCATAATCTGAAGATGCCTTGCCCCAGTCGAAAGCTTTTCCGCCGTCTATATATTTATTGATGATCTCCATAGCAGAACTCACCTTTCAGACAATTTCTGCAAAGTTTCTGAGCATTTTAAGTCCTGCGCTTCCTGACTTCTCAGGATGGAACTGTGTTCCGAAAACATACTTTCCGTCTCCGACTATAGCAGACACACGGCTTCCGTACTCACAGTAAGCATAAAGAGACGCATCATCGTCACAGTACGCTTTATAACTGTGAACAAAATAGACATACTCCTCACCAATACCATCAAACAGAGGACAATCGTGATTGAAGACAAGCTTGTTCCAACCCATATGAGGAATAATGAGGTCCTTTTCTGGGATCATATCAACATAACCCTTGATAAGTCCAAGACCTTTGCACTCTTCAAACTCATAACTTCTGTCAAAAAGCATCTGCATTCCGAGACAAATACCGAGAAAAGGCTTTTTCTTAGCCTGTTCCTTGATAGTATCTGTCAGTCCACTTTTATCAAGCATCTCCATAGCTGCCGGAAAAGCTCCTACACCTGGCAGAATTATCCTGTCGGCAGCTTCGAGATCCTGCTTATCGGAAGTAAGTCTGCTTTCAAGGCCAAGACTGTCAAGAGCATTCTTTACTGAAAAAATATTGCCGGCACCGTAATCAACTATAGCGATCATTATAAAACACCCTTTGTAGAAAGAACTTCTTCACCGTTTATTGCAACGGCTGCCTTCATTGCATGAGCGACAGCTTTGAAAATAGCCTCACATACATGATGATCGTTCTTGCCGTATTCCTTACGGATGTGCAAAGTAATACCTGCATTGAAAGCAAAAGCTCTGAAAAACTCTTCACAGAGACAAGTATCGAACTCACCTATGCGCTCATCGTTGAAATCAGCATTGAACACAAGGAAGGGTCTTCCGCTTATATCGATTGAGCAGAAAGCAAGAGCTTCATCCATGGGAATAAAGAAAGAACCGTAGCGGGTTATACCTGCCTTATCACCGAGAGCTTCGGCAAAAGCCTTGCCAAGCACAATGCCTATATCCTCGACAGAGTGATGTCCGTCAACTTCAAGATCTCCGCGGCAAACTACCGAAAGATCAAATCCGCCGTGCACTGCAAAAGAATTGAGCATATGATTAAAGAATCCTATACCTGAATCTATAGCAGTCTTTCCTGAGCCATCAAGTTCAAGTGTTATCTTGATATCTGTCTCTCTGGTCTTTCTTGATATTTCTGCTGATCTCATATAAGTCACCTGCTTTATAAAAATTTATTATTATCGGATCACGACACGAAAAAGATGATCACTTGTCAAATCTCACCTTGATAGCATTAGCGTGTGCAGTGAGACCTTCTTTCTCAGCAATAAGAACAATATCGTCCTTAGCTTCGCAAAGAGCATCTTCCGTATAGTAAATAAAGCTCATACGCTTCTCAAAACTGTTCACGCCCAGCGGAGAGAAGAATCTTGCAGTACCACTTGTGGGAAGAACGTGATTAGGACCTGCATAATAATCACCGAGGGGCTCAGGAGCATAACTGCCAAGAAATACAGATCCTGCATTATCAAGTCTGCCGACATACTCCATAGGATTCTCAAAGAGAACCTCAAGGTGCTCAGGAGCAAGTCGGTTAGCTATGTCACAAGCCTGTTCCTTGTTAGCGCATATGATCATTGCGCCGTAATCTGTGAGCGAAGTATCAATGATCTCCTTACGTGAGAGTTCCTCCACCTGTCTGTTGATCTCTGCTGCTGTTTCGTCAGCAAGCTTTTCACTTGTAGTGACCAGAATTGCAGAAGCGATCTTATCGTGCTCTGCCTGAGACATAAGGTCAGCAGCTACAAATTTAGGATCAGCCGATTCATCAGCAATAACAAGGATCTCACTGGGTCCTGCTATCATATCTATATCCACAATACCGTAAAGGAGCTTCTTTGCTGTTGCAACATAGATGTTTCCGGGACCGACGATCTTATCGACCTTGGGTATCTCTTCTGTACCGTAAGCAAGTGCAGCAATAGCCTGAGCACCGCCGGCAAGGAAGATCCTGTCTACTCCACAAAGGGCAGCTGCCACAAGGATATCCTTATTGGGAGTACCATCCTTGAGTGGAGGTGTGACCATTATGATCTCCTTGACACCTGCGATCTTTGCAGGGATAGCATTCATAAGCACGGAAGAAGGATAAGCAGCTGTGCCTCCGGGAACATAAAGCCCGACTCTTTCAAGACCTCTTACCTTCTGACCGAGTATAACGCCATTCTCTTTGGTGTTTACAAAAGACTGCGATTTCTGTCTGTTGTGGAAATCGCTGATATTTTCCACAGCATTGAGCAGCGCTTCAGTAAATGCCGGGTCTGCTTCAGTAAGAGCATCATTTATAACGTCACGGGGAACCTCATAATACTGAGGCAGTTTTCCGTCAAATTTATCTGTATATGCTTTTACGGCATTATCGCCGCCGTTTTTTACTGTTTCAATGATCTCACTAACGGTAGCGGTCACCTTTTTGTCAGTCTCGCCGCTGCGTTTTTCTACCTGAGCAAAAAACTCTTCTTCGTCTTTTCCGTTAGCAAAGATCTTTTTGATCTTTATATCCATTTGTTTTTCCTCCGAATGATCAGAATATAGGCTGAGGAGTCTTATCCTCGTTTAAAAGTACATTTACATAGCTTCCCTCTCCGATCCCATGTGCCTGCATCTCACTGAGGGGAACCTTGAGGTCAAGACTGATGATCTTGTTTCTCAGTGTGGGATAATAACGGTTGCAGTACATTACTTTGAGCCATGCGTTAGTTGCATTCTGCTTCTTGATCTTATAGACATAACCTGTAATTGCTGCTCCGTTAGGGATGCCTTCAACAGGTCTCATCTGAGCATTTATAAGTGTCTGCTTGATCTCTTCGGATAATTCCGACACTATTTGTTCGTCATTCTGATTCTGTTTGTTAGACAGATAGACTATCGCTCCGATAAAACCTCCGACAATTGCTCCGACTATTACGTACTCCATTTTTGTTACCCCCGTTTTTCTTTCTACAAATTATTTTCTATGAGCCCCAGAAACTTTTCAATTTCTTTTTGGCGAAGCTTCATACTAACCATATTAACTATGAGCCTTGCAGAGATCGGTACTATATCCTCGATAACTTCAAGACCATTCTCTTTAAGAGTAGTACCCGTTTCTACAATATCCACGATACCGTCTGCCAGTTCAAGCAGCGGTGCAAGCTCGACTGAACCTTCGATCTTGACAATATCGACATCCATTCCCTTGCTTTCAAAATAATTCCTTGTAATATTGGGATATTTTGTAGCAACGGTCTTCACCTTGTATCCGCCGTAAAAAGACGAACCTTTCTTTGTGGCAAGTGCAAATCTGCATCTGCCGAACCCAAGATCAACAAGTTCAAAGAACTTGCCCTGCATTTCCATTATTGTATCCTTACCTACAACGCCCATATCACAGACTCCGTGTTCAACATAAGTGATGACATCATTTGCTTTGGCAAGGACAACTTCGAGATTACCATCGGGTACGGGAAGGATCAGTTTTCTGCCTTTCTCACGGACTGCTGTACAGTCAAACCCGATCTTTTCGAGCAGACCGACCGTATCTTTTTCAAGCCTGCCCTTTGTAAGAGCTATTCTGAGCGGTTTATTCATTTTCGTCACACCTCCGCTTACAGCTCGATCTTTTCGCTCGAAGCGCCGACCTTATAGATAGTTTTTATACCACGTTTTATGGCATATTCTTTGGTATTCTCAAGAGTAAGATGCAGTCCTATCTCTACTACCGAGCCCTCGCTTATAAGCTGTTTAGCAAGACGGACAGCCTCAGCAGAATGACCCTGCTCGCAGAAAACTATACAATCGGGAGAAGAGATCTCCGGTGCAAGCTCATTCTTTCTGAGATAATGAGCAACATCATCACAGTTCACGCCGAAACCGATAGCAGGACAAGGTCTGCCGAATTCGCCCAGAAGGCAGTCATATCTACCTCCTTTAAGCACAGACTGACCAACACCCGAAAGATAACCCTTGAACACAATGCCGGTGTAGTAATCGGCATGGCTTACGATACCGAGATCTACAGAGATCTTTCCACCGTAACCGAGCTCAACGAGTTTGTTATAAACATCTTTCAGATGCAGCAAAATAGCGGCAGTCTTATCATCATTGAAAAGCTGTGCAGCTTTATCAAAAACCTCAATACCGCCAAATAGTCTCGGTAATGCTTTAAGTGCTGCAGTGACGGGTGTATCGCCCACCTCATCAAGAATATCATTCAAAGCCGGATAATTCTTGGCAGAGATCAGAAGTCTTATCTCTTCCTTTGTGCTCTCATCAGTTTCAAGCTTAGCCATAAGCTCCTTGAAATATCCGATATCTCCGATCTCAAGACGGAAATTATCAGCATCAAACTGACAGAGGGATTCAAGAGCAAGGCACATAGCCTCATAATCAGCACACTCTATATCCTCACCGCCGATAAGCTCGATCCCTGACTGGAAGATCTCGTCACTTCTGCCTTTGAGCAAAGCATTGTTTTCATATACAGGCTGATTATAGAACAGTCTGATAGGAGTAACCGCTGATGCAAGTCTTGTAGAAACAAGTCTTGCTATAGGTATAGTAGAATCAGGGCGGATAACTATGAGCCTGCCCTTTGTATCACACAGTTTGTACATCATTTCCTGACGGAAATGTCGTGAACTGCCATTGAAAAGATCGTAAAACTCGATACCGGGGGTTACTACCTCACTGTATCCGAAGCTTTTGAAAAGGCCTGCAAGTCTGCTTTCAACTTCTCTTCTTGCAAGACAGTCATTAAATAGCAGATCTCTTGTGCCTTCCGGAGTTATAAGGTCATTTTTCTTCATTTTAATTCTCCTGTTTAGCGTAGTAAAGTGTTATTATAGTATCATATTAGCATAGTGTTATAATAACATACAGCATTGTATTTGTCAACCGAATAAAACAAAATTCTGACATTATTACAAACTAAACAAAGATATCTGGTTCGATTTAGGCAGATCGCCGAAAGCACCGTTTCTTTCAAGCGTATCAACAACGCTGCTGCTGACGCCGCTCTGCTGCTGAAACTCTTCAATGGAAATGAAATCGCCTTTTGAAGCTTTTTCAAACAGTACAAGCGCAGCATTTACTCCGACACCTGCAAGCGAGCAGAAAGGCAATCTGAGCTTACCGTCTTCTATGCGATATACGGTTGCGTGAGATTTAAAAACATCTACAGGCAGGAACTCATAACCTCTGCAAAGCATCTCGTAGATCAGCATCATAGTTTCGAGGATACCTTCTTCTTTGGCAGACATCTCATCCTTGCCTTTGTTTTTCAGTTCTTCTACTCTCTGCTGAACAAAATGCTTGCCCTTGATAGCAGTCTCCGCTTCAAAGTCCTCTCCACGGACGGTAAACAGCGAAGCATAGAATTCAAGAGGTTTGTAAATCTTGAACCAGCAGAGTTTGATCGCAGATGTAACATAAGCTGCTGCGTGCGCTTTCGGGAACATATACTTGATCTTCAGGCATGAATCGATATACCACTGAGGCACACCGTGATCACGCATATCCTGCTGCATCTCAGGAGTAAGTTCCTTTGGTGCTTTACCCTTACGGGTAATCTCCATTATCTTAAATGAACGCAGTTTATCGACACCGTGATAGATCAGATAAGTCATTATACTGTCACGGGTACCGATAACATCGGAAATGGTACAAGTACCGTTATGAATAAGCTCCTGAGCATTACCGAGCCATACATCTGTACCGTGAGAAAGTCCGGAGATCTGAAGCAGATCGCTGAAATTCTTAGGTCTTGCTTCAAGAAGCATTCCGCAGACGAATCCCGTGCCCATTTCTGGTATACCTAAAGTTCCTGTCGGCCAACCGAGCTCATCAGCATCGATACCCAGAGCATCGGGTGAGGTGAACAAAGAGTAAACTTTCTCATCTGACATAGGTATCTCAAGAATATCGAGACCTGTCATATCTTCAAGGTATTTATAAAGCGTAGGCACATCATGTCCGAGCTCATCGAGTTTAAGTATAGTATCATGCAGAGAATGGAAATCAAAGTGAGTTGTTACTATATCCGAATCTGCTTTCTCGGCAGGATGCTGAACAGGAGTAAAGTCATAAACCTCATAATCAGAGGGAATAACAACCATTCCTCCGGGATGCTGTCCAGTTGTACGCTTAACATTCAGACAACCGCTGGCAAGCCTGAGTTTTTCCGGGTTATTGACGGTTCTGTTTTTATCTTCAAGATATTTAAGAACATAGCCGATAGCAGTTTTCTCGGCAACACCGCCGATAGTACCTGCTTTGAAAACGTGATCCGAACCAAAAAGCTCTTCGGTATACTTATGAGCCATTGACTGATAATCACCGGAGAAGTTAAGATCAATATCAGGAGCTTTATCTCCGTTGAAACCGAGGAACGTCTCAAACGGTATATCATGACCGTCTCGCAGCATAGGTTCACCGCAGTTGGGGCAATTCTTTTCTGGAAGATCATATCCCGAACCAACAGAACCGTCAGTAACGAACTCACTGTAGCGGCATTTTCTGCATCTGTAGTGAGGCATAAGAGGATTTACCTCGGAGATACCCGACATAGATGCAACAAACGATGATCCGACTGATCCTCTCGATCCGACCTGATAGCCATGTTCAACGGAGTTGGCAACAAGCTTCTGTGAAATCATATACAGTACGGCAAATCCGTGCTTGATAATAGATGTCAGCTCACGGTCAAGACGGTCATAAACAATGGGAGGGATATGAGCCTTGAACACTTCGTTAATGCCCTCATCGCCGTCGGGAACATCAATAGTCTCGGGATCACAGTCACCATACAGCGAGCAGCATTTTTTCCAGCAGATGACCTGAAGCTCACGAACAGCACCTTCGATAAATGGCGTATATGTTCCGTTAGGGAAAGCTTTAAGCTGATCATCTATCATATCAGCAAAATAATTTGTATTGGTTATAACGACTTCCTCAGCCTTTTCTTTTCCAAGGTAAGAAAGCTCTTCAAGCATGATATCGGTAGTCTTGAAATAAAGCGGAGGCTGACGGTCTGCATCCTCAAATCCCTTTGCAGCCATGATTATCGTCCTGTACTGTGCATCCTTCTTGTCCATAAAATGAACGTCGCCCGTTGCACACACAGGTATGCCCATCTCTTCGCCGAGATTAACAACAAAGCGGTTTATGTCCTTGACCTGTTCCTCTGTATGGATATCAGTATAAGGAGGGCGCTCAGAAAGTATCATGAACATATTATTGCCCTGAGGCTGTATTTCAAGGTAATCATAAAATGAGGCTATCTGCCTGATCTTATCGTGAGGTTCACCTCTGAGATAAGCCTGGATTAGTTCGCCGCTTTCGCAGGCACTTCCTACAATAAGACCTTCTCTGTGCTTGACAAGTTCAGATTTAGGTATTCTCGGACGTCGCTTATAATAGTCAAGATTTGACATTGATATCAGCTTGTAGAGATTCTTCAATCCTGTATTGTTCCTTACAAGAATGATCTGATGATAGGACGGAAGATCAAGCACCTTGTCGGTAGGAGCAAGCAGGGAGTTTATCATATCAACGGTAACTATCATCAGCGGATAATCTTCAATAAGTTTTCTGGCAAAGCGAATGAATATTTCTCCTAGAACTCTTGAATCGTCATCACCTCTGTGATGATTAAAGTTCAGTTGATAATGAGCGGCCACTGTATTGAGTTTATGATTTTCAAGATCTGGCAGCATAAGCCTTGCCATTGGTACAGTATCAATCGAAGTGAATTCAAGAGTTCTGTTATTGCGTCTCAGAGCCTCACGCAGGAATCCTGTATCAAACCTTGAATTGTGTGCAATAAGCACAGGGTTCTCTCCGCAGAAATCGAGAAAAGCAGCAAGAGCATCCGCCTCTTTTGGTGCACCGACAAGCATATCATCGGTGATATGTGTAAGATCGGAAATAAATTCAGAAAGAGGACGCTCGGGATCAACAAAAGTATCAAAGGATTCAACGATCTCAAGACCTCTGAGTTTTACAGCTCCGATCTCTATCATTCTGTCATTTTCGGGATTGGTGCCTGTAGTTTCAAGGTCAAATACAATGAGTTCATCGGTAAGGCTGCGCTTATCAAGGCCGAAAACGATATCAACATCGTTGTTTACCTCATACGCTTCAATGCCGTAGATGACTTTAAATGTGCCGCCTTTTTTACGTATACCCGCAACAGCGTTCATTGCATCGGGATAACCCTGAACTACGCCGTGATCTGTAATGGCAATTGCCTGATGTCCCCATGAAAAAGCACGCTCAACAAGTTTATCGGCCGCTGTAAGCGCATCCATTGCAGACATATTTGTATGACAATGAAGCTCAACACGTTTTTTCTCAGATTTATCTGACTGCTTCATCTGCTTAACGACCATCATATCAGAAGGAGTAAAATAGGTATTATGATCGTAATTATCTATCTCGGTCTTACCGCGGCATATTATTGTCGAGCCGACCTTGATCTTACCAAGAAGTGCTTCAAGTTCTTCCTTGCCGGTGAGTTTTGAGCCTTTAGATCGTCTTGAACCACCAAGCAGCTTCATCTGACAGGAATAGGTGAAATCGGTAAAATACATAACAGCGATGAGCATCTCGCCCTTTTTGACTTCCCTTGTTTCTATCTTGAAGATCTCGCCCCATACGGTATAATCAATATCAGAATCTATCTCGGGAAGCGATTTCATCTGTGTTATCTCGGAATCAGCTGATATAGGAGCGCCTTTAAGTACAACAGCCTCATCTGCAAGAAGTCCAAGACGAGTAAAATCGATATTTGCAGTTCTGAACTCGACCTGAGCAGGAGCAGCATCCGAGCCGTTAGCAGCAGGCGCAGCTTCGGGAGCCTTTGGTACAGGAAGAGCATTGAAAAGCTCATCATGCTGCTTATTGAGTTCTTCCTCGCTGATATCTGTGATTCCTGTAAATCTGATATCTACAGGTGTCGAGAAAAGATCAAGGACAAGTTCCTTGAACAATCCTACGAAGTTTGCCTTTTCGAGTATCTTGCTTCCGCCATGGAAAAGCTCAATAGTGAAAACGCCATCGGCATAATTTGCTTTTGCGCCCTCAAAATATCCGTTAACAACGGCACATCTCTGCTTCATATAGCAGATAAGTTCATTGAAGTATTCTGAGGTTAGCTTATCGGGAGTATACTTGCAGTTGATTTTAAAGCCGTTGATCTTTAAAGCTTTTTCCAGCTTCTGCTGGCAATCTATGACAGCAGCCCAGCCCTGAGTTTCCTCAAACTTGACAGTGACCTCTATACATTTGTTATGCTCGTCATATAAAAATTTCAGTATCTTGCCGTTATCCATAGAACGAGGTATAAGTTCACTGTATTCTTTAAAAAATTCTGAAAAAGTGTATGTATTCATTACGATCCTTTACAACTTATCTATCTCATCAAGAAGCGCCTGAAGCGCTTCATCCTCACTAACTTTTCTTAATCTTTCGCCTTTTGCGAAAAGCACGGCACATCCGTCTCCGCCTGCTATGCCTATATCAGCATTACCTGATTCACCTATACCGTTGACAACACATCCCATTACAGCAACGGTAATATCCTTGTCAATGTCTCTGGTGGCATCTTCAACCTTTTTAGCAAGTGATATAAGGTCAATCTTTGTCCTTCCGCAGGTCGGACAGGAAACGATTCTGACTCCACTGCCTTTACCAATAGCTTTGAGAATATCTTTTGCAGCATAGATTTCATTTACAGGGTCATCGGTGAGGGAGACCCTGATAGTTTCTCCGATACCGTCACAAAGGAGCGAACCAATGCCGACAGCCGACTTTATAATTCCCATTCTCTGAGTTCCCGCCTCGGTGACACCGAGATGCAGCGGATAAGGACAGGTTTCGGCAAGCAGCCTATAAGCTCCGATCATAGTCTGGACATCAGATGATTTCAGTGATATTACAATATCCTCAAAGTCACAGCTTTCAAGGATCCTGACATGACGCATGGCACTCTCAACAAGAGCCTCGGGGGTAGGTTTTCCGTACTTTTCCAGGAGTTCCTTTTCAAGAGAACCGCCGTTGACGCCTATTCTTATAGGAATATTCCTGCTTTTGCAAGCCTTTACGACAGTTTTCACTTTTTCAATATCTCCGATATTTCCGGGGTTGATCCTGATTTTGTCAATGCCAGCCTCAGCCGATGCAACAGCAAGCCTGTAATCAAAGTGGATATCCGCAACAAGAGGTATGCTTATCTTATCCTTTATAGCAGGAATAAGCTTTACAGCCTCCATATCAGGGATAGCCGCCCTGATTATCTCGCATCCTGCCTTTTCAAGTTCAACAGCCTGACATACCGAGCCTTCAATATTATCGGCAGGGATATTAAGCATAGACTGGATATATATTTTATTGCCGTCAAGTATACAGTCACCAACTTTTACAGGTCTGACTTTTCTGTTCATATTCATCGTTCCTTATCAGAATAATTTGATAACATCGCTGACAGTTACTATCACCATCAGCAGCAGAAGCGCAAGTATGCCTATGAAATGCACCATACCCTCTTTTTCGGGCGGTACAGGTTTGCGTCTGATAGCTTCAACAATGAGAAATACCATTCTTCCGCCGTCAAGTGCAGGCAGAGGCAAGAGATTGAATAATCCGATATTAATGGTTATAAAAGCACCGAGAGACAGCATCTGAGTTATAAGTGCGTGCCAGTCGATACCCTTTTCTTCGTCGGTCTGATTATCAATAACATCACCGATAACATCAACTATGCCGACCGGTCCGGAAAGATCTTTAATGGAATACTTTCCTTTAACGAGATCAATAAGCGTTATATAGATCAGTCTGCCATCAGTGATCGTATGTCTGAAAGCATACGAAGTAACAGTAAAGAAGTCAGCATCTATGGGCTTAACAAAGAAGTCTATATGCATACGCTTATCTTCTACATCAAATGCCACGTCCTTAAGTTCTTTCTTTTCACCGTTACGCAGTACGACCATATCAAAAACGCTGTCCTCATCGTTCTGGAACTGATAGCTCAGATCCATATCGGTAAAGATCCTCATACCGTTTACCGATATGATCTCATCCCCGACTTCAAGTCCCGTCTCATGAGAGCGGGCGTTTTCCTTATCAAATTTGGATACGGTAGTGGATGTGATCGGAGCAGACATTATCGCATAAATGACAAGCAACACAAATCCGAGAATAAGATTCATGACAATACCTGCCATAACTATAGCCATACGTTTGGGAACGGACTTCTTATTAAACGAACGCTCATCGTCACTGGAAGCGTCTTCTCCCTCCATAGCGCAATAACCGCCTATCGGGAAAACTCTCCACGCATAAGTCGTATCTCCCTTTTTCTGTTTAATGATCGCAGGACCCATGCCAATAGCGAATTCATTAACCTTTACTCCGCAGAGCTTAGCCACGATAAAATGGCCAAACTCATGGATAAGAATGATTACTTCAAAAATGAGAAGTGCAAATATGATCTTCATTTAGTCGCCTTTCTTTGTTTGATCTTATCTATTATATCTGCAGCGTAGCTGCGTGCCGCTCTGTCAGCGGAGAGGACATCTTCAAGTGTATTGACTTCGGATGCCTTTAAATCATCAATGACACCCGAAACGATCCTGCCGATGTCAAGGAACTCTATTTCACCTTCAAGGAAGGATGCAACAGCCGCCTCGTTTGCACCGTTGACCATAGCAGGCATCGTACCCCCGACTGTTATAGCCTTTATACAGGCAGTCAGGCAGTCAAATGTATCATAATCAGGCTTTGCAAAAGTGAGCTTTCCGTAGTCTGTCAGAGAAAGCGGTCTTGTGGGACAATCTGTCCTGTCGGGATAAAGCAGAGCATACTGTATGGGTATCTTCATATCGGGAACACCCATCTGAGCGATGACAGAATGATCTTTATATTCCACAGCAGAATGGATGACGCTCTCACGGTGTACAACGATCTCGATCTGCTCGGGTGAAACCCCGAACAGCCACATAGCTTCAATGAACTCGAGACCTTTATTCATAAGTGTAGCAGAATCTATGGTTATTTTTCTGCCCATAGACCAGTTGGGATGAGCAAGTGCCTGCTCAACTGTCACACCTTCAAGTTCAGATCTTGACTTACCGAAGAACGGACCGCCGGATGCTGTTAGTATTATTTTATTCAGCTGATCGCGTTTATTTCCTTGCAGACACTGGAATATTGCGGAATGTTCGCTGTCAACAGGATAAATATTCACGCCTTTGGCTTTAGCAGAGTTTATAACGAGCTCACCGCCTGCCACAAGAGTTTCTTTATTGGCAAGTGCAATATCGGTACCGTGAGCGATCGCAGCAAGTGTAGGCTCAAGGCCGACCATACCTACAACCGAGTTGAGCATAATATCAACACCGTCAAGTTCAGCTATAAAGCGCAGTCCTTCCATGCCTGTAAGCAGTTTGATGCTATCAAGGCCTTTAGCTTTAAGCACATCGGCAAGCTGTGATTTCAGCTCTTCTTTATATATGCAGATATATTCGGGCTTGAACTCTGCAGCCTGTTCAGCAAGCTTTACAACACTTGAAAATGCTGCAAGAGCCTTTATCCTGAAGCTATGCTTTCTTGCAACTTCAAGAGCCTGTGTACCTATAGAACCTGTTGAACCCAGAATAGAAATAGTTTTCATTGTTAACATTATCTCCAAAACACCGCAAGGGGTAGAGACTGTTTTCGCAGTCTTCTGCCCCTATGCTGAATAAAAATCATATAATTATTTGATGAGAAGCCCCTGAGAGAACATATAATACATAAAAGGAGCTACCATAAGAACGCTGTCAAAGCGATCCATTACACCGCCGTGACCGGGCATTATATTTCCGTAATCCTTGATACCGCACTGACGCTTGATTTCGGATGCTGTCAAGTCACCGACAAGTCCGACAAGCGCAGCTATCATACCGCTGAGGAATATAAAGAAATATCTCGGATCATAACTGTCTGTAAACAGATCAAATACAAGAGCTATCAGCAGCATAAGTATGCCGTTGGAAATAACACCGCCGACAAGACCTTCAACTGTCTTCTTGGGACTGATATTCGGGCACAGTTTTGTTTTTCCGAAGAAAGTGCCTGCAAAATAAGCTCCTGAATCTGCAAGCCATGCTGCACTCAATGTGAGCACCACAAGGAAGACTCCGCCTTTATAGTAACTTGCCATACTGATTATCGTGCCAAAAGAATAGGGTATAAGCGATCCAACGCCGATCATAAAGAACAGATCTTTATACTTATAGGTCTCGTAGAACTTCAGATAGAACAAACACATACCGAGAACAAAAAGACCGAAGTACAGGCTAGGGCTGAAGAAAAGAAGCCAGCCTTTTCTGTAGAAAACAGGCATAAACGCATCTATGACAGCGTATGCACAGCACATAACCGCAGGTATTGTGAACTTGATTCTCTTAGTTGCTTTGAATATCTCGGCTATCGCAAGCGCGGAGATAAGGCCTATTGAAAGATTGAACACAAATGTATTATGGAGCAGCAGCACCACAATTGCAATAACCAGTGCAACAGCTGCCGATATGATCCTTGTCTTCATATTGATTTATCCTTTCGATGTGGGCTCACACGCCTCCGAAGCGGCGATTTCGCTCACAATAAGCCTCAACGGCCTTTTCAAGATCCTTCTTTTTGAAATCCGGCCAGAGGATATTAGTAAAATAATACTCGGCATAAGCCGACTGCCAGATCATAAAGTTAGACAAACGCTGCTCTCCGCTTGGTCTGATTATCAGATCAACATCAGGGACATCGTCGGTATAAAGTCTGCTCTGGACAAGTTTTTCGTCAATTTCCGAAGGATCGATTTTTCCCGCTTTGACATCCTCTGCAATCAGTTTGACTGCATTTGTGATCTCATCTCTGCCGCCGTAATTGATAGCAAGCAAAAGCGTCATTGAATCAAAATCCTTGGAGATCTCCTCCGTCTCGCGCATCTTGGCTTGAAGAGTAGGAGTAAGCATAGTTCTGTCACCTATGAACCTGATGCGTATATTCTCTTCAATAAAGTCCTTTACTTCATCGAGATATTTCTCGAAAAGTGCCATAATGGCATCGACTTCATCCTTGGGACGTTTCCAGTTCTCGGTGGAAAAAGCGTAAAAAGTAATATACTTTATACCAAGAGTTTTGGCATGCTTTGTTATCGTTCTGAAAGTTTTGGCTCCTTCACGGTGACCGAACTTACGGGGCAAGCCACGTTTTTTCGCCCAACGGCCATTGCCGTCCATAATAACACCGACGTGTACGGGAGGGTCTGTTATATTGATCTTAGACATTTTTTCTCCGATCAGATCTTCATGATCTCTTTTTCCTTCTCGGCAACGTGATTATCGATCTCTTTGATAAACTTATCGGTGAGCTTCTGGATCTGCTCCTCGCAGTCTTTAAGGTCATCTTCGGTGATCTCGTTATTCTTCTTCATTGCCTTATATTTTTCCATAGCATCACGTCTTATGGATCTTACAGCAACTTTTGTATCCTCGCCCTGCTTCTTCATATCCTTGACGATCTTCTTTCTGTCGTCCTCAGTGAGCTGCGGGAATGTCATTCTGAGCACCTGACCGTCATTCTGAGGGTTGATGCCTACATCGGAAGCCTGAATAGCTTTCTCAATCTTGCCAAGAACGGCCTTATCCCAGGGAGTGATAACAAGAACTCTTGCCTCCGACACGGAAACAGTAGCAAGCTGGTTAACAGGTGTGGGAGCTCCGTAATAATCTACTCTAACCTTATCAAGCACAGCAGGATTTGCTCTGCCGACTCTGATAGCTGCAAAATCGGAAAGCATAACACTTACTGATTTTTCCATCTTGGACTTTGCGTTTTCTCTGATCTCTTTCATTATGATATCAGTCCTTTCAACGACCATTCGGTCAAAATAATGATCTTGGTTTTATCTGACAATAGTACCTATCTTTGCACCCATGCAAGCATCATAAATGTTATCGGGTCTGCCAACATCGAAAACGAGTATAGGGATATTGTTGTCTTTGCACATTGCTGCAGCGGTAGAATCCATAACAGCAAGCTCATTGGAGAGAACATCACTAAAGCTCAGAGAATCGTACTTAACTGCATCGCTGAACTTATGGGGATCCTTGTTGTATACGCCATCGACCATTGTAGCCTTGAAGAAAATATCGGCTTCGATCTCGGCAGCTCTGAGAGCGGCAGCTGTATCAGTGGAGAAGAACGGGTTACCTGTACCGCATCCAAAAACGCAAACTCTTCCCTTTTCAAAGTGACGCATAGTTCTGCTGCGGATATAAGGCTCAGCGATCTGAGGCATAGAGATAGCAGTCTGAACTCTGACTTCAAGGCCGCAGTGTTCAAGGCCATCGGCAACAGCCAGTGCATTCATGGCAGTTGCAAGCATACCGATATGGTCAGCTCTCGTTCTGTCCATATTACCGCTTGATCTTCCTCTCCAGAAGTTGCCGCCTCCTACAACGATACCTACCTCAACACCGGCATCAACACATTTCTTGATGCTCTCACCCAGTGATGTGATAACGTCATAATCAAGACCTGTCTTCTTGTCGCCTGCAAGTGCTTCACCGCTGAGTTTCAGAAGAATGCGCTTGTACTTGGGTTCCATACAATACCACTCCTTATGTCAATAATTGGATAAAAAGTACACGAATACTCACATTAGAATTATACTATATTTTGCGTCCTTTGTAAAGAGGAAATACAAAAAAAATCGGAAATCCTTACAGGACATCCGATTTTGACGATATTCAACCTTTAACTATTTTAACATAAAATGTTCTGACTCTCGGACCGTCGAATTCGGTAAAGTATATCCCCTGCCAGGTACCGAGGAGCAGTCTGCCGTCTTCAATTATGACGGTCTCGGAAGCCCCGATACAGCTTGATTTCAGGTGCGCGGCGCTGTTACCTTCCGAATGACGGAACTGCGGTCTGTCGGGATACGTCTTATCGAGAGCATACAGCAGATCGGTAACAACATCGGGGTCAGCGTTCTCATTTATGGTGATACCTGCCGTAGTATGGGGACAATATATAACAGCTATACCGCTCTCTACACGAGATTCCAGAAGGGCCTGTCTTACATAGCTTGTTATATTATAGAACCCTTCATTTTCGGTCTTAAGTGAATATTTCTTCAGCATTGAGTCCTCCTCAGTTAAGGAACTGTTCTTCCGTCTCATTCTTAGTAGGTCTTCCCATGAGCTTCTTTACAGTATCCTTTACAGGTGAACCGTTAAAAAGCACATCGGCGAGCTGCTCGGTGATAGGCATTTCTACCCCAAGCTTTTTGGCGAGTTCATATGCATTTTTGGTACAGATATAGCCCTCGACGGTACCCACTTGTCTTACAGCTTCTGCCGGATCAACGCCCTGTCCGATAAGGATACCGGCTCTGCGGTTTCGGCTGTGCATCGAGCAGCAAGTAACAATAAGGTCACCTATGCCGCTGAGTCCTCCAAATGTATCAGATTCAGCTCCCATTGCAATACCGAGACGCGATATCTCTCTGATACCTCTCGTCATAAGAGCAGCTTTAGTATTGTCTCCAAGTCCGAGTCCATCGCACACACCTGCTGCAAGAGCTATAACATTCTTGAGCGAACCGCCTATCTCACAACCGATAACGTCGTCAGAAACATAAACTCTGAATGTATTATTCGAGAGAGTGTTCTGGATATAATACGATGCTTCCCTGTCAGCACAGGCGGTACAAACAGTTGTGGGTATGCCCCTTGCTACTTCCTCTGCATGGGAAGGACCTGTCAACACAGCAACGGTATTCTCGGGAAAACACTCACTTACAACTTCGGACATCCTTTTCAGACTACCTCCCTCAAGGCCCTTTGCAGTATTTACTACAATAGTACGTTTGTCCATATAAGGAGCAGCTTCTTCACAAACGCTCCTTACATAATTGGAAGGTATTCCGACTATGACCATATCTCTTTCACGGACTTCTGAGATATCCGTAGTGAGGTTGATAGTTTTGTTTACAAGTACTCCCGGGAGTTTGCTTTTGAGCTCCCCTGTTCTCTTAATAGCATCGATCTCATCCTGAAACTTGCTCCATACAGTGACATTATGTCCTGCATTGTCACACATGATTGCAAGAGAAAGGCCGAATCCGCCTGAGCCGAGAATGGTAATGTTTGCCATAAAATGACCTCCGTTCCCCTATATAATATCAGTAAATTATTTTTCTTCGGAAGAAGTCTCTGCGTTTTTTTTGTTCTTGCTTCCAAACTTATTTTCAGTGCCTGCCATGAGCCTTTTGATGTTAGGCTTATGGAGATAGATTATCAGCGCACCGATAAGGAAAGCCACCGATGTATTCGGAAGTACCGCATAACCCTCATCGTAGACAAAATTCTGAAGAATGAAAGTAAAGGTAGGATAAGCTATCGCGGCGCATATGGAACCCACCGAGACATACTTCGTAAGTGCCACGAGCAACGCAAATACAGCGATAGAAAGAACGCAGGTGATAGGATCTATAGCCAGAAGGGTTGTAGCTGCGAGCAGCACGCCCTTTCCGCCGTGGAAACCGTAGAACACCGGGAAGCAGTGTCCGACCATTACGGCAAGACCTGCGACATATCCGATAAATCTCGGATCGTCAAAGAAGACGACATCCATGACCTGATGTACAACGATACGGCATACAACAACAGCTATTACTCCCTTGGCAAGATCTGCGAGGAGTGTTGCGAGCGCGGGACCTTTTCCGTACACTCTCAGGACATTTGTAAGTCCTGCGTTTTTACTGCCGTAATCTCTGATATCCTGTCTTTTCCAAAGGCGGCATACTATTATAGCAGAATTGAGGCTGCCGAAAAGATATGAAAAGACAACTGTGAAAAGTATACTGAGAACTTCTTTCAAGACTATCTCTCCTTAATACAGATCAAGATTTTACATCGTTTCGGTCACGCTCACGCACTTTGATAACGATAGGAGTTGCGTCAAGCGAGAATGTCTCCCTTATCTGGTTTTCTATATATCTCTGATACGAAAAATGGAAGAGCTCCGCACGGTTTACAAAAGCTATAAACGTAGGCGGTTTTGTGGAAGCCTGAGTCATATAATAGATCTTGAGCCTTCTGCCCTTATCTGAGGGCGGCTGAACTCTCGCAGTAGCATAGGCAAGAACATCATTAAGCCTGCCTGTAGGAATACGTACAGAATTCTGCTCTGCAACATACCTGACGGTATCGAAGAGTTTATCGATCCTCAAACCTGTTTTAGCGGAAATAAACACAAAAGGAACATAGCTCATAAAACTGAAATCATTTTCCAGTTTTTTACGGAACTCGTCCATCGTGTTAGTCTCTTTTTCGATGGCATCCCACTTATTGACAGCTACAACACAAGCCTTGCCTTTTTCATGAGCATAGCCCGCAACCTTGGAATCCTGTTCTGTGAATCCTACTGTAGCATCAATAACTATGACTGCAACATCTGCACGGTCAACCGCCATATAAGATCTGAGTACGCTGTATTTCTCAACCGCATCAAGCACCTTTGACTTACGCCTTATACCAGCCGTGTCTATAAGTACAAACTTTCCGTGTTCATTCTCAATATAAGTATCTGTAGCATCTCTTGTAGTACCTGCGATATCAGAAACTATAACTCTCTCTTCTCCGCAGATCTTGTTTACTATGGAGGACTTTCCGACATTCGGCTTTCCTATTATAGCAACGTTTATAACATCCTCACCGTGGTCATCATTGGTATCTTCGGGAAGATATTTCAGGACTTCATCAAGAAGGTCTCCTGTACCGTGACCGTGTACCGATGATACAGCTACAGGCTCTCCGAGCCCGAGGTTATAGAACTCATAGAATTCCATCGGAGGCTCTCCGACACTGTCACATTTATTTACGCACAGGACAATGGGTTTACCCGACTTTTGCAGCATAGAAGCTACATCCATATCACTTGCGGTAACACCTGTTTTTATATCGGTTACAAGGATGATAACGTCTGCACTTCCTATGGCAAGTTCTGCCTGACGTCTCATCTGAGAGAGGATAACATCATCGGAATCAGGCTCAATACCGCCTGTATCAACAAGCATAAATTCCCTGTTGAGCCACTCGCATTTGGAATATATCCTGTCTCTTGTAACGCCGGGTGTATCCTCGACTATGGAAAGCTTTTGTCCGATCAGCTTATTGAAAAGAGTGCTTTTTCCGACGTTAGGACGTCCGACTACAGCTACTATCGGCAATGCCATTTTATCATCTCCTTATTAAAAATCCTCATCTTCGATGCCGAGAATACAGTCAAGATAATCGAAGCCGTCATTTCTTGAAGCTCTGAGTGAAATATTGAGTTCACGTTCAACATCGTCTACTGACAAATCATCAAGAAATATTGGCTCATCAGCCTTTAACATAACCTTCGGGATCAGCAGCTGATCTCCAAGATCCTTGTTTCTGAGTTGATCTATAAGATCTCCGGCTGTAACAAGTCCGGCAACTGTAATTGTCTCTCCGAAGAAATGGTTGACTATACCCACTACCTGTATCTCAAGCTGAGGAAACTGTTTCATTATAATATCTGCAAGCATTTTATGAAAAGCCTCGGCAGCCATACCCGTTGCCAGAGTGACCTTTCGCTTGGAAATAACAGCATCAGTGCGATCTTCAAGTGCCTGCATGACCTCATCATACATTGAGCGCATAAGACCTACACCGTTTTCATACTGAGGATAATCCTCGTAAAACTCTGTAGGCGGTAATTCTCTCCCTGCAAGAAGGTAAAACTCATCCGCAGGAAAACACATTCTCGTATCCCACTTTTCAAGACACTCGGCGGCTTTACGCTCTATAATATCAATGACAGCACCAGCTTCATCCTTTGTGAACGGGCGAAGCGGATACAAGCCCTCTCTGAATTTAGTCACACCGACAGGAACAACAGCAACCGATTGGATGTTGGGCATAAGGTCAGCAAGGTCATTGAGTGTACGCTCAAGTTCCTTGCCATCGTTTATCTCGGGACAGCAGACGATCTGACAGTTCATCATAAGGCCGCTGTCAGCTATCATTTTCAGGTATTTGAGCTTTTCACCCGCAAAGCGATTATGCATCATCATGCATCTGAGTTCGGGGTTGGTAGTATGTACAGAGACGTTTATATTCAGCCTCATATCACATATACGCTGTATATCATTATCGTTAAGGTTGGTGAGTGTAACATAATTGCCCTGTAAAAACGAAAGTCTTGCGTCATCATCCTTGAAATAGAGCGTTTCGCGCATACCTTTGGGCATCTGATCTATAAAGCAGAAGATGCAGTTATTACTGCAAGAACGTTTCTTATCCATAAGGAAAGATTCAAATTCAAGTCCGAGTTCATCATACTCTGACTTATATATGATCCTTGTATATCTGCTTCCGTTTCTCTCGAGCACGAGTTCGAGCCTGTCTTCAGCACAATAGAACATATAATCGAGAACATCGTTTATCTCGTGACCGTTTACAGTCACAAGTACATCTCCGCTTTTAATCTTAGCCCTGAAAGCAGGACTTTTGACAACAACACCGGTTACAGTTGCCGACAACGTACACACCTCCTTACGCAACTCACACAAAAAAGGCAGAGAAGATTTTGCTCCTCTGCCTGAATTCGCAGTGCATCAGCAGACATCCGTCTGCCTTATGCAATCGGTGAAAAAGGATCAAGCTTCCTTCTTGATGACCTCTACACCCTTGTAATATCCGCAGTTCTTGCAAACCTTATGCGGAGCGGTAAGCTCACCGCAGTTGGAGCATCTGCTGAGTGCAGGTGCATCGAGCTTCCAAACAGCCGAGCGTCTCTTGTCTCTTCTTGCTTTGGAAACCTTTCTCTTTGGTACTGCCATTCTGGCACCTCCTCATTTAGAAAATAGATCGCTGTTTCAGGTACAGTTGCATTCGCCTTCGTTCAAATTCTGTCCGCAAACGTAACACAAGCCCCTGCAGTCTTCCCTGCAAAGTATCTTTGTAGGCAGCTCTAACAACGAATCCGAAATAGCAAGTTCATTGAGATCGAGAGAATTATCCTCAACGACGATATGCTCATCATTGGAACTGTGACCTCTCGCACAGATATGCGAAAAATCAAAGACATATTCTCTGTCAAACTGTGTCAGACATCTGTCGCAGGTCTGAAAAAGGACAAATCGGCAAGTCATATCAAGAGATACAACGCCTGCACGGTTAAGTGCCTGTCCGCTCACTGCGATTGGTGAAGCAAACACAATATCGGAAACGCGCTCTTTTATCTCTTCGGGAGTGATCTCAAAATTGAGATCCTGCTTCTCACCGGGGATGTCAAAAAGCTGTTTCATATTGAGTATCATAGCAACACCTCAAATATCACAAATTCCATTATAACTCGGTCATAATGATTTGTCAATAGTTTTTTGTATTAGTTCAAAAAATATTGATTTTTTAAATTACTTGATGAAAGCCTTGACCTTGGTAGGAAGGTCTTCAACGTCAGCCGAAACGGTCATAACGATCTTGATATCCTTAGCGAGCATAGCAAGCTTCTCGATCATAGCACCGAGAGCCTCATAGTCTCTGCCGCCGATCTTGAGGATACCGTCAACATAAACTTCCTGGATGTCGTAGTTGCCTGCCAGCATACCGGCAACGAAGCCATAGAAAGCATCAAAGCTGTTGATGCCATACTCTTCTGCGTCTACGAGTCTAACCTTGTGAGGAATATCATATGTAAGCTTCATGCCTCTCTCGATGCAGACAACATTGCCTGTAGCGGAAGCAACAGCCTCCTTGATGGAATCGACGAGGATCTTGGTCTTGCCAGAGCCTTTCTTTCCGGGAATCAAATTGATCATAAATCATTCTCCTATCCGTCCAATGGACCATTTTTTAAAGAGCCATGGGCTCTAAAATCCTTTATTTGAGCATTATCTGCCGAGCTTAGCCTCAAGTTCAGCCTTCTGAGACTCATAACCAGGCTTGCCGAGGAGAGCAAACATATTCTTCTTGTAGCTCTCAACACCGGGCTGATTGAAGGGGTTCACGCCAAGCATATAACCGGAGATAGCGCAAGCCTTCTCAAAGAAGTAGATAAGCTCACCGAGATTCTCCTCGTCGAGTGCATCGACCTCAATGATAAGATTGGGGACACCGCCCTCGGTATGAGCAAGAACAGTACCTTCAAATGCACGTCTGTTAACAACAGACATATTCTGATTAGTAAGGAAGTTGAGTCCGTCAAGGTTCTCAGCATCATCTTCAAGGAAGATATCCTGCTTGGGAGTCTTGAAATCAACAACAGTCTCAAACATGATCCTTGCGCCATCCTGAATGAACTGACCGAGGGAATGCAGGTCGGTAGAGAAAGTAGCGGATGCAGGGAAAATACCCTTCTGATCCTTACCCTCGCTCTCGCCGTAGAGCTGCTTCCACCACTCGTTCATCATGGTAAAGCTGGGATCGTAAGTAACGAGCATCTCAACGCTTTTACCCTTACGGTAAAGAATGTTTCTGAGTGCTGCGTACTTATAGCAGTCATTGTTATCATCATTTGCGAACTTTGTGCGGCCGTTCTGAGCGCCCTTCATAAGCTTGTCGATGTCGCAGCCTGCACAAGCGATAGGCAGAAGGCCTACAGCGGTGAGCACGGAATAACGTCCTCCGACATCATCGGGAACTACAAAAGTCTCATAACCCTCAGTATCGGAGAGCTCTTTAAGAGTACCCTTAGCCTTATCGGTAGTTGCAAAGATACGGCTCTTAGCGCCATCCTTGCCATACTTATCTTCAAGGAGCTTCTTGAAGATACGGAATGCAAGTGCAGGCTCTGTAGTAGTACCGGACTTCGAGATGATGTTTACACAAACATCCTTACCCTCGCAGATGGAGAGAACTTCCGAAAGATAAGTAGGGCTGATATTATTGCCTACGAAGTAAATGTCGGGAGTATCCTTTTTGAGGTTGTTGTAAAAGGGGCTCTTGAGCATCTCAATAGCAGCTCTTGCTCCGAGATAAGATCCACCGATACCGATAACAACGAGAACATCGCAGGTCTCTTTGATTCTCTGAGCAGCTGCCTTGATGCGGGCAAACTCTTCCTTATCATAATCAACGGGGAGATCTACCCAACCGAGAAAATCGTTGCCAAGACCCGATTTATCGGAGAGTGTTTTGTGAGCGGCGCTAACTGCGGGAGCAATTGCGTCCATCTCATGTGCAGCCACAAAGGGTGCGATATAATTAGTATTAAGTTTTACAGCCAAGTGTTCCAGATCCTTTCCATAGTTATCTACAATAAATTATACAATACTTGCAGTGATTTTTCAAGTGCTTTGACCGTCCTTATTCACATTTGTGCATTTTAAACAATCAACCGCTCACATTTTAAGCAAATTTAATAAAATACGTCTGAAATTAAAACCAATACTTGCTTCATCTACTCTCTCAGCAGAACAGATATCAGCTTCAGTAAGTACTCTCCCGTCAAGGCTGTACTCTACTTTGCCTACAGGAGTACCGACAAAAACCGGAGCCTGTTGCTCAGTCAAAAGCTCGTATCTGCACTCAATGTCTTTGCGTCTGCCGCGTCTTATAACAACAGGCCTTAGCGAAATTACATTTACTGAGAACTCTGATTTTTCCCCATGAGATATCTTAATACGAGCGATTGCTTCTTCGGGGACTTCAGGTATAAAGACTTCATATGCCGAAAAGGCTTTATCAAGCAGATCCTTGCATCTGTAAAAAAGATGATCTTCATCATCCACACCCATAAGAACAACACAAACTGTCATATCTCCACGTTTGGCACAAACAGCAGCGGTGTATCCGACGCCTTCAGTAAAGCAGATCTTGAAGCCAACGATCCCTTTATACGACCTTATAAGCCTGTTCCTGCTGACAAGCTCAACTTTACCGCCTCTGACATTATCCATCCACGTAGTATAGTAGCCTGTCAAGGTTTGGTGCTTTGCAATCTGAGAGCACAATTTTGCAGCATCAAAGGCGGAAATCCGTGCAATCATCGTTTTATCAGCGGAAGGCTCAAAAGAAGTTCTATCCTCAAAAAGCATTTTCCCTTTACAGTTCAAAGCCTCTGTAAAGGCTTCATTGCTTTTATACATTTTCTCACACAAAGCAACATCAGCATCATTGGCGTTTCCAATACAGATCGCTTTAAGCAACTCATCAACAGTTATTTTTTCTCCGCGGTCAAGCCAGATCTGAGGATCGCCCTGAGAATTTGCTTTTTCGGAACAAACTGCTGTATCATCAACTGACAGTTCTCCCAGTTCGATCTGCTCGGCAGCCAAAAGCGCTGTCATAAGTTTTGAAAGATGACCTGCAGAATACAGCTGATGCTCATTTTTTCCTGCAAGTAATGTACCAGTTTCGCATTCATACACTACTGCAGATCTGCATTCATTGAGATCAAAAGGTTCATCTTCGGCCTCAGTGGAAACAGTGACTGCTGCCGTATCTCCGTCTGCTGATGCCGTTATACATCTCTCAGCAAAATACGTTACTATAAGTGCGAAAACAGTCAATACGGAAAATGCTTTTAAAAGCTCCATGGACTTATTACCCCCGAACAAATATTTCAACAGTACAGCTTATTCGGCAAGTCCCTGTATTATTCTTACAGCAAAAAGCGCCCCCATACAATGGGAGCGCCGTTTTTCAAACCTTAAACTATTCAGAAAACTTACTTTACAGTAAACTTCTCGATAGCAGCGAAGAAATTGTCTGCATTTTCGGTGTGAGCTGTAAGCTCAATAGGATTAGAAAGGTCAAGGCTGAAAATGCCCATGATAGACTTAGCATCAACTGCATATCTGCCCGAAGCGAGGTCAACATCGAAATCACATCTGGAAACGATGTTTACGAACTCCTTAACGTCTGCAATAGCGCCAAGCATAATCTTTGTCTTTTTCATAATTGTTTCCTCCTTTTGGAAATCGGTCTTGGTCTTGTCTTACGTATTTTTCTCTTTCATACTTCCCTGAGTGCGGTAAATCCGTATTTTTTCCGTTCTCTTGTTATCATTATATCAAAGCTTCTGAAATTGTCAAGAGATATTTGCATTTTTTTTGAAAATATAGTATAATGGTCAATGAAAACAAATTCACAGCCGGATATTTGTAAAATCTGCACAACAGCTAACCGGAGATTTTGTGCAGTATAAATAGTATAAAAAGGTGTATATTATGCGAGTGTTTTATTATACTTTTGGTTGTAAAGTCAATCAATACGAAACAGAAAATATCAGGGAATTATTCGAGACCCGAGGCAATACTACCGTATACTCTCCCGAAGAAGCAGACATATGCATCGTAAACTCATGCACTGTCACTTCGGAGGCTGACAAAAAGTGCAGGCAGTATCTGCACAGGATAAAAAAGCTCTCGCCTGGCTGTATTCTCGTCTGTGCAGGATGTATGACACAAGCTCACGGAAATATCGCAGATATTCTCCCGGAATGCGACCTGATCGTAGGATCGGCAAATAAAACCCTGATACCGGATCTCGTAGATGAATTCATGCTGACCCATGAACGGATAGTCGCAGTTTCAGATATTTGGGACTGCCCTTCCATTGAATCAATGACCAACACATCCTACAATGATAAAACAAGAGCATACATAAAGATCCAGGACGGCTGCGATATGCACTGCTCATACTGCATAATCCCAAAAGCACGCGGACATATACGTTCAAAACCTGTAAATGATATAATATCAGAAGCAGAAAAGCTGATAGCCTCAGGACACAAAGAGCTGATCCTCACAGGTATAAATCTATGCTGCTACGGAAGAGAAAAGGGTGTAAAACTCAGGCTTATAGACGCTATCGAGGCCGTGTGTGCGATCAACGGAGATTTCAGAGTCAGACTCAGTTCGCTCGAACCCGAACTTATAAGCGATAATGACATATCACGTATGTCAAAACTAACTAAATTGTGTCCGCAGTTTCACCTTTCGCTCCAAAGCGGCTGCGATATAACACTTAAAGCAATGAACAGACTCTATACGTCAGCAGAATATGAAAGCCTGTGCAGCAAACTCAGAGCTGCGTTCAAAGATTGTGCCATAACAACAGATATAATCGTCGGGTTTCCCGGAGAGACCGAGGAGGATCACCGCAGCAATCTTGAATTTGCGGAAAAGATCGGATTTGCGGAAGCTCATGTATTTTCGTTTTCACCAAGACCCGATACTCCTGCATTCACAATGAGCGGTCAGGTCGATGGTAATATCAAAAAACGACGGGCTGCTGAAATGTCTGAAATATGTCACCTTTCACAGCAAAGATTTATGGAACGATTTGTCGGACAGACAGTTGAAGTATTGTTTGAAAAAGAAACTTCTCCTGATTATCATCAGGGTCATACGTCTAATTATGTTCTTGTCAAGGTCAACCGTTTTACGCCGGATTCCCTGCGCAGACAAATAAAAAAAGTACGGATATCATCTGTATTGGACGGGTTTTGTCTGGGCGAGATCGATGATCACAGATAAGATATTTAACGAAATTTGAACTTTTAGAATATTTTGTATAATAACTTCAATAATGTTGACATTACATCACAAAATGTAGTATAATGACAATGGCAATACTTATTATATAATGAGGAGTTGTGTTTATGTCAGTTTACAGAATTTATGTTGAAAAAAAGCCAGAATTTGCTGTTGAAGCTAATTCTTTGCTTGGCGACATCAAGTCAGCACTCGGTATGGAAGGGCTTAAAAGCCTTCGTGTCATCAACAGATACGATGCCGAAAAGCTCACAGCCGAGGAATTTGAGCGTGCTATCCCCGTAGTATTCTCAGAACCTGCGGTGGATGTTACTTATAATTCCCTGCCAGAACTCGCTGCCGATGAATCCGTATTCGCTGTAGAGTACCTTCCCGGTCAGTTCGATCAGAGAGCGGATTCCTGCGCACAGTGTATTTCTCTGCTTACAGGATGTAAAAGACCTTCCGTAAGATCTGCCCGTATCTTTATCGTCGGCGGAAAACTTACCGCTGATGAACTCGCAGAGATAAAGAAGTATATGATCAACCCTGTCGAGTCCCGCGAAGCTAAACTCGACCTTTTCGATACCCTCGATATCAAGTACGATATTCCCACAACAGTAGATACAGTAGACGGTTTCATCTACTCTACCGAGGATGACCTCAAAGCTATGATCGATGAGCTAGGTCTGGCTATGGATCTTGATGATATCAAATTCTGTCAGGCATATTTCAAGGATCAGGAACACCGTAATCCTACGATCACTGAGATTAGAATGATCGATACATACTGGTCCGATCACTGCCGTCATACAACATTCCTTACAACAATCGACAATGTTGATATCGAAGCTGACTATATCAACGAGACCTATAAAGAATATCAGAACGCCCGTGCAGAACTCTATGTAGGCAGAACTGACAAGCCCATGACGCTTATGGATCTTGCCGTTATCGGTGCAAAGAAGCTCAAGAAAGACGGCCTGCTCAAAGAACTCGATGAGTCTGAGGAGATCAATGCTTGCTCAGTCAAGATCAAGGTAGACGTTGACGGCAAGGACGAAGACTGGCTCCTTATGTTCAAAAACGAAACACATAACCATCCCACCGAGATCGAACCTTTCGGCGGTGCTGCCACCTGTCTCGGCGGTGCTATTCGCGATCCTCTTTCCGGACGTTCATATGTATATCAGGCTATGCGTGTTACAGGAGCAGGCAATCCCCTCGTTCCCGTTGAGGACACCATCACAGGCAAACTGCCGCAGAGAAAGATCGTTGTCGGTGCTGCTAACGGTTATTCATCTTACGGTAACCAGATCGGACTTGCAACAGGTCATGTAAACGAGATCTATCATCCCGGATATGTAGCTAAGAGAATGGAGATCGGCGCTGTTGTAGGTGCTGCTCCTGCTTCAAATGTAAGGCGTGAAAGACCCGTTGCCGGAGATGTTGTTATCCTCCTCGGCGGTAAGACCGGCCGTGACGGCTGTGGCGGCGCTACCGGATCCTCCAAGTCACACACACTTCACTCCCTTGAAAGCTGCGGTGCTGAGGTTCAGAAGGGTAATGCTCCCGAGGAAAGAAAACTTCAGAGACTGTTCCGCAATCCCGAAGTAACAGCTATGATCAAACGCTGCAACGACTTTGGTGCAGGCGGTGTATCCGTTGCTATAGGTGAGCTGACTGACGGTCTTGTTATTGACCTTAACGCTGTCCCCAAGAAGTATGACGGACTTGACGGAACCGAGCTCGCTATCTCTGAATCTCAGGAAAGAATGGCTGTTGTTGTAGCCAATTCCGATGTTTCCAAATTCCTTGAAGAAGCTGCCAAGGAGAACCTTGAAGCAACACTTGTAGCCGTTGTTGTTGATGAGCCGAGACTCAAAATGAACTGGAACGGCAAAACTATCGTTGACCTTTCAAGAGAGTTCCTTAACTCCAACGGCGCAGAGAAGCATACCAACGTTAAGGTCAATACTCCTATGTTTGCCGCTAACGATAATAATGAAGACTCTGCCGAGCGTTGGGAAGCTATGATCCAGAACCTCAACATCTGCTCGCAGAAGGGCCTTGTTGAGCGTTTCGACTCCACCATCGGTGCAGGCACTGTTCTTATGCCCTACGGTGGTAAATATCAGAATACACCTACTCAGGCTATGGCTGCAAAGATCCCTGTACTTAAAGGCGAGACAACAACAGCTTCAATGATGGCATGGGGCTTTGATCCTTATCTCTCCTCCATCAGTCCCTATCACGGCGCTGTAAGCGCAGTTGTTGAGTCTATTTCCAAGCTTGTGGCTTCGGGCGGTACATTCGAGCATTGCTGGCTTACATTCCAGGAGTACTTTGAGAGAACTCAGAATGAGCCTACACGCTGGGGCAAACCCTTCGCCGCTCTGCTCGGTGCTTATAAGGCACAGCTCGAACTGGGATGCGGTTCCATCGGCGGTAAGGATTCCATGAGCGGTACCTTTGAGGAGATCGATGTTCCTCCTACGCTTGTTTCCTTCGCTGTTTCCACATCAAAAATAAACAATATCGTTTCGCAGGAGTTCAAGAACCCCAATGCAACAGTTATTTACATCAGACCCGAGTACGATGAGAACAGACTTGTTAAGTTTGATTCGCTGAAAAATGTGTTCAGAACCGTTGAAAAACTCATCGCAGACGGCAAGGTATCAGCTTGCTGGTCTCTCTCATTCGGCGGTATCTCAGAGGCTGTAGCAAAAATGTGCTTTGGTAATAAGATCGGTTTCCGTTTCACCGAAGACTGCACTCCCCGTGAACTTTTCAGAGCTTGCTACGGTTCATTCGTGATCGAGCTCTCCAAGGGTACCAATACCGAGAACCTTGACCTCCCCGCAGGCAGTTATAAGATGCTCGGTGTGACTACTACAGATTACTCTATCGTAACAAGCAAATATACGATCGATGTTGAAAAACTCGAGAACCTGTGGGCTTCCAAGCTTGAACCCGTATTCCCTGTAAAGGTAAAAGAGCCTGCAGAAAAGCCGGAGAAATACACATATGCAGTCGAGACAAGAAAGGCTCCTGCGATCAAGGTTGCAAAACCTAAAGTTCTTATCCCTGTATTCCCCGGTACAAACTGTGAATACGATACCGCAAGAGCATTTGAGAAAGCCGGCGCTGAAGCAGAGATCTTTGTTGTTCGCAATCTGAATGCAAAGATGATCTCCGAGTCCGTAAACGAAATGGAGAAGAAGATCAAACAGTCGCAGATCGTAATGCTCCCCGGAGGATTCTCCGGTGGTGATGAGCCTGACGGTTCCGGTAAGTTCATTGTATCATTCCTCAGAAACCCCAAGCTTACAGATGCTATCCATGAACTTCTCAAAAACCGTGACGGTCTTATGCTCGGTATATGCAACGGATTCCAGGCTCTCGTTAAGCTCGGTCTTGTACCTTACGGTGAGATCGTTCCCATGAGAGATGATTCGCCTACACTGACATTCAATACCATTCACCGTCATCAGTCAAAGATGGTCAACACCCGTATCGCATCGAATATGTCTCCTTGGCTCGCAAGCAGTAATGTAGGTGACATCCACTCGATCGCTATTTCTCACGGTGAAGGACGTTTTGTAGCTACTGCTGAGGAGATCAAAAAGCTTGCTGCCAACGGACAGATTGCCACTCAGTACGTTGATTTCAACGGTGAGCCTACACTTGACATTCACTGCAACCCCAACACCTCTATTGACGCTATCGAAGGTATCACTTCTCCCGACGGAAGAGTCCTCGGTAAGATGGGTCACTCCGAGCGTAAAGGCAACGGCGTTTGCAAGAACGTTCCCGGCGAAAAGGATCAGCAGATATTTGAAAACGGTGTAAAGTACTTCAAGTAAATTCAAAGCACAATAAAAAGGGACGGTTCGCCGTCCCTTGGTTTTTAGGTGATAGATATGATAAAGATACTCGCATTCTATATAGTGCCAATACTCTTCGGAGTTATGGGGCTTATTACATTCATAGCCTACGGCATCGACAAGAGCAAAGCCAAAAAGAAAAAATGGCGCATACCGGAAAAAACACTGTTTCTGATGAATCTGCTTGGCGGATGGCTCGGCGGATGGTTTGGTATGTTCGGCTTCCGCCACAAGACCAAACACGCAAGTTTTTATGCCGTTCAGATACTTGCAACTGTTCTTTGGGTTACTGTGTGGGGTTTCTTAATGTTCAAAGCTCTGACTTAAAACGTCTTGTTAAAGCGGATCTGCATTTTTTCATCATCAAATCCCATTGAACGATAAAACTTATGTGCTTCCGTTCTCGTTTCGCCTGAGTTAAGCCTTATTCCTACTGCTCCGATCTGACGAGCCCATTCTTCAACTGCCAGCATCAGCATTCTGCCGATGCCCTCGTGCTTATAATCTTTTGCAACTGCTATGCCAAGTATATTGACAAGGGTCTCAAAGTAAAGCACATCATACTTTTCACTGTGAACAAAACCAACTACTTTTCCATTGGATACGGCAACAAACACCCGTTCTCTGTTATTGTCGATCACCGCGAGCTTTTTACAAACAAGTTCACGAGAACAGTTGTAACCAAGTGAAGAAACACAAATATCTGCTATTTCTGAGCAGTCCTCTAAGCGGGCGGCTCTTATTTTTTTGTCATTCATAATAATACCCCCTGTACATTTCTAAGATGAATTATATCATATCGGACAAAGTATTGCAAGCTGTAATAATATTAAAATACAATCATATATTGTACAGACAGGAGGTTATCTTATATGAAAAGATTTGATCTGACAAAGCTGCTGACATATATAGTCACAGCCGAACTTGTAGGAGCATTGTCAACACTTGTGGCAGGCGGAAATTTCAAGGAGTTTTATATTTCACTTGAAATGCCGCCGATCGCTCCGCCTGCCTGGGTATTTCCTGTTGCATGGGCTTTGCTCTATGCTCTTATGGGTACGGCAGCTTATCTGGTCAGCATTCCCGATAACGGAGTTGCTAAAGATGCGTTATTTGTCTATTCAACGCAGCTGTTCATTAATTTCCTTTGGAGTCCCGTATTTTTCGGACTAGGATCTCTTGTAGGCGGAGTTGCTGTTGCGGCGCTTCTTCTTGCGGCAGTGATTGTAACTATAGTCGTTTTTGCAAAACGAAACGACACGGCTGCCCTGCTTCTTGTACCCTATCTGATATGGTCAGCATATGCGCTTTATCTGTCCATCGGATTTCTTGTACTTAACTAAAAACGCCCTCGGTCATAAAACTGAACCGAACCATAAAAAACGTACAATGACAAAAAGAGCCTCCTATGGTATAATAGAAACCATAGGAGGTTTTGTTATGGCAAGAAATTACAGACACATACAGAAGTAT